>VYMF01000046.1_pt1 | contig 45517 bp, 38 predicted proteins | sample 5115271 | NCBI WGS metagenome assembly VYMF01 (sample SAMN12291778, study PRJNA351875) | freshwater metagenome | isolation source: freshwater lake | place: USA: Michigan, Wintergreen Lake | collected 2013-08-08
CGGGGCTGCCGGAGCCGCCGCCGCCGCCGTAGCGCCCGCCGCCGCCGCCGTATCGGCCGCACCATCCTTCGCCCCACCACAAGCGCCGAGCAGGATCGCCGCGCCAGTCACTACCGCAAAGCCGAGAAACCGCATGTTGTAGGCCTCCAGAGCCTATTCGGAAAAATCCTTTCAATCAGCGCGAGTCCGTGCTGAGTTCGCAGGGCCCTGCGAACCTTGTGAAACTATTCACAAAAGGGCCCGGCGCCAAGGCCTCAGCCAAGGATTTCCGCACTTGACGACCCCCTCCTGCTTGGCTACCGTCCACCCGCATGAAGCGTTCTCGCCCTACCCACCATCACGCGCATCATGGCCACGGCCCGACGGGTCGGGGCGCTTCGTGCGTGATGGGGTAACGGCAGCACCGATTCCCCTGCACCACAGCGACCCGCGGCCCGTCCCCTCCGGACGGGCCTTTTTTGTTGCCCCACGTCCCAAGAGCGCTCCCGCGCCACCCCAAGACCACCCCCAAGACCACCCCAAGACCGCCCGAACACCGCCCCAACACCGCCCCAACGCCGCCCCAACACCGCCGCACCCGCGCTCCTCGCGTCACGAGCGCTTCCCGCTTTCCAATCCATAAGAAAACCGATGCTGCGAATCGCCCTCCCCAACAAGGGTCGCCTGAGCGAAGACACCCGCGAGCTCTTCAACGACGCCGGACTCGAAGTCCGTTCGTCGGGGGAGCGCGCCCTCACCGCCTCCTTGGGCGGCGAGTTCGAGGCCATCTTCGTCCGCGCCCAGGACATCCCCGAGTTCGTCGCCGATGGCGCCGCCGACGTGGGTGTCACCGGCTGGGACCTCGTCGAGGAATCGGGACGGCTGCTCACGTCGCATCTCGACCTCGGCTTCGGCAAGTGCCGCCTGGTCGTCGCCGCCCGCGACGAGTCCGGCATCCGGGCCGTCGAAGACCTCGCACGTACGCCCACCCGCATGCGCGTCGCGACGGTCTTCCCCAACATCACACGTCAGTTCTTCGCCGCGCGCGGCTGCCCGGTCGATGTCGTGCCGGTCTCCGGAGCCGCCGAGATCGCCCCGCATTTGGGGATCGCCGATGTGGTCGTCGACCTCACCTCCACCGGCTCTACCCTGCGCGTGAACGGCCTGCGCGAAATCGACACGGTGCTGCGTTCGAGCGCGCACCTCGTCACCGCCGACGGTGGTCCGCGGAACGGCGATCCTGCGCGTCGGCAGGAGCTCGACGATCTCGTGACCGCGCTCGCGTCGGTCATTCGAGCGCGCGGACAGCGCTACCTCATGGCCAACGTGCCACGCACGTCGCTCGATCAGGTGCGCGAGGTCCTGCCGGGGCTCAATGGTCCGACCGTCATCGAGATTGCCGAATCGTCCTCCTTCGTGGCGGTGCACGCGGTGGTGAGCGCGAGCACGATTTACCGCACTATTTCGCAGCTGCGCGCGCTGGGTGGCGAAGGCATTCTGGTCACACGCATCGAGAGGCTCGTGCCGTGAGTACGTCGCCGGTGCCACTGCGGGCGTTCGGCGCGCTCGCATGCCTGGACCACGACACCGTACGGGCCATCGTCGATCGTTCGTCGACGACCGACAGCACCGTGCGGTCGCGTACCGCAGCGCTCATCGAGCAGGTGCGTACGCGCGGCGATGCCGCCCTCGTCGATTTCGCGCGCGAGTTCGACAAGGTGACGCTCACCACACTCGAAGTGCCGCGCGCCGAATGGGATGTTGCACTCGCTTCGCTCGACGCGGGACTTCGGCAGTCGCTCGAGCGTGCCGCGCGCAACCTTGCGGCGGTGCACGCCGCCTTTCGTCCAACCGAAACCGTCTGCTCGCCGGAGCCCGGCATTACGGTCGGGCGTCGTCCCGACGCGCTTCCGCGCGTAGGTATCTATGCGCCGGGGGGACGCGCCGCGTATCCGAGTTCGCTGCTCATGGGCGCCATTCCAGCGCGCGTCGCCGGCGTACGTGAAGTCATCGTCTGCTCGCCGCCGGGCCCTGATGGCAAACCATCCGCCGTCGTGCTTGCGGCAGCGGCGCTCGCCAACGTCGATCGTGTCTTCTCGCTCGGCGGGGCGGGCGCCATTGCCGCGCTCGCGCTTGGCACCGAGAGTGTGCCGCGCGTCGCCCGGATCATGGGACCGGGCAACGCGTACGTGGCCGAAGCCAAGCTGCAGCTCGTGAACGCCGTCGCCATCGATTCACCGGCGGGGCCTAGCGAACTGTTGGTTCTCGCCGACAGCTCCGCCAGCGCCGATGCGATCGCGCGGGAAATGATGGCGCAGGCCGAGCACGATCCCGATGCCGCCGTCGTGGCGGTGCTCGCTGGACACGACGTCGATGCGCTCGCGAACGACGTGCGCGCGGCGCTCCTCGCACAGCTCGCGACGGCACCGCGTGCCGACGTCGTGCGTACCTCGCTCGCGGCGCGCGGCGCGATCGTCACCATACCGCTGCTCCGTGAGGCGATTGCCTTTGCCAACGAGTGGGCCGCCGAACACCTGTTGCTGGTCGTACGCGACGACGTGTGCGACAGCACACTCGCCGCGCTGCGCAACGCCGGTACCGTGTTTGTCGGCGCCTCCAGCAGTGTGGCCTACGGCGACTATATGACGGGCGCCAACCATGTGTTGCCCACCGCGGGCGCTGGGCGCAGTTACTCGGGGTTGAGTACGCTCGATTTCGTACGCTGGACCACGTGGCAAGAGGTCACCCCTGCGGCGGCTGCGAGCCTTGCCGACGACGTAGGACGTTTTGCCGACGCCGAGGGGCTGCCCGCGCACGCTGCGGCAGCACGCGCGTGGCTGACGGAGAGGAGCCGCGTATGAATAGCGAAACGCCTATGGGTCGACTTCCGTTTGCGCGCGCGCTGTACGACGCCGTGCCGCTGTACGACCCCAAGCGTGCACCGGTCGACCTTGACCTCACCGACAACACCAATCTGTGGGGATTGCCCCCCAACGCCGAGCGCACACTGCGCGAGATTCCGGTCGCGCGAATCACGCGCTATCCGTCGCTGTATGCGGCCGAGCTCAAAGACGCGCTGGCCGCGTTCGTGGGCGCGAGCCCAGAGTCTCTCGTTACCGGCTGCGGCTCCGATGACATTCTCGACAGCGCCATGCGCGCCTTCGGTGAACCGGGCTCGGTGGTGGCCAGCAGCGAACCGAGCTTCGCGATGATTCCCATCTTCGCGCAGATGAACGGTCTCACGTACGTCGGCATACCGGAGCGCGACGATCACCAGCCCGATCTCGATGCGTTGCTCGCCACCGCGCCGCGCATTCTGTATCTGTGCACACCCAACAACCCCACCGGAGCGCTCCTCACGCAGGAGACGCTCGAGCGCGCGGTGCGTGACGCCCCGGGGGTGGTATTCATCGACGAAGCGTACGCCGAGTTCAGCGGCGTGTCGGCGGTGGAGCTCGCCACGCGCGTGGACAACCTTCTGGTCGTCCGGACCATGTCCAAGGCGTTCGGCCTCGCCGGCTTGCGCGTGGGCTACGGCGTCGGGGCGCCGGCGCTGGTACGCGACGTAGAAAAGTCGCGTGGGCCGTACAAGTTGAACGCCATGGCTGAACAGGTCGCGCTGACGGCGCTGCGCGAAGACATGGCGTGGGTACACGCGCATGTCGCACTCGCGGTGGAGAACCGTGAACGTTTGGCGGCGGCGCTGCGTGATCGCGGCTATGCCCCACTGACGTCGCACGCCAACTACGTGTGTGTGCCGGTGGCACAGGCCGTTGCCGTTGGACAGGCGCTGCGCGCACGCGGTGTGGCGGCGCGTCCCTTTGCCGGGCTGCCGCACGTGGGCGACACGCTGCGCATCAGCGTTGGGCCGTGGGAAATGCTCGAGCGCTTCCTCGTCGCCTTCGACGACGCCACCGCCGACGTGTCCAGAGGAGTGACCTCATGACGGTACCATTGCGCGTGACGGTGTTCGATTACGGCGCTGGCAATCTGCATTCGCTGGTGAAAGCCGTCGAAGCGGGCGGGGCCACGGTCACGGTGGAAACCGACCCGGCGGCGGCGGTACAGGATACCGATGCGCTCATTCTGCCTGGTGTCGGCGCCTTCGCGCCGGCGGCCGAGCGTCTGGCCAGTGGGCGCGACGCCATGCGTCACGCACTGCTGGGCGGACTCCCCGCGTTGGGGATCTGCCTCGGCATGCAGCTGTTGTTCGACGCCAGCGACGAGGGGCCGGGCGAGGGGCTCGGGATTGTTCCCGGGCGTGTCACCCGACTGTTGGCAGAACGCGTGCCGCAGATCGGCTGGAATCGAGTCGAAACGGTGACGGAACCGCTGCTCGACACGGCGGCACTCGACGTGGCGTATTATGCCAATTCGTTTGTCTGTCGCCCCACCGCCGATGGCGTGAAGTACGTGACCGCATGGAGTGAGCACGAAGGTGATCGGTTTGTGGCCTCCGTGCGGCGCGGCCACGTGATTGGCACGCAGTTTCACCCCGAGAAATCGAGCGCGCCCGGCGTGTCGTTCGTGAAGGCGTTTCTCGACTGTGCCACGTCGGTAGCCTCTCAGCAACGGAGCACGGTATGATCGCCATTCCGGCGGTGGATCTGCGCGGCGGCAAGTGCGTGCAGTTGGTGGGCGGCGATTACGACGCCGAGAAGGTCCGGCTTGAAGATCCGCCCTCGGTGGCGCGCGATTGGGTACGCGAAGGGTTCACGCGTCTGCATGTCGTCGATCTCGACGCGGCCACCGACCGCGGGCACAACATGGAGATCATCCGCGAAATTCTGCGCACCGCCGACGTGCCCGTGCAGGTCGGGGGCGGTGTGCGCGACGAAGGGCGCATAGAGCGGCTGCTTGATGAAGGCGCGTCGTGGGTGGTAGTCGGCACACGTGCAGTCGAAGATGCCGACTGGCGTGAGGAGATGGCCGCACGATTCCCGGGGCGCCTCATTGTCGCCGCCGACGTGCGCGAGCGGTACGTCGTCACGAAGGGGTGGGCGGAGACGTCGCGCCTCAACGTGGTCGACTTCGTGGAGGAGCTGTCGGCGCTGCCGCTGGCGGGAGTGCTCGTGACGGCGGTACATCTCGAAGGCAAGATGCAGGGGACCGACCTGCCGCTCATGGAAGATGTGGCCGAGGCGAGTGCCTGGCCCGTCTTTGCATCGGGTGGCGTGACGAGTCTCGAGGATATGCGAGCGCTCGAACATCGCGGGCTTTCCGGTGCGGTGTTGGGCATGGCGTTGTACACGGGCGCGATCGATCCGCGTCGACTGGCAGAGGAGTTTGGCGCATGACCGTTGTCGTTCGCGAATCGATGGAAACGCAAATCCGCATTGCGCTCGACGAGCCGTCGCCGGCGCCGTCCATCGACACCACCGAGCCGTTTCTCGATCACATGCTCGTCGCGCTCTCCAAGTATTCGGGGGTGCGCTTCGACATTCAGGCCAAGGGCGATCTGCGGCATCATCTCATTGAAGATGTGGCGATTGCGCTGGGCCAGGCCTTTGCGGTGCACGCGCCGGCCACCTGTGCGCGCTACGGTGAGCGCACGGTGCCCATGGACGACGCACTCGTGCAGGTGGTGCTCGACATTGGCGGCCGTCCGTACTATCGCGGTCCGCTGCCGTCGGGGATCTACGATCACTTCCTGCGCTCCTTTGCCGACAACGCCAAGGCCACGCTGCATGTGCGTGTGCTGCGCGGCACCGACAAGCACCACATCATCGAAGCCGCGTTCAAGGCGCTGGGCTTTGCGCTGCGCGAGGCGCTTGTCGAGACGGGCGCGGTGTTCAGCACCAAGGGATCGGTAAAGCTCGAGATCAACGGGAACGGGTGACATGCTGACGCGTCGTGTCATCGTTTGCCTGGATGTCAAAGGCGGGCGCGTGGTGAAGGGGGTGAACTTCGTGGGGCTGCGCGACGTGGGCGATCCGGTGTCGCTCTCGGAGCGGTACGAGCTCGAAGGCGCCGACGAAATCACCTTCCTCGACATTTCAGCGAGTGCCGAGGAGCGGGCGACCCTGCTCGATGTCGCGCGCCGGACGGCCGAACGGCTGTTCATCCCGCTCACGATTGGAGGCGGTGTACGCACCGCCGACGATGTGGCGCGGGCGCTCCGCGCCGGTGCCGACAAGGTGTCGGTGAATTCGGCCGCCGTGACCAACCCCGCCATGCTCACGGCGGCGGCCGATCGGTTTGGCTCGCAATGCGTGGTGGCAAGCATCGATGCCAAGATGAACGCGGACGGAGTGTACAAGGTGTGGGTGAAGGGTGGCCGCGAAGAAACGCCATTCGAAGCAGTGGCGTGGGCGCAGGAGTGCGTGTCGCGCGGGGCGGGCGAGATTCTGCTCACGAGCATCGATCGTGACGGCGCGCGTATTGGTTACGACCTCGAGATCACGCGCGCGGTGGCCAACGCCGTGAACGTGCCCGTCATTGCCTCCGGCGGTGCCGGCACGGCGCAGCATCTTGTCGATGCCGTTCAGCAGGCCAACGCCGACGCCGTGCTGGTCGCAGGCATTCTGCACGATGGCATCACCACGGTGCACGCCCTGAAGCAGGTCATGCGTGATGCCGGGCTCACCGTGCGCAACGCCGCAACACGGGTACTCGCGTGAGCGCTCAGTTCAGTGAATCGCCGGCGTCGCTTATGCAGGCAGCCGCCGAAGTAGCCCGCTTTGCGGCGGGCGTCGCCATGCAGTGGTACAGCAGCCATGTGGTGGTGGAAACCAAGGGCGACGGCTCGCCGGTCACCATTGCCGATCGTGAAGCGGAACGACAGGCTCGCGCGTGGCTCGAAGAACGCTTCCCCGCTTACGGGCTGTTGGGCGAGGAGTTCGAGACGGTGCGAGCCGACGCGCCGCGTCGCTGGATTCTCGATCCCATCGACGGGACCAAGGCCTTCGTGCGCGGTGTGCCGCTCTGGGGCACGCTCGTGGCCTGTTGCGAAGGTGATACCGTGCTGGCCGGCGCCGCGTGCTATCCGGGAGTGAACGAACTGGTGGTGGCTGCACCGGGTGAAGGGTGCTGGTGGAATGGCAGCCGTGCCCATGTGTCCACGGTGTCGACGTTGCGCGACGCCACGCTGCTCACCACCGATGATCGATTCCTCGAGCGGCCACACCGCCGCGAACCCTGGCGGTCGCTGGCGTCCGAAGTGGCGGTCTGCCGTACATGGGGTGATTGCTATGGCTATCTGCTGGTCGCGACGGGGCGCGCCGAGATCATGGTCGATGACATCGTCAACCCGTGGGATGCGGCGGCCATGTATCCGCTCATCACCGAGGCGGGCGGACGCTTCAGCGATTGGAAGGGCTACCCCACGGCCTTCGGTGGCGACGTGATTGCCACCAATGGCGCGCTCGCCAACGCCACGCGCCGCGCTCTGCTCGAATCCGACGTTCCTCCAATGCCTGTCATCGCATGACCGCCATTCTCGATCTCGACACGCTCGACTTTACCAAGGGCAATGGGCTCGTGACGGTCGTCACGCAGGATGCGAACAGCGGCGCGGTGCTCATGGTGGCGCACGCCGACCGTGAGGCGCTCGAGCACACGCTGCGCACCGGGGAAATGCACTACCGCTCACGCAGCCGTGGCCTGTGGCACAAGGGTGGGACCAGCGGCAACGTGCAGCGGGTCGTATCGCTCACTGCCGACTGCGATGCCGATGCCATCCTCGCGCTCGTCGTGCCCGCTGGCCCGGCGTGCCACAACGGGACCACGTCGTGCTTTCTCGAAGACGCACTGCGCAGTGATGTCTTCTCGTTACTCGACGCGACCATTGCGTCGCGCCAGGCACAGGCCGCGCACGACGGCGAGAAGGTGAGCTACACGCAGAAGCTGCTAGGCGATCGCAACCTGCGTCTCAAGAAGCTCGGCGAAGAAGCCGTGGAGCTCGCTACCGCCTGTGTGGATGGCGACCGCGAGCGGGCGGCTGAAGAGACGGCCGACCTGGTGTACCATGCGCTCGTGGCCTTGCGTGCAGTTGGTGGTACCCTCGACGATGTGCGGGCGGTACTGGCGTCCCGTCAACGCTGACGGGTCGCCGGCAGAGGCACTACGTGACCGGCGGCGCCACGCTCTCAACGGCAGTCATGTGCTGCGTGCCCGTCCACTGCGCACCGGGAGCGAGCGATACCCTCGTCCCGATCGCACCGGCTTCGAGACAGACCATGTCGTATTCATCGCCGTCCGCGAAGTCGGCCCGTGACGTGGTACCGGCGCGGCCGGGGTTCCAAAGCACCGCATCGGGGAAGCCGCGCTTCTCCACGCGAAGGGTGCGGTGTGGCTCGACCATTTCAAGGACGTCGGGCGTGTTGAAGTACACGCGGTCGACTTCACCCTGCACGGTCACCTGGTCGCGCGCTTCAGCAAACTCCGCGCCGCCCTGCAGCGCGTCGCGATAGCGCGTACCGGCCAGACCACGTATGTACGTGGCATACGCGTCGCGCACACGAAAGTACGGATGAAGCGCCACCGTGAATTCGAACGGCTCCCCGTCGGTGTTCGTCACGGTGAGTGTGACCGTGAGCGAAGTACTCGCCACATGCACCGACAGCTCGGTGTGGAACGCGAACGGCCACATGGCGCGCGTGGCGGCATTGTCTGTCAGTTCGAGCACAGCTTGTGCACCATCCGCGCCGTTTGTTTCGCGCACGACACGCCAGAGACTGTTGCGCGCAAAGCCATGCTGCTGCAGCGCACCGGTTGCCCCGAACTGCGGAAAACAAATGGGAATACCACCACGGATGCTCTGGCCGGCGCCATAGCGCGCATTACGGCTCACGAACAGGCGGTCGTCGGTGGAGCCTGCCGGTATCCACGAGGCTACTTGTCCGCCGTCGAGGTACACGCGTGCTTGCGCGCCATCGGTGGCCTGAAGGTCAATGTGTGCGGCGTGCGCACCCGCGTGCCCTGCACTTTCGCTCATGTCGCCTGGTGTGAAGGTCGCCGCTCAGCGCGCGGTGACGCGCTCGAGCGTACGATAGAGAAACTCAGTGGCCCAGCCAAGCGCCAGCACCGGCACCCGCTCGTTGTCACCATGCATGCGCAGCTCGTCGACCATGGGCAGCGGCATGGGAAGTATGCCATAGGTGGGAATGCCCTTGGCGCGGAGCGCAGCGCCGTCGGTGGCGCCGGTGCTCATGAACGGAATGACCGTGGTGCCCGGCACCATCGCGACGGCGGCCTGCTCCATGGCCTGATACAGCGCCGTGCTCACCGGCGACACCGGCGGCGACCTGCGCGGCGCCCCGTCGAGCACGAACGTGACCTGCTTCTCGGCACCCACACGATTGAACTGCGCGACGATGCCCGTCACATCATCGTTGGGCAACACGCGGACGTTGAAGGTTGCCGTGGCTTCGCTGGGGATGACGTTGCTCCGGATGCCGCCATTCATGATGGTGAGCGATTGGCCCGTACGCAGAACCGCGTTGTGCAGCGGTTCGCGCGAGAGCACCAGAGCGGCAGCGTTGATCTGGGCACTGCTCGCCCCCTCCGCCGAAACGCGCAGCATAGCGGCCTTCATGACGGGGTCTTTATCGATGCGGGCCAGACGCGCAAAGTAGAGTCGCGTCGTCTCGTTGAGAATGACCGGCGCCTTCCAGTCGTGCACACGCGAGACCGCCCGCGCGAGCGCCGCCAACACGTTGTCAGCCAAGGGCACACTCGCGTGCCCGCTCGTGCCGGTCGCCTTCACCAGCACGTTGTACGAGACCTTCTCGGTGGTCTGAATATTCACCGACTTCACCATGCCATCGGCCACCCGCACACGACCACCTTCGTTGAGCGCGAACTCGGCGTCGCGAATGAGCACGTAGTGCGTGCTCACCATCTCGTCGATACCGACTTCGGGCCCGCCTTCTTCTGCGGCGGTTGCCATGAAGATCACGTCGCGGTCGAGCTGGTCGCGATGCAGCGCCAGCTGCTGCATGGCCGCCGTGGCCGTGGCGAGCATGCCCTTGTCGTCGATGGCGCCGCGGCCGTACAGATACTCCACGTCGCCTTCCATGCGCCGCGTGGCCGTAAAGGGCGAAGTCATCCACTTGCTGCTGTCGACACCCACGACATCCATGTGCCCCATGATGAGCACCGGTCGCTTGGTGGGCTTGGTCGCACGCAACCGTGCGACGAAGTTGGCGCGCCCATTCGCCACCGGCAGTACGTGACGCTCAACGCCGGGAATGGCCGCAAAGACGCTGTCGAAATAGCGAGCCGTGAGCAGTTCGTTGCCCGGCGGGTTCTGCGTGTTGAGCGCAATCAGTCGCGTGAGATGCTCCAGGGCGGCACGCTGCGCGAGCGCGCGGTCGAAGCCTTTAGGCGCGGCGGTCGAAACGGTCCACGGCGTACTCTGCGCGAAAACGGGGCTGCTTCTCATCACCACTGCGGCGGCGATGCCGGAGACAATCCCGGAAACGACTCGCGCGCCCGGGACCCGGGCGCGCGACACGTACGACTGTGCCATCAGAGTTGCCAACCTTTGCGATACGCGCGCGTGAGGTACCGGTTGGCCTCGGGCGCGTTGGTGAATTCCATCTTCTCGGCGTTGTACAGCACCTTGCGTCCCTGACCGGCCCGCAGCGCCGCAATGCCAAGCAACATCGTTTCCGTGAGCGGCGCGGCCTGCGAGAAGGGCGAGCTCGACTGGGTGAGCCCCTTCGAGGCCTGAATCCAGTTCTGCTCATGCGACACCGTAATGCGCGGAATGGATTGGGCAACCTGCTCCGCCTTCTTGGCGGTGCCTTCCGGATAGATGCGCGGATTGTTGCCGTACGTCTCGTGAATGAGAACGCCCTTCTCGCCCACGATCATCGCACCACCACCATCGCTTCCGGGGTTGGAAATGGGGGCGTCGACGGGGAGCATGTCGGGACGCGGCGGTAGCAGGCCACCGTCGTACCAATGCAGCTTGACGGGACCGCGCTTGCCCACCGCCGGATACTCGAACTGTGCCATCATGGCGAGCGGATACGTCGCGGGATTCTTTTCACCACCGCCCCACGGGCTGGAGCTCGCCGTGATGCTGGTGGGGTACGTGAGCTCGAGCGCGGTATACGCCTGATCGATGAGGTGCGCGCCCATATCGCCAATGGCGCCCACCCCGAAGTCGAGCCAGCCGCGCCAAGCGAACGGATGATAGGCCGGGTGATACGGAATCTCCGGCGCGGGGCCGAGGTACAGATCCCAGTTGAAGCCTTCCGGCGGCGAATGATCGTTGCTCGCCATCAGGTTGCGCACGGCGTTGTCTACCGTACCCATGTTCCATTGGGGCCGCGGGTTGGCGTTCACGACCGCTGCGCCTGCCGCACGCGGACGCGGAATGCCCTGCGCCCAGTAGCGCACGGGACGATCGGTCCACACGTGCACCTCGTGCACCGTGCCGAGCACGCCGGAGCGCACGATTTCCGTGACGCGATGCGAGCCTGCCATCGAGTGCCCCTGATTGCCCATTTGCGTGGCAATCTTGGGATTGTTCGCCGCCGCCTTTTGCAGCAGTCGCGCTTCGTACACCGAAAACGCGAGCGGCTTCTGCACGTACACATGCTTGCCAAGCGACATCGCCGCCAGCGCAATGGTGGCGTGCAGGTGGTCGGGCGTCGCAATCATCACCGCGTCGATGTCCTTCTGCTTCGCGAGCATCTCGCGGAAGTCGGCATACTTGGCGGCCTTCGTGTACTTCTCGCCAAGCAGCACATCCTGCGGCGTCGGCTGCCCTTCGCGCGGCTTGAGCCGTCCCTGCAGCGTGCGCTCCACGTACCCGAAGTCCACGTCGCACACGGCCACGATGTTTTCGGTGAGCATCTGCGACATGTTGCTCATGCCCATGCCGCCAATACCGACACAGGCGATGTTGAGCGTGTCGCTGGGGGCGCGGAACCCTTGTCCGCCGAGGACGTGCCTCGGTACGATCATGGCGCCCATGGCCAGCGTGGCGCTGGTGCCGACGAAGTCGCGACGGGAGAACGAATCAGGCATGGCAGGCAGGAAGAAACGAGGAGGGCGTTGGGCGCGTGCGGTCACGCGGACGCAGCATCAGGGGCAGGCAACATGATATAGCCTTCGCGCCAGCATCCGTCGAGACGGAAGGGCGGTAATCCGGCAAGGTGTACGGCATCGCGCTCGCCGCCGGCCCATCGCAGCCCGCCAATACCGCCAACGACCGCTTGTAGCTGGTCGTGCGTGGTGTGCGCGGGCAGCTCGATGCCGGTGGCGATCGCCAGCCGCTCGCGCGCGGCGACCATATCGGCGGGCTGCGTAGCCGCCTTGCCCGGCAGCGCCGTGAGTCCGAACGCCCGCCACGCGGCCGTGGGGAACGTTTCGGTGACGAATAGCCCGTCGCCGCGCGTTTCATCCCCGGGGAGCACGAAGCCTTCGTGCATGGTGAGGCGCTCGAAGAGCGCGATCGAGAACTGCGTGAACGCCAGATAGCCGCGAGGCTTCACCCCGTCGGGGGGCAGCCCGGTCTTGCCCGGTGTGCGCGCGATCTTTTCGCTCATGCGGCTGTGGACCGCGTCGGTGTCGGGCCCTTTCCAGCCGAGGGGGCCGTCGATGCAGAGGCCATCGGCGGCATGTTGCGCGGCGATGGTGATGAGCCAATCGCTGAGCGCGTCGGGGGTTGGGGGGCCGGTGAGCGGGATGTCGAGCAGCGTGACGGCGGTCCCGTGTGGCGTAGCGTCGAGCAACGCAACGCCAACGTCACGGTAGTGCTTGTAGGCCAGATCGACGGAAATAATGCGCGGCATGAGTAGTTGCTTGGGCCGATGGGGTTGGAACAGATGACACGAAGGCATCCAAGGCAACCAAGGCATCCAAGAAACAACTTTTCTGTTCTTGGTTGCCTTGGTTGCCTCGGATGCCTCCGTGCTATCGGTTCAACGATGCCCGGATCTCACTCAGAAGCGGAGCAACCGCGCCCCCGTCACCTTGGCCGGATCCCCCACATACGCCCAGCGTACGTTGCGCATATACGTGCGCGCCGCGCGCTGAATCTCTTCCGGCGTCACCGCGCGCAGCTCCTGCACGAACCGCGACGCGCGACGGAAATCGCCCTGATACAGCTGCGCGCGCGCGAGCATATTGGCCTGGTCGGCGTTCGTCTCGTTGTCGAGGAAATACGTGACGATGAACTGCTGCACCAGCTGCTCGAGCCCTTCCGTCGTGATGATCCCTTCCTGAAGCGCCTTGATCTGCTGCAGCATGATGGAGAGCACTTCGTCGGGCTGCGTGGTGGTGACGTAGAGGCCACCCAACGAAAACGCACGCTCCACAAACGGCGCATTCACGGAGTACGACAGGTTGCGGCGCTGGCGTACTTCGCCGAACAACCGGCCGGAGAGCACTGCACATGCCAATCGCAGCGCCGCGTAGTCGCTGCTCGAGGCCTTGGGGCCATGAAAGTAGCCCTGCAGGTAGTTGGTGGGGAGCGCGCGCTTTTCCACCACGTAGGCGCTGGGTAAATCGGCCGGCGGATCGGGGAGCGACCACGCGAACGTGCCACGCGGCAACCGTCCGAACGTGTCGCGTACGAGCTTCTCCACTTTGGTGCGCGATACGTTGCCCACCACGACAAGCATCATGCGCGACGTCACCATCTGCGTGCGCTGATATTCGCGCAGCTGCGCGGGAGAAATGCTCTTGAGCGAGACATCGGTGCCCGTGGGCTCGAGCGCATACGGGTGCCCCGTGAACGCCATGCTGTCGGCGAGGAAATCGAGCACGGCGTCGGGGCTGTCCTTGCGCTGACTGACCGCAGTGACGAACTGGTCGCGCACGAACTCTACGTCGGCCGTTTCGAGACGCGGCGCCATGATGCGGTCGGCCATGATGGCCCACGTGCTATCGAGGCCGGCGGTCGTGGCGCGCAGCCCCACGCTGGTCCAGTCGGCACCGGCGCTCACGCCAATGGCGCTTCCGAGTCGGGCCATGCTGGTGCGCAGGAGATCGCGCGGATACTTCTGGGTACCACGTTCGCTGGTTTCGAGCAGCATGAGCTCGATGCCCTGCGTGGCGGGCGTGAGCTGACGCGCGCCTCCCAGCAGATACAGATTGGCCGCGACCACGTTGTTGGCGGTCACGCGACGCAGAATGACCGGAATGCCACTCACCTCGAACTTCATGGTGAGCGAGTCGTCGCCCATGACGGCGGGCGATGCCGGTGGCTCGGCGGCTGGCTTGGCGGGTGGTTTCGGCTGGGCAGTGGGCCGAGGGACCGGCGCCCGGATCGCCTGAGCCTCGACGCCCGCAGGAGCGATGACCGACGACAGCGACAACACGGCGGCAAGCGCCGCCCCTGCGAAACGCGGGCTCACTGCTTCACCCCCGACTTGAACGGTGCGAGGAGTTCCTTCTCCGTGAGCCCAATGGCGCGGCGTGCATCGTTCGAGAGCAGGACGTTGGTCACGCGCGGCTTGCCCACGATGTAGCTGCTCGTGTATCGCATGAGGTCGGCGATACGCTGCTGGGCCATGCGATCGGTATAGCTCATGAAGTAGTCGAGACTGGCCACGCTCCACCAGAACCCAATGGTGTGCGCAATTTCGGATGCCTTCTCGATACCGAAGGCGCTAGACACCGTGCGTTGCGCCTTCACGGCCTCGAGTTCCCGCACCGACACATACGTGGGGTCGTTGAAGCGGGCGAGTTCACGTTCCAGCGCGGCCATCGCGGCGCGGAACTTGTCGGGGGTCGTCTGCCCACTCACCGAAATGGGACCCACCTGATTGAGCGTGTAGTAGTTCACGCCCACCGCCAGCCAGAGCCCCGAATCGACGAGGTTCTTCTGAAAGGTGGAGCCCGGCGTGTTGAGCACATCGCTGAACACGTCGGCGGCAAAGGTGGCACCCGGATCTTTGCCTACACTTGGCCCCTGCCACTGCAGCAACACCGCGACGGCGTTGATCGGCTCCTCACTGATGGAGGACTGATTGGCGGTGAGCGCCGGAATGGGCGGAACGGGATCGACCTTGAAGGGATCTTCGCCGCGCGGCCACGAACCGAAGATCTGTTCGGCCAGCGCAAAGATCGCTTCGGGATTCACGTCACCGGTGACGATGAGCGCGCAGTTGTTGGGCACATAGTACTTGCGCTGGATCTCGCGCATCTGCGCCGGCGTGACGTTCGCGATGACCTTGCGATCACCAATGGTATTCTTTCGGCTCGCCTGCCCGGGGTAGAGCAGTTCGTTGGCGCGCTGCTGCCACTGAAAGCCGGGCTGCGCTTCGTTGCGATCGTACTCGCCGAGCACGACTTCCTTTTCGCGCGCCAGTTCGTCGTCGCGAAAGCTCGGGTTGATGAGCGCACTCGCCAAGAAGCGCAGTCCGCCACGCACCGAGTCGGCCGGGAGCGTGAGATAGTAGTTCACGCGCTCTTCCTGCGTCGTGCCGTTGAAGACCGCTCCCAGTTCTGCGGCGCGATCGTTGAACGCGTCGGCGTCGGGAAGGTCCTTGTTGGCCTTGAAGAACATGTGCTCGTACATGTGCGCGAGGCCGGCAAACTCCGGCGACTGCGTGAACGCGCCGTTGCGCACATTGATCTCGAGCGTGGCAATGGGCACGCCGTGGTTCTCCACCACGATCACTTCCATGCCGTTCGCCAGCACCTTGCGGCGGAGCACTTTGTCGAGCTCGGCGCGGGACTGCGCGTATACGGGTGCGGCACTGACGGCGAGCGCCGCGGTAGCCATAGTGGTCGCGGCGAGGCACACGCCAGCAAGCCGACGGACAAGCGAATGAGCAGTCATACCGAAGCTGATGGTGAGCCGTCGCAGGGATTCATTAGGGTAGGATGCCACCCCTGCTACCGCGCTCGCTAGCGCCGGGGTCCTCGCGCCAAGAAAGATTGCCCGACCGTGCACCCTTCCCGACGGCGACTCACGTGCCCTGTTCGTCGATTACCTCTTGGAGCGCCTCGAGTTCCGCGATCACCTCGAGGTCCTTGGGGCGACCCGCGGCGCGCTTCACGCGCACCAGCCACGGCAGGTCGAGCAGCTGCAGGTCGCAGCCGAAGATGGTGATCGGGAGGGTATGCGCGAGCAGGTCTTCGTAGGGACCACCGCCGGTGATTTCGCCAAGAAGATCGATGGCCCCCGCGCTGGTGGTGAGGGTGAAGTTCAGTCCCGCCCGGAGCGTGGCCACCGACCACTCGAACGGCAGCCCCGGTGGTGCGCCACGCAAGTAGGGATTGAGCGGCCCAAGCGCCGCCACCAGGCGCGCGAGATTCGCCGGCGATCGTGCGTACGAGATGTCGAGGTCGTCGGTGAGCCGGGAGGAGCCGTGCGCGCGGGCGGCGACCCCACCCACCACGATGAACTCCACGCGGGCCTCGTAAAGGGCGCGCAGCAGTTGCTCAAGCTGGGTCATGGTTCGCCGGCCCGTGGCGTGTGGCGCGCCCGCTTGGCCCGCGCAGTCGCCTCCGCGAGGGCCCGGCCATTCTCCTGCCACTCGCCGAGGGTGCGCAGCCGCTCGTCGACGGAGCGGCGCAGGTTCTCGCGCAAGAGCGTCCGATCGACGCCTTGCTTGTACAGCGCGACGACCGGATCTGGGGGCGCCACCGGGGTCAGGATGACCTGCAGCTCCATGCCCGCCGCCGCCGCGATACGCGCCAGCGTTTCGACCGTCGGGTTGCCGTCGCCACGTTCGAGGGCGGCGACGGCCGATTGCGAGGTCCCGACGCGATCAGCCAGCTCCCGCTGCGTCAGATAGGCAGCTTGGCGCGCTTCACGGACTGTACGGTGTATGGTCTTTGTGCTGTACATAGTATCAAGATACTATGTACGATATACTTTGCAATCGGTGTTCGACGAGCGGGGCGGACTCGTTCGGCGCAACCCTCGTCAGCCCGTCTTCTTCTGCAGCCGCGCGATACGCTCGCGCACATCCTTCACGAGCGGTTGCAGCGCCGGGTCGGCGTTCTTCCACTAGCTCTACGAAATCGGAGTAGCACTGAATGGCACGCTTGGTGTCGCCCGTGGCTTCGTAGAGTTCGCCGAGGCGGCGGTAGGCGCGGGGGATCTCCTCGACCCGATCGACGAGTCGACCAACAATGCTGGCAAGCGCCGGCTCGTACCAGAAGATCACCGAGTCGGGTTGGCTGAACTGATCGAACGCACGGGCGAATCGCATCCCTGAGCATGCCTGGCAGCTGCCGACATCAGCCGTCCGGAAGTGCTCGAGTGCGGCGCGTCCGTCGCCGGCGGCCAGAGCAATCTCACCCTCGACCGCCGCAATGCTCCGCCCCTGCACAGTGGCCAGTGCACTCGGCACGTCCCGCCGCCACGCTGCCGCCTGTCGCCGCGCGGACGCGATGTCGCCGGCAGCCGCGAGCGCCGCGACTCACCTTCGACGTACGGCATCACGTACCACAGCAGGTCGCCGTCGGCGCCGGCCGTGAGCAGCGGCACGATGCCCGGATGCTGCAGCTGCGCCGCCAGCTGGATCTCCCGCCGGAAGCGCTCGGCGCTCACCCCTGCGGCCAGCTCCGGCGGCAGCAGCTTGATCACCACCCGCCGCCCCAACGCTACGTCGTCGGCCAGGAACACATGGCTCATGCCGCCCCGGCCGAGCTCGCGCTCGACGCGGTACGCCGGGCCAAGGGCGTATGGCCATGGGTCGGACAATGACGACAGGGACAGGGGCTGCTGGTCTGTCAGTAGCATACGCCGAACGCGCGGCCTCGGCCAATGTACGCATGAGGCGGTTGGGGCCACATGGTGGCCGTTGTAGTCACATGTGACTACATTCTAGGAATGCGTACCGTTGGCGTCCGTGAGCTCAAGGCTCACCTCAGTCGCGTGCTCCGCGACGTCCAGAACGGAGAAACCGTGCTGGTGACCGACCGCGGCCGGGTCATCGCGGAGCTGCGGCAGCCGGGACTAACCGCCGCGCCCCTGTCCCCTATCGACCAGAAGTTGGCCGATTTGGCAGCCAAGGGCGTGATGAAGTTGGCGGAGCGGCGCAAGTGGAAATACGAGGCCAGTCCCGTACGGCTCCCCGCCGGAACAGCGGCGGAGTTGCTGGCCGAAGATCGGGATGAGCGATGAGTCACCGACGGTGATGCTGCCGCGAACGGTCTACCTCGAATCGAGCGCGCTGCTGGCGTGGCTTTTCGATGAGCCGCAGCACGCCGACGAGGTTCGCGACATGGTAAACGACGCCTCGCTGGTGATCACGTCAGCGCTGACGCTCGTGGAATGCCATCGGGCCATTCACCGTGCCACGCAGCTCGAACGACTTACGCCAGTGGAATCGTTCGCGGTCCAGCACTACCTCACGCGGCTCTCCAGCAGCTGGTGTATTCTTGCACTGGACGACACGGTGCTCGATCGTGCCTCCGGCTCGTTTCCCGGGTTGCCCATTCGCACCCTGGACGCGCTCCACGTAGCGTCGGCGCTCGAGGCCGTTACGCAGTTTGGCGCCGTTGAGCTCATCTCCCTCGATGACAGGGTCCGTACCTGCGCCCGCGCCGCGGGCCTTGCGGTAGCGCCCAACGACCTGACACTTCCCGTCATTCCCTGATGGCTCCATCGTCGCTCTCCTCGCTGTCGTCGGCGCGTCTCACGGCCAACGCGCCCCTCGCCCCGTACACCACGTTCAAGATCGGCGGCCCCGCCGACTGGCTGTACGAAGCGACATCGGCCGACGACCTCGCCGCCGCCATCACCGCGGCCCGTGCGGCCAACATGCCGTGGTTCGTCCTCGGCTTGGGCGCCAACATCGTGGTGGGTGACCGCGGCGTGCGCGGACTGGTCATTCGCAACCGGGCCGCCGCCCACACGCTGAGCAACGATGGCGTCTTGTGGAGTGAAAGCGGTGCGGTGATCCAGGACCTCGTGCTCGACACCGTGCGTGCCGGCTGGTCCGGACTCGAGCATTACATCGGCATCCCGAGCACCGTGGGCGGCGCACTCTGGCAGAACCTGCATTTTCTGTCGCCGGCCCCCGAGCGCGAACGCACGATGTTCATCGGGGAAGTGTTCGCCGACTGCGACATTCTCACCGAAGAAGGCGAACGTCGCACGGTAGACGCCAACTATATCCAGTTCGGCTACGACGACACGGTCTTTCATCATCGCCGTGATGTCGTGCTCAGCGCCCGCTTTCAGCTCGAACGCGCCGACCCGGCGCGACTCCACCAGATTCTGCAGGAGAATCTGTCGTGGCGCGGCTCGCGACATCCGTGGCTGCAGGTGCACCCCAGCGCCGGCTCCATCTTCAAAAAAATCGAAGGGGTTGGCGCTGGCCGTCTCATCGATCAGTGCGGCCTCAAGGGATTCCGCGTGGGTGACGCACAGATCTCGCACATCCACGCCAACATTCTCGTCAACCTGGGCCATGCCACCGCGGCCGATGTTCGCACACTCATCGCGCACGCGCAGCAGGCCGTACGGGAGACATTCGGGTACGAGCTGGAACCGGAAGTCGGCTTCATCGGTGAGTTCTGACGACGCGCGAATTCGCCGCAACCCGCTGGAAACGGTTTGCGAGATCGTTGGTGTCGAAACGCACGTACGGGCTTCTCCGTAGTTCAACAGAGGTCACCGCTCGCTCCCTCGACACCAATACCGACGTGCTCCGTCGCACCCCTCTTTTGGCCCTGCTGGTCAGCATGCTGGCGCTGTTCGCACCGCCGGCACTTGCTCAGCAGCTCGACGTGATCCGCGGCCGGATTACCGGCCAGGACAACGAACCGCTCGAAAATGTGGCGGTGCTCATCACGTCGATCTCGGGCAACGTGAACCGTTCGGCGCGCACCGACCGCGCTGGTCGCTTCACGGTCACCTTTCCCAACGGCGATGGCGACTACATGGTCACCATCAATGCCGTCGGGTTTGCCCAGCGCCGCTTCGAAGTCAAGCGCGCCGCCGACGAAGACGTGCTGCTTGCCGACGCCAAGCTGTCCAAGGTCGGCACGGTGCTCGACGCCATGCGGGTCACCGCGGAGCGTCAGCGCGTATCGCGTGGTGAAGTGTCGCAGGATATCGGCGGGACCGAGCGCACCATCAGCAATCTCGCCGCACTCCCGCCCGACCAGATGGGCGACCTCGCCGCGATGGCCGCCACCCTCCCGGGTGTGCAACTCGTTCCCGGGCAGGACGGCGGGGCCAACGGCTTCTCCGTACTTGGCCTCGGCGCCGATCAGAACAACACGACGCTCAATGGCATGATGTTCGGCGGCGCCGGATTGCCGCGCGACGCCGGCGTGCTGAGCTCGCTCATTACATCACCGTACGATGTCTCGCGCGGTGGCTTCAGCGGCGGACAGTTCCAGCTGCGCACGCGCTCGGGGACCAATTTCAGTAATCGTGGGCTGAGCTTCGTGGGTGACGCCCCGCAGTTGCAGTGGACCGACGCTGCGGCGCGCGCCACGGGTCAGGAGTACACCAACGGCTCGCTGGGCGGCACGGTCTCCGGGCCGCTCATTTTCGATAAAGCGTTCTACAACGTGTCGTATCAACTGGGCCGTCGCAGCAGCGACTTGCAGTCGTTGCTCAACACGTCGCCCTCCGGTTTGCAGGCCAGCGGCGTGAGCGCCGACTCCGTGTCGCGACTGCTTGGCATCCTTGGCAACAGTCGCGTACCCATCAACACCGGTGGCATTCCAGGCAGCCGTCTCGCCGATCAAGGCTCGCTGCTTGGCGCCATCGACTTCGCGCCGCCCTCGAGCAGCAGTGGCTCGGCGTACAACCTCACGGTGAACGCGGGGTGGAACAAGCAGAACCCCGCCTTTACACCGCTCACGACCGCGCTGCCCAATACAGGCGCCGAGCGGACGAGCTGGAACGGTGGCCTGCAAGGACGCCACAGTGGGTACTTCACGGTGTTCGGCGTCGGCATGCTCACGGAAACGAGCGCGGGCTTCAGCGCGTCGAACAGCGTGGGCACGCCGTATCTCAATCTGCCCGGCGGCCGCGTGCGCGTGAACTCCACCTTTGCCGACGGCACGAGTGGTGTGCAGCAGCTGTCGTTTGGCGGCAATCAGTTCTTGAACACCACACAGAACGGCAGCAGCCTGATGGCGAACAACACGCTGTCGTGGTTCAGCGGCAACAACAAGCACCGCCTCAAGCTGGGCACCGAAATCCGTCGCGATGCGTCGGCGCAAGACCAGACGGTGAACCGCCTGGGCACGTACACGTACAATTCGCTGGCCGATCTGCAGGCGGGGCTGCCGCTGTCGTACACGCGCACGCTCTCGCCTCGTGAGCGTGACGCCAGTGTGGTGATCGGTGCGCTGTCGCTGGGCGATTCGTACCGTCGCTCGCAGACGCTGCAAATTCAGTACGGCGTGCGACTCGATGCCAACCAGTTTCTCGACGCGCCGGCACGCAACGCCGACCTCGAGACACGGCTAGGCGTACGCAACGATCGTGTTCCCAATGGCGTGTTCGTGAGCCCGCGCATTGGCTTCTCGTGGCAGTACGGCACGGGGCCGCAGATTGGCGCCTTCGAAGGCGCGTTCCGCGGGCCGCGGGCGGTGGTGCGCGGCGGCATTGGCGTATTCCAGAACACCCCGCAGGCCACCACGATTGGATCGGCGATCGACAACACCGGTTTGCCGGGCGCCATTCAGCAGCTGGTGTGCGTGGGTGGCGCGGTACCGACGCCGGACTGGAACGCGTTCACGTCGTTGTCGGGTATTCCGTCGCGCTGCACCGACGGCAGTACCGGCACGCTGTTCAACAACAGTGTGCCCAACGTGACACTGTTCGGCAGCACCTTCGCGCCTTCGCGCAGTGTGCGCTCAAACCTCAGCTGGAGCGGGCCGGTGCTGTGGAACATCTTCAATGCCTCGTTCGATGCGACGTACTCGCTGAATGCGCAGCAGGCGAGCTTCGTCGACCGCAACTTTGCCGGCACGCAGCGGTTCGTGCTCGACAACGAAGGCGGCCGGCCGGTGTATGTGCACTCGTCGAGCATCGTGCCGCTCACGGGTGGTATTGCCGCGGGCGACGGACGCGTGGTGTCGCAGTATCAGCGCGTGACCGAGCAGCTGAGCGACCTGCGCTCGCGCAGCGGTCAGTTCAGCGTGCGCCTGTCGCCCATGGCGTTCAACACGAACTTCAACTGGAGCGCGAGCTACACGTATGGCAACGTGCGTGAGCAGTTCCGCGGCTTTCAGAGCACGGCAGGCGATCCGTTCGGTGTTGATTGGTCACGCTCGGGCTTCGATTCGCGACACCAGTTTACGTACAACATCAACTGGAACGCTTTCGACATCGTGCGCATCGGGTGGTTCGGCCAGCTGCGATCGGGCACACCACTCACGCCCACCATTGGCGGCGACGTGAACGGCGATGGCTTTGCCAACGACCGTGCGTTCGTCTTCAACCCCGCCAACACCACGGACGCCGCGGTGGCGAGCGGCATGCAGTCGCTGCTGCAGCAGGGCTCGCGCGTCGCGCGCGAATGCCTGTCGCGCCAGCTCGGCACCCTCGCCGCGCGCAACAGCTGCCAAGGCCCGTGGGTGACCACGGCCAACCTGAGCATCGGCTTCAACCCGCTCAAACTGCGGTTGCCGCAGCGCATGAACGTGTCGCTCAACGTGTCCAACCCCATTGGTGCCGCCGACCTGCTGTTGCACGGCGAAAAGAACCTGCGCGGCTGGGGGCAGCAGCCGTTCCTCGATCAGTCGCTGTTGTACGTGCGCGGCTTCGATCCGGTGTCGAAGCGCTACAAGTACGAAGTGAACCAGCGCTTCGCCGCCACCAACCCGCAGTTCCAGCAGTTCCGGGCACCGGTCACGGTCACGGCGCAGCTGCGCTACGATATTGGCCCTACACGCGAGCGTCAGGTGCTCACACAGGCGCTCGATCGCGGGCGCCGCACCGAAGGGACCAAGCCTTCCGCGCAGCTCATCAAGGCACAGTTCGGCAACGGGGGTGTCCCCAACCCGCTCGGGACCATTCTACGCGACCAGGACACGCTCAAGCTCAGCTCCGATCAGGCGGATGCGCTGGCCACGATGAACCGCCGGTATCTGGTGCGCCTCGATTCCATCTGGTCGCCCATCGCCACGCAGTTCGCCGCGCTCCCGGATGGCTACGACAAGGATCGCATTTACTTCCAGTACGTGCGCGCCCGCGAGGCGAGCATCGACATGCTGCGCGGCTACGCGCCACAGGTGAAGAAGATTCTGACGGCGCAACAGTTCCGGAAACTGCCGCCCTTCATCGCGTTGGCACTCGATGATCGGTACCTCAAGACCATCCGTTCCGGCACTGCCGGCGGTGGCGGCGGCATGATGCTCAACCCCGGCATGATGATGGCCGGCGGCATGGGTGGCGGTTCGCAGACCATCATCATGCGACAGTAATGAAGCAACAGTCCAAGATCACTTCCCCGACACCATCTTTCGTCATGCATACACGACTACTTCTCGGCGCGCTCACGCTTTCAGCGAGTACGCTTGCCGCTCAGGCACCGGTTTCGTCCTCGCGTCCGGCCATTCGTCCCCTCGGCAGCGTGAAGGCGGTGTCGAAGGATTCCATGGGGATGGTCAACAACGTCCGTGCGCTCCCTGACGGCAAGTTGCTGGTGAACGATGCCGCCAACCGTCGCGTGGTGCTGCTCGACTCGATGTTCAAGGTCATCAAGGTCGTCGCCGACACGACGCCTGGTAACCCGAACGCGTACGGCGGCGGTTTGGCGAGCCTCATTGCGTTTCGTGGCGACTCCACGTTGTTCGTCGATGCACAGTCGCTCTCCATGCTCGTGATCGATGGCAACGGCGAAGTGCAGCGCGTCATGTCGGTGCCGCGCGCGCAAGACGCGATGATGCTGGCGGCGGGTGGCATGGGCGCTGGCGCGTTCTACAGCAACGGCCACCTGGTGTATCGCGGTATGCCGGCCATGCGGATGCAGATCAACAACGGTGTGCCGCAAATGCCGAGCTTGCCCGACACCATGGCCATTACGCGCGTCAATCTGCAAACGCGTGTGGTGGACACGTTGGGCTTCGTGAAGATCCCCAAGACCAACACGAACTTCAGCCGCACCGACGATGGAAAGATGAACATCTCCATCGAAGTCAATCCGTTACCGATGATCGACGAGTGGACCGTGCTTCCCAACGGCGACGTCGCGCTGCTGCGCGGACGCGACTATCACGTGGACTGGGTGGAAGCGAACGGCACGCGTCGCGTGTCACCCAAGATGGCGTTCGACTGGAAGCGTATGACCGATGAGGACAAGAACAAGCTCGTCGACTCCGTGAAGGCCATTCTCGACGCGCAGGCGGCGGGCAATCCCAATCAGGGGCAGGCGATGGCGTCGGCGTTCGGTGCCATGATGGGTGGCGGGGCCGGTGGCGGCGCGCCGCGAACGCAGGTTATGGTGCGCATGGACGGCGGCCCCGGCGGCGGCGGTGCGCCCACCCGCGCGCCGCAGGTGTCGGCGCCCAAGATCAACGTGGTATCGGCAAGCGAACTTCCCGACTATCAGCCGCCGTTCTTCGCCAACAGCGCGCGTGCCGATGCCGACGGCAATCTCTGGGTGCTCACCATTCCCACCAAGCCGCAGCCCGCGGGCTCGGTGTACGACGTCATCAACGGCAAGGGCGAAGTGACGGAGCGTGTGCTCGTCCCGGCTGGTCGCACCATTCTGGGCTTTGGCCCCGGCGGCGTGGTGTATCTGGCCGAACGCACGGCCACGAGCACCAAGATCGAACGCGCTACGGTGCGCTAAGCTGCGCCCTGTTTACGGCACGACCACCAGCCGCTTCGCGCTGCGGCACAGATTCTCGCCTTTGCGGCAGTAGCTGGTGGTGAGCGTCCCCTCGAGGGGCAACGCGTCTTGGCTTACCGTGAGCGTGACGTCGCCTACAAAGTACGAACTGTCTGCGGTAACGGCCGACCCTGTGAACAGCAGGCGTTGGCCGTTTGGCGTTTGTAGGAGCGGCGGTTGCAAGGCATTGATCTGGTCGCCTGGCGCGGGGGCCATGACGAGCATTGCCCCGGCTTGGAGGCGCTCGACGCGATACGGCGGCCCACTGTCTGGCGCCTCCCGGCCGAACTTGGGCAACGTGGGAATAGCGGAGACCGTGGGGGTCGATGCGCTATCGGCGACTTCGGACTTGGGACTCGGTGTCGAGCAGGCGCCGCAGAGCAGCGCAAAGACTATAGTGACGCGAGACATGACTCGAAGCTAGCCGCTTGAATGCCGAGTTGGTATGAACCGATAGCACGAAGGCAACCAAGGCAACCGAGGCGTCCAAGGTCCTCGTGTGGCCACACGAGTCGGAGTCGGCTTGGTTGCCTCGGTTGCCTTGGTTGCCTTCGTGTGATCGGTTCAAGGATCTCGCCCCACGCGCGATCCCTAGCGCCCAATCCAGCGCGAATACTTGATGAGAAACACGTGGCGCCCCGGATCGGCGTAGGCGCGGCCGAGTTGGCGGGCGACGTCGAAGTTGGCCTGATAGAGCTCGGCCTCGCGCTGCTGCGACCACACGAAGAAGAGCGACGAGCCGGGGCGATACTCCCAGCGCAACACGGCGTTGCCTCGCAGCGCACGCACCGTGAAGTCCTGAGCGGGGACCGCGAATGGGGCCGAGGCGCCGGCGCCGTCGGGATCGACCGTGAGGTCGCCATCGGCTGCGCGCGTTATGCTACCACGATCAACGCCGTACTCGGCGAAGGCAAAGTCACGAGGCGTCGTGAATTCCTTGAAGCGCGAGAACTCGCCGGTCGAAGCGAACGGCTGCAGAAAGAGCTGCAGGGAGAGCCACGGCGAGAACGTCCAATCAAGACGCGTGTTGAGCCGCAGTTCGCGCTGGCGCACATTGGCGAAAACGTAGCGCGCACCGAAGGTGTCCAGCGCCTGCGCGTCCGGCTCCGTCTGGATGTACTGATCGACCGCCTGGTTGGCCGAAAGCTCCGGGCCAACGCGAAGGCGCATCTGCGGGAGTGGGCGCCAGTCGATCGAGCCTTCCAGCCCCATCGAGCGGCCACCGGCGACATCGCTGGTGCGCGAAAGATCGAGTCCGAAAATGAGTGTCTTGCGTCCATCGGTGCTCAATTCGAGTCCCTGCGACAGCGCGCGGGGACGTCGTGCCAATGGCCCGCCGCGAAGCAGACGGTCGTTGAGCGTGGCTGGCGCGAACGACGTGAACGCTGCGATCTCCCAGAAGTTGAGCAGGGTGGCCTCGGTGAACAGCGCATACCGCTGTTCGAGCAGATCACCATCGAAGTTGGTACTGTGCGTGGAATAGAGGGTGGCCGACCATTCGCGCGAGAAGCGATCGATGAACGGATTGCGGTACTGGAAGGCGGTCGAAAGGCTGCGAAAATCGGAGCGGACCTGGAAGCCCAAGTCATTCACCTCGAAACCGGGGCTGGTCTCTTCGTACGTGACGCTACCGAGGAGGCGTTCACCGGCGGTCTTGGCGAGCGAGAGGGCCCCGTAGTGTCCGTTGAGGGCGGTGCGGGCGGGGTCGAAGGTGAGATGCGTGGCGTCGGGGCGTTGATAACTGCGGTAGTTCGCGCGCTGCAAACGCTGCAGGACGTCGGTGCGCCCCCGCACGTCGCTCATGCTGAAGAGACCGCTCACAGTGTACGTGCGGTTCTGCCAGGCATGCTCCCAATCGATGCCACCAACCGTGGCCGACGATGGGATACGCGCCGTAAGCAGGGTGTCGTCCATGAACCGACGCGTGTCGGCCACGAAGACACCAACGCCGGTGTTGCCGCCGTTCAGCAGCTTTCGCACGCGAGAAACATGGTAGTTCGTCAACGGCTCAACGGGCTCGCGAGCAACCTGTCCATTGCTACGCAACACGTCGGCGTGTTCGTGTGGCGTGCCGGCATTGAGCACGCCAACCTGCCATCCCGATGGGGTGGTACCGGAGAGTTTGAGTGCACCGGCAATGGGCGTTTGCGGATCGATGCCGACAGCCTCGAGATCGTCGCCGGTGGGAGAGCGTTGGGGGGCGCGCCCGATGCGACGGCTATAGAAAAAGCGCGGTGGGTCGCTGCTGTTGAAGGTGCGCGTTGCGCCAAAGGCAAAGGCGTCGGCGTTCTCGAGAAAGAACGGGCGGCGTTCTTCGAAGAACACTTCGAACGCACTGAGATTCACGACGGCGGGATCCGCTTCGACCTGCCCGAAATCGGGATTGATCGAGGCCGTGAGGGTGAGGGACTGCGGCAGCTTGAAGCGGGCATCGCCACCCACGGCGCCGGCGAGTTTGGCACCAGGCACGAAGCGATTGCGCGCCTCGGCTGGCTGCGTTTCGACTTGGGTGCGCACATACGGCACGAACTCGGTACGCGATGGGGGGCGCAAGGAGTCGAGCCCCACGAGGGTGCCGAAGCGCGAGACGGAACCGGGCGCGTTGGCCGGCGTGGGCGCCCAGTACGACTCTTCACCGCCACGGGCAATCGTGCGCGAGAAGTTGAGCCCCCAGGGACGAACGGCGCCGACGGCACCGGCGACGTCGTAGCGCAGCTGCGACAGGGGAATGCGGAACTCGGCGGTCCATCCTGTGCTGTCTATGCGTGCCACGACGTTCCAGACCGCGTCCCAACTGACATCAGCGTTGTCGATGTCGTCATTGGTGATGTAGAAGTCGTTCAGTACCCCGCGAGGATTGACGCCGAAGACGAACGCCGTGCGCTTGTCGCCATAGCTGTCGAAGCCGACATAGAACCAATCGGAGTACAAGTCGTCGGCATCACGCCGACCGAGCTGCTGTGCGATGCTATCGGGGGCACTGTCGAAGTTGCGCACGCCGACGTAGACGGCGTTGGCATCGTAGGCGATACGGACTTCGCTGCGTTGCGTGGCGGCATCACCGTTGCGGGGGATGCGCTGCACGAAACTCGTGGCGACCGGCGCGGTGCGCCACACCGGGTCATCGAGTCGGCCGTCGAGCTGCAGCGGAGACGTCAGCCACTGTGCGCGGAGCACCGGCTGCGCGTCGAGACGAGTGGCAACAAGCAACAGCGCGCACACGCTGGCCCGGAGAAGGGAATGCAAAAAGGGCGTGACCATCCCGAAGGATAGTCACGCCCTGCACATTTTTCGACGCGTCAGTTTCCGGCGCGACGCGGCGGTGCGGGGAGCGTCCCCTTGTTGGCGATGGCCTTGTTGATCGCCTCGATGGTGACCTGCGTACGGAACGCGACCACTTCCTTGGCCCATTCGGTGATCTGCTTGCGGTTGGCCAGCGAGACGCCGTTGATGGTGGCAAGACCGGCCTTCACGCGTTCATCGTAGCGGATACTCTTGGGGTCGTCGATGAACATGTTGAGCGAGATTTCTGCGTCATCGTGCAAGCTATCGGCCTTGGTCTGGTGCACACCCTTGGTTTCCATGTGCTTGGAGACACTGGCGTAGTCGTAGTACTCCTGCACGTGCGCCACGATCGGCGCCCCCTTCCAGAGTGCGGTCAACGAGTCGGCGACGGCACGCTGACCGCCCTGATTGCCACCGCTGTCACCGATGTAGATGATGGTCTGGAATCCGTGCGCCTTGAGGCTGGCGGTGATGTCGGTGAGGAGGGCCCGAAACGTGTCTTCGCGCATGCTGATGGTGCCTGGCGACGTCATGTGTCCACTTGGCGGATCGTAGCTGCCTTCGGGGACGAACTTCACAATGGGCGCGCAGAGGGCGTTGCCCATTTTGCGTGCGATTGCTTCGCAGTTCGTGTGGAGTACATAGTTGTGCTTCCCCGTAACCAACCACGGCCCGTTCGGCTCCATTCCACCGGTGGGGATGATGACTGTGGTCTTCCCCGCCTTCAGCGCATCGCGGATATCCATCCACGTCATCTCTTCCAACCACACCGTGTTGGGTGCGGGGAGCGGGTTGGGCGTGTCCTTGCAGTTGTAGGCGTTGCCGGTGCAGTTGCCGCCGCCCATGCTGCGAGGGTCACGTGGCGGACGCTGCTGCGTCTGCTGCGCGTGCACGGAGGCGCCGGCGATGGTGAGCAGACCGGCGGCACAGACGGCACGGCGGAGGAGAGAGGTGGACAACGGGGACATGCGGGGCTCCCGGTGAGGTAGGGAATGACGGCACGCGCGGTAAGCTCTGGGACGATGCGGCGTAGCGCGCCAGTTCGCCAGAGCAACGGGACAGGGACGCTGAGCGTAATGCTCATACCTGCCGAACATTTGCGCCGGAGCTGGCTTTGCACGAGCATTCTGTATGAACCGTACGCACTCCCTCCCGCCGTACGTTGTCGCCGCGCTTCTGACGGTCTCCATCCCCGTCGCGGCACACGCCCAATCGTCCACTGGAAGCACCGGCAGCAGTACCGCCGGCACCAAGCCTCCCGTGTCCTCACTCACGCCCGCTGACATCAAACTGCTGGCGGAAACACACATTGCCATCGGCCTGGTGCACGACTCCGCCGACGCTCGCGCGGCGCAGTCGAAGAACAAGACCAAGGACGCCCAGCTCGAGCTCGCGCAGAGGAAGCGCGAGGCGGTCGCGCAGGTCCTCACCGCCCGCGGCCTCACCGAGGACGAGTATCAGCGTCGCCGCTTCGTCGTGAGTACCAACCTCGAATTGCGCACGCAGTTCGACAGCGTCGTCGCCAAGATCACCGGCGTCCCCATCCCGGGACGCGTGGCGGTGGCGGCGGCGCCCGGCTTCGTGCCGGCCGCGCAACTCCCCCCTGGCCTGGTGGGCACGCACATCGGCCATGTCACCACATCGTATGTGGACACGCCCGACAAGATGGGGCTGCTTCCCATGGCATTCGCCGAGGCGGCCGTAGCCAGTCAGCACGCCACGCTCGCGACACGCACGCCGACCAATCTGGCGGCGATGCAGATGCACGCCGGTCATGTGCTCAACGCACTCGACCCGTCGCTCATGAAGGAGGGACCGGGCAAGGGCTACGGGCTCAAGAAGGCCGCCGGTGGCGTCGCGCAGCACATCGAGCTGGCGGCCAAGGAAACCGGCGCGTCAGGGGGGGTGAAGATTCACGCGACGCACATTGCCGCCGCCGCGCGCGGCACGCTGACGCGCGTGGATGCCGCCGTCGCGCTCATCAAGCAGATCCAGAGCGCCACCGAGGCCAAGGAGGCGGCGGCGCTCATTTCGCAGCTGGCGTCGTTGTGCAACCAGCTCGCTGCCGGCGCCGATACGAACGCCGATGGTCGAGTAGATTGGGGCAACGGTGAAGGCGGACTGCAGCAGGCGCAGGAGCATGTACAACTGCTCATCGCCGGCGAAAGGAAGTAGCCCATTGGCTCCGTGCACAACGGGGGCGATGCCATTGGCATCGCCCCCGTTTGCTTGTGGTCATGCAACCCGAGAAATCAGCAGCCGACGCAGCGGTTGTTGTTCTTGGCACCAAGCTTCTCGAGCAACAGGATCGTTTCCGGGAAGGGGCGCAAACGCTGCACGGGACCATTCGCCAAGTCTACCGTTGTGCGGAAGTCGCGTCCGACAGCCTTGGGATCGGCACCCTTGCTCACGAGATACAGAATCATCTCGTTGTCGCCGCGCGATGCGGCGTGATGCAACGGCGTGTAGCCGTTGAGGTCACGCTTGTTCACGTCGTGGTGCAGTTCTTCGACGAGATACTTCATGACGGGCATCCAGCCATCTGGTGCGTGGCGGTGTGCGTTGCCCGCGAAGCCGTTGCCGTACCCCACGCCAGCGGCCGCGTGAATGGGATACGTGCCGACACCCGCCGGCACCGCCTTCGACGCCGAGTCGAGCCACGCGTCGGGCTTGAAGCCGCCCCCTTCACCCTGCGTAGGCGGGCGACGACGGCCAAGCGCCGGCGGACGGTATGACGGCGTCGTGTCGACGGCGCCAGCCGCCTTGAGCAACTTCATGGCTTCGAGGTCCACCGCGTACGTCGCACGCCAGAACGGCGACGTGCCATCGAGCAGCTCGAGGCCGCAGTTTGCGTTACCGCAATTGCTGTAGCCGAAGAACCAGATGTTCTTCTTCATGCGCACGTTCACATCCGCACCCGACTTGATGAGCGCGCTCATCAGCTCGTAGTGCGTCGTCTTCTGCAGCTGCACCGCCTGCGGCTGCGGATAGCGCGACCGCGGATGCCAGAAGGTGTTGATCGCGGCGTACAGCGGCGTGAGCCCATGAATGCTGGCCAGCTTCACATCGGCGCCACGCTTCACCAGCTCCATCGCCAGATCGAAGTGGCCGTTGATCGTGGCCTGCAGCAACGGCGTCGTGCTGTCACTCGCCGACACTTCATTGATGTTCGCACCACCATCGACGAGCGCCAACGCCGAGGCGATGTTGCCCTGACGCACCGCATGGTGCAGCGCCGTCAGGCCACCCATGTTGCCCACCGACGCTTCGTAGTTCGCGTTGAAGCCGTTGGTCGTATCGCGCGGCACGACCGTTTCGGTCGTCTTGTCGATGTCTTTCTTGTTGTACATCTCGCGGCCGGCGAGAATGGCCTGCTCCACCTGCGACGGGGTGAGCGCACTCACCGGCGGCGCGATGAGTCCGATTTTCGGCTTCTTCACGCTGTCCGCCTTGGCGGGAGCGGCGGGAGCGGCAGCACCCGCGACAGCGGGCGTCGCCTTCTTCGACGTGTCCGCACCCGGCACGGGCTCGACACCGAGACCAAACTGCCGACGCAGCGCTTCCTGGTCGGCTTCCTGCTTCGAGATGGCCTTGAGCGCGGAGTCGCGCACCTTTTCGGGGAGGAACGAGAAGAGCACTTCGTTGCGCTTGCGCGCGGCGGCCTGCTGACGCGCCAACTCTTCGGTGAGGTTCACCGTGTTGGTGCGCACCGACGTGTTCGCCCCCGCCTTCACCAGCGCGGTCACCACCGCCGGACGATCAGCCGCCGCAGCAAACATGAGTGGTGTCTGCCCCGACCTGGTTTCGCGCGCGTTCACATCCGCCTTCTTGGCCACCAGCGCGTTCACCGACGCCACGTCGCCCGCCTGCGCGGCGAGATGCAATGCCGTGACGCCGGTCGTCGTGAGCGTCTGCGGGTCGGCACCGGCTGCCAACAGCGCCTGCACCACCGCGCCGTTGCCGGCTCGGGCGGCAATGTGCAGCGGCGTGTAGCCACCGTTGCGCGTAATGGGCGTGACCTTGGCGCCGCTCTTGATGAGCGCACTCGCCATGGGGGCATCACCGCGTTCGGCCGCCCAATGCAGCGCCGTCATGCCGTCGCCCAGCGGGATGTTCACATCGTTCCGCTGCGCGAGCAGCGCGCGCACGCGCTCGAGGTTGCCCTCACGCGCGGCTTCGGCAATCGCCGGCGAACCGTTGGTGGGGCGAGCGGCCCCCACCGACGACAGTCGAACCGGTTGCTTCGCGTCGGCGCGCGTGGCCTGCGCCGCAAGTGGCGACGACAGCAACGCCAGACCCGCCGCTCCGGCAACGCCTGCCCGGAACTGCTTCTGGAGATGAACTCGCAACGGAGTGCGCATGCGGAATCTCCTGGATCAGGCGTTGGTGTACAGCGCGAACGGCGAGACGCTGTCGCCGAAGCTCGGCGTTTCGATGTTGTACTTGTGCAGGAGCGACAGGAACACGTCGGCCATCGGGGTGCCGTCGGGCGCCTTGAGGTGCGTGTTCGTGGGGAGCATGGCGTTGTCGCCACCCAGCAGAATGAGCGGGCACCGACGATGGTTGTGCACGTTGCCGTCGGCCATGGGCGAGCCGTACACGATCGTGGTGTTGTCGAGCAGGTTGCGGTCGCCTTCCTTGGTCTCCTTGAGACGCTGCAGGAAGTACGGCAGCATGGACACGTGGTACTTGTTGATCAGGTTGAACTCGAGAATCGCCGACTCGCGTCCACCGTGGTGCGACGCGGGGTGGAAGCCCTTGTTCGTGCCGCTCTCGGGGAAGGTGCGGCTCGACGCGTCACGACCGGTCTTGAACGAGAAGACGCGCGTCATGTCGCTCTGGAAGGCGAGCACCTGAATGTCGAACATGAGCTTCACATGCTCTTCGAACGAGTCGGGCACGCCCACCGGCGCCTCGGGGAGCAACCGCTCGTCGCCGCTCTGGTTCTTGGCTTCGACCTTCTGGATACGACGCTCGAGTTCGCGCACATTCTCGAGATACTGATCGACACGACGACGATCGGTGGGGCCGAGCTGACGCTTGAGCGTGCTCATTTCCCCCACGACCCAGTCGAGAATGCTGCCGTTGTCCTTGCGACGCGACGAGCGGTCGGCGTTGGTCGAGCCGGCACCGAAGAGCAGGTCGAACGCCGCCCGCGGGTTGCGGATCATGGGCAGCGGATCGTTGGGCGACGCCCAGCTGATCGTGTCGGTGTACGCGCACGAATAGTTGTACGTGCAGCCGCCGGCCTGATCGAGATTCTCGATGCACAGCTGCATGGAGGGGATCGGCGTGTCCTGCCCGATCTTGCGCGCAACGATCTGATCGAAGCTCGTTCCGACGAACAGGTCAGACCCCTGCGTCTGCTTGGGGTGCGACTGCGTGAGGAACACCGCACTCGACCGGAAGTGATCGCCGCCGATTTCCGGTGCATCGAATGCTTCGGCCATGCGCACGTCGGTGTTGCTGACGATCGTGAGATTGTTGCGCCAATCCTGCAGCGGTGCGAGCGCACTGTCGGCGGAGAACTCGAACTGCCGTCCCACTCCTTCCGGCGCCCAGAGGTGACGCGACGCGCCCCAGCTGTTGCTGCCGGCCGCACCGTGCACCGACTCGATACACACGAGGCGCTGATGCCCCGCCGCGGCCGCGGCTGCACCGCTGCCACTGATGAAGCGGCGCGCCGGTTCCATGGCGTCGAGATACGGCAGGGCAACCGTGGCACTCAATCCCTTCAGGAACGTCCGGCGTTCCAGCGTCTTCTGCGTGAGAAACTGCATGGGCGTAGCTCCTGTCGGGTTCAGTTCTGGTTGGCGTCGGCCGCAATCGGCTCAGCGCGCTTGGTCTGGAAGGCCTTGCTGTTCACGACGCCCATGACGAACGCCGACATCTTGTAGTTCTGCTTGCCCGCATCACGCACGATCGCGCGCACGGTGGGCATGTCGTAGTCCTCGACGCGACGGCCGAGGGCATACGCCATGAGGTTTTCGGTGAAGTTCCGCATGAGCGGCAGCGGACGCTTGAGCAGCGCCTTCGTGAGATCTGCGGTCGTCGTGATCGGCGTCCCGTCGTACAAGTTGCCGCGCGTGTCGAGCTTCGCGCCGTTCTCGCGGTAGCGCAGCTTGCCGGTCACGTCGAAGTTGTCGAGCGCGAGCCCGATGGGATCCATGAAGTTGTGACACGACTTGCAGGTGGGGTTGGCGCGATGCATCTCCATGCGCTCCCGCGTCGTGAGCTGCTTGCCGTCCTTGGCGCCCACCGTCTGCTCGAGGTCGGGGACATTGGGCGGCGGCGGTGGCGGCGGCGCACCGAGCAGCACTTCCATGACCCACTTGCCGCGCAGCACCGGGCTGGTGCGGTTACCGAGCGACGTCTGCACGAGCACGCTGCCCTGGCCGAGGATGCCGCGCCGCTGGTCGTCGGCGTAGGCGACCTTGCGGAAGTGCGGGCCCGACACGTTGGGAATGCCGTAGTGCTTGGCCAGCCGCTCGTTCACGTACGTCGAGTCGGCGGTGAAGGCGGTGAGCACGCTGCGATCCTTGCGCACCATGTCTTCGAAGAAGAGTTCGGTCTCCTTCTGCATGGCGGCCCCGAGCTGCGAGTCGTAGTCGGGAAACAGGAACGCGTCGGGCTTCACCTTGTCGAGATCCTGCAGACGCAGCCACTGCGAGGCGAAGCGCGTGCTGAGCGCTTCCGCCCGCGGGTCGGCGAGCATGCGCTTCACTTCGGCGTTGAACACGGCCGGCTGCGACAGACGACGCGTGCGCGCGAGCGTGAGGAGCCGTTCGTCGGGGATGGTGCTCCACATGAAGAACGAGAGGCGCGTGGCCAGCTCGAGATCATCAATGCGGAAGTCCTTCCCTTCGGCGACACCGGCGGGGGTCTTCTCGAAGCGGAAAATGAAGTACGGACTCGCGAGCATGGCCTGCATGCCGAGTCGCACGCCTTCTTCGAAACCTTCGGCGGTGCCCGACTTCGCGCCCTGATCGTAGAACTTCATCAGCGCGTCGCGATCGGTGTTCGTGAGCGGGCGGCGATAGGCGCGCGTGGCGAGCCGCTCGAGAATGCTCTGCGCACAAACGCGCTGCGCCGCGGCGGCCTTGGGGGCGCAGGTAAAGATCGCGCGGCGGCTCGGCGAGTCGGACAAGCCCAGCACCTTGGTGGGGCCCGACACGAGCACGTCCATGAGGTACGCGGGCTCGGTGGTGCCGGCGGAGCCATTGCCCTGCGAGGCGCGCGACCACTCATGCGGCTTGATGAGATCTTCGTACGGGCCGTCGATGTTCTTGGCGAACGCAATCGACACCGTGCGCTGACCGCCCTTGATGGTGATGGGCTCGGTGAGCAGGTAGTCGGCGCCGAGCGGCAGGTCGGCCGACTCGTTGTTGCGGTTGATGCCGCGATCGTAGCGCAGCAGCGCGACGCGGTTGCCATCGATGGAGACGTCGACGTCTTCGGTGGGGCGACCCACACCACCACCGACGTTGACGCGAATCTGGTACACACCATCCGCGGGGAAGGTGTGCTTGATGACCATGCCGCCGCGCGTGCCGTAGGGCGTGCCTTCGACATGATCCCACGGATGCTGCGACGTGAACGGCGACGTCTTGTAGAGCACCTGCTGAACGCCGGTCTTGGTATCGCCGATGGCCATGCGGCTCACGGCGGCGGCGGCGTTGAGGTAGCCCTCGAGCAGCGTGGGGGAGAGCGCCTGCACGTCGGAGATGTTGTCGAAGTTGGCGCTCTTGGTGTCGAGCGGCAGCCAGTCGCCGGCGTTCACATCGAGTCCGATGAGATCGCGCAGCACGCGCTCGTATTCGGGGCGATTGAGACGCTGGAAGGAGCGCGTGCCCGGATTGACCGGCACCGCGTCCATCGTCTGCTCGAGCGTTTCGACGAGCGCGAGGAGGGTGTCACCGGCGGGACGCTTCGATCCCGGGGGCGGCATCATCTCCGCGCGCAGCTTGCGGATGATTTTTTCGGTCGCGTCGCTGTCCGTCGCCTTGGCCAGCGAATAGCCACGGAGATTGAGATTGCCACGCCGCATGGTGGGGTTGTGGCACTGTCCGCAGTAGCGCTGCACCGTGCTGTCGAGCGCGGCGACGGCCACGCCGCGCGCGCCGAACTTGGCGGGCGCACGCGTGGGCGTGATGGACCGGGACAGCACCGGATGCGTTGCGGCCACCGGCGCACGCGGAGGCGTGACGGGGGTAGCGCGCTCTCGAGTTGCAGGAAGCGGATCATGGGCGAGCAACGACGAGATCATCGTTGCCGCTGCCGTGACTCCGGACCACGCGAGCAGAACCTTCATGCCAGCTACTCCACAGATTGCGCATGGACACTGCATCGCGGGGCGGTGCACTTCGACATGCGTCGTCGACCGAAAAACACGCTGCTACCAGTTGCACTTGCGTTTTGGGGCGCCAGCTCCGACAGGCAGGAGATCGGAGAGATGTGCGCTTGAACAACTTACGCAGGGGTGGGACAACTCGCTGAGGACGCTGGAGTTTTCCACATTTGGGTCTGGGTCGGGGGGTGGGGGTCGGGGTACAGCCACCACAGTCGGGGCACAGCTACCACAGTCGGGGTACTGCCACGACGGTCGGGGTCGATAAACAGTCGGGGTCCCGGTCGGGTCGGGCGCGGCGCTGCGCTGGCGCGTTGGGGTCGGGGTCGGGGATAAGGTGTCGGGGCTGCCCCGACGCCGACCCCGACATTTGAGCCCCGACGCCGACCCCGACCCCGACGCGCCAGCGCAGCGCCGCGCGAGACCCGACCGGGACCCCGACTGTTTATCGACCCCGACCGTCGTGGCAGTACCCCGACTGTAGTAGCTGTGCCCCGACTGTGGTGGCCGTACCCCGACCCCCCGCCCCAAACCCCGACCACGACCAAAAAGGGTCTACGCCACAACGACGCGCGGCATAAGCAGCGCCCGCAACACAACGTGTACCGGCGTCGCCACCCCGTGCACCTCGCCAAGTCGCACGACGGCCCCCGTCTGGGCGTCGAATTCGGAGGGGCGCCGCGCCTCGAGATCGCGCGCCATGCTCGTGCGTTCGTCCGGTGGCAAACTATCGTAACGCTTCCACACATTCACTTTGGCTTCGGCTGGCCACTGCACACCAACGCCTCGCCCCACGGCAATCACTTCGTCAAGGGCGGCATCGATCAGCGCGCGCGTTTCCGGCACCGATCGTACGGTGCCGAACGATTCGTCGGCAGCGGCACACACCAACCCGATGGGCTCGATAAAGAGAAACTTCTCCCACAGCGCCACGGCCATGTCGGCGGCGACCACGGCCTGCATCCCGGCGCCGTTGATGGCGTCGGCGATGGCCGGGATCGCATCAGCGACGGCGGCGGCGGGGGGATGGCCGGCGCGAACGCCGAACTCCAGATGCGGCACGACGGCCATGTGCCTTATGCGCCCGGGGGCCGATTGCCCTGCAATCACTCGGCAGACGCCCTCGAGGACGTTGGCATCGCCAAGTGCCTGGGCGAGCAGCACGCTGGCCTCGACGCCGTTCTGCAGCGGAATGACCGCCGTGTGCGGCGCGAGCAGCGGGCGGAGCGACGGCGCAATCGCCGCCACCTGTGTGGCCTTTACCCCCACCAGCACCACATCGACGGGGCCGATCGAGGCGGGGTCGTCCGTCACCTGAACCGCGGGGAGGTGCACGTCGCCGTGCACACTCTCCAGGGTCAGTCCTTCGGTACGCAGCACGTTGAGGGTCGTCCCACGTGCCACGAACGTCACGTCGTGACCGGCGACTATGAGGCGGGCACCGAAGACGCCACCCACCGCACCGGCGCCAATCACGGCGATACGCATGGTGCTATGACTCAGTTCTTGGTGAGCGCGAAGCCCGTGATCTGGGCGTCGGTGTTGTGCCCCATCCGGAAGCCGACCACACCATCGGTCGTCTTGAGCTTGCCTTCGCCGGTCACTTCGGCCTTGGTGTAGCTCGCGACTTCCTTGCCGTTGATGATGCAGCTCACCTTGTCACCCTTCACCGACATCGCGATCTGCTGCGTCACCGGCTTGCCCTTGGCTTCCGCCTTGTTCACCGCTTCGCTGGCGCCACCGCGCGGGCCATTCATCTGGAACGGCGCCGGCCCGAAGCCGCGCACGATGAAGTTGCCGTTGCCGTACGCCGCGCAGTACAGGTAGCTCGCCCCGTCGGTGCCCATGCCGTTGCCGGCCATGACGATGCCGTACGGGTGCGGATGGTTGTTGAGCCCCATGTACTCGCTCTCAAGGAACGTCGCCTTCACCGTGTAGTCACCCTTGCCCGTCATCGACGGGTTCCAGTACGTGATCGCGGGGCCCGTCGTGGCGTGCATGCCGGCGCCCATGCTGACGAACTTGGCGCTGTCGACCGTCAATCCGGCCTTGGCTTCCTTGGCATCGACGACGCCCATCCACCCCTTCATCTGGATCCCGCCCTTCACGGCCATCGACTTTTCGTTGTCTTGCGCGTGCACGAGCTGGGGCACGACGGCGAGGGCGAGTGCCGCAGCGGCACCCTGCATGAAACGCTTCATGGGCAACTCCTGTGCTTCGGTAGGATGACTCGGTGGGAGGCTGAATACTCGCCCTTTCCCACAGGGATGCAACTGTGCGCGATGATTCGTGGTCCAACGGGGGGTCGGAAACGACGCGCGGAGCCGGTGCACGGGCCACGCCGCTGCCGTACGTCTTTCCTGCCACTCCCCACCCGCCGAGGACCGCCATGCCGCTCATCGGCGCCCCACAGCTGCACCGTCCCTGCTGGTTCGATCTCTCCACGTCGGATATCGAGGCCGTCAAGTCGCTGTACAGCGAACTCTTCGGCTGGAGCTGCGAAGACATGGGCCCCGCCTTCGGGCACTACACCATCGCCCGCACCCCCAACGGGCGCGCCGCGGCCGCGATGGCGCCCAAGATGCCCGGGCAGGAAGCCATGCCCACCGTCTGGACGGTCGACTGGGGGACGGCCGACGCCGACGCGACAGCGGCCCGCATTGAAGCCAACGGTGGACGCATGATGGTGCCGCCCATGGACATCCCCGGCAGCGGACGCATGGCGGTGGCCTTCGACCCGGACGGTGCAGTGTTCGGTCTCTGGCAAGCCGCACCGTTCATCGGCGCCGAAATCGAGGGCGAGCCCGGTGCGATGTGCTGGTGCGAGGTGAACGCACGCAACGCCGCCAGCAACGGCGCGTTCTACGCCAACGTGTTCGACCTGGCGTCGCAGCAGGTGGACATGCCCGGTACCGTGTACCACACCCTCACCCCCGCCGCCGGCGGCGAGCCGGTGTGCGGCGTGCTGCAAATGGACGACCACTGGGTAGGGATCAACCCCAACTGGCTCCCCTACTTCGCCGTCGAGCATCTCGACCGGGCGAACGAAATCTTCAAACGACACGGCGGCGTGTTCGTCGCAGGGCCCATTCCGACCCCCCACGGGCGCGTCATGATTGCGCGCGATGCGCAAGGGGCGCACCTGGCCTACATGGGGGCTTGAAATGCGGTTTGGGTTCAAACGGAAGGGAAACTGCGGGAGGGGAACTACGGGAGGAGAAACACGGGAGGGCAACCACGACCCCGCGACCACGACCCCGCAACCACGACCCCGCGACAACGGCCACGACCACGACAGGGCGACAACGGCCACGACCACGACAGGGCGACCACGCGAGGACAACCACGGGGTCGGGGGCGCTGTCACGGGGTCGTGGTTGCCCTCCCGTATTCACCCTCCCGTTTTCGTCCTCCCGTAGTTCCCCTCCCGTAGTTCCCCTGCCGTAGGTGAAACAGCTCAGCCCTCAGTACCACCTCTCAACTGCGGCACCCCGTTCGTCGCCGACGACTGCAGCAGCCCCGTCGCCGAGTAGATGGCGAGCTTGTCGCGCGTGTCCACGATGTCGAGGTTCCGCATCGTGAGCTGACCGATGCGATCGAGCGGCGAGAAGTATTCCTGTCCCTTCTCCATCGTGAGACGCTCGGGCTTGTACGTCAGGTTGGGGCTCGACGTGTCCATGATGGAGTAGTCGTTGCCGCGACGCAGCTCGATGGTCACTTCACCAGTCACGGCACGAGCGACCCAGCGCTGCGCGCTTTCGCGCAGCATGAGCGACTGCGGGTCGAGCCAGCGTCCCTGATACAACAGTCGGCCGAGCTTCTTGCCGTTCATGCGGTACTGCTCGATCGTGTCTTCGTTGTGAATGCCCGTCACCAGGCGCTCGTACGCAATGAAGAGCAGCGCGAGCCCCGGCGCTTCGTAAATGCCGCGGCTCTTCGCTTCGATGATGCGGTTCTCGATCTGATCAGTCATGCCGAGTCCGTGACGTCCGCCAATGACGTTGGCTTCGGTGAACAGCTCGAGCGCGCTGCCGAACTCCTGTCCGTTGATCGCCACCGGATAGCCTTCTTCGAAGCGGATGGTGACCGTCTCGCGCGTCACCGCCACGTCGTCGCGCCAGAAGGCCACGCCCATGATGGGGTGCACGATGTGCATGCCCTTGTTCAGGAACTCGAGGTCTTTCGCTTCGTGCGTTGCGCCGAGGATGTTGGAGTCGGTGCTGTACGCCTTCTCGACGGACATCTTGTACTCGAAGCCCGACGTGATGAGATACTCCGCCATCTCCGTGCGGCCGCCCAGTTCGTCGATGAACTGCTGATCGAGCCACGGCTTGTAGACGCGCAGGCTGGGATTGGTGAGCAACCCGTAGCGATAGAAACGCTCGATGTCGTTGCCTTTGAACGTGCTGCCGTCGCCCCAGATGTTCACGTCGTCTTCGCGCATGGCGGCGACGAGCATCGTGCCCGTCACGGCGCGACCGAGCGGCGTGGTGTTGAAGTACGTCTGGCCGGCGGTGCTGATATGGAACGCGCCGCACTGCAGCGCAGCGAGTCCTTCTGCGACCAGCTGCGAGCGGCACTCGATCAGGCGCGCCTTCTCGGCGCCATACGCCATCGCCTTGCGCGGGATCTCGTCGTAGTCCGACTCGTCGGGCTGCCCGAGGTTGGCCGTATACGCGTAGGGAATGGCGCCCTTAGCGCGCATCCAATGGAGCGCCGCGCTGGTGTCGAGACCGCCGGAAAAGGCAATACCGACCTTTTCGCCGGCAGGGAGTCGCTGAAGGATGTTGGCCACGGAGTACTCGGTGCTCGAACGGGACAGGATGAATGAACGCTCAAAGCTAGCACGATTCGGCACGAGGCCGTAGCATCTTCATCCCTTTGGCCGACGGCGGGCGTCGAAGCATCAGGCCAATCGATCATCAGTTTGGCCTCGACCCTCAGGCGACACGTGCTTCCCAGCTGGTTGCTCCGCATTACCCGCCCGGTTCCGCTACCGCTCGCGGCCGATCTGCTGCTGCTCGTCCCGCGCGCGGTGTGCGGCTTCATGCTCACCGTCTATTTTGGCGCCCCCAAGTTCGGTCTCCCATGGTCGCCGCCAGAGAACGGGTTGGGTTTCTTCGAAGTGGCGTACTGGTTCCCCGCCGATGTTGCCGCCTTTGGTGGACCGTTTGCCATGTTCCCCGACACGCTGGCGTGGCTGGGCGCTTTCGCCGAAGGGGTGGGCGGCGTCGCCCTGCTCTTCGGGCTGTTCGCACGACCATTCGCGTTCCTGGTCATGTGCACCATGCTGACGGCGATCTTCATGCAGCAGTGGCAAGCCGGGTACTGGAACATGCTGCCGGCCACCGGCTTCGTCTGGTTCTCGATGTTCACCATGGTGCTCGGCGCGGGACGGTTCAGCGTTGATGCGCTGTTGTCGCGGGACGCGCGCACATGAGTCGCGTTTCGCGTCGCCGGATGGTGCGCGCCGGAGTGTTCACGACCGTCGCCGCCTCGATGGGATGCGTGCAGGCCGCCTACGATCGCACGGTGGTCTATGTCGTCGACGTCTCGGCGGTGCCCAACGTGACCACGGTGGGCATTCGCGGCGAAGACACGCCGCTGTCGTGGGGAAGCGACACGCCGCTCACACCGGTGGCCGACAGCCCCGGACTATACACCGCGACGGTGACCACGAAGACCGGTCGCCTCACGACCGAGGTGCAGTTCGTCGTGAACGGCACGTTCGAGTTCTCGGACTCGCAGGATGACAGCCATAGGAAAGTATCGCTGCCCCGAACCACCACCGGCGGCGACACGATTCGTTTTCGCGCGGTGTACGGTAAACGCTAGCCATGCGCTTGACAGCGCGCGCGCCGTGACGCAATTCGGGTCCATCGTTTCTGCGGTGGACCCTTTGCGGTGAGGCCTCGTCGGCATGCAGCTCGAGCGACCGTACTTCCCCATCATCTACGTGCGCGGCTATGCCATGACCGGCGGCGAAGTGGAAAACACCGTCGCCGATCCGTACATGGGCTTCAATGTGGGCTCCACCAAACTGCGGCAGCGATATCCGCGCTCCGTGGTGCGGCATATCTTCGAGTCGCCGCTCGTGCGCCTCATGAAAGACGAAGGCTATCGCGACACCTTTGTCGATGGCGCAGAGATCCCCGAGGGGACCGCGTTGTCGCCGCGCTCGGTGTTCATCTACCGATACTACGAGGACGCGTCCACGGAGCTCGGACGGGGGACGCGCGGCGAAATCGAAGGATACGCGCAGGGACTGCTGGAGTTGGTGAATACGCTGCACGATCGGTATGTCCCGGGGGATCGCGCACAGCACGGGCCGCAGAGCGACGCGTTCCGCGTGTATCTCGTAGCGCACTCCATGGGTGGCCTCATCTGCCGCGCGCTGCTGCAGCAGCTGTCGCGCAATGACCGGCGCATCGACAAGGTGTTCACCTATGCCACACCGCACGGCGGAATCGACCTGCGAGGCATCGGCAACGTGCCGGGGTTCGGCTTCAATCAATCCGAGCACTTCAACGAAGGGCGCATGCGAGAGTATCTCTCGCTGGCCGCCGACACGCCCGTCAACTCGCTCGACGGCGCGTTTCCCGACGAACGGTTCTTCAGTCTCGTGGGCACGAATCACGACGACTACGGACTCGCCAGGTATGCGGTTGGCCCCATGAGCGACGGGCTCGTGCGCATTGCCAACGCGTACGTCGCCGATACCCCGCGCGCCTTCGTGCACCGTTCGCATTCGGGGCACTACGGCATCGTCAATTCGGAAGACGGCTATCAGAATCTGCGGCGCTTTCTCTTCGGCAACGTGCGCGTCGATGCGTTTCTCGACGTCGAGGAGCTCATGCTGCCTCCCGTGGTGCAGCAACAGAAAGACAAGGGACACGCCATTCGCGCCGACTATCTTGTCGACGTCATTGCGCGGGTGCGTGGTGCACGGTGGGATCTGCACCGGCGCACCAGCGACGAAGGGTCCGCGGTGCTCGTAGACTACGACAAGCACGTGCGTGCACGACAGCCGCTGCACTTGGCGAGTGTCTTTCTGTCGAACGCGGCGCGCGTCGATACCCTTCGCCCCACGCTTGGGTTCTCACTCGACATCGGCGTGCAGGTGCCCGAGTATCTGGTGGATGGCGTACCATTCTGGAAACGCGATCACTACGACGGCGGCTACCTGTTTCGCGACAAGGTCAATCTCGAAGCGTTCTTTGCCCCGGACACCGGCTGGTCGCTGCGCTACGGGTGGGACACACACGGCCCCAATGCGGTGCAAGACACCGCTGCTGCCGAGAACCCACTGCCGGAAAGCTGGGTATTCGAAGTACCGGTCATGCAGGACACGCGTCCCGGAATTCGGGCCGTGCTGCGCCTCGAGACGCGCCCCTGGAACAACGACTGACGATCACTATGTCCATCACTATGTCCATCACCACGCCACTCTCCCGCCGCGACGCGCTTGCGCAGCTGAGCGCCCTGTTCGCCCTGCCCTTCGTGGAGTGGCCATCGTGGTCGTCGGCGGCCGATCCGCTTGGTGGCACCATTGCGCAGTATCAGGCCGGACGCCTGCGCGGCGAATTCACCGCGCTCGACGTCACCACTCGTGCACTGGAGCGCTGCCGCACGCGTGGCGCAGCGCTGCACGCCATCGACATGCTGTCCGCAAGCGCGCTCGCCGAAGCGCGTGCTTCCGATGCGCGCCTCCGTAGCAAGACGCTGCGTGGTCCGCTCGATGGCGTGCCGCTCTTTGCCAAGAGCATTTACGACGTGGAGAGCACCGCGACGTCGGCGTCGAGCGCCGAGTGGGCGCGTCTCTTTCCGCAGCGGGTGTCGCGCGATGCCATCGAGGTATCGCGCCTGCGAGCGGCGGGCGCGGTCATTCTGGGCAAGACGGCAGCCGACGATTTTGCCTATCGCGGCAACGGCACGTCGAGCTTCACCGGGCAGGTCCTCAACCCACACGATCGTGCCGGGCTTCGCACGCCCGGCGGTTCGAGTGCCGGCTCAGCCGTTGCGGTCGCCTGCGGCATGGCGTTCTGCGCCCTCGGTACCGACGACGGCGGCTCCAACCGCATTCCCGCGCAGTTCACCGGCGTGGTGGGTGTGAAGCCCACCTTCGGCCTGGTGCCGCGCAGCGGTGTCATCCCCACGTGGCCGGTGCTCGACACGCACGGCCCACTCGCACGCTCGGTAGCCGATGCGGCGCTCATGCTCGACGCCATTGCCGGCTACGATGCCGACGACGCGCTCTCGCTACGCGGTACATGGCGTCTCGGGACACTTGGCACGCTGGCTCCCAATGCGCTGCGTGGCGCGCGACTGGGCTTTGTGGAGTTGCACGCGCCGCGCGCACAGATGACCGCCGAGTGCCTGCGCGTGCTCGACGCGGCACTCGCCGACTGCACCGGTGCCGGCGCCATCGTCGAGCGCTACGCGCCACCGGTCGACCGCGTGACGTACCGCGAGCAGTTCGCGACCTTCGCACGCGAGCGTGGCGACGTTGCGCCCAACGCGAATTCACCGGCCGCCACGGCGAACGCGCTCCGCCGTTATTTCCAACGGCAGGGTGTCGATCCGAAAGACGCCGCACAACGTGGGCTCGCGTCGTACCGTGCGTTCTACGATGTGCTTCCCGCCGAGTGGCCAGCCATGGGAGCGCTGATGGCGCAGCCGTACGAGACCGATGCGGCGTCGGTGAGTTTTTTGCGCTCGCGCGAGACCGCCGTGTCACTGCTCGCCGCGCACATGAAGGCGCGTAACCTCGATGCGATGATCTATCCCACAATGCCATTCCAGGCGCCCAACGCGAGCAACGCGTGGCCCGATGTGCGCACACCGCTGGGCTACGGCAACTGGCTTGGTCTTCCGGAGATTTCCGTGCCCGCCGGCTACTCCGCCGACGGGATGCCGGCGGGGAATCTCAGCTTCGTGGGAGTGCCTGGGAGCGATGCCGCGTTGTTCGCGTTGGCGGCGTCGTACGAGGCGGTTAGTGGACGGTTCAGGGCGCCCGCTCTGTAGTACTGCGGAACTGCAACGGCGGTTCGGGTTTGGAACTGCTACGGCGGTTGATGGACTGCCACTGCGGTTCTGGACTGCCACTGCAGTTGGGGAACACGGCGGTGTGGGTCTCTTCGGAAGGCGCCGACCGGCTTCGCCGGTTCGGCGCCGTTCTCTG
>VYMF01000047.1_pt1 | contig 44455 bp, 37 predicted proteins | sample 5115271 | NCBI WGS metagenome assembly VYMF01 (sample SAMN12291778, study PRJNA351875) | freshwater metagenome | isolation source: freshwater lake | place: USA: Michigan, Wintergreen Lake | collected 2013-08-08
GCGTGCCGCGCAGTTCGCCGGCCGTGCCGCCGGTGCCGGCGCGGCCGCGCCGCCGCGGGACGACATGGAAGACGAAAACCGTGGCGCCTCGGGGGCGCCCGACATGTCCTTCTCGGGCCGTGCGGGCACGCTCAACAGCGTGTTCGGTTCCAACTTCGCGGTTTCGTCGGCGCAGCGTGCGCTGCTGCAAGCGCTTGGCAAGGAACTCGACGTGCAGTCGGCGGCGGTGGCCAAGGTCAAGGCCACCTCGTTGCCGGCGCTCTCGGCGGCGCTTACGGCGGCCGGGGTCAAGGTTCCGTAACGCGGGACCCGGCGCGATCGGTGGAGGGCGGGATCGCTGAACCGATTGCACGAAGGCAATCAAGACAGCCGAGGCAACCAAGAGTGATTCTTGGTTGCCTCGGTTGTCTTTGATGCCTTCGCGTTATCGGTTCTTGAAAACTGGCAACGCCACTGCGGCCCGCGGTTCAATCGCACGCCAGTCTTTACCCAAGGTGGCCGCGATCGTGGCGGCCATTTGCGCCTGCTGCGTCGGTGTATTTCGTCTCACGCCCAGCGCAGAGATATCGGGGCCGATCGCCGCACTCCAGATATACTCGGCGCCGTTCACCTCTTCGCCGTGATCGGTCCACTCGGCGCCCCAGCCGCGACCGTGGTCGGTGCTGATCAGCAGCGTGACTTTGTTGCGCGTGCGAGGATCGGCCTGAAAACGCGACCAGAGCTGCGACAGATAGCGATCGACCTGTTGCGCGCTACGGAGATACAGATCGTAGCGGCCACTGTGCGCGTATTCGTCGGTTTCGCCGTAGCCAATGAACAGCACCTTCGGCATGGCGGTGTTCATCTGTACGACGACCGATTGCTGCATGAGCGCATCGAACGCGACGTCGGGCCACAGCTGCGTGGTGGTGCGATAGAGTTCCTGCAACAGCGTGCTCTTATCGTCGGCAAACGGTGCGGCGCCACGATCCCAGCCGTCGTACACGGGAACACCGCTGCGCTCCGTGTTGATGATGCGGCGGAAAGCATTCCAGGTGGCATAGGCACTCACCCGTCCACGATATGCCGAGTCCTTGTTGAGCCACTCGAAGACCGTCGTATTGGGGTTGGGCTTGAACCCGTTGCTATTGATCTGCGGGTCGAAGAACCCCGTGAACGTTTCGCTGTAGCCGGGATACGAAAAGCGGAAGCGGTTCACCACGCGGGCCGCGCTCTGGGCGGCGCTGTCGCCAAAGATCTGCCCCTGTTTCGCTACGGTCCCCCAGATGAACGGCAGCAGCGTTTCCCGACGCGCTTCCGGCGTGTCGCGCCAGAAGTCTCGACGCAGCGCAGTGGTATCGTTCACATACTTGCGCTGCAGCAGCGTGTTGTCGGCGCCGCGAAAAACCTCTTGCCAGCGGAGGCCGTCGGTGATCACCAGCACGACGTATTCGGACGCGGGCACCGCCGGTGGCGTGGACGACTGCGCAGACACCGTCTTTCCCGCCAACAGGGCCATGGCTGGCAGCAGCCACCGTGCTCTAGTCATCACCGCCTCGGCCGCCGCTGCGTGGCCGCCTTCTCCACCAGTCGACGGAGCTCCTTGATCGGCTCGGGATTGTCGTCGACTTGCAGTCGCAACACGACGTCGTTGTGCAACCACACACCGCCGTCTTTCTTCACGATGAGCATCGCGGCGCTCTGCATGCCGCGCTTGTCACCACCGGCCAGCTGTCCCGCATCCAATGCGGCGAGCAACCGCAACGACAGATGCCCCGGCGTTTCCTCGAAGGCCTTCACCATCCCGCTCACCACGTCGGGCCCGGCAAGAATGTTGCCCTGCGCCGTGCAGAACTTTCCCTGCTTGTCGCCGGCCCACTCACTGGCCTTGGGACCGGTGTAGGCGGCCACATTCCCTTGCGCGTCGATCACGGCAAACTGTCGTCCGAACTTGGTCCAGTCGGTCGGGCGCGGATCCGGGTCGCTGTCCCACACCTTCTTGATCACATCGGCCGGCGTCATGCCGCCGCGCAGCAGTGCAATGGCCTGCGGCCCATACGACACATCCACAATGGCCTGCGTCGCTGCCGCGCCCACGCCGGCCTCGGCCCACAGCACGCCGTTGCCGACGGAGAACACACGGCTCTGTACCGCGCCCCCCACTTCGCCTGTCGCCGGGTCGTAGCCAAGAATGGAGAAGGTCGCCACCGGCGGCCACGGCGCGGGCGGCATGGTGGAGAAGTTGCCCGCGTTGCTGCCTTGGGCGGGGAGGGCCGGCACGATGGCCAGGCCGGCAATAAGGGCGAGATGAGTTAGGCGCATGGGAGGAATGTGGGGCGCTGGCGAGGAGTTTGCTTGACGGGCGTGTAACGGTAACCGCAGACGGCAGACGGCAGCCACTCAGACGGCGGCTGGCGGCAACCGCGGTTCCTGCTCCCTGCTATCTGTGTGGCTGCCGTCCGCCGTCTGCGGTTCAAAAAAACCCTCGCCCAATAGCCACCAACTCAGCAGATCCGCGAGCGTCCCGCCCCCCTCGCGCGTAGCATGAGCAATACCCCGAACCCCCGGAGCCCTCATGTCCCGCTGGCGTATAGCCACCACCGTCGCTGCTTTGCTCGCGCTGCCGGCTGCCGCCCAGTCGCAGCAGGCCATCGACAGCGCCTACACCGCCAAGATCAAGGAATACCTGCAGGATCCGCGCATCACGACCGAGCTGGTGGACCATCTGCCGGCCTCGGCCACCGTGCCTACGCCGCTCACGTTCCACGGCCGCATTGTGGGCACGCCGGGCGAGCTCACGTACGCCAAGGATATTCATCGCTACTTCGAGGCGCTGGCCAAGGCGTCGCCGCGCGCCAAGTTCTGGACCATTGGCAAGACCGAAGAAGGGCGCGACATGGTGGTGCTCGCCATCGCCGACAGCGCGACCATTGCCAATCTCGACAGGTACAAGGGCGAGATTGCCGCGCTCACCGACCCGCGCAAAACCAGCGAAGCCGAGGCCAAGCGGCTCATTGGCAGCACCAAACCCATGTACTGGCTCACGAGCGGCATTCACTCGCCCGAAACCGGCGGTCCGGAAATGCTGCAGGAGCTGGCCTACCGGCTCATCGTGCAGGAGTCGTCGTACATCCAGGCGATTCGCAACAACATCATCACCTTCATCACGCCCGTCATCGAAGTGGATGGCCGTGAGAAGCATGTGGATACGTACTACTACAACAAGACGCTTCCGGCCGGTGCGTCGCGGCTGCCCCTCATGTACTGGGGCAAGTACGTCGCGCACGACAACAACCGCGATGGCATGGGGCAGTTCTTGTCGCTCACGAAAAACGTGAACGACTTCTACCTCGCCTGGAAGCCGCAGGTGATGCACGACCTGCACGAGTCGGTGACGTATCTGTACAGCAGCACCGGCACCGGCCCGTACAACGACGCCATCGATCCCATTACCGTGACCGAGTGGTGGACGTTTGCGCAGGAAGACGTGCGCGAAATGACCAAGCGCGGCGTGCCGGGCGTGTGGACGTACGGCTTCTACGACGGCTGGACGCCCAACTACATGTTCTTCGTGGCACACACCAAGAACGCCATCGGGCGCTTCTACGAAGTGCAGAGCTACGGCCCGGACAACTACGAGGTGCGTCCGCCCGCGACGACCACGAGCCGCGAGTGGTTCCGCCCCAATCCGCCGTTGCCGTACATCAACTGGGGCCCGCGCAACAACACGAACATCCAGCAGTCGGCCGTTCTCATCTCGCTCAAGCACTTCGCCGACAACAAGGCCAACTACCTCGAGAATTACTGGATCAAGAACACGCGCGCCGTGGAGAAGGGCAAGACGGGCGCCGGTCCGTACGCATGGGTCATTCCGGCCGCGCAGCGCCGGAAGGCCGATGCCGCCGACGCGGTGAACGAGCTGCGCAAACAGGGCCTCGAAATTCACGTGGCCACGGCAGCGTATACGGCCGGCAACATCGCGGTGCAGCCCGGTGATTGGATCGTGCGCGGCGACCAGCCGTTCCGCACACTCGCCGATATGTACTTCAGCATTCAGAACTATTCGCCCGCCAATCCGCGGCCGTACGACGACACCGGCTGGACCTTTCAGTTCATGCGCAACGTCGCCGTGCTCCCCGTCACGGAACGAAGCGTCCTGTCGGTGGCAATGGCGCCCGTTACGGAGACAGTCCGCGCAGCCGGGGGCATTATTGGAGCCGGTGCGGTGTTGCTGGTGGAACACACCACCGACAACAACCTCATGAAGCTGCGCACGTCGTTCGCCACCACACGCATGCTGGCCGCCGAAGCAACGTTCGAGGCCGCGGGACGCAGCTTCCGTGCCGGCACGTTCATTATCCCCGCCGGTGATCGGGCGCGTCTTGACGTGTCGCTCAAGGAACTGGGGCTCACGGCCTACGCGGTCGCCGCGGTGCCATCGGTCAAGACGCACGAGCTCGACCTGCCGCGCATTGGCTACGCACATGCGTGGCAGCGTACGCAGGATGAAGGGTGGGTGCGTGCCGCACTCGATACGTATGGCGTGCCGTACACGTACTTCGGCGACATCGAACTGCGAAAGGGCAATCTGCGCGCGAAGTACGACGTCATCATCTATCCGCACGTGGGCGGCAGTGCGCAGTCGCACATCGCTGGCCTCATCAAGAACGGCGACACCCCGCTGCCCTACAAGAAGACGGCCAAGACGCCCAATCTGGGTGCCAACGATTTCGCCGACGACATTCGCGGCGGACTCGGCATCGAGGGGCTCACCGAGCTGTACAAGTTCGTGCAGGCCGGCGGGACGCTGATCATGGAAGGCAGTACTTCCACGATCTTCCCCGCCTACAATCTCACCAGCGGCATCACGATCGAGTCGCCGAGCCAGCTGTTTGCGCGCGGCACCATTCTGCGCGGCGTCGTCGCCGACCGTACGAGCCCCATTGCCTACGGCTTCGATGGACAGATGCCGGTGTACTTCAATCAGGACCCCGTCATGAGTGTAGGCGGCAGTCAGGCGCTATTCGCCGGCGGCGGCAGTGGCGCCGGCGCGGCGGCGCTCGCGCAGAACACGACGCCCAACGCCAACCCGCTCCGACTCTCGATCTGGTCGTGGAATCAGAGCGACAGCACCGGCACACCAATGCCGTCGCCTGTCGTCGCGGCCGGTCGTGCGGGGGCGGGGCAGGGCGGTCGCGCTGGAGCGCCCGCAGCGCCCGCAGCGGCCGCCGCCCAGTTCGGCGGCGCCACCAGCATTGATGGGACGCGTCCGCGCGTCGTGATGCAGTTCCCCGCCAACGCGGCGGACATGTTGCTTTCGGGAACGCTCGCCGGTGGCGAGGCACTGCAGAACCGCGCGCAACTCGTCGATGCGCCGCTTGGCAAAGGACACGTCGTGATGTTCGCCATCCGTCCGTTCTGGCGGTGGCAGACGCAGGGCACGTACTTCCTGGGCTTCAACACGATCCTCAACTGGAACGATCTCGACGCCGGAAAGTAGTGCACGGCCCGATGCACGCCGTATGCGAACGGGCCCCGGCTCTTGCAGTCGGGGCCCGTTCCCATGTCGTCACGCGGCGCGTGATTACGGCGGTCGTCCACTGTCGGGTGGCGGCGAGGTCACTGAACCGCTGTCGTCGCTGCTCTTCTTGGGGGTCGTGTCGACCGATGCGTTGGCGGTGGTCGGTGTGTCGGCCACCACTTGCCGCTTCGCCTTCGGGACTACCGGTGCGGCCCGAACGGTCTTTGCCGCCATGGCGGTGCTGTCGGCCTTCGTGCCCGTGACATTGTCGAACATCGCCTTGACCGAGCTGGCCATGGCGCCGATCTGCAACGCCGCATTGTTGGCGCCAGTACCAGCGGGCTGCTTCGAGCCATAAACCCACACGCCATAGGTGATCCCGCCGACGAGTGCGATGTACGGGACGATCGACTGCCGGCGACGCACCGCCCTCGGGTCGCGTCGACGTTTGGCATCGTTCGTCTGGACCGTCGCCTTCTGCGTCGCCTGCGCCTTGGCCGGCGTACGAATACTCGAGTTGTCCACCGGCGTACGTGCCGCGACGTTCAGCATGCGCTGCCCGAGCGCGTGCCGATACATCTCCGCCGTCTGCGTCGGCGTCATCTCTTCGACGGCGTTGGCCAACGCAATACCGAATTCGGCGACTTTCGAGTACCGGTCGCCGGGATCGGGCGCCAACGCCTTGTCGAAGACGCGCTGAATGCTGTTGGGCCAGTCGAGATCGTCGCGCACTTCGTCGAGTCGGCGCGGACGGCTGGTAAGGCGCGCAATGAGCGATTCCTTGGAGGAGGAATTCGCAAACGCATCATGACCGGTGAGCACAATGAACGCCACGAGGGCAAGCGAGTACTGGTCGGAGCGCGTGTCGAGCACGTCCCCAGAGAGCTGCTCCGGTGACATATACTCCGGCGTTCCCACGGCAAACCCCGTCCGCGTGACCTGCTGCGAACCGCTCTCCATCGTACGGGCAATACCAAAATCCACCAGCTTCACGACGAACGTACCGTCGGGACGCTTGGAGATCATGATATTGTCGGGCTTGATATCGCGGTGCAGAATGCCGAGCTCGTGTGCTGCGGCCAACCCATCCGAGCATTGGGCGATGATGTCGGCCCCTACCACGGGGTGCATCGCCGTTTCCCGCTTGAGCAACGTCGAGAGCGATTCGCCCTCGATGAACTCCATGGCGAGATAGACGAGTCCTTCGTCCGTCTCACCGAAGTCGAAGATGCTCGCCACATTGGGGTGTGAAATCTTCGAGGCGTTCTCGGCTTCGCGTGTAAACCGCTGCAGCGCTTCCGGCTCGTGCACGAGCGCCGCGCGCATGATCTTGATGGCGCTCTTGCGCTTCATGCGCACGTGCTCGGCCAAGAACACCTGGCCCATGCCACCTTCGCCAAGCCGCTGGATGACCTTGTAGCGGCCGCCCACCATTGCGCCGAGCAGCCCACCTTCGGCCTGCTCTACGAGCGGGGTGCCGTCCTTTGCACAGAACCCAATCGCGTCGTCGTACTCGTCCCCGCAGTGGGGGCAGACCTTGGTCGTACTCACGGAGAGCGAAGCTACTGAGGGAGATCGGGATGGCAAGCACCAAAAACATGGAAAGCACGTCATGAAACAGCAAGCGACCGGCCGCGGACCGCACTTCATGCGGCGCGCCCCATATCTTTGGGATATGCACACACCGCGATTTCTTCGTCATCTGGCGACCGCCGTGTTTATGGCCGGGCTCGCTACACCACTGCACGGGCAAGCGGGCTGGGCCACTGCCGGGACGCAGGGAGACTACGTCGTCAAGCACTTCACGTTCGCGACGGGCGAAACGCTCCCCGAGCTCACGCTGCACTACACGACGCTGGGCACGCCACGGCGCGACGCCCGCGGCATCGTCCGCAACGCGGTCATGGTTCTCCACGGCACCGGTGGCTCGGGCCGCGGGTTCCTCTCGGCGAGTTATGCTGGTGTGTTGTTCGGGCCCGGCCAGCTGCTCGACAGCGCGAAGTACTACATCGTGCTCCCCGATGGCATCGGGCATGGTGGTTCGAGCAAGCCAAGCGACGGCTTGCGCGCGCGTTTTCCCAAGTACGGATACGCGGACATGGTCGCGGCGCAGTACCGCCTGCTCACCGAGCACCTCGGGGTGAACCATCTGCGTCTCATCATGGGGACGTCGATGGGGTGCATGCAGGGGTGGGTGTGGGGATACAGCTACCCGACGTTCATGGATGGTCTGGCGCCGTTCGCGTGCGTGCCCAGCCAGATCGCCGGCCGCAACCGCATGATCCGCACGATGGCCATGGACGCCATTCGTCACGACCCCGTGTGGCAGAACGGCGACTACACGACGCAGCCGCCGGGACTCCGCTCGGCGCAGATGATGTTGTACATCATGTCGAGTGCGCCGCTGGTTCAGCAGGCGCAAGCGCCGACCCGTGACAAGGCGGACTCGGTCATCCGCGCGTATCTCGATGGGCGGATGCGTGTGACCGATGCGAACGATTTTCTCTACCAATTCGATGCGTCGCGCGATTATGACCCCTCCAGGCGCGTGCAGGAGATCACGGCGCCGGCGCTGTTCATCAATTCCGCCGATGACCAGGTGAACCCGCCGGAACTCGGTCTCGCCGAGCAGTTCGCCAAGCAGATGCCCAAGACGCGCTTCATTTTGCTTCCGATCAGTGCCGACACCCGCGGGCATGGCACGCACTCGCTGCCGCGCGTCTGGGGCACGTACCTCGCTGCGTTTCTCGCGGCGCTGCCGGAACGATGAACGTGGCGATCAGCGGTACGCGCGCCATCGATCTCCCGCGTGCCAGCATCGCACAACTCATGACGCGCGCGCTGCGCCTCCGCTGCCCGCATTGTGGTGGCAAGGGCCTTTTTGCGTCGTTCTTTCAGCTCGAGTCCCATTGCCCGAGCTGTGGACTACGGCTCGAACGGGGCGAAGCGGATTACTTCGTCGGGGCGTATCTCTTCAACTTGCTCGCGGTCGAACTCATCCTGTTCGTGTGCGTCTGTGGCTTCGTGTTCCTCACGTGGCCCGATCCGCCGTGGAACCTCATTACGTACGTCACCGGCTTGCTCATGTTGGCCGGATGCATTGGCTGTTACCCCTTTGCCAAGACGACGTGGCTGGCGGTAGATCTGGCCATTCGGCCACTGACGCCCGAAGAAATGCAGTGGCATCAGGACGGCGGAGGGGTTGGTGACCGGGAACTTCCGCACATCTGAGCGCACGCGCTTGTTCGCGGTGTGGCAGTTCGAAGTGCGTGCGCACCTGCGCGAGCCGCTCACCGTGCTGTACATGCTGGTGTTTGGTCTGCTGGCGTTTGGCTATACGGCCTCCGATACCGTCGAACTCGTCACGGCGCGTGGCGCGGTCCCGCGTACGGCCAGCTGGGCACTCATGCTGGCCTTTGGCGGGCTTACCGCTTTTGGTCAGGTCATCACCACGATGATCGCGACGACCGCCATGCTCCGCGATGAGGCGCAGCGTACCCGCGAGCTCATCGCTACGAGTGGACTGGGGGCGCGCACCTGGTTCATCGCGCGCGTGCTCGCGGCGTTGTGCATCATGATGCTGGTGTACGTGGCCATGCCCGTCGGTATTCTGGTGGGTGCGGCGGTGAGCGCCAGTCGTGGTGACGGTGCCCTCCCCGGCTTGCTCGATACGGTCGTGGCCAGCAGCCGAGCTTTTGCCGTGATCACGATGCCGACCATGGTCGTGGTCACGCTCGTCCTGGCCACCGCTGCCGTCTCTACCCGTCGGGTACTTGGCGTTCTGGCCGCTGCCCTCGTCCTCGTTGGCCTCTGGCAGCTGGCGCTGGCATTGGTCGCGCAGCCACACACGGCGTTGATCGGTGCGCTGCTGGACCCGTTCGGGAATGCCCCCGTGCTGGCGGTGACGGCGTCATGGACGGACGCGGAGCGGGCGACTCGCCTCGTCCCGCTGGCCGGCACGCTGCTCGTGAACCGCGTGCTCTGGGTGAGCGGAGCGGTCGCCCTGGCGGGCGTCCTGCTGGTGACGCGCTCGTCGCGACTGCTCGGTTACGACGCCGCCGCGCCAATGACCTTGGCCGATGTCCGCGTAGGGCGCGTCCTGTCGCGCGCGCGCTCCGCGAGTGCATCACTTCGCGCCTTCACCGCCGCATGGGTATGGCATGACGGCGGGTGGCGGGTGGTGTCGGCGCTCGCCGTGGTGAACGCGGTGGCGAACGCGGCGACGCGACCCATTGCACAGGCCGATCTCGCCATGCCGGCTACCGCCTCGGTGTTCCTGCTGGTCAGCACGCATGCACGGCTGTTTCTCATTCTGCTGGCGACGGTGTACGCCGGAGAACTCGTGTGGCGCGAGCGTGATGTTGGCGTGGCGTCACTCATCGGCACCCTGCCGGTGTCCCGGTGGGCGCTGGTGTTCGGACGCCTCAGCGGACTGTTCGCGGCCCAATGGCAGATCGTGTTGCCACTCGCGGGCTGTGGTTTGCTCCTTGCGTTCGCCCGCACGACGTCGTCAGGAGGGCTCCTGGGGCCCGTGCTGGCGCAATGGAGTGCCTGGAGCGTGTTTGTCCTCTGGCTTCCCATGTTGCAGCTCACCGCGCTGTCTGTCACGGTGCACGTGCTGCTCGATCACAAAGTATTGGCGCACCTGCTGATCATTACCGGCTGGGTGCTGGCGGTGGTGATCGATCAGTCGTTCACCGCCTCATGGTGGCTACGGATCGCAGAGGCCGCACCACTCATGGAGGGCGCGGCGGTGAACTGGGGGCACCTTGCCCGACGCGGCGCTTACTGGAGTGCCGTAAGCGCCGCGTGTCTCGTGCTCTGTTGGTGGCGATGGCCCACGGGAACCATCCCCCGTTCGTCCCCCCGTCGTGGGTCGCCTACTTCTCCGCGATGATGAGGTAGCGCGACGGCGCCCAGAACCTGGACGGATCGGTAATGCGGATGCTCTCGCCGCGGAACGATCCGTCTTTTTCCCTCTTGGCCACTTCGATCAGTCCCACGTCGTGGCGGGACACGATCTTGTAGGCGCGGTCGTTGCGCGGCAGCGGGATCGTGAGCACTTCGCGGCGGTCGGCGCGGGTAAAGAGTGCGTCGTCGAGCGTGCGTGCCGGAACGAGCGTCTTGCCAAGCTTCACAATCAGCAAGCCACGCGAACCACCTTCTTCCGTCACCACACCATCCGCCAGCAGCTGACGACGGGAGCCCAGCACGTAGTACACGCGGTTCTCACGCACATCCATTGCCTTCACCGTATCGGTGAGCACGCCCTTCTCCGCCGTGAGTTGCTCGTTCTGCGTGCGCAACCCGCGGACCTCTTCCTGGAATGCGCTGATCTCCTTGTCACGCTGCGCGAGGCGCGCGTTGAGATCGGCCAACAGAGTCGCCGCAGCGGTGGCATCGGCGCGCTGCGCCTTGAGGGTGTCGAGCAACGCCCGCACTTGCGTCTGACGCGCATTCAGACGCTGGCGCATCTGCTTGAGCCGATCGAGAATGTCCTTTTGGGCCGCCGTCGCTTCGGTCTTTCCCGATTCGTCGCTCGTGTTGACGCCCACCTTGGAGCTGAGGCCGCGTACCTGCCGCAGCTCCGCGTCGACGTCGTCGGCGAACTTGGACGCTTCCACCACCTGCGCGAGGGCGCGGTCCTTTTCGGACGAGGAGCCCTGCACGAGCCCCTGCAGCGAGTCGCGTTCGGCGCTCGCCGAGGCAAGGGCGGCGGCGAGCGAGTCGGCCCGCGCCAGTGTGGCGGTGTCGGTACAGGCGCCGGTAGTCAGTGCCGCAAGAATCACCGCCGCAGCGAAGGCGCGCTGGCGAAGTGGAACACGTTGCATGGGAAACGGGTTGAGGTGGAGTGCCGTGCTTGGTAGAACGTACCGCCCTCGGCCATCGCTTGGCAGTGCGCCAGACCACCAACAATGCCATGCGGTGTGCGCTTTGTCACCAGTTGGGCCCGCTATTGCCACCCGCGGGCGCGATAGAGCAGCGTGGCAGCAGTCTCATGGAGCACATCGGCGAACAGCTGCCGTCGGCTATCGGGGCGGTCCAACCGGCTCAACGCATAGCTGCGCGACACCGCCGGTTGGCACTGGGCGGCCAGGCCCACGCGCTCGACGACTTCGCATGCGCGCCGCGTGTGGGCGGGCGACGTCACGAGCAAGACGCGTCGCCATCGCTTCGTGCGCGCGAGCGCCGCAAAGGCGAGCGCTTCGTCCCTGGTGCTGTGCACATCATGCACGAAGAGGAGCTCCAATTCGGGCGCGAACGCGGCAGCGAGCTCCCGCTGGTCCCGCTCCGATGTCGCGACCGTCGGGTCGCGGTCATCGCCCACGGTGGAAAGCACCAGCGCGGGAATGCGTCGGCGCTTGGCTTCGGCGAAGCCGGTGAGCAAACGGTCGAGCGCTGGCCCCATGACGCGGCCCTCGCTGGTAACGGAGCCGGAGAACACGACGACGGCATCGAGGGGAGCGCGAGACTCCGGGTCGCGCCGCACGAATGCGTTCAGCAGTGGCGGCACGAGCGGCGTGTACGACACGGTGAGCAGCAGCAGCGCGCCGCCAGCGGTCACGCCCCAGAGCCACGATCCCAGACTCGACGTCGCGAGCAGGGCACCAATCGTGATGGCGAGGGCGCGCGCGAGCGACAGCGGCATGCCGAGGACGTCCCAGACGCCAAGCGTGGCGAACAGTTGGACAGCACAAAGGCCGAGCACAGCTCCGGCTCCTCGTACGATGATCGCCGGCGCGCGCGCCCCGACGTCGGCGCCTCGACCACGGAAGAGCAGATCACTCACGCGTCTGCCATTGGGCCGTGTATCGTTGCCTCAGCGTGACAAGGAGTCGGCGAATGCGAGCAGGCTGTCGCGCAGCGTGGCGCTGTTCGTGTCGACGAAGCGACGCACACCCTTCCACTGGCGAATGAGCGAGTTGCGCTGATTGAGCGAAGTCTCGATGACGCGGCGCTGCGAAGTGCTGGCGTGGACCATCTTGCCGTTGCCCACGTAGATGCCGACGTGCGAGATGCGGGAGCCGCGACCGAAGGTGAGTACGTCGCCGGGCTCGAGCGCCGCGACGTTTTTCGGCACCTCGGCGCCAACCTTGGCCTGCCCTTGCGCCGTATGCGGCAGCACCACGTTGATCACGCTCATGGCGTATCGCACAAGTCCGCTGCAATCGAGACCGGTGCCAGGCTTGGTGCCGCCCAACTGGTAGCGCGTGCCGATACTGCCGCGCGCCTTGGCGACGACGCTGTCGCGCAACCGTTCGGCGGACGCACTGAACTGTGCAAAGGGCTTCCGTGATTCGCGCGGCCCGCCGCGTCCCGGATCCTGCGCCTGCGCAGTCGACGACACCGCGACGAGCGCAGCGGCGACAACCGGAACCAGGGGGCGGGAGAAACGGAGCACGTAGGATGGGGCGGGGCGTGGAAGGCGGGGGCTCGAACGACGGGCAAGCTATTCACGAGAACGACGCCGCACCAGCGTGAATTGTCACGGCGGGGGCACTTTCTGCGGGCGGAAACTCCCTGTTGGGGAACAACGGGTGGCTGGGCCGGTGGTTTCCTGCTCCAGCCGTTGGGGTTTCAGCGGACCCAACCGCGCGTTCCCCTTGCTCCTTGCGTGCTTTCCGCTTTGGGCGCGTGCCGTCGGCCTGTAGACCGTCGGACCGGGGACCCGTTGGTCGTTCCCGTTCAGCGAATGCCCAGCACCTTGTGCGTCTGCACGGAAAGCCGCCATTGCGGGTGCGCCAGGCAGTAGGCGAGTGCGGCCGCAGAGTGTCGGGCCTGATCGGGGCCGTCCATGGGCTGGAGCAGAAAGTGCGTGAAGTCCCAGCCGGCAAACCGCTCCGGCATGGCCAGCGGCTGCGGGTAGACCAGTTTGAGCTCATCGCCCGAGGTGAGGACGACCGGGGCGCTGGCTTTGGGGCTCACGCAGATCCAGTCGAGGCCGGCCGGCGCCGGCTGCGTTCCATTGGTCTCGACTGCTATTTCGAAGCCAGCCTCGTGCAGCGCGGCAACGGCGGCCTCATCGAGCTGCAGCAGCGGCTCCCCACCGGTACACACAACGAAGGGGCGCACGTCGACGGGTGCGTTGGCCGGCCAGCGGCTTCTTACGAAGGTTGCGAGCGCCTCGGCAGTGGCGAACTTGCCGCCGTCCGGCCCCACCCCTACGAAATCGGTGTCGCAGAACGTGCATACAGCGGTGGCCCGGTCGGCCTCGCGGCCCGTCCACAGGTTACACCCCGAAAACCGGCAGAACACGGCGGGGCGGCCGGCATTGAGCCCTTCGCCCTGCAACGTGTAGAAACACTCCTTCACCGTGTACGCCACCGGTCAGCTCCCGTAGGCGATGGGGTCGGTGGCCCCCGCGTCGGCAAAGCCACGCAGGCGCAGCTGACAGGCGTCGCAGTGCCCGCAGGAGACCCCTGCGGGCGACGGATCGTAGCAGCTGGTAGTCAGGCTGTAGTCCACCCCCAGTTCGTGTCCCAGCGTGACGATCTGCGCCTTGGTGAGGTGCTGCAGCGGCGCGTGAATGCGCAGGCGCTGCGTGCCCTGCACCCCCGCGGCCGTGGCCAGATTGGCCATCGCTTCAAACGCCGTCACGTACTCCGGCCGGCAATCGGGATACCCGGAATAGTCCAACGCATTGACGCCGATAAAAATGGCGTCGGCCCCGAGGACTTCTGCCCAGGCCAGGGCGAACGACATGAAGATCGTGTTGCGCGCCGGCACATACGTCACGGGAATCTCGTCGACGGCGTGGTCCACGTCGCGGTCCTTGGGCACCTCAACGTCCGCCGTGAGCGCGGACCCTCCCCACTGCCGCAGATCGATATCGACCACCACGTGCTTCGCCACCCCCATGGCCTGCGCCACGCGCCGCGCCGCCTCGATTTCCACCGAGTGCCGCTGCCCGTAGCGGAAGGTCATGGCATAGGGGGAGTACCCATCGCGTTTGGCCAGCGCGAGGACCGTCGTGGAGTCGAGGCCGCCGGAGAGCAACACCACAGCCGGAGCCCCTGCGGCCGACCTCGGCGTGGGGGATGGGTTCGGTTCGCCAGTCATATGCTCACAAAGTACACAATTGGGCTCCCTGCGTCCCCCGCACCTTTTCCGGAGACGTGTCCCTCGCCAGCTTCCGCCCATGTTCGATTGGATCAACGACCCGCAGGCGTGGATTTCCCTGCTGACACTGTCCGTGCTCGAGATTGTCCTCGGCATCGACAACATCATTTTTATCTCGATTCTGTCGGGCAAGCTCAGCGACGCCGACAAGGGCAAGGCGCGTTCCTTTGGGCTGGCCGGCGCCTTCATCAGCCGTGTGCTCCTGCTGATCTCCATTACGTGGGTCATGCAGCTCACCCGGCCGCTCTTCACCGTGCTCTCCCATGCCGTGTCGGGGCGCGATCTCATCCTGCTCGTCGGTGGACTGTTCCTCATCGCCAAGGCGACGATGGAAATTCACAGCAAGCTCGAGGGGCCCGACGAAGAAGTCGAACAGCAGGCACGCGCCGGCCGGTCCCTGTGGGGAACCGTCGCGCAGATTGCCGTGCTCGACATCGTGTTTTCGCTCGACTCGGTGATCACCGCCGTGGGGATGGCCGACGAGATCTCCATCATGATTCTCGCCAACGTCGTCGCGCTGTGCGTCATGCTCTTTGCGGCGCGCTCCATTGGCGATTTTGTCGAGGAGCATCCCACCGTGAAAATGCTCGCGCTCGCCTTTTTGGTGCTCATTGGCACCAACCTCGTGGCCGAAGGGATGGGGCAGCACATTCCGAAAGGCTACACGTATGCGGCGATGGCCTTTTCGGTCGCTGTGGAAATGCTCAACATTCGCTTGCGCAGGAAGTCGATCGCACGGTGACCCGCCCGGGCTTCGGTGGCGAGGGCAATCAGGTGTCCGGATTCGTGGACACCTGGAAGCCCCAGCGTATGCCAATTCACTGTCACTAAAGGACTTGACGCCGAGTCGGTGAATGGCCCCGGCCGTGCAATCCGTGGGTTGGTCACCAACCTCGGAGTGCGCATGAAGTCGACCTTCGTTCGGTCCGCGTTTGCCGCCGCCCTCGCGGTTGGCTCCCCGGTGTTCGCCCAGGCGTAGCAAGGCACCGGCGCTGGGGCGCGTCTCACGCCCGTCGCTGGGTATCTCATTACAGGGAACTGGTACGACGGTCCGATCGGGACGAGTATCGCCGCCACCAATGCACCCACGGTGGGGGTGCAGGGCAGTATTCCCCTCCGCAGGGGCCTGTCGCTCGTCGGGACTCTTGCCTATCCCTCGGGAGCCCTGCGCATAGGGTTGCCGTGGCGGCGTGGTGTCACTGTCGGGTCGGCCAAGACGTGGCTGTACGATGTCGGCCTCGCACTTGGCGGGCTGGCCGGGCCTTCCGCCGGCATCGCGCCGTTCGTGCAAGGCGGAATCGGTGGGATCACCAACGACACCAAGGTCAGCGTGCTCGAGACGCGTTCGTCGAACGTGACCTACACCGTCGGGGTAGGGGCAGATATCGGCCTCTCCGGCGTGCTGGCGTTGCGTGTGCAGGCGAAGGACTCGATCCGCCGGTTCACCTCCGACAACGCGGTGGGTTTTCGCGCAAACGGAAACCGTGCCCACAATGTGGCGCTGACGGCGGGCGTGACGCTGCGCTTCCAACAGAGCGACGTGCAGATGCCATGAGCGCCTTGCCGGGATAGCTTGCAGCGGGACTTTCTCCGAACAGGACTTCAGTGGATCAGCTTGTGACTTCAGTTCGTCGACTCCTCGTCGTGGTCGCGTATGTGGCCGCGACTGCCAGCATCTCCACTCCGGTGTCGGCACAGGCGGGCACCGGGCAGGCCACCGTCGACAGCGTGCTGTCGTCATCGGTGCGCGACCCGCTGCGCGGGTCACCCAGCAGCGTGAGCAGCTTGGGTTCGTCCGCGCGTGGTCAGCAGGACGCATTCGAGCGCAATCACCGGCTCGGTCTCCGCTTTTACAACGGCGGCGCCGATGCCACCTGTGAAGTACCGCTGGGGCGCATCTGCTACTGGAACAACAACGGCGATGTGCCACCGCCCGCCGAGCGCACCGATGCGAAGATCGAGCGCGAGCAGTTGCTCGAGCTGCTGGGACGCGCCCAGGCCGCCGATCCGAAGGACGATTGGGTGAGCGGCATGCGCGTGCGCTACGCCATGGAAGGTGGGTTTCCCGATATGGCACTCGACGCGGCGCGCGCGTGCGGCGGCACCCCGTGGTGGTGTCAGGCGCTGCGTGGAATGGCCTTGCACAACGCCAATCAACACGTCGCCAGCGCCCAGGCGTTCGAGCGCGCGTTGGCCAGCATGCCCGAGGCGCAGCGTTGTGCATGGAGCGACCTGACCATGTGGATCGATCCACTCATGCAGCCGGCGTACAAGGCGCTCTCCTGTGCGGAGCGCATCGTGCGGAACGAACGCATCTTCCGCCTCGCCCAGCCGCTCTGGATGTTGCCCGGCAACGATGTGAAAAACGAACTGTTCGCGCGGCGCACGATGTCGCGCGTGCACTCGCTCGGCCGTATTCCCTACGACTTGCAGTGGGGCGACGACCTGCTCGAATCGCAAGTGCGGTACGGGTGGCCCACCGCATGGTCGGTGCAGAACGGCGGCGTCGCCGATCCGCGTCCGCCGCAGGTCATTGGCCATGAGCCAACGCCCAGCTACGACTTCATGCCGCTCATCGAAGCAATCGAGACCCCGCTCGATGCGAAGGCGACGGATTGGGACATGAAGCGCAAGAAGGCCCGCATGCGCTACAGCACGCGCTACGCGGCCGGCTTTGGTGCACTGCCGCACCAGTTCGCCCGCTTCCGCCGTGGAGACACGACGGTCCTCGCGGGGGGCTACCGGCTCATGCGTGAACTCGAAATGGGACGCGCGCCGTATCAGGCCGGTCTGGTGCTCGATCGGTTCGACGCGAGCGCGCCGATCGTGGTCACGAAAGACAGCGCCGGCGCGAATGGTGCGTTGCTCGCGCCCATACGCGCGCCGATGCTCGCGAGCATCGAAGTCTTGGCGCCCGTCGGGAAGCGGGCCGCGCGCGCGCGGGCCACGGTGCAACCCCTTCCGACGGACGCGCGCCTTTCCGACTATCTCCTGTTGCAGCGTGGCGATCCATCGCCGACGCCAAGTCTCGAGCGCAATGCCCCGCAGGCCTACGGCTCACTCGAAATCGACGGGGGGACGCAGATCGGCATCTACTGGGAGATGTATCGTCAGGCCAGCCCCGGGGCACCGCTCCAGGTCTCGCTGCGTGCAACGCGATTGGGGGCGAGCTTCCTGCAGAAACTCGGCTCCTCGATTGGCTTGTCGAAAGCGCTGACCCCGGTGTCCATCAAGTACAATGACAACGGTCGCCAAGATGGTGGGGCCGGTCGCAGCCTGACGCTGAACTTCCCGAGCGTTCCGGCCGGCGACTACCAACTCACCCTGTTGGTGAGCGGCGCCGGCATCACCGATTCGACCACCCAGCGCATCCGAGTGCGGCCGGCGAAGTGATGGCCGTCAGCGCCGCACCAGCACCATGCCCACGGGACTACCATACTCATCGTTGCCGATAGGCAGTCCTGGGGGGGCAATCCACTGACCGCCGTCGGCGCGCACCGTAATGCGGTGCATGCCGGGCGACAGTTTGAGCTCGGCGCGCCAACGGCCGTTCGGCAAGCGACGCATTGGCGTGATGCTCCAATGCGTCGCATCGCCCATGAGCTCGACCGACTCGGCTTTCGGTGCATCGATGAGCAGCACGACGCGCAGCGTATCACGTGCCGTATCACGTGCCGTATCACGTGCCGTATCACGTGCCGTATCACGTGCCGTATCACGCGTCGTGACGCCGGCCGTGGGGGCCACGGCGAGCGCCGATGCGCCGTGCTCGATGGAGGCACTGTCCACGACGCCAAGCGTGCGCGTCTCGAAGGCGAGGATGCCACGAGGCGTCCCGTCATGATCTCGCCAGGGCAGTCGGGAAATACGCACGCCAAGCGCCACCATGGGCGAGAACGCGGAGTGGTGGCGCAACTCGTCGCGTAACGTCGCGCCGCCAACCGTGGCCGAATTGGTGGCGGCCGCGCCCACGAGCGACAGCCATCCGGTCACGGGCTGGACCACCGCCAAGGACACGACCGAGGGAATCTGCTGTGGGAGCGGCGCGAGTGCATCGCTGGTGATCCAGCGGGCCACCGGCGCCGTGACCGAGAGCAGCCATTGGGTCTGCCCGGTGTTGAACCCCGCCGACGCAATCCCCGTCGCGAGATCGCGCCGCTGCACCGTGCGCAGCGTACTGCTGCTCGTGACGCGACCTGCCCCGCTGGGAACCGTCACCATGGGGCGCGGTACATCGACCGTAAGTGTTTGCGTCGTGACACGCGTCGCCCGTTCGAACGACATGCCGAAGGCGAAATCGACACCGAGGTACGTCGTGACCAGGCCGCCTTCCGCGCGCGCCAACTGCCCGACGTCGATACGGCGCGTGATCGTCGTGTCGCCCATGGCGGCGTCGCTCCCGAATGACGGCGCCACCAGCCTGTTGAGCGAACCGCCGTACGGGGTCGCGGTGGGCTGGCCATGGACGGACGATCGCCCGTAACTCACCGCACTCCACAGACGCTGTTCACCAAAGCGGGCACGGGCTCGGAGAGAGAGAACGCCCTGGGCCTGCGCCGTGCCGGAAACCCCATCGGTCAAGTGCACGTTGCCGCTGCCAAGGGCGGCGAGCCGCACGCGTCCGAGTCGCCCCAGCGGTTGCGTCGCGCCGAGCCACACATCGTTCCGCTGCGCAGGCGATGTGCCATTGCCATCGGGGAGCGAGGCCAAGCCTAGTATTGAGAACGTCGGGGCGTCGGTGACCGGTCCGATGGTGGACGCCGGCGCCATGGGGGCATCGCCACGCACCTGTGCGCGCAGCTGCTGTGCCGACGTGCCGACGGACAGCAACGCGTATGGCAAAGCCCACCCGCGGCTCCCAAGGGAGCGGCGGCGCATCGCACGGGAAAAACGGCGAGCGGGCGTCACATGTCTGGCGGTCGGACCGGTTTGCGGTCGGTGATGGCCGGAGTGCCCTGCGCGGCCCCCCCGACCACCGTAACGTAGCGATTCAGCGCATCGAGAGCCATCCCTGGGCCACGCTGCGCGTTCTTCGCGACGGTGGCTTGCAGCCCCATCAGGAGCTCATCAGAGCGTGGCGACCGTGCCAGCTGCTGCACCGCGTCACGGGCCGTCGTGGCGGGAACGCCGCGGCGCGCGATGTCCGTCAGGACGACAAGCGGCACGACCGCCTGACCTACCGGCCTCGCGTTCCGGACGCTTTCGAGCATGCGCTCGTCGAGCCCGGACCGCACCGCAATGGCGCCTGCTTCGAGCTCATCCTCGGTACTGCGCTCGCCAAGGGCGCGTTTGGCCGTGCGCAGCGCCGTCGCGTGCTCACGGACCACCCGGAGGATGCGGTCACCGGACATGCGCCGCGCCGCCCCCTCCAGCGCCCGGTTGACGAGCGGGCGCACCGGCAACCCGGTCTCGGCGGCCTCGTCGAAGAGCGATCGCAAGGCGTTGGCGGTGAGGGAGTCGAACCGGCTGGCGTCGAACGAGACCGGCTGCCGCGTGGGGATGGCCGTGGTCACCGCCGGTTGCCTGCGGCCCATGGTGCTAAGGATGGTATCCGCCGGGACGGTCGTCGCGGTGGTTGCCAACTGCACTGAGAGCAGCACCAAGGCGATGCTCGTCATCGCGGCGCCTCCCCCTCGACGATCACGGCATTGGTCGGACCGTAGCCGCCGTCGGGGACCTGGGGCGCCAGCGGATCGACCAACCACCGCGTTCCATCGACAACGAACGCGTACTGATGCCGCCCGGGCGGCAACGGAACACGCGCCGACCAGGCCCCATCGTCTCCTCGCTGCACCATGGGCGTGGCGCGTTCATCCCAGCCATTGAAGTCGCCGACGAGCGCCACCCGTCGGGCGTGGCTGGGCACGGTGAACTCGAAGCGCACCGTGCCGCCGCGCTCTTCGCTGGTGATCCCCGAGGGCAAGCCCAGCGCGCGCGCGTTCGTGAATGCGCTATCGGCGTAGTGCTGGCTCAGGTCGGGGCGCCATGGACGCATGAGCATCACGACGAGCAGCGCTGCCGCAGCGGCGCCCCACCACCAGCGCGACCGAACCCCGCCCCGTGCGGGAGTCGCCGGTGGCACGGGCTGCGCGCGACGCGTCGTTGCGAGAATGGTGCGGGTGACCTGCGCTAGGTCGTCGGCCGACAACCTGGCGACCGTCGCATAGGACCCGCGCAGTCGCGCGCCGATCTCGTCGGCGAATGGATCACGCTGGTCGTCGGCCGTCGGAAACGGACGCTCGTGGTCGTTCACGGGGCCGCTCATGAACTCCTGTCTCCGGTGTCGGCGAGCAGGGTCCGCAACCGCTCACTTCCACGCTTGACGCGCATCTTGAGCGCGGATTCCCCGACGCCGGTCATGGCCGACATCTCAGTGTACTCCATCCCTTCGGCGTACTTCAGCAGCAAGGCTTCGCGCTGCAGGGGGTCGAGTTGCGCCAGGGCCCGAAGGAGGAGGGCGTCTTCCACCTGTGCCCGCAGCGCCACCGACGGCGACGGCGCCGATTCGATCGCCTGCTCGTCCTGCACGAACCGGCGCGTCCGACGGCCGCGCGAAGTGATGAAGTTGCGGCACTGGTTGGTCAGGATGCGGAACAGCCAGCCACGGAACTGATCGCGCTCGTCATACCGGCCAATGGCCAGGTACGCGCGCAGAAAGGTGTCTTGGACCACGTCGTCCGCATCGGCCCGCTCCCCAAGCATGTGGTACGCAAACCGCCACGCCGCGTCGTAGTAGCGCGACACCAGCACTCCGAATGCGTCCGGTTCCCCTGTCCGGGTCCGCACGACCAACTCGGCGTCAGTCATCGTCGAACAACAGCAGAGCCCCGGCGCCCGTCACCCTGCCGGCGGCTGCCGTCGTCATCCGGCGAACTGCATGAACATGACGATGAGCATCAATGCCACGATGAGACTGGTCGCCGAACGGTTGACACCGCCAATCCGTCGCATCAGGGCGAGGGTTTCCGGTTCGGGGAGTTCCTGCAGCGAGACAAACCGGTTGGCCGCGCGCGCCCGGCGGAAGAGAAACCAGTTGGCCGTCCCGCCGGCGGCGAGGCTCGACGAGACCGTGACGGCGATGCTCATGACCTTGAGCCATTCATTCTCCGGCTTCGACAGTTCCAGCATGGTCTGCGGCGTGTCGGAACCGGTAAGAATGCGGAACACGATGCCCGGCACCAGAAAGAACAGTGCGAAGGGCAGGTACAGCTTGCGGTAAAGGAACCACGCGGGCGGAAAGGCGATGGCCGCCGGCCAGTTCCACGTGGGCACAAAGCTCGGGTCGGCCAGAAACGGGGCGAGCTTCTGCTTGTACGACGTCTCCCACTTCGGGCCGAAATACGCCACCATGCGCTCGTCGCTCAGGGTGTCGCCGGTTTGCGAACGGCGAGCCCAGCGCGGAAGCTCGGGCGCGCTGTTCGGGGAGTTGTCGGTTTCGTGGTCGAGCGGCTCGTTGTCGCTCATGGCGCCCGCCCAGCCGGCTGCTGTTGCGACAAACAGTGCAGCGTACCCAGCCCCCACACGAGATCGACGGCATGAATGCCGATGACCTCGTGCGATGGCAGCAGTTCCGACAACGTATTGAGGGCCACGCGATCATTCCGGTCGTTGAAGGTGGGCACCAGACACACCCCGTTGCCGATGTAAAAATTCGCGTAGCTCGCCGGCAGTCGCATGCCGTCCATGATGACGGCGCGCGGGTACGGCAGCGTGACGACGTCGATGCGCTCACCGCGCGCATCGGTGGCGCGCTGCAAGCGTCGGAGGTTGTCGAGCGACCGCCGATGATTCTCGTCGTTCGGGTCTTCTTCGTGCGCGAGGAGTACCAGGCCCGGCGCAATGAAGCGCGCGATATCGTCGATGTGGCCATGAGTGTCATCCCCAACGCACCCTTCACCAAGCCAGATAGTGGTGCGGATCCCCAGATACTCGGCGAACGCGCGCTCGTAGTCTCCTCGCGTGTAGCCGGGATTTCGCACCTGCACATCACTCAGCAACCACTCTTCGGTCACGAGCAAGGTGCCCTCTCCATCGGTTTCGATCCCGCCGCCCTCGAGGATGAGCGGTTGCCCGTTGTCGTGCCGCACGGCGGTAATGACCGGCAACCCGGCGACCTCGGCCATGCGCGCAGGCACTTCGTTGTCGCGGGCGAAGTTGTCATACTTGGCCCAGGCATTGAAGCCCCAGCGGACGAGCGCCACGCTGCCGTCGGCACGATGCACGCCGGTGGCGCCGGAGTCGCGCAACCACACCCGGTCGGTGGGCTGCAAATGCAAGCGGTACTGCGAATCCTCGACCCCGTGCAGCGACAGGCACGCGCGCGCGTCCTCCGCCACCTGCTCGTTGTGACACAAGATGTCCACGCGCTCGAAGCGGCCAAGGCTACGCACGATTTCGGCGTATACCCAGGGAATGGGGCCGAACTTGCCGGGCCAATCGGGCTCGTGATGCGGCCAGCCGATCCACGTTGCGTCGTGACGCTCCCACTCGGCGGGCATCCTCACCGGATGACGTGTCACGTTACTTGCCCAGCCAGCGATTCACGATTGGGCCGTACGCGTCAATGCGACGGTCACGCAGGAACGGCCAGTTGCGGCGCGTCTCCTCGATGAGATCGAGGTCGCACGCGGCGGTCAGAATGGCGGGCTCGGTGCCCGCCTGCGTGAGGTAGCGGCCGAACGGATCACAGATGAACGACTGCCCGAAGAACTCGAGGCCGTCGGTGTTCGGTTCCGGTTCGAAGCCCACGCGGTTGGGAGACGCGACGAATACGCCGTTGGCAATGGCGTGCGCGCGCTGCGCGGTGCGCCACGCATCGACCTGTGCGTCGCCGAACGTGTCCTTCTCGCCCGGATGCCAGCCGATGGCTGTGGGGTAGAAGAGAATCTGCGCGCCGAGCAACGCGGTGATGCGCGCGCCTTCGGGATACCACTGATCCCAGCAAATGAGCACGCCGATGTCGGCGTAGCGCGTGCGCCAGACGCGGAATCCGTTGTAGCCGGGGTGCCGCTCGTTCCGCTGATCCCCCGTGACGTCGCCCGGCGCGAAGTAGTACTTCTCTTCGAAGAGCGGATCATGCGGGATGTGCATCTTGCGGTACGTGCCCAGCACCGCACCGTCGGCGTCGATGACCGTGGCGGCGTTGCGATACAGTCCCGGCGCTTCGCGCTCGTAGTACGGCACCACGATGACGACGGCCAGTTCCTTGGCGAGCGCCTGGAAGGTGTGGACGATCGGTCCGTCGGCCGGTTGCGCGATGTCGAAACGCTCGGGGCGAACCGACTTGCAGAAGTAGGGCGCATTGAAGAGCTCCTGCAGGCAGATGATCTGCGCGCCGCGCTTGGCTGCATCACGAACCCGCGCCACCGCGCGCGTGACGTTGCTCTCGAGATCATCGGACGCGGTGTCCTGCACGAGACCGATAGTGACGATGTTGGACATCCTGAAATATAAGGAACTTGCTGCGCCCACTGGGCTGGCTGCGGGAACCCCACCCCGGTACGCCTACGCTCAACCCGAAACTGATCAGTTCCGGGTCCTGAGTTCGGGTAACGGGTTCTGGGTTCCGGCATCCGCCCGTCCGCTGCTCTTTTTCGCACGCGCCTTCGGCGGCGGCGCGGGGTCCAGCATGGGCTGCAGGTACGCCAGCAGGAGGCGCCGCAGATCATCCATCAGCGGCTTCTTGTCGGTCGCGTGCGCCCGCGCTCTTCGCGCCAGAAGCGACTGGCCCACGCTCGCCGCGACCAGCGCCGCCCGGCGTCGATCGCGGCTGGGCAGCTTGGGGTTCCGGCCAGCAAAGAGCACATCCAGCCGGTCCACAAACGAATCGAACAGTTGGGAGCGCAGCCGGGCGGGGGCCGAACGGGTATCGTCGACCGGTCCGTCGTGACTCGCAAAGACCCGGCGGAAGGCCGGGTTCCGGTCGTGGAACTCCGCGAGGGGTTTCACAATGCGGTCGATCAGTCGTTCCAGGGGCATGCCATGCGAATCAATGGGAAACGCGCGCTCGTGAATGGCGCGCATCTCGTCGGCGTAGCGCAAGGCGAGCGCCGCGAGGACCGCGTCGCGGTTGGGAAAAAACTGGTAGAGCGATCCCTTGGCGGTGCGGGCCTGCATGGCGATGGCCTCGGCGGTGGCGGCCTCGATACCACTGGTGGCGATCACGGTCGCGGCGGCATCGAGGAGCAGCTCGACCCGCTGTTGGCCACGCGATTGACGAGGTCGTCGACGGTAGGCACCCGGGGCCTCCTCGGTCGTGTCGGTGGCGACGGGGACATCGATCTCGCCGTCGGCGGGGCGTGGCGCGCGGCGCGGCGCGGAGCGCGTGGCAGGCATATCGGGGACATTACGGCGGTCTCGCCTCCTTGACAATGTGACGCGACCGTCAGGATGTCACGCTGTTCACTGCAGCGCCCCTGCCGTCGTGAACGCGCCCTTCGTGGGGTCGCACACGAGCACGACGTACGCTCCGGAGGCGTCCTGCACTGCGACGCCCATCACGAGCACCGAGCAGGTGGGCCTAGCGTCGACGGCCGACGCCGAACCGGCGGGGGCCGAGGATCGGTACTCGACCGACTGCCGCGTCGGCGGTGCCGCGCGGCTTGGCAGTCGGCGCGGGCTACCTGAGCAGCACCGCCACGATGTCCATGACGTTTGTGCCGGTGGGCCCGGTCTTGAGCAAGGCGTCTGCGGCATCGAGTGAATACCACGACCGCCCGGTCGTCAGGTCTTCCTCGGGCGCGCGGGCGCGGCGGCGTGCGAGGGCGGGGACTGCCGCATCGACAATGGCGCCGGCGGCGTCGGTGGGGCCGTCACGGCCGTCCGTGCCCGCCGCCAGCAGCGTAATGCGCCACGCATGACGATCGCCGTGCGCCGTGGCGGCTTCGAGGGCGAGCGCGGCAGAAAGGGCCAGCACCTGCATTCGGCCACCGCGCAGCGGCTCGTCGGCCACCGACGGCGGCTGCACGAGCAATGGCATCGCGGCGGCGGTTTCGTCCAAGCGGGCATCGTCATCGTCACCGGCCTGCATCGCCCGCTCAATGGTCTCGCGCAAATGCACGACCGGCTCACCGCCGCTCACGAGCAGTGCCGAATGCCCCGCAGGCAACGCGCGGGACAGCGCCAACGCGCGGCGGGCAAGAAGAGCCCCGAGTGTCGCCGCATCGCCTTCGAGAGGGACATCGTCGATATGTATCTCGTGAATGCCTTCGCGCTCCGCCGCCGCAGCCAGCGCGTTGACGGCGTCGGCGTTTCGCGCGACGAGCGTGTAGTGCACGCGGGCAAACGCCGGATGATCGGCCTGCGCCACCGACGGCGGCGCGCTCGCGCCCGTGAGCCCGAGCACCTGGCTCATGGCCCGCTGCAACCGCGGACGCATGTCGTGCACATCGAGGAGCGCGAGGAACGTCGCGTCGTCGAACGGGTCGGGCGTGCAGGGACCCGAGCCAATCACCGATGGGTCGTCGCCAATGACATCGCTGATGGCGAAGGTGGCAATCTGTCGTACGCCGCGGGCGGCCAGCGCCGTGGCCAGCCGCCCCGCACCAAAACGCAGCACGCGCCGACGGATGGCGTTCATTTCGTGAATCGCCAATCCCGACTCGAGCAGCGTTTGTGCCAAGTTCGCAATGAGCGCCTGGGCGGCGTCGGCGCTGCCCACCGCTTGTGACAAGGCCGCGATGGGGGCAGCACAGAGTGCGGTCGTGCCCCCCGAGAGCAGCACGACGACCATGGCGTTCGGCTCCATATCCTGCAGCAGATCCTCGAGTGCTTCGGCCGCGAGTAGCGAATTGGGGCCGGGCACGGGATGATCACCGACGTGTACGCGGAGCACATCGGGCACGGGCACTTCGTGCCAGTCGCGTGGCGTGGGGACATGCGCACCAACCACGATGCCATCGGTCACTGCCACACGGAGTTCCGTGAGCGCCGCCACCGCGCCGGCCGCCATCGCGGGCGCCGCCTTGCCGAGGGCGACGACGTACACGCGCATATCAGGCACTGGCGGCAGCAATAGCTCCTGCCACCAGCGGTGCACCGCTCCACGCGTGCGCGCAAACGGCGCCGCGCCCTGCACCGCCGCGTCATGCAGAGCGGCGAGCAGGGCGCGGGGATTGGTCATGGTGGGCACGTTACCGCCACAGCGAATGGGGCCGCCCACCCCACCTTACTTCGAGCCAGCCGACTTGCTGACCGCGTCGCCGAGCGTGGTGTACGCCTCGGCGGACATCTGCTGGAACGGCGTCGTGATGTACGCGATGTTGCCCTTGGGGTCGATCACGTACAGGTGACGCTTGTGGTACCCGGTGCCCGTGTTCGCGCCGTATGCCATGCCCACCTTGCGCTCGGTGTCGGCGGCGAAGTGGAACTGGAAGTGCGCATCCTTGGCCCACGACACGAGCGCCGTGTCGGGATCGATGCTCACGCCGACGAGCGTGACCTTTTTGCCGCCCTTGAACAGGTCGGCGTACTTGTCGCGATACGACTCCATCTGCACCGTGCAGCCGCTGGTGCGGGCCTTGGGGAAGAAAGCCAGAATGACGGTCTCCCCCTTGTGCTCGGAGAGCGTGAACGGCTTGGCGTCGACGCCCTTGGCGGTCACCGTCGTGACGGTGAAGTTGGGAGCGGCATCCCCAACCTTGAGCGCCGTCTGCGCGCCGGCACCGTCGGGAGCGAACGACACAGCGGCGGCGCACAGCGCCACGGTACAGGCAACACGCGAATGGACGGACATGCAGGACTCCTGAAATTGGGTCGGGCCAAGGGAACTACGGGAAGGCTACCCCGGAGAGCCCGGAGTGTCCATGCAACACCCAGCTCGCGTGGGTCCCACGTGCAGGGTTGCCACGGCGGGTATCCCTCGGCGGAACGGACGCCTCCCACCGGTGGACAACGACCTGTGACTGCCGGCGGTTTCCGACGAGACGTGCTGTTGAAACCTTTCACGGGGTTCCGGTGTCAGAAGAAGTGCAGGGGGGAGTTGATGGAGTTCGGAGGCTTCGTGGAGGGGGCGCCGAACGAGAGAGACCCGGGACGGCCAAACGCGTGGGGGCGTGGTCGAAACCCGGGTCTTTTCTTGTGCTGGAGGCTCGAGGCGGCGTCCGCGTGACTACACGATGACGCGCAGTGCCTGCGGACGTACCGTGACGTCGATGGTCGTGCCAGCGGCGCGATAGAGTTCGCCGTCGGCTTCGAAGGCGAGCGGTACATGACTGGTCATCACGAGGTGCGTCGCTCGCGCATGATGCACGGCGGCATGCGACAGATGCGTCCCGCGCATCGCCCGGAACAACGCGGCCAATCGTGCAACGGGCGATAGCCGGGCAAAGTCGATGACATCGAGGTGCCCGTCGGTGAGCGACGCTGTCGGCGCAATGCGAAACGCCCCGCCGAACGCGCGGCCGTTGGCGAACACGGTCATGAGGTGACGGGTGTTCGGACTCGACGTGCGCTCGTGCTCGGTGCCACCGTGCAGGTGTGCATCGAACCCGTCGTAGCTGAACAGCGCACCCAAGGCCGTGCCGACATACGCGGCGGTCCCGCGCAGCCGCAGTGCCCCCGACGTCGACAGCTGCTGCATGCGTTCGAGCACGGCCACATCGAACCCCATGCCAGCCGCATTCAGGAACGGCACACCATCGATGACGCCCACATCGATGGCACGTGAGGTGCCGCGCATGACACGCGCGGCCATCGCCGGCACGTCGTGCGATGGCGTGCCGAGCGTCTTGACGAAGTCGTTGCCCGTGCCGGCCGCGAAGATCGCGAGCGGAATAGGCGCCCCGCTTTCGAGCAGCCCTCGCGCCGCGTGATGCGACGATCCGTCGCCACCCACCACGGCCAGGATGCTCGCGCCGGCGTCGCATACCCTGATGGCCAGCGCACGCTCATCGCCACGTGCACGCGTTTCGAACCGGCGAACGTCACCAAACTCCGCCAGCGCCCGCGCCACCAACGCGGCGCGGGGCTGTGCACGTCCACCGCCAGCCGCGGGGTTCACCAGCACGCCAATCACGTGACGATAGGAGAGAAGATGGAGGAGAAGATCGCGGAGAAGATCGAGGAGAAGCGGATGATGACCTAGTAATGGCCTGGCAATGGCCTGGTGATGGCCTCGTGATGACGGACACCGTGATCATGCCTGCCACCGCGACCGGGCGGCGGATCCGCATGGCCTCCGCCTACCCTCCCCACGGAGATCCCGGTCGATGCAACCGTCTCTTAGGCGTCCGTCCGTACTGGTCCTGTGTACCGGCGTCCCGCTGCTCGCGGCGTGCCGCGATGGCACGGGCCCCAATGCCTCGGCTGAGGTGGGGCTCCGCTTTTGGCTCGCGAGGCGCCCCGACGCCGCCGGGACGCGTTCTGTTGCAGGGCCAGCACGCCGTTGGGGCCTCGGTCGGGGACGCCCATCAGCGCGCCGCGGCGGCCACGGCGGCGCCCAACGACGTGTACGCGTCCTCCGACATCTGATTGAACGGCCGCGCGATATACGTGATGCGCCCCTGCGGATCGATCACGTACAGATGCCGCTTGTGCCAGAGGATCCCGCTTGCGCCGTACGCTTTCCCCACCGCCTTGTTGCCGTCGGCGGCGAAATGAAAGGGAAAGTGCTTCGTGCGCGCCCAGCCGGTGAGGTCGTCGGTATCGTCGGTGCTGATACCCAGCAGCGTCACCTGCTGCCCGTTCTCGAACAGGGCGGCGTAGCGATCGCGATACGTCTCCATTTGCGTCGTGCACCCGGGCGTCCCCGCCTGCGGGAAGAACGCGAGCACCACGGTCTCGCCGCGATGCGCCGACAGCGTGAATGGGGTGGCATCGACCCCCTTTGCGGTCGCCGTGGTCACCGTGAAGTCGGGGGCGATATCGCCCACGTTGAGCGTCTGAGCGAAAGCAGGCGTCGCCACCGCGACAAGCGCGACCATGGCAAGCACGCGGAGAACACGCATCAGGAAACCCGTGTCGAATGGGAAGGAGCTGGGACGCCACGCGACGTCAACATACCAGCGACCACACGCGGCGCGCGGTTCCCGTCCCGCCCTGAAGCGATGCAGCCCCGGCCGGGGCGTCTCGCGCGCTACCCAAAAAAGCGGGCCCCGAGCCAAAGCCCGGAGCCCGCCAGTCGCACCAACCAGAAACGTCAGCGCGACACCAAGGACCGCAACACGTACGGCAGAATGCCGCCGTGCTTGTAGTACTGCATTTCTTCCGGCGTATCGATGCGGCAGCGCACGCTGAACGCCTGGACCGTGCCGTCGGGCGACGTCGCCTGCACCGTGAGCGTCGCGCGCGGTGTGAGCGTGTCGTCGAGCCCCACGATCTCGTACGTTTCGAAGCCCGTGAGCCCGAGCGACTGACGCGTCTCGCCGTTCACGAATTCGCACGGCAACACCCCCATGCCGACCAGGTTCGACCGGTGAATGCGCTCGAAGCTTTCCGCGATCACCGCCCGCACCCCCAACAGCATCGTGCCCTTGGCCGCCCAGTCGCGCGACGAACCGGTGCCATATTCCTTGCCCGCGATGACGATCTGCGCCACACCAGCGCTCTGACGCGCCATGGACACATCGTAGATCGCTTCCGGCTCCGCACCCGGCGCCGTGGCGGTCCACCACCCTTCCTTGCCACCCGTCAGTTCGTTCTTGAGACGGATGTTCGCAAAGGTGCCGCGCATCATCACTTCATGATTGCCGCGCCGCGCCCCGTACGAGTTGAAATCCTTCTTCTCTACGCCCAGCTGCGACAGGTACGTGCCGGCGGGACTCGCCGCCGCAATGGAGCCGGCCGGTGAGATGTGGTCGGTGGTGATGGAGTCGCCGAACATGCCAAGCACCTTCGCCCCGGTAATGGCGCGAATGCCCGGCGGCGTCATCGTCATGCCGTCGAAATACGGCGGGTGCTTCACGTAGGTGCTGTTGCCGTCCCACGCATACTGGCTGCCCGTGGGGGCCTCGATGGCCTGCCAGTACGTGTCTCCCTTGAACGCATCGGCGTACTGCGTGGTGAACTGCTCACGCTTGACGCTGTTCAGAATCGTGTCCTCGACTTCCTGCGCACTCGGCCAGATGTCGCGCAAGAACACCGGACCGTCCGTGCCGATACCGAGCGGCTCGGTGGCGAGGTCGATATCCATGCGGCCGGCCAACGCGTAGGCCACCACCAGCGGCGGGCTCGCGAGATAGTTGAAGCGCGTCTGCGGATTGACGCGCCCTTCGAAATTGCGATTGCCGGAGAGCACCGCGGCCACGTTCAACTTGCCGGCGTCGATCGCTTCCGAAATCTCCGTGGGCAACGGACCCGAGTTGCCAATGCACGTCGTGCAGCCGTAGCCCACCACGTTGAAGCCGAGGGCGTTGAGCGAGCCCATGAGATCGGCCTTGTGGAAGTATTCGGTGGCCACCTTCGAGCCCGGCGCCAGCGACGTCTTCACCCACGGCTTGCTCGTGAGGCCCTTGGCGACGGCGTTGCGCGCGAGCAGGCCGGCGGCAAGCATCACACTCGGGTTGGAGGTGTTGGTGCAGCTCGTAATGGCCGCGATCACCACATGCCCATGCTGCAGCGTGAACGTTTGCCCCTTGTACGTCACCTCCACACCGGCGTCGTCCGCGACCGCCACCGCCGACGGCGCGGCTGCGGCCTGCGTGGCCAGCTGCGCCGCGAGCGCTTCGCGGTACATGCTCTTGCTCTGCGACAGCGGCACGCGATCCTGCGGACGCTTGGGGCCAGCAAGACTCGGCACCACCGTGCTCAAATCGAGCTCGAGCGTGTCGGTGAACACCGGATCTGGCGTCTCATCGGTGCGGAAGAGCCCCTGCGCCTTGGTGTACGCTTCCACGAGCGCGACCTGCTCGTCGCTGCGGCCGGAGAGGCGCAGGTACTTGAGCGTTTCGGCGTCGACGGGGAAGAAGCCCATGGTGGCACCGTACTCGGGCGCCATGTTCGCAATGGTCGCACGATCAGCGAGCGCGAGGCTCGACAGACCCGTCCCGTAGAACTCGACGAACTTGCCCACGACTTTCTTCTTGCGCAGCATCTCGGTGCAGGTGAGCACCAGGTCCGTGGCGGTGGCGCCGGCGGGGAGCTTGCCATGCAGCTTGAAGCCGATGACTTCGGGAATGAGCATGCTCACCGGCTGCCCCAGCATGGCGGCTTCGGCTTCGATACCACCCACACCCCACCCCAACACGCCGAGGCCGTTGATCATGGTGGTGTGCGAGTCGGTGCCCACGAGTGAGTCGCAGTAGGCGAGTGTTTCGGCGCCATCCTGCGCCGTGAACACCACCTGGGCGAGATACTCGAGATTCACCTGGTGACAGATGCCGGTGCCCGGCGGCACGGCGCGGAAGTTGCGCAGCGCCGTCTGTCCCCACTTGAGGAACTGGTAGCGTTCGCCGTTACGCTCGAATTCGAGTTCGGTGTTGAGCAGCAGCGCCGCTTCGGTGCCGTACTCGTCAACCTGCACCGAGTGGTCGATCACGAGGTCGACCGGCTGCAGCGGATTGATGCGCGTGGGATCCCCACCGAGCGCGACCATCGCGTCGCGCATGGCGGCGAGATCGACGACGCAGGGGACGCCGGTGAAGTCCTGCAGCAGGACGCGCGCGGTGCGGAACGCGATCTCCTTGTCGACCGGCTGCTTGACGTCCCAGCGCGCGAGCGCTTCGACGTCGGCCCGCTTGACGAAGGCATGGTCCTCGCCGCGCAGCAGGTTCTCGAGCAATACCCGCAGCGAGAAGGGAAGCGTGCGCGCGGTACTGCCGGCGAGCCCGTCGAGGGCATCGAGACGGAAGTACGCGTACTGACGGTCGCCCACGGAAAGCTTGGCGCGGCTGCCGAACGAATTGGGATGCGACATGAAGGGGAGTGTCCTGCGCGCATCAGCCCCTCGGGTGACCACGCGCGTCTGGAACGGAGCCACTCATCGCGCCGTAACGTCCTGCAACAGCCCAGGATGCCCGGTACCGACGAGGCTTTGGGAAATATCGGCCGCAGGACGCCGGGAGGCCACCTATTGGCACCCGGGAAGGCGGGATGTGGCGGTTGGGGCTGCCGGGCGACGGGTCCGGCGGCCAGCTGGGCGGGGGCGGTGGCTATCCTGTCCCCTTCTTGGAATTCACCGGAGATTCATGTCGCATCGTACATTACCGGCATGCGTGTATTGCTCGTGGAAGACGACGACACGTTGCGTGAGAGCGCAACCGCCTATCTCCGGGCGTCGGGATTTGCCGTGGATCCCGCCGCTACGGGGACGGCGGCGCGTGAACTGGCGGCCGTGAGCCCGTACGACGCCGTCATTCTCGACCTTCGGCTTCCCGACGACGACGGTTTGGCGATATGTCGCGTGCTGCGCACCCGCATCCCGGCGCCGCGGGTCCTGATGGCGACGGCCCGCGATGGGGTGGAAGACCGTATTGCCGGGCTCGACCTCGGCGCCGACGATTACCTCGTCAAGCCGTACGCCCTGGGGGAACTGGTGGCCAGGGTCCGGGCCCTACTGCGCCGCCCCGATCACGCGGCGCCGACGCGGCTGCAGCTGGCCGACCTCGTGCTCGACCCGGCCACCCGTCACGCGTGGCGGGGCCTGCGGGAAATCCGTCTGACCACCAAGGAGTTCGCGGTCCTCGAGGTGCTCATGCGTGCGCCGGGACGGGTGCTGACGCGCGAACACATTGGTGAACACGCCTGGGACGACAACTTCGATCCCATGAGCAACGTGATCGATGTGTATATCGCGCGGCTGCGTCGCAAGGTGGACGCACCCGGCGAAGAGCCGTTGCTCAATACCGTGCGCGGTGCCGGCTATCGGCTGGCGCCTCCCCGCGGGTGAGCCCCGTCGACGTCAATCGCCCGCGCATTCGTTTCCGCTTTACCGTGCTCTATGCGGCCACGCTGCTGCTGGTGCTGGTGAGCGCGGCCACCGTCCTGCGCGTTGCGTTATGGGTGACGCTGCAGCGCGAGTTCGAGGAGTCGGTGCGGGCGTCGGCGGGACTCGTCACGCAGTTCTTCAGGACCGAAGTGAACGAGTACCGCACCATCGAAGCCACCCTCACGCACATCAGCGGCGAGTTGGTCTTCGAAGATCGCATCATCCGCTACCGGCATCCCGACGGCACGTTGTTTCGCAGTCGGGCGTCCAGCGCGAGCGGAACATCCCGGCGTGTGGCCACGCCGCGCAAGTCCGTCCGCTTTCCCCTCAACGCCGATCTGGCACCGGGATGGCAAGTGGAAGTCGATGCGAGTCTCGCCAACATGCAGGCGCTGCAGTCGCGCATCGACCGCTGGTTTCTGTTCGGCATTCCCCTGTTCGTCCTCACCGCCGCCGTGGCCGGCTGGTGGCTCACCGGGCGCACCCTGCAGCCCGTGGGCGACATGGCCGCGGCGGCCGCCCGCATCGCGCCAGCCAGCGGCGCACGACTGCCCATCAGTGACCCGCACGACGAACTGGGACGGCTGGGCACCCGCTTCAACGCCTTGCTCGATCGACTCGACGGCGCGCTCGCCCAGCAACGCCAGTTCCTCGCCGATGCGGCGCACGAACTGCGGACACCCATTGCTCGCATGCGGGCCCGTGTGGAGCTGGCGCTGCTGCAATCGGCACAGAGTCCGTCCGTCACCGCCCGCCGCGACATCCTGACCGCGCTCGATGGGGAGCTGCGCGCCGTCACGCATCAGGTGGACGAGCTGCTGCAACTCGCGCGCGCCGATGCCGCCGGCGACGAGATCATGACGAACCCCACGCGCCTGTTCCTCGACGATCTGATCGCCGACGAGATTCCGCGATGGCAGCCCCAGGCGCAGCAGCTGGGCATCGCCCTGGTCGTCGAAACCCTCGAGGAAACGCCGGTGCAGGGTGACGCCCTGCTGCTGTCGCGGCTCTGCGGTGTGCTGCTCGACAACGCCTTCCGATACGGCGCCGCTGCGGGTACCGTGCGGCTGTCGGTCCGTGCCCTCGAGGGTGAGGCGCTCCTCACCGTAGAAGACGACGGCCCCGGTGTCCCACCGGACGACCGGAGTCGCGTGTTCGACCGGTTTTTCCGAGGCGAGGCGGCGCGCCACAAGCGTGCCGACGGCAGCGGCCTCGGGCTGGCCATCGCGGCATGGATCGTCCGGCGCCACGGGGGGACGATCACGGTGCACGACAGCGCGCTCGGCGGGGCGGAGTTCCGGGTGGGGCTGCCGCTGGCGTAGCCGCCCGCAGTTCTCCGCTGTCAGGGGTCAGCAGACCGGTAGATCCGCCCATGTCTGCGGCGTTCCGATCGGCATCCGGCCGGCTTGGCGCCAGGCGTCGCGGAGTGTTCGCAGGCACTGCGCGGCCGCCATGAAGTCGCGGGTGTCCACGCACTCCTCGCACCACGCGTACAGCGAATCAAAGCTCCGCGAGGCCGCCGACTCGAGATCCAACGCGTCGCGCAGGACGGCGATAGCACTGCGCGCGGCGTCGGGGTCGAACGTCTCGCAGGCGCGGATGGCGCGGTCGTACGCGCGCACCAGCAGCGAGAGTGGATCAGGAGCCTGTCGATCGGCATCGATCACCGCATGAGTGAGTATCGGCGTTGGCACGGGCACGGCGGGGGGAGCTTGGGAACGTTACGCGACCGACGTCGTCGCCTCCCCCATGTCATCGGCTCGAGACCCGCAGCACTTAACCCCGGGCCCGCGGTTTTTGTGACGAAATGCGCAACCACCCGTCCTTCTCTTTCCGCATACCGCCGGCGTGTGACGGCGGCGCCAGACGGGAAAACAGCGACGGCCCGGCGCCAGGGTGCACAACGAGTTCACGAAGTGTTCATGAAGCGGCCGTACATTGCCCCCATGGACGCTTTACGCTCTGTGCCCGTCGCGGCACTCGTGCTGCTGACCCTCGGCGCGGTGCCGCCGTACGCGGCGCACGCGCAGGACAGCCTCGACCTTTCGCAGGCCCTTGTTCGCGCGCGCGCGGCCGGGCCGTTACGCCGCATGACCGAGGCCCGACGCCAAGTCGGACTGGGTCAGGTGGCCGAGGCCACCCAGTGGGCCAACCCCAGTCTGGAGTGGCGCCGCGAGAATCTCGGGAGTTCGCTGCTCCCCGACATCTTCACGACCGCCTACATCCCCTTCGATCTCTCCGGACGCCGCTTGGCGCTGCGCCAGGTGGCCGCAGCGGGACGGCAACGTGTCATGGCCGACGCGAGCGCGGAGCTGCGAGACGGCGAACTCAGTGTGGCCCGTGCGTGGTTGCGGGCGGCGGGGACGCGCGGCGCGCTCGACGTCGTGGCGCAACAGTACGACGCCCTGCAGGAAATCGCCCGAGTCGATGCCGAACGCCTGCGCGAAGGGTTGGTGAGCGAAGCCGTGGGATTGCGGACGTCGCTCGAAGCTGATCGCTCGCGCGTGGCGCTCGTGGCGGCGCGAAATGAAGCCCTGCAGGCGCGTGTCGAACTCGCCAGGCTCCTGGGGGTGGAGGAACCGTCGCTCCCATCCGTCGCGACGCTGGGGGTCCCCGCGCTACCGTCGTCCCCCGACTCTGCTGCCGCCACTGCAACCGCCATGCGGCGACGCGTGGAAGTCCAGGCGCGCGAGGCCGCCGTCGAAGAGGCGCAGCGCCGCGTCGCCGCGGAACGCCGAGGGGTGCTCGGCGAAGTGCAATTGCAGGGCGGCACGAAGGAAACCGGTGGCTTCATGACCGGACAACTCGGTGTGGCGATGCCGTTGCCCCTCTTCAACCGCAACACCGGCGCGCGGCAACGCGCCGCCGGCATGCTCAACGAAGCGCGCGCCCTGCTTGACGACGTCCGGCTGAGTGTGCGCGGCGGGGTGGCGAGTGCCCTCGCGCACTATGCACACGTGCGCCGTGCGGCGGCCGATGCGGCCACGTTCAGCGCCCGCGGTCACGAGGTGGCGCGCATCGCCCGTCTGAGCTATCGCGAAGGACACATCACCTTGATCGAACTGCTCGATGCCGAGCGGGCATCGGCCGACGCCATGCACGCCCAGCTGCGCTGGTCCGCCGATGCCTGGTTGGCCCGTCTCGAGCTCGAACGCGCGATCGGTGCTCGGCTCGGCGCCGACAGCCCGCTCGATCTCCCCCTGTTGGTTCCGACTTCCACCGGTCGCTGATCATGACGGTTGCTGGCGCTTCTCTTCCGACGCACAACACGATGGATACCATCCGCACTGCCGTTCGCGGGTGCCGGGGGGGCACGTGCGTGCTGCTGTCACTGCTCGCGGCGTGCAGTGGCACGCCCGAGGCGGCGCAGAGCGCGACCGACGCCCCTGCGGCAGCCGTTGACAGCGCGACCCTCTCTGCCGACGCCGTCAAGATTGCGGGAATCACCGTCGATACCGTGCGTCGGTCGGCGTGGCAGACGGGAGTCACCGTGCCGGGGCGCATTCAGCTCGATCCGTCGAGTCTCGAAACCATCGGGTCGATCACCGAAGGCCGAATCACGCACGTCGTGGTGCGGGTCGGCGATCGCGTGGTGGCCGGTCAGGCCTTGGTCATGATTCACAGTCACGAAATCATGGACGCGCGCCGCGGCCTCACGGCGGGGCGTGCGCGGGTCAACGCGATGGAGGCAGAGCGCGATCTCGCCATGTCGTCGGCCGAGCGTGCCAAACGCCTGTTCGACAACAAGGCCATGTCGCGGGCCGAGCTCGACCGCGCCGAGGTGTCGCGTCGCGTGGCGCAGTCCAACTACGAAGAAGCCGTCGCCGACCGTGACCGCGCGCTGGCGCTCGTGGAGCATCTGGCCGGCACCGGGCCGCTGCCGCGCGACGCCGACGAGCACGACGTGATTATCCGCACACCCATTGCTGGCGTGGTGACCTCGCGCGATGCGCAACCCGGCACGGTGGTGGTGCCGGGAATGCCGCTGGTCACCGTGGGCAATCCCAACAAGCTGCAACTCGAGATGCATGTGCCGGAGCAGCAGGCGGTGGGCATTGCGCCGGGGGCGACGGTGCGCTTTGCGATCACGGAGGCGCCGGCCGAACGCTATGACGCCGTCGTGTCGCGCGTGGCCCCAACGGTCGATACGCTCACGCGGACCGTGCAGGTGATCGCCCCCATTTCGCGTCGTATTGTCGGACGCGCCGAAACGTTCGTGCAGGCCGACATCAGTGGGGCGCGGGGTGCGCCGGCGTTGTCGGTCCCGGTGGCCGCTGTTCAGGCGCTCGAGGGCGACACGGTGGTGTTCGTCACCGAGCCGCGTGGCGCAGGCATGTTCGTGCGCGCCACGCCGGTACGCGTAGGACGCCGGTCGCGCGATCGGGTGGAAGTGCTGGCCGGTCTCCCCGAGGGGACCTCGGTGGTGGTGCGTGGCGCGGCCATTGCCAAAGCCGAACTGCTCAAGCGACGGAATGCTGGCGGCGGCGAGTAGGCAATGAAAGCGCTCATTCACTTTGCGATCAGACGGCGCGGCGTGATCGTGGGCTTGACGCTCGCGATCATGGCGGCCGGGCTGTACGCGCTGCAGCACATTCCCTTCGATGCGTTCCCCGACCTGACCGGAACGCGCGTCGAGGTGATTACGGTGGCGCCCGGTATGGCACCGGAAGAAGTTGAACGGCTCGTGACGTACCCCATTGAATCGGGGCTGATGGGCGTGCCCGGCGCCCAAGGGGTCCGCTCGGTCTCCAAGTTCGGGTTGTCGCTGGTGACGGTGCCGTTCCCCGACGACATGGACGTGTACTTCGCGCGCCAGCTGGTGCAGCAACGCCTGTCCGACGCCAAGGGATCGCTCCCGCCCGGCGTCGAACCGGCGCTCGGACCCGTATCGACGCCCATGGGTGAGCTGTATCAGTACGTGCTCACGAGCGATTCGCTTACGCTCACCCAGCTGAAGACGTTGCACGATTACGTGGTGCGTCCGAGACTGCGCACCGTGCCTGGCGTGAGTGAAGTGAATTCGTGGGGTGGCCTCACGGAGCGGGTCGAAGTGGAGGTCGATCCGGTTCGACTCGCGGGGTACCAGCATACCGTGGTCGATGTACACGAGGCGCTCGCCAACAACACGTTGGCGTTCGGGGGCAGCTACCTCGAACAGGGCGGTGAGCGCTATACGCTGCGCGGCTTGGGCCGCGTGGAAACCGCAGCCGAAGTGGAACGTGTGGTGATCGGCTCGCACCGGGGGGCGCCGGTGCGTGTTGGCGATGTGGCCACGGTGCGGCTGGGGGCACACCCCAGAAACGGCGCGGTCACCAAGGACGGCCAGGGCGAAGTGGTGAGCGGCATGGTGCTCAAGCTCAAGGGTGCCGACTCACGCAAGGTCATTGCCGATGTGCGCGTGCGCATGGAGGCGATCGAGAAGTCGCTCCCGGCGCATGTGAAGGTCGTGCCGTTCTACGATCAGACCGAGCTGGTCTCGCGTACGACCAGCACGATCGTCAAGAATCTCATTGAAGGCGGTCTGCTCGTCATTGCCGTACTCTTCCTGTTCCTGCGGAATGTCCGAGCGGCGCTCATTGTGGCGTCGGTCATTCCGATCTCCATGCTCATCGCCTTTGTGGGCATGGCGCTGTTCGGCTACAGCGCCAACCTCATGAGCCTCGGCGCGCTCGACTTCGGCCTGATCGTCGATGCCTCCGTGGTGATGGTCGAGAGCTTCATCCGGCGCATGGAAATACACCGCGGGACCAACAGGCAGGGGCTCTTCGAGCGGGCCGCCGTGGAAGTGGGCCGCCCCATTCTGTTCGGTATCGCCATCATCGTGGCGGTGTACATCCCGATCTTCACGCTCGATGGGATGGAAGGGCGCATGTTCAAGCCCATGGCGTTCACCGTCGTCTGCGCCGTACTGGGCTCGCTCTTCCTGGCACTCACGTATGTTCCCGCCGTGTCCAGCTGGGCGTTGCGTGATGGGCACGGGCAGCCGGCAGCGTGGATGACCACGCTCACGGAGCGCTATCGCCGCGCACTCGACGGCGTGCTCAGGCGACCGTGGCCCATCGTCATGGTGTCGGCGGTGCTCGTGGTGCTGTCGGTCGCGTCGCTCATGCGTATCGGGACGGAGTTCATGCCCAAGCTCGATGAGGGCTCCATCCTCATCACGACGCGTCGTATGCCCAGCGTGGATCTCGCCGACGCGACCCGCTTGTCACTGGCGGCCGAGCGCATCGTGAAAACGTTCCCCGAAGTCATCACGACGGTCACCAAGGAAGGCCGTCCCGACCTCGCGACCGAGGCGATGGGGCTGTTCGAGGGGGACATGTACGTCATCCTCAAGCCGCGCCGCGAATGGAAGACGGCGGCAACCAGCGAGGATCTCGTGACGAAGTTCGACTCGGCGCTCCGCGTGGTGCCGGGACTCGACGTGTCGTTCACGCAGCCGCTCGCCATGCGCCTTGATGAGGCGGAGAGCGGCATCAAGACCGATTTGGGGATCAAGGTGGTGGGGCCGGATCTCGACCAGAACCAGGCGATCGCCGAGCGGCTCAGGCGCATGGTGTCGACGGTGCCCGGCCATGCCGACGTCGCGGTGGAAGTCGCCGAAGGGAGCGGGCAGGTGCGCATGCAGATTCGGCGGGAAGCGCTGGCGCAATACGGCTTGTCGGTAGCGGCGGTCCGGGATGCGATCGATATGGCCATGGGCTCGCAGAAAGCGGCAGAGCTGATCGATGGATTCCGACGGATCGACATCGTGGTGCGGACTCCGGAAGCGTATCGCGTGGACGCGGCCGCCATTGGGCGGCTCACGATTCGCGCGCCGGGTGGTGAGCTGTTGCCGCTCACGGCGGTGGCCGACGTGCAGAGCACCACAGGGCCGGAGTTGATCGGGCACGAAGATGCGCAGCGCCGCGCGCTGGTGCTGAGCAATGTGCGCGGGCGCGACCTGGGGAGCTTCGTGCAGGAGGTGCGTGCTCGCATTGCCCGTGAGGTGACGCTGCCGTCGGGGGTGTTTCTCGAGTGGGGCGGACAGTACGAGAATCAGCAGCGCGCGATGAGTCGGCTCACGCTGGTGGTCCCCACTGCGCTCGTGCTCATTTTTGGGTTGCTATACCTCTCGTTCCGCTCGGTGCCGCAGGCGGTGCTGGTGTTGTCGAACGTGCCGTTTGCGCTCGTGGGCGGCATTGCGGCGCTGTGGTTGCGCGGGCTCAATCTCAGTCTGTCGGCGAGCATCGGTTTCATTGCGCTCTTCGGCATTGCGGTGCTCAACGGCGTGGTGATGGTGGAGCATCTCAACCACATGCGCCACAGCGACGACCCGGCCGACCACACGGTGCTCGCCCGTGTCAATCGCGGCGCGGCCGACCGTCTTCGGCCGGTGCTCATGACGGCCCTCGTGGCCAGCCTCGGGTTCATTCCCATGGCGCTCAGCACCAGCCCCGGCAGCGAGGTACAGCGGCCGTTGGCGAGTGTCGTGATCGGCGGCCTGGTAACGAGCACCGTGCTCACACTGTTCGTCCTTCCCGTGTTGTATGCGTGGCTCGAGGCGCGGGCGCCGCGGCGCCGTCGTGCAGAGGCCCACGACTCCACCCACGCCGAGCCGGCGACCGCCTGAGGACGTCCCTCAGGCGACCCCGGTTCGCAGGAGCCGGGCTGGCCAGGGAACCACGCGATACCGGTCGAGCTGCCCGACGCCCGCCGAGCCAAGCCGGGCGATCATCCCGGAATCCCCGCCCATGATGCCCCCCACCATGAGGCCGCCGCCACCAGCAATCGGGCAGCAACCGACGCTTGCTTCATGAGGCGTCCGGGAGCGTGTCTCCGCATATGCTCCCCAGAGGCGCACACGGCATGCCACAGCCCGATTCAGAACGCCGTCCGGGGCGCATCCGCTGGCGCAACGGGCGCCGTTGCCCCAACTTGCAGCGTTCCTTCGCCGGTCCCCTTGCCCCCGGAAGACAATGAGCCTCCAGCCTCCGATGAAGCTGCGCAAGCAGTTTACCAACGCCACCCATCCATTGATCGTGCTCAAGTTCGAGAGCGGTCACCAGATCAAAGTCTACCAGAACGAAGGGAAGACCTTCGACGCATACGCTGGTGAGACCATCAAGCTGCTCGCCGTGAACGACCCGACGTCGAGCGAGTGGGAACTGGTCGAGAACCGCAAGGCCGACGCGTTCGACGACGCGCCCTGAACGGCATGCGCCGGACCGGTGCCGTGACGGATCGCGCCGGTCTCGCTGTCGACACACGAACGCGTATCACAGAGGCGGTGCACATCACGGGCAACCCGGTTGCCCCGGTGTGTACCGCGCTGTAGTATCGACCGGGTGAGTGCTCACGCGTTCCCCACCCGCAGCACCGCAGCAATCGACGCCGCGCGACAGCGTGGCGACGCCTTGGTCGCCCTCGAAAGTTCGGTCCTCGCGCAGGGGCTGTTGCCCCCGTTCAACCGCGAAGCGGCGTCGCGCATGATGCACGCGGTCGTGAGCGCCGGCGCGACCCCCGTCATGACCGCTATCGTTCGTGGTGTCCCGTCGTTCGGACTGGACGATGAGGCGCTCGAACGCTTCCTCGCCCGCGACGGCGTGCGCAAACTGTCGGCCCGCGATCTCGGCGTGGCCATGGCCGACGGGGCCGACGGGGCCACGACCGTGGCGGCGACGCTCGCCCTGTGCGCCCTCGGCGCCCTCGACGTCTTCGCCACGGGCGGAATCGGCGGCGTTCACCGCGACGCGCCGTTCGACGAATCGGCGGACCTCGTGGAGCTCGCGCGCACTCCGGTGGTCGTGACCTGTGCCGGCGCCAAGTCCATCCTCGACCTTCCCGCCACCCTCGAGCGCCTCGAAACACTTGGCGTCCCTGTGGTGGGGTATGGCACCGATGAACTGCCCGGGTTTTTCTCGGTGCGCACAGGGCTCCGGCTCACCGCGCGCATCGATACCCCCGCGGGCATTGCCGCCGCCTGGCGGGCGCACCGCGCGCTGGGGCGTCGGAGCGCCATGCTGGTGGTGCAGCCACCCCCTGCCGAGCACGCGGTGCCGGTGGAGGTGGTGGAAGCCGCGACGGCGGCGGCGCTGACCGCAGCCCGCGACGCAGGCATTCGCGGCGGCGCCGTCACGCCGTTCCTGCTTGCCGATATTCAGCAGCGTACCCAAGGACGCTCGGTGCAGGCCAATCTGGCGCTGCTCGAGAACAACGCCCGCCTCGCCGGTCAGATTGCCATGGCGTTGCGGACTTGAGGCCACTTCACCTCCACCGGTCGCCTCCCGTCGGGATGCGTGCCGTTCCGCGTCAGCATTGAACGAAAGCCGTCGATCACGGTACTATCCGGTAACCCGCTCGATCCGGAGGCCAGTTTCGCCATGTCCAATCCGTTCCTGAGTTCCGAGGAATACGACGAGCGCGCTCACGCCCTCTACAACGAGGGGCAGTACGATGAGGCGCTCCAGCTGCTGCGCGAAGGGCTCGCGCGGTACCCGTCGGCCGTGGAGCTGCACGTCGGTGTCGGGTACGCACGTCTTGCCCGGGACGAATTCCCGTGGGCGCGCCGGAGCTTCGACGAGGCGCTCACACTCGACCCCGAACACGAGGATGCGCTCGCCGGTCTCGGCGAAGTGCTGCTCAAGTTCGGCCAGCACGATGCCGGCTTGCAGGCCTTCGAGCGGATCGTCGCACTCGGCTACGACGACGACGTCGATCTCATGCTGCAGATCGGGCGCGCCCTCTTCCGCGAGGGCTTCGTGGAGCAGTCGCTCCAGTTCTTCCATCGCGCCGTGCAGCAGGCCGAAGATTCGGCCGAGGCCGTCGCATGCATTGGCTACGCACAGCACCGGCTGGGCAACGACGTCGACGCGATGGTGGCACTGCGTCGCTCGCTGGTCCTCGACGAGCAGTTTGCGGAAGGACGCGTGTACCTCGCCAACCTGCTGTACGACGCCGGCGACGTCGATGGGGCGCTTGCGGAGTTCGAGAAGACCACGCCCGACGATCACTGGGACGAGCTCGGGATCTGGCGCCTCATGGAGCTCAAGAAGTCGGTGTACAAGCTGGCCGACGATGACGGTGAGCTGAAGCCGTGGGAGGCGCGCCTGGTGGAACTGGCGGGCGAGCCCGATGCCATCGATGAACTGCTGGCCGAAGTCGAGCAATCGATGCTCGAAGAGGAACAGGCCGAGGCCCTGCAATCGCAGGGCCATCTGGAAACACTGGGCACGCTGCTGACCGGGCTCGTCGGTCAGCAGCAAGCCGGTGAGTTGGGTGAGCAGGGGAGCACGTCGACCGACGTGCTGATGGCCGACGACGGCGTGCATCGCGTGATCATGCGTGATGGGAGCGCGTTCGAAGGTTCCTGGGAAGAGATCGTGCAGGCGCTGCGGGACGCGCGCGATGCCGGTCGTCCCCTCGACGAATACATGGCCATCGAGGCGCGTCGGTTCTATGGCGCGACCGGTATGCGCGTGGCCTCGCATGCCCCGGAGGCGTTTTTGCGGGGTGGTGCCGATGCCGGTATGCTGCGCATTGTGCGCTGACCCGAACGGGTCGCGCGCGGTGGCCGAAACCCGTGCTGGTTTCCCCCGCATGCCCGCATCGACATGACAGTCGGTTTCACGGTCTCGCCTGCCACACCACGCGCCGCGCTCGAAGCGGCGCGACTGGTCTTCAGCCGTCCCGATGGAGCGCCCGCACCGGCACTCTGGAGCGCGGCGCAGCAGGTGTTGCAACTGGTGCTCGGCCGTCCCGAGCTCACGGGGCAGGCGCTCGTGGGCGAGGCGCGTCGCGCCGGGCTTATTTCGCTCTCCGATGTGCACGCGCTGGTCGGCCTGCGCGATTGGGCCGATCGCAGTGCCGGTGCGGCGACCAACGAGGCCGAGCGTATACTCGTGCGCGAAGCGTGGATGGCGCTGGATCACGCGGTGCCGGAGCCACCAGCAGCGCCGCCGGCACCGCCGCCGCCGGCACCGCCGCCGCCGGCA
>VYMF01000048.1_pt1 | contig 43807 bp, 34 predicted proteins | sample 5115271 | NCBI WGS metagenome assembly VYMF01 (sample SAMN12291778, study PRJNA351875) | freshwater metagenome | isolation source: freshwater lake | place: USA: Michigan, Wintergreen Lake | collected 2013-08-08
GCGGCGCCCGCCGCCACCGCGCCGGCACGTCCCCCTGCCGCGCCAACTGGGGCCGCCTCCGCTCCCGGCGCCGTGCGCGCCAGTGGCGACTCGGCGCGTCCCGCCACTGGCTTTCAGCAGCGCGGCCCGTCGTACGGGGAGCTGATCGGTAACAAGGGCGGACTCACGCCGCTCCTCTTCGCGGTGCGCGAAGGCAACGACGACGTGATGCTGCGCCTCCTCGCGGCCGGTGCGAACATCAACCATGTGAGCGAAGGCGACCATACGTCGCCGCTGCTCATGGCCACGATCAACGGGCGCTTCGACATGGCGCGCGTGCTCATGGAGAAGGGCGCCGATGTGAAGCTGGCGAGTGATGCCGGCGCCACGCCGCTGTATGCGGTGCTCAACACGCAGTGGGCGCCCAAGTCACTGTATCCGCAGCCCACCGCGCAGATGCAGCAGAAGATTTCGCACCTCGAGCTCATGGAAATGATGCTCAAGGCGGGTGCCGATCCGAACGTGCGTCTCAAGAAGCACCTGTGGTTCATGTCGTACAACTTCGACCTGCTCGGCGTGAACACGGTGGGCGCCACGCCGTTCTGGCGCGCGGCCTATGGGCTCGACGTGCCGGCCATGAAGCTGCTCGTGCAATACAAGGCCGACCCGACGGTACCCACCATCAAGCCTATCGGGCGACTGCCGGGCGATGATGCCCCCGAAGAAGGGGCTGCCGGCGGCGCTGATCCGTCGGGGTTGCCGCCCATTCCCGATGGGGGGCCGGGGGTGTATCCCATTCACGCCGCGTCAGGCGTGGGCTACGGCGAAGGGTTCGCCGCCAATTCGCACCGGCACGCACCGGACGCGTGGATTCCTGCGGTGAAGTTTCTCATCGAGGAGATCAAGGCCGACCCGAACGCCCGCGATCACAATGGTTACAATCCGCTGCACCACGCGGCCGCGCGCGGTGACAACGAGCTCATTCAGTATCTCATGAGCAAGGGCACCGACGTGAAGGCCTTGAGTCGCCGCGGCCAGACCACGGCCGACATGGCGAACGGGCCCGTGCAGCGCATTCCGCCGTTCCTGGAAACGGTGGATCTGCTGGTCAAGCTCGGCGCCAAGAACTCCAACAAGTGCAAGAGCTGCTGACGGCTTCAGTCGTCGTGCGATAGCTCATATTGGCGCTGGGCGTGCATACGCTCAGCGCCTTGTGCTTTGTCACGCTGTTTGGCGGCCTGCAGCGCCTTGGCCTGCGTGCCTGACGTCTTGATGGCGGGCAGGGTGAGCTGCTTCTCGAGCGCCGTGCTGTGGCAGGCCGGGCAGGTGGGGACCGTGCTGCCGCGCACCAGCGTTTCGAAGCTGTGCTGGCAGGAGGTGCAGACGAAGTCAAAGATGGGCATATTGGCCGTAGCTCCCTGAGTTGCTCACGCGAAAACACACCACTTCGCTCTTCCCGGAGGAAATGCGATGCATCGTATGCGCCGTTCCACGAAGACCACCACCACCCTGACGGTGGCCTCGTTGGCTTTCTCAATCCTCGCTGCCGCCCCACTCTCCGCACAAGCGGCAGAGGGGCGCCAAACGGTGGTTGGAGAGGGACAGCGCATAACGGCTACGCTCAGCCCGGGCATCCGCGTTGGGAAATTGCTATGGGCCTCGGGCCAGCTCGGCACCAGTCCCACCGATACGACCATCGCGGGGCAGACCACGCGGGCCTTGGAGAGCACTGAAAAGGTGTTCAAGGCGGCAGGGACGACGCTCGCAGCCGCGGCCACCAAGTGCACCGTCTTTTTAACCGATGTGAAGGATTTTCAGGGGATGAATTCGGCGTATACCAAGTTCTTCCCCAGCAATCCGCCGGCGCGCTCCACGGTCGTGGTTGCGGCCCTCGTGGTTCCGGGCGGTAAGGTGGAGATCGAATGCCAGGGTGTGATCCCCTGATCCGTTGCGTGCTACTGGGCTCCGTGTAGTGGGCATGGCGCCGTAACGGTAGGACACGGATCAAACGGATGGAGCGGATGAGCGCGGATTAACTGCCTTGAAGGGCTTATCCGCGTTGATCCGCTCCATCCGTTTGATCCGTGTCAGGCTGTTTACCGCTTTACTTACCCGTCGGCCACACCACACCCTGCGAGCCGCGCGGGACCGCCCCAATGCCCTTGTAGCGGAACTTCTGGACGCGCTTGCCCTCGTACGTCTCCGTCGTGTACACGTTGCCTTTGGAGTCGCTGGCAATGCTGTGCACGGCGAAGAACTGGCCGGGCTGACGGCCACCGTCGCCGAACCAGGTGAGAATCTCGAGCGACTGACGGTCCATGACGTACACGCGCTCGTTCTTGCCGTCGGCGAGATACAGGTACTTCTGCTTCGGGTCGCGGGAGAAGGCGATATCCCAGACGGAGCCGTCGCCGCGCGTTTCCTTCGCGACCTGGATCTCCTTCACGAACTTGCCGTCCTTCTGGAACACCTGGATGCGGTCGTTCGGACGGTCGCACACGTACACGAGCCCGTCGTTGGACGGTTCGGCGCAGTGTACCGGATTGCGGAACTGCTTCACCAGCGGCGCGGAGGGATCGTAGGGGGGCAGGCGGGTATCATCGGGCTTGTTGCCGTAGGCGCCCCAGTATCGCTTGATGCGGCCGCTGTTCACGTCGATGACCGCGACGCGCTTGTTGCCGTAGCCGTCGGCCACATAGGCCTCACCGGCCTTGGCATCGAAGGTGATCTTGGCCACGCGTCCAAAGTGGGACGTGTCGTTGCTGTTGGCCGCCTGCTTGGGCGCCCCGTACTGGGCGAGAAACTTGCCGTCGTGCGAGAACTTGAGGATCTGCGAATCCATGGCGCCGTTGCCACCGATCCACACGTTGTCCTTGTCATCGATGGCGATGCCGTGATTGGACGCGGGCCAGTCGTAGCCGGCGCCCTGTCCGCCCCACGCTTTGACGAGGTTGCCCTCAGGGTCGAACTCGAGGACCGGCGGTGCGGAGCGGCAGCATTCGCCGATCTTGGGATTGCCGTCGGCGCCCGCTTCGGTGCGCTGGTTGAGCGTCGAGTCGCCGCGGTGGATGATGAACACGTGGTCGCGACTGTCGACGCCGACGCCGATGACCGAGCCCAGAATCCAGTGGTTGGGGAGCGGCTTGGGCCAGAGCGGATCGACCTCGAACTTCGGAGCCTGCACCGTTTGGCGGTCGAAGGCCTGCAGGGTAGTCTGCGCGGCGGCGAGGGCCACCAGGCCGGCGGCCAGCAGCGACCAGCGCATCGTGGGACGGAACCTCGGCATTGCGTACTCCAAGGGGGCGGGGAGGTGCGCAGGCCCGTGTGCATCCTGCGCCATGGTGGTATTTTCGAACAGTCGCGCACCGTGGGAGGGAGACGGTGACGCCCGCGTCAGATCGAGTGGATCCGACATGTCTGAAGCTACCCGCCTCTTCCCCCTTGTCCAGACAATCGTTGCGCTTCGGTCGTTTATGGGCCGCGATCGCGATGCTGGTGGCGTCACTGCTGCCGGTCCGCGCTGCGGTCGCCCACGAGATACCGCGCCACGTCGGTGTGCGCGCCTGGGTCGCTCCCGGGAGTGACCGTGTACGCCTGCTGGTGCAGGTGCCCATGGACGCTATCCGCGACGTGGATTTTCCGGTGCTGGCCAACGACGCGCTCGACCTGTCGAAGGCGCAGCCGTTCCTCCGCGATGCCGCGCAGCTGTGGATTGCCGATGCGCTCACGCTTCGCGACGGGGCTACCACGCTTTCCGCGCCGCGCGTGATGGCGGTGCGCGTGGCGCTTCCCAGCGATCGCGCCTTCTCGACGTACGGCGGCGCTCTCGCGGCGCTTGCCAACATGCCGCCAGTCGACGTCCGTAGCATTCCGCACGGCCAACTGCGACTGGAAGTCCAGCTCGAGGTCCCCGTTGGGGCGCGTGTGCGCGATCTGGTCATCGTACCCGCGTGGGCCAACCTCGGGGTGACTACCACCACGGTACTCACGCTCGTGAACGCAGATGGGAGTGAGCGCGGCTACAGCTTTACGGGAAATCCCGGGGAGGTCCGGGTAAACCCGCGCTGGTGGCATGCCGCGGGGCTGTTTGTCATTGAAGGCGTGAAGCATATGCTCGGCGGATTCGATCATCTGCTCTTTCTCCTCTGCCTCGTGCTGCCGTTCCGTAAATTCCGTCCGCTCCTGGGCATCGTGACGTCGTTCACCGTGGCGCACTCGCTCACGCTGGTCGCGAGCGCGTTGGGCTTCGCGCCCGACGTGGGGTGGTTCGCACCGCTCGTCGAAGTGGTTATCGCACTCTCCATTGTCGTGATGGCGGTATCCAACATCCTTGGCCCGCAGCTCGAGCAGCGCTGGCTGGTGGCGTTCGTGTTCGGGTTGGTGCACGGGTTCGGCTTCTCGACAGCGCTGCGTGACACGCTGCAATTTGCGGGACCGCATCTGCTCACGTCGTTGCTGGCCTTCAACATCGGTGTCGAACTGGCTCAGGTTGGCGTACTGCTCATGCTCATTCCCTTGCTCGATACCCTGTTGCGTCGCGTGCCGGAGCGTCCGGCGGTCATCGTCGGATCGGCGTTCATTGCGCATGAGGCGTGGCACTGGACCGGCAATCGATTCGCCGAGTTTCGGGCGTTCGACATCACGATGCCGGCATTCGATGCCGCGTTCGTGATGACGACCATTCGTGTGCTCATGGCGCTGCTCGTCTTGACGGGGGTGGCGTGGGTGCTGGGTGGTGTCGTCGCACGCATTTCCAAAGACCCGATGTCGCGACGGGCGGCGGCGCTTCTCGCGCTCACTCTTGGTGCACTGATGCTGTCGCCGCGCCACAGCGAGGCTCAGGCGCGTTCCACCATGGCCGGTGTGTACACGCCGGAGCAGGCGACCAAGGGGCGCGAAGTGTTCACCAGCAACTGCCTCGGCTGTCACACCACGGCATCACACCAGGGCACGGCCTTTCAGCTCAAATGGTTCGGGCGGCCGTTGTATGACCTCTTCGACTATGTGAGTCAGGCGATGCCCAAAGCGGCGCCCGGCACGCTCACCGAAGACGAGTACGTGTGGGTGACCGCGTACATCCTGAAACTCAACGGCATGCCCGCCGGACGGACGGAGCTCAACGCGGAACCGGCGTGGCTCAAGTCGGTGCGTGTCGACTCCACGCTTGGCCGCGGTGTCGGCGCGCGCGCACCCCAGCAGTTCAGCACCACGCAGGTCGGCACCACGCAGGTCGGCAACAGGCAGGTTGGTATCAGGCAGTTCGGCAGGTCTCACGATTCACGCTTTCGTGTACGTATGGAGAACCCATGATCGGACGACGTCCCCTCACCGTGTCCACGGTCCACTCGTTTGCGCTCGGCGCGGCGCTGGCGATGTTCGCCGGCACGCTTCCGGCGCAGGCGCCCATGGCCAAGAGCCCGCCGCCCAAGCTCGAGCGCGGCAATGCGTTTGGCGAATGGCGCCACTGGGGCGCTGACCAGTGGAGTACGCGCTACTCGCCGCTCGATCAGATCAACGCCTCCAACTTCGACTCGCTCGCCGTGGCGTGGGAGTGGAAGGGCGGGGCCTTCGGCAAAGACGAGTACTATCGCACCACGCCGCTGTACGCGAACGGTCGCCTCTACACCGTCGCCACTACGCGTCGCGTGGTGACAGCACTCGATCCGGAAACGGGTGAGACGTTGTGGATGTATCGCCTCGAAGAAGGCATTCGCTGGCAGAAGGCGCCGCGGCAGTTCGCCGGGCGCGGCCTGGCGTATTGGAACGCGGGCGGCAAGGAGCGTGTGCTCGTCACCACGCCGGGCTATCACCTCGTCTCGCTCGATGCGAAGACCGGCAAGCCCGATCCGTTGTTCGGCAAGAACGGCGTCGTCGATCTCATGGAAGGCCTCGGCTATCCCATGGTAAAGCTTGCCGTCGACGACTCGGGGCCGCTCGTGATCTCGGACGCGGCGCCCTATCGTCAGGCCAAGCCCGGCGAGACGTGGGATCCCATTCGCAAAGTCGGCGCAGATGGGTCGGTCGGTATTCTGAGCCAGATCGCAGCCAGCTCGCCGCCGATGGTCGTGGGGAATGTGCTCATCGTGGGCAACTCGTCCATTCATGGCTACTACCCCATTCGCGCGACGAACCCCATTGGCACCATCCGCGCGTTCGACATTCCCACGGGCCGCTTGCTCTGGAAGTTCAACCTCGTGCCGCAGCCCGGGGAGTTCGGCGCCGACACGTGGAAGAACGGCTCGAAGCAGGGCACGAAGGGTGTTGGAAAGACCGACGCCTGGGCGCCTTACGCGGCCGACGAAGAAGCCGGGCTGGTGTACATCCCGGTGGGCATGCCGCTCATGGACGAATACGGCGGACATCGTCCCGGCGATAATCTGTTCGGCAATTCACTCGTCGCGCTCAACGTGCGCACGGGAACGCGAAAGTGGCACTTCCAGATGGTGCATCACGACATCTGGGACTACGACACGCCGATGGCGCCGAACCTCATGGACGTGACCATCGACGGCACGCCGCGCAAAATCGTCGCGCAGCCTACCAAGCAGGGCTGGTTGTACGTCTTCGATCGCATCACCGGGCAGCCCATCTGGCCCATGCCGGAAACGCCCGTCCTCAAGAGCGGCATTCCGGGGGAAGTCTCCGCGCCCACGCAGCCCATTCCCACCAAGCCGGCGCCGTACTCGCAGCAGGGGTTGGTGGAAGCCGATCTCATCGACTACACGCCCGCCATTCGGGATTCGGCACTCGCGCTCGCGAAGAAGTGCCGCATGGGACCGTACTACATTCCGCCGGCCGCCAACGACGGCAAAGACGCGACCGGCTTCAAGTGCGCGTGGTATGCGCCCGGTGCGAGCGGTGGCGTGAACATCGATGGTGGCGCCACGATCGATCCGGAAACGGGGATGATCTACGTCGCGTCGATCACGGGGCTCAGCACGACGGCGTTGCAGAACGATCCGTGCTCGGAGTTCGCGTACAGCTCACCGGCCAGCAACTGCGGGCTGCTGGGCGCGCTGCCGGCGCCGGCCGGTTACAAGCCACCCGAAAACGTCGGCTTCGCGGGTCGCGCCAGCGGCTCGAACATCGGTGGCATCTCCATCGCGAAGCCCAAGGAGTACGGCGGCATTACCGCCTACAATCTCATGACGGGCGATAAGGCGTGGTGGATGCCCAACGCGGGCTTCATCAAGCAGACGAGCCGCGATCCGCTCTTCGCCGGCGTCACACTGCCGCCTCTTGGTGGTCGTGGCCAGGCACAGGCCATGACCACCAAGACGCTCGTGATTTACGGCACCGGCCGCAGCGGCGGTCTGCCGGGTGAGCCGCCCAAGCTGTTCGCCCTCGACAAGAAAACGGGCAAGCAGATTGGTGCCGTACAGATTCCTGCCAAGACGACCGCCGTGCCCATGACGTTCCTGCACAAGGGCCGCCAGTACATCGTCTTTGCCACGGGCGCCGAAGAGAACACGAGCCTCGTCGCGCTCAAGCTGCCGCGAAAGTAGTCGCGCGACGCGCTACTTCTTCCGCTCGTACCGCTTCAACGCTTTCTGCCCCACTTCAGCGCCGTAGACATTGCCCGCCGCATCAACAGCGACGCCTTCCGCGCTGCTGGTGTTGGCGGGCTTCGTCTCCGGGTCAGGAATGAACGCCGTGACTTCACCCGTGCGCGCACTGCCAATGCGAATGCCGCGCGTCCACGCGCCATGCGGTGGGTTCACAGAACCTGATTCGCTGTCGGCAACATAGATCATGTCGTTCTTGTCGATCCAGATGCCACTGGGGCGGCTGAACTGATACCACGTGTCGAGGATCTTGAAATCCTGGTCGACGATGAGAATGCGATCGTTGCCGCGGTCGCCAATGAACAACCGCCCCTTGGAATCGATGGCGAGCGCGTGCGGCTGATCGAGCTGTCCTTCGCGCTTGCCGAAGCTGCCCCAGCTCTTGCGCAGCGTACCGCTCTTGTCGAACACCAGCACGCGCGCATTCGAACCCGCGCGCGAGGAGTGTCCTTCGGCCACATAAATGTCGCCATTGCTCGCCGTCACCACGGCGTTCGGCTGCCAGAAGAAGGCGCTGTCGCGGCCGCCACCCGGTGCGCCGAGTGACAGGAGATGGTCGCCGGTTGGGCTGAACTTGTGGATCTGATGGCCCTTGCCCGCGGGTGCCTGCGTTGCGCCCAGGGTGCAGGCACAGTCGACCACCCAGATGTTGCCGTCTTTGTCCACGTGAATGCCGTGCGGCGAGAGAATCATCCCGGAGCCGAACGATGCCACGAGCTTGCCGCTCTGATCGAACTTGAGCACAGGAGCCAACGCCGACGCGGCGCAGTTGTTCACACTGCACCGTTCGGCAACCCACACGTGCTTGCCATCCTTGTCGATGGCAACGGCGCTCGTCGAGCCCCACGTACGCCCCTCGGGGAGCTTGGCCCAGCCCTCGACCGTGCGAAAGGGGTTGGGGCGGTCGTTCACCGCGGGCATGGTCGGTGACGATTGCGCGTCGGCGACAACAGAGGTCGCGGAGAGCGCAGCAAGCAGGAGCAGTCGGCGCATAGGGCACGGGGAGGGAGGACGCACAGAACAGCGGGAGACCGCAAACAATGCGCTTGAACATGGGAGTGCCGCGGGCTGCTGGCAATCACCCGCGAGACGTGAACATCAGTCCGGCGTACTCACCGCCAGACTGCCGGTCATGATGGCCACCGCGTCCGTCATGCTGATGCTTGCGGTGTCTACGAGTGCGGCACGCTTTCCCAACCGCTGAATGTGAATGCGGTCGGCCAGCTGAAACACGTGCGGCATGTTGTGACTGATGAGCACCACGGACAGCCCGCGGTCGCGCACGCGCATTATGAGATCGAGCACCATGCCACTTTCGCGCACGCCCAGCGCGGCCGTGGGCTCGTCGAGGATGACGACGTGACGCGCAAATGCCGCGCTGCGCGCGACCGCAATACCTTGGCGCTGACCGCCGGAAAGCGTCTCGACCGCCTGCGTGATGGCGCGCACCTGCACGCCGAGCGCCGCGAGCGCGTCCGCGGCCTCGCGCTGCATGCGCGGCCGGTCGAGCCAGCGCAGCACAGCCCCCAACGCGCCCGGCCGACGCAGTTCACGCCCCAGAAACAGGTTTTCGGCAATGCTCATCGCCGGTGCGAGCGCGAGATCCTGATAGACGGTTTCAATGCCCGCCGCGCGGGCGTCGGCAGGGGAGGCAAACGCAACCGGCCGGCCGTCGAGCAACAACTCACCCGAGTCTGGCACGAGCGCGCCCGAGAGCGCCTTGATGAGCGACGACTTGCCGGCACCGTTGTCGCCGATGACCGCCAGAATTTCGCCAGCCCGCACGTCGAAGGCGGCGCCGTCGAGTGCGACCACCTGGCCGTACTGTTTGCGCAGGCCACGCGCCTGCAACACCGTGGTCGCCTGGTGCGCCACACTCATGCGCCCTTTCTCGACCATTGATCGGTGGCCACTGCCAGAATCACCAGCACACCGGTAACTAGAATCTGATACACCGACGACACGCCCATGAGCGTGAGCCCGTTGCGAAAGACGCCGACGATGAGCGCCCCTACAAGAGATCCCACCACGATACCACGTCCGCCAAAAAGACTGGTGCCACCCAACACGACCGCCGTGACGGTGTCGAGGTTCTCGGTCTGACCGGCTTGCGGGTCCCCAACGCCGGTGCGTGCGACGGCGAGCAGCGACCCAAGGCCGTACAGCAAGCCGGCCGTCGCGTAGACCGCCAGCAGCACGCGTTCGGTGTTGATCCCTGAGAGGCGAGCCGCTTCGCGGTTGTTACCCACCGCGTACACATGGCGACCGGCGGCTGTTTCGCGCAGGAACCACCACGCGCCGGCATAGAGCGCGAGCATGAGCACCGTCCCGTACGCGATGCGCGCACTCCCCAGTTGCACGGTGTTGCCCAACACGGTGAGCAATGGGGGCAAGTCGGTGACGGTTTGTGAACGGGAGACGATCTGCGTCAGCGCGAACGCGATGTTCATCGTGCCGAGCGTGACGATGAACGGCGGCAGCTTCACCCGCGTCACGAGCAGTCCGTTGATGGTCCCTGCCAACGTCGTGGCGCCGATCCCCATTGCAATGGCCGCCACAGGAGACATACCGCCGCGACTTCCCAGCAGCGTGATGAGCACGCTGCCGAGCGCCATGAGCATCCCGCAGGAGAGGTCGATGCCGGCGGTAAGGATGACGAGCGTCTGACCGATGGCCAGCACTCCCACCACCATCACCTGCTGCGCAATGAGCGAAAAGTTTTCGGGGGTGAGAAAGCGCGGCGATTGCAACGAAAAGAAGACGCACGCCGCGAGCAGAGCAATCAAGGGGCCGAGTGCGGCCGCTTGCCGTACCTTCACTGCGTTCCCCAGCAGCGGGCGGCGCCTTCCGCTGCGCTGAGGCTTTCCACGCCAGCCGCCTTTTCGCCCGCGACCAACGCGACGCCCGTGTCGGTGAAGCCAGTCGGCTTCTTGCCACTGCGGAAGAACTCGAGTGCCGCCTGCACGCCCAGTTCCGCCATACGGATAGGGTACTGCTGCGCCGTCGCGGCAAAGTGGCCGGCAGCGACGTCCGCAACGCCTTTGCAGCCGCCGTCGACCGTCACGAGCAGGACGTCCTTTTCGCGTCCCGCCTTCACCAGCGCATTGTACGCGCCCGCCGCGCTTGGCTCATTGATTGCGTACACGACATTGATGTCGGTGGCCTTCTGCAGGCAGTTCTCCATGACCGTTTGCGCCTTCGCCTGGTCGCCGATGCTGTCGCCCATGCACACGACCTGTTCCGGGCGCGCGGTTTCATTGCTCGTGCGCGCATTGGTGGCGAGGCCCATACCCTGCAGGAAGCCGTTATGGCGCTGCGCCCCCGTGGGGTGACCGGGCAGCAGATCGATGGTGACGATCTTGGGCGCGCGACCGTTCAGGCGCGCCTTGGCGTACTCGCCAATGAGCTCACCGGCGCGATAATTGTCGGTGCCGAAAAACCCGTCGGTGGCATCGATGGGATCGGTGGGGCTGTCGAGCGCGATCACCATCACACCGCTGGCCCGCGCCTTGGCGATGGTAGGCACGATGGCTTTGGCGTCGCTCGGCGAAATGAGAATGACGCGCGCGCCTGCCGCGATGTGGTTTTCGATGGTGGCGACCTGTCCGGCATTGTCGCCGTCGGAGCGGCCCGCACCCGCGAGCAGTGTCACGCGGTTGGCACCCGCCGCTTGCTCGGCGCCCTCCTTCATCTTCACGAAGAACGGGTTGGTCTCCGTCTTGGTGACCAGGCCGATGACCGGCGTGTCGTCTGCCTGCTTGCTGCACGCGCCGAGGAGCGTGCCCAATGCGAGCAGCAGGGGCAGAGCGTACTTGGGCTGGGTCACAGGTGGCTTGGAATACATGAACGGAAGATCAGCGGGGGGAGCGCACTCGGGCAACCCGGACCAAGGGGGGCTGTCCGGCGGCGCGGCAGGAAAAATCGCTGACGGAAAGTTGCATTCGCAACGGCGTGGCCGCAGCCTAGTGGCATGCGTGACCTTACCACTGGCTCGATTCCGCGACACCTGATCCGTTTGGCGCTGCCGATGGCGTTCGGCATGATCTTCCAGACGATGTACTACCTCGTCGACCTGTGGTTCGTGACCCGGCTCGGCGACGCCGCTGTGGCCGGCGTGAGCGCCGCCGGCAATGTGCAGTTCATCGTCATGGCGCTGACGCAGGTGCTGGGGGTGGGCACGATGCCGCTCATCGCCAACGCCGTTGGTCGCAAGGATCGCGACGATGCCAATCTGGTGTTCAACCAGAGCGTGGTGTGGGCCTTTGTGTGCGCGCTGATCACGCTGGTGGGTGGCTTCGCTCTCGCCGGCCCCTATATGCGCGCGGTGGGCGCCGACAGCGCGACACAGGCCGCCGGACTGTCGTATCTCACGTGGTACCTGCCGGGCCTCGGACTGCAATTTGCGCTGGTCTCCATGGGCGCCGCGTTACGCGGTACCGGCATCGTGAAGCCGACAATGCTGGTGCAGATCGTGACCGTCGTGCTCAATATTCTGCTGGCGCCGGTGCTTATCGCGGGGTGGGGCACCGGCAAGCCGCTGGGCGCCGCCGGCGCGGGGCTGGCGAGTTCGATCGCCATTGCCGCGGCCGTCGTGCTCATGCTGGTGTACTTCGTGCGCCTCGAACATTACGTGGGCTTCCGCCGCGACCTGCTCACGGCGCGGTGGGACGTGCTCGCGCGCATGCTGCGCATAGGCGTGCCCCCCGGTGCGGAATTCGCGCTCATGTTCCTCTTTACGGCGGTCATCTACTACGTCATCCGTGACTTCGGCCCCGCGGCGCAGGCGGGTTATGGCATCGGGTCGCGCGTCATGCAGAGCATCTTCCTCCCCGCCATGGCGATCGCCTTCTCGGCCGCGCCGCTCGCGGGGCAGAACATGGGCGCCGGACAGATGCAGCGGGTCCGTGACACCTTCAAGTGGGCGGCGATCCTCGGCAGTGGGCTTATGGCCTTGCTCACACTGCTCTGTCAGCTGCGTCCCGAGATGTTCGTGCGCGGCTTCACCGAGGAGGCGGCCGTACTCGTCGTCTCCGCCGAGTTCCTGCAGACGATCTCGTGGAACTTCGTCGCCTCCGGTCTGATCTTCACCTGTAGTGGCATGTTTCAGGCCTTGGGGAACACGGTGCCGTCGTTGATCAGCAGTGCATCACGACTCGTAACGTTTGCCACCCCCGCCTTGCTGCTGGCTCAACGTCCCGGCTTCAAGCTGCGTCATGTGTGGGTGCTATCCGTCGCCACCATGACGGTTCAGGCCGGGTTCACGCTCTGGCTACTCGGCAGGGAGTTACGTCGGCGCACGACGGTTGCCGCGGGGTGAACCTGGCCACAGCTTCAGGCACTCCCCTTTGCACACTCCCCGCTTGGACATGTCCCGCAGCCTGCTCGCCGTTATCACCGGGTTCTTGCTCATCGCGACGCTGAGCGTCGGCACCGATATGGTTCTGCGCATGGCAGTGCCGTCGCTCTTCGAAGTGGACGGTAGTACCACCAGTGCGCCCATTCTGCTGCTCACGATCGCTTACGTCGGACTCTACGCTACGCTGGGTTGCTATCTGGCCGCGCGAATGGCGCCGTCGGCGCCCATGCGGCATGCGTTGGTGCTTGGTGTCCTCGGGCTGGCGTTCAACGTTGCGGGCGCCGTCTCCATCTGGGCCCAGTACCCGGCATGGTATCATGTGATGTCATTGCTGCTCGTGATGGTGTGGGCCTGGTTGGGCGGGCGCATCCGCGAGCAGGAAGCACCACCATCGTCGTCCCGAACCCTCATCGTGTGAACCGTGTTCTCAACCGCCGTCGCCCGCAGGCGCGTGCCCGGCGCCTCATGGCGACGTGCCTTGCGGCCGCAGCGGCCGTGAACGTCTCGGCGTGCGCAAAAGCCGAGAATGCAACGCCGGCCGATGTTGCCATGCAGTTCTATGTCACGCTCGAACTGAGTGGAGTACGTGATCTGCCGGAGCCGCGCGCCGTGATGGCAATCGAGCCGTACCTCACCCCGGAGCTCGCTACGCAGCTCCGGACGGCGTACGATCAGCGCATCGCCAAACGACGCGCGGCTGGTGCCACGTCACCGTTGGCCGACCGCGGGAGTTTCCCGCCGGGTGAGGGGAATCCGTTCAGCAGTCTGTTCGAAGGACATTCGAGCTACGGCGCGAAGGCCACGATCATGCGCGGTGACACGGCGTTGGTGCCCATCGGGTTTACCAATACCGATCAGAAGCCCGCCGTCCAGTGGAGCGATACGCTGGTCCTGATCAAGCAGGTCACGCCACAGAACTCCTGGCGCATTATCGATATCCGGTATGGAACCAATTGGGAGTTCGGATATCAGGGATCGCTCACCCAGGTCCTGCGCACCATGCTCGCGCCGTAACCGCTCGTTGTTGCATCTGCGTCAACGCTTCGCTTCTGTACGACTGCCTCGACTCTGACCCCGGACACCATGAACCGCATTGCCAGCGTTGCCTTTGCTGCGGCAGCTTCCATCGCGTTGGTCACACCCGCGGCTCGTGCGCAATCGAATGTGCTGCCCAATCCGCGCATCGTCGTGGATTCCACCGACCCGGTGGCCGTCATGGTATCGCAGCTCGATCTCGAGAAGTACAAGGCGACCATCAAGGGGCTCACGCAGTTCGGCGATCGCCGCCAGGGCACCAAGCGCAATCGCGATGCCGTCGATTGGATCGAAGCGCAGCTCAAGAGCTACGGCTGCACGAATACCGAGCGCATCACGTACGAGTACAACCCGCCTGAGCCCACTCCGCGTCCAGCTGGCGCAGCTGGCGGTTCCGGCGCACAGGGTGGCCGCCCGCAGGGGCCGCCATTGGCGGCGGGTGGTGGACGTGCGCGCGGCGTGCGCACACGCACTGGCGTGAACAGCGACTCACTGCGTCAGCCCGATGCGCGGTTGCGAGCGTTGAACGCCGAGCCGAGTATGCCGGGTGAACGGCAGGAAGTGTATTGCACCAAGATCGGCACGACGCACCCCGAGGAGATGTACATCATCGGGGGGCACATGGATGGCATTGGCTGGGGCGAAGCGGCCAATGATGACGCGTCGGGCAGCGCGATCGTGATGGAGCTGGCGCGCATTTTCAGTGATCCGTCGGTGCAGACCGAGCGGAGCATTCGCTTCGTGCTCTGGAACAACGAAGAGAGTGGCTTGAACGGCGCCCGGGCGTATGTGGAGCAGCGCGCCAAACTGCAGGGTATCGAAGAGCCCAAGGGGTCGGGCAAGTACCCGGAGCCCAAGTGGCTGGGCATGATTCAGCACGACATGATGATGTTCGATCATGGCATGCCCAATCCCGATGGTACGATGCGCAAGGAGCAGCGCCCCGAGGCCGACGTGAACATCGAGTTCCAGTCGAACTCGAAGATGTCCAAGCAGTCGGCCGATCTGGCGTGGTACTTCCATTCAGCCAACGCGAAGTACGCCACGGATTATCCGGCGCAGGTGGGTCCGCACATGACCAACACCGACTCCGGTCCGTTTCAGGATCTCGTTGCGGCGATTTCGTTGCGTGAAAACGAACGCGGTACGCAGGTGGGCAGCGGGTGGGATCCGCACTGGCACCAGCCGACCGACCTGTTCGCAACGTTCAGCGATGCCGATTTCCGGCTGGGGTTGAACGCCGCGCAGACGACGCTGGGTGGTGTGGCAAAGCTGGTGAACGCGAAGCGCGTGCCCACGTCGAAGTGAACGCCGTGCGTGGACGGCCTGTGGGTTACATGGCCAAGCCAGGTGGAAGACGATGCGCCCACGGGCGTGCGCGTTCTACCTGGCCTGCAATGCGAAAGAGCGTCGTTTCGTCGAGCAATCCCGTGAGCTTCTGTATGCCACCGAGTTTCCTGCGACCCTAGCGTGTGAGTGCGGCGCGTTCGGCCGACAACGGCAGGAGTGCGCCAGTGGGAATGGGTGGTGTCGCGAGCGTGGGGGCACCAGCAGATTGTAGCGTGCGAAGAACGTCCCGATTGGGCGGCCGGCCACCCGCAGCGGAGTTTGAGGCCGTACGGTCCGTTGCAGAAAGCAGGAATACGAATGGAGCCGCCACCATCGCCGGCATGCTCCATGGGGACGATGCGGGCCGCTTCCGCTGCGCCGCTGCCACCACTCGAGGCACCACGAGTGCGGTCGAGGTTCCAAGGGGCCGAGCGGTGCCGAGGGCGTGGTACTCGGCACAGGGGAGCGTCATCCGGCAACGTTCGTCTTCCGCAGCGCCGAAGTCACGGGGACGCCGGGAGATTCCCCCGCTATTCTTCAGCATGCCTTTCCTCCCTTTGTTTCGCCGAGCCCGCCGTGTCATTTGGACTGCCACCGGGTGGCCTCTTCGGCTCCTCCCAGCGCTCCTCGTCCTGACACTCTCTGTCGGCGCGACGCACGCGCAGCGGTCGCCGCAACCCAAGGCCGTCCCTCCGACCATCCCCCGCGAGTTCCGCGGCGCGTGGGTGGCGAGCGTGGCCAACATCGACTGGCCCTCCAAGCCCGGGCTTTCGTCGTGGCAGCAGCAGGCCGAGCTCATTGCGCTGCTCGACCGCGCCCGCGCGCTGCGACTCAATGCGATTCTACTGCAGGTCCGCCCCGCCGGCGACGCACTGTATGAATCGTCGCTCGAGCCGTGGTCATCGTACCTCACCGGTGTCGAAGGGCGCGCCCCTGAGCCGTTCTATGACCCGCTCACCTTTGCCGTGAAGGAAGCACACGCCCGCGGACTCGAACTGCACGCCTGGTTCAATCCGTACCGCGCGCGGCACCCCACCATGCAGGGGCCGAATGCGCGCACGCACATGGCGAACACGCATCCGCAGTGGGTCAAGTCGTACGGCAAATACCTGTGGATGGATCCGGGTGAGCCCGGCGTGCTCGCGCACTCCGTGAAGGTCGTGCTCGATGTGGTGAAGCGGTACGATATCGATGGCATTCACGTCGACGACTACTTCTACCCGTATCCGGAAGCTGACAGCAACAAGGTGGAGGTCCCGTTCCCGGACAGCGGCTCGTTTGCGCGCTATCGCGGCCGCGGCGGCAAGCTCGAGCTGTCCGATTGGCGTCGCAACAACGTCGATCGCTACGTCGAGCAGCTGTACAAGGGCACCAAGGCGCTCAAACCGTGGGTGAAAGTGGGCATCAGTCCATTCGGCATCTGGCGCCCGGGCTATCCGGCCAGTGTGCAGGGCTTCGACTCCTACGAAAAGCTCGCCGGCGACTCACGCAAATGGCTGCACGAAGGATGGGTGGACTACTTCACGCCGCAGCTGTACTGGCCCATTGCCCGTCCGGCGCAGAGTTATCCGGTGCTGCTCGACTGGTGGATTGGCGAGAACCGCAAAGGTCGTCATATCTGGCCCGGACACAATTCCAGCCGTGCCGGTACTGGCGGTGCCGAGTGGCCGCTCGACGAACTCAACAGTCAGCTGCGTCTTACGCGCGCGACGACCGCCAAGGGCCAAGGGGCAACCGGCGACATCTTCTTCAGCATTAAGTCACTCATGCCGGGCGCCTCCGCGCTCGCGGACAAACTGACGGCCGAGCTGTACACCGACCATGCGCTCATCCCCGCATCACCATGGCTGGGATCGCGCAAGCCGGCGGCGCCGCGCGGCCGCGTGGTGCGGGAGGCGTCGTCCAACGAACAGCTGTTACGCATCGTGCCCGGCGCGCGGGCCCGCTGGATAACGGTCCAGGTGCTGCGGAACGGCAGCTGGCAGCAGTGGGTGCTCCCTGCGTCGTACACGCAGCTGGTGATCGGCAACGCGCAGGCGATGCCCGCCGACGCCATCGTGCTCACGGCCATCGATCGCTACGGCGTGGCCAGTGCACGCGCAGACGTCACTCCGTCCCTTCGCGCGGCAAGGTCTCGAACCACAGGCGGCGCTCGCTGATGGCGTTGGTCTCTCTGCAGGATGTGACGATCGCCTTTGGTGGGCCGCCGGTACTGCACGGCGCGAATTTCGCCATCGAACGTGGTGAGCGCGTGTGTATTCTCGGCCGCAACGGGGCCGGCAAGAGCACGCTCATGCAGGTGCTCGACGGCACGCTCAAACCCGACAGCGGAACGCTGGTACGCCAGGGCGGCGCCACCGTGGCGCGTCTCGAGCAGGATGTACCGCGCACGCTCACCGGCTCCATGTTCGACGTCGTCTCCGACGGGCTCGGCGAAGCCGGTACGCTGCTGTCGCGCTATCACGCCGCGTCGCTGGCCGTGGCCACCGACCATTCGGAGAAGGCGCTGCAGGAGCTCGACCGGTTACACCGGCAAATCGACGCGACCAACGGTTGGCAGTTGCACCTGCGCGTCGAGACGGTGCTGCAACACTTGGGGCTCGACCCCGAGGCGCGCATCGAGCAGGCGTCCGGTGGCCGGACGCGGCAGGCACTGCTTGCCCGTTCGCTGGTGAACGCGCCCGATGTGCTCCTGCTCGACGAACCCACCAACCACCTCGATATCGATGCGATCGAGTGGATGGAAACGTATCTCATTGCGCAGGGCATTACGCTCGTCTTCGTCACGCACGATCGCGCGTTTCTGCGCCGGGTGGCCACGCGCATCGTGGAGCTCGATCGTGGCAAGTTGGCCGATTACGGCAACGACTACGACACCTATCTCGAGCGCAAAGACGCCATGCTGCACGCCGAAGCGAAGGAGTGGGAAGACTTCGACCGTCGGCTGGCGCAGGAAGAAGTGTGGATTCGTACCGGCATTCAGGCGCGGCGCACCCGCAACGAAGGACGGGTGCGCTCGCTCGAAGCCATGCGCGTCGAACGATCCGCCCGTCGTGACCGACTGGGTACCACGCGCGCCCAGGTGCAGGAGGCCGATCGCTCCGGCCGCATCGTCATCGAAACGCAGGGGCTCACCTTCGCGCACGGCACCCGCCCCATTGTGCGCGACTTCAGCACGACCATCATGCGCGGTGACCGCGTGGGGCTCATTGGCCCCAACGGCTCGGGCAAGACCACGCTGCTCAAACTGCTGCTGGGAGAACTCCTGCCGCAGCAGGGTTCTGTACGCCACGGCACCAATCTCGAAATCGCCTACTTCGATCAGCTGCGCGAACAGCTGGATCCGGAACAGAGCGTCTTCGATGCCATTGGCGACGGCAGCGAGTGGGTAGAGGTGGGCGGACAGCGCCGCCACGTGAACGGGTATCTGCAGGACTTTCTCTTCTCGCAGGAGCGCGCCCGGACTCCCGTGCGTGCGCTGAGCGGTGGCGACCGCAATCGGCTGTTGCTGGCACGGCTGTTCACGCGATCGTTCAACGTGCTTGTGCTCGACGAACCCACCAATGATCTCGACATGGAGACGTTGGATGTGCTCGAGCAGCTGCTCCTCGATTTCAGCGGGACGCTGCTGCTCGTGTCACACGACCGTGCCTTCATCGATGCGGTGGTCACCAGCACCATCGTGTTCGAAGGCAAGCACGAGGTGCGCGAGTACGCGGGCGGCTTCACCGACTGGGTGCGTCAACGTCCGACCCCGGTGGAACCGGTGGCGCCGCCCAAAGCCGCTACACCGCCAAAGGTGACCGACGCGCCGCGAACCAAGGCGCGGAGACTCAGCTACAAGGAGACGCAAGAGCTCGCGGCACTCCCGGATCGCATCGCCGAGGCCGAGGTGGCACGGGATGCGCTGTTGGTGCAGCTCTCCGACCCGGTGGTATTGCGTGACGGCCTGCGCGTCATCGCCCTCAACGCAGAACTCACGGCCGCAGAGGCCTCGCTGACCGCGCTCATGGAACGGTGGGAAGCGCTCGAAACCATTGCGGCCGAGGCACAGCGCTGACGAGCGGAGCACGGAAAGGGGGCCGGGTGATGCCAAATCGGGCACGCGGCGACAAGTTGTAGCCGTGGCTCGCCGGCAGGTGCCGTGATGGGCCGAGCCTGTGCCCCCCGCTCCGGAGTCTGTTGTGCTCTCACGTCGTATCGCGCCGGCCTGTATGCTCGCGGCCATGCTCATGCCCGCGGCCGTGCAGGCGCAGGATGGTGTTCCGCGCTCGACCCGCCAGACCTTCCCGACCGATCCCACGGCGAGCGTCCCGCCGCTGACGCAGCTCATGGGCACGACGACCAGTGAGTTGGCCGATGTGATTGCCCGATTCTCTGCCGACCAGACGTCGTTGCAGCGCCGGTACGATGCCCCCGACTCCAAGTCGCAGCGCGCCCGCATGCGCGCCTTTTTCACCACGTGGCGGGAGCGGCTCACGCAATTCGACTTCGGCAAGCTCTCGCAAGAGGGGAAAGTCGACTACGTGCTGCTCGACAATCACCTGCGTTATCAGCTCGAGCTGATGGTGCGTCAAGACGTGCATGCGCAGGAGATGGCCCCGCTCATGCCTTTTGCCGATCGTTTGCTGGAGCTGCACGACGCGCGGCGTGATCTCGTGACGGTCAACGGACAGGCCGCCGCACGGACCCTGGCCGAAGTGACGCGCGTCGTGGACAGCATGCGTACCCTGCTCGAGCCAGCTGCTGGCGGCGCCCGTGCGGCCGGCGACAGCGCACGGCCGCGCGCAAGCGCCCCCAAGGTGTCGCGCACCGTTGGCAACCGCGCAGCCGATCAGCTCGATCAGATTCGCAATGTGGTATCGCAGTGGTATCGCTTCTCCAGCGGCTACGATCCGCTGTTCACGTGGTGGGCCGCCAACCCATATCAGAAGCTCGACGAATCGATGCGTCGCTACGCGCAGACCATCCGGCAGCGCATTGTCGGCATTACGGTTGCCGCGCCGGTCGTTGCCTCCGCAGGTGGTCCCGGCGGCGGTGGCGGTGGTGGTGGCGGTGGTGCCGCGGCCGTGGCCGCAGCCGCAGCACAGGCGCCTCGCAACGCCGCATCGGCCAACGAGCCCATTATTGGCGATCCCATTGGCGCCGAAGGACTCGCCATCGATTTACGCCACGCCATGATTCCGTACACCGCCGACGAACTCGTGGCGATTGCGGAGCGCGAGTACGCGTTCAGCGAAGCGGAAGCCAAGAAGGCCGCGCGTCAAATGGGCTTTGGCGACGACTGGAAGAAGGCGATGGAGAAGGTGAAGAACATGTACGTCGAGCCGGGCAAGCAGCCCGATCTCATTCGCGATCTCGCCAATGAAGCCGAAGCGTTCTTCGGCAAGCACGACTGGGTCACCATCCCGGCGCTGGCGCGCGAAGACTGGCGCATGGAAATGCTGTCGCCGGAGCGTCAGCGCGTGAGCCCGTTCTTTCTTGGCGGCGAAAGCATCCTCGTGTCGTATCCCACCAACGACATGACCGACGAAGAGAAGATGATGAGCATGCGCGGCAACAACCCGCACTTCTCACGCGCCACGGTCTTTCACGAGCTCAACCCGGGACACCATCTGCAGGGGTTCATGACGGCGCGCTACAACACGCATCGCCGCATGTTCAACACGCCGTTCTGGAACGAAGGGATGGCGTTGTACTGGGAAATGTTTCTGTGGGATCACGATTTCCACGTACGCCCCGAAGACCGCCTGGGGGCGCTCGCGTGGCGGATGCATCGCAGCGCGCGCATTGTCTTCTCGCTCAGCTTCCACCTTGGCAAGATGACGCCGGAACAGTGCATCGAGTATCTGGTGGACAAGGTGCCGTTCGAACGTGCCAACTCCGAAGCCGAAGTCCGTCGCTCCTTCAACGGATCGTACTCGCCCATTTATCAGGCGGCGTATATGCTTGGCGGGTTGCAGCTTCGCGCGCTGTACAAGGAGCTCGTGATGAGCGGCCGTATGAAAGACCGCGAGTTCCACGACGCCCTGTATGTGGGCGGCCCCATGCCTATTGCCATGGTGCGTGCGCGCCTTGCCAAAACCCCGCTGACTCGCGAAGGGGCTGTGCCGTGGAAGTTCGCCGAGCAGCTGCCAGCGCCGCGCCCCTTTCCCGTGAAGTGAGCCGGCGAGCGGCTTACTTCGCCGGGAGCACTTCGAGCGTGCGCGTGGCTTTCGGCGGAACCGGTTCGTAGGCGTCCGCCGCAAACATCGCGCTCCATTGCGTGATGGCCGCCACCACCGCGGGGGCGTTGGCATCGACAGGAGGCAACACAACCTTCCAGGTGCGATCGCCGCCCGCCGTGGCTGCGTCGGGCTCGCGTCGGGTGCTCAGCACGAGCATCGGCGTACCAGCGGTGCGCTGCGCATCGAGGAGTGGCTCTAGACGCGGCCGAGCCGCATGCCACGCACGAAAGCTCCATCGTGTCGTCAGCTCGTGTCCGCTGCTTTCCTGCGAGGCGACGTCGAGGCCGTCACCCATCGTGATCCCGGCGGCATGCAGCGCCTCAAGCGTGCGGAGACGTCGAGTCCTGAGCAGCACGGGGCGGCCATTGGCCACGCGCATCGCCCCCGCCGTATCCACCTCCATGGCGATGATGCCATCGGGGGCGGGGAGTCCCATGGTGCTGCGCAGTCGTTCGTACGCGGCGGTAACTCCCAGCCCGCCATGCGAGGCCATCAGAATAACGGGCCCGCTCGGCTGGCGACGCTTCAACTCCTTGATGGCGCCGCCAATATCGATCGCGAAGTGCTCGGCCGCGTCGCCGCGCATGATCGAGTCACGGGACGTCCCGTTACCCCGTAAGGCCACGCCAATCACGTTCATGCTGCTCGCCGCGTTGATGGCGAGCGCCCACTGGTTGAACAGTGAGTCGGGCTCTGCCAAGCCGTGCACGAGAATGACCGTACCACGCGACTGGACCACGAGTTGGACACCGTTGAGGCGTACGCTGTCTCGGGTGTCGAAGGTGCGCAGGTTGCCCGAAGGGAGCGACGCGGAGCGCAGCGTGCCGGCGCGCGTGGCCTCACGGCGTACTGCGCCCGACCCCAACAGCACGGCGAGCGCGCCGCCGCAGGCCACCGCAACGGCCACGACGCCAATCACCACCCACCGAGCGACGCATGAATTCCGGATCACTTCGGTGTGGGTGCCACGCCAAGCTCATGGAAGACGAAGCTGTACACGTCGGCCATCTCTTCGATCTGCTTGGTGAGCGACGAGCTGCCGTGCCCCGACTTGGTTTCAATGCGAATAAGGACCGGTGTGTTGCCGGCGTGTGCCTCCTGCAATCGCGCTGCGAACTTGAACGAGTGCGCGGGCACCACACGGTCGTCGTGATCGGCCGTGGTAATGAGCGTAGCCGGGTAGGACACGCCGTCGCGCAGGTTGTGCAACGGCGAGTACGCATGCAGGTAGCGGAAGCCTTCGGGATCGTCGCTGGATCCGTAATCGGCAATCCAGTTCCACCCGATGGTGAAGGTATGGAAGCGGAGCATGTCCATCACGCCGACCGCGGGGAGCGCCACGCGGGCAAGCTCCGGTCGCTGCGTCATGATGGCGCCGACCAGCAGGCCGCCATTCGAGCCCCCCTGCATGGCCAACTTGTCGCTGCGGGTGTACCCGTTGGCAATGAGCCACTCCGCCACAGCCACGAAGTCATCGAAGACGTTCTGCTTGCGTTCCTTCATGCCACCCTGGTGCCACGCCTCGCCGTACTCACCACCACCACGAAGGTTGGCCTGCACGTACACGCCACCTTGCTCGAGGAAGGCGACGCGTAACGCGCTGAACGACGGGGGGAGCGACACATTGAACCCGCCGTAGGCATAAACCAACGTGGGGTTGTTGCCATCCAGTACGAGTCCCTTCTTCGCGACGATGAAGGCCGGAACGCGCGTGCCGTCCTTGCTCGTCACGAACACTTGCGTGGTTTCGAATTGCGACGGATCGAAGGGCAGCGCCACCGCGCGGTACACGGTGCTCGCACCACTGGCGATGTCGTAGCGATAGACCGTGGCCGGTGCCGTGAACGACGTGTAGGTGTAGAACAGCGACGTGGCGTCACGCTCGCCGCCGAAGCCGACGATGGTACCGAGGCCTGGCAGCACGACCTCGCGCTCGAGCGCGCCGTCGTAGTGGTGCACGAATACGCGTGACGTCACGTCCTTCAGGTACTGGGCAAAGAGTCGTGCACCGGCGGTCCCGACCCCTTCGAGCGGCTCTTCGCGCTCTGCAATTACCGTGACCCAGTGCGCTTCGTCCGGCTGCTGCAGGTCAATCCGCACGACGCGTTGATTGGGGGCGTGTCGATTGGTGAGGACGAGGAACGCATCGCCATCGTTGTCGAGCACCGTGAGCTGGTCGTCGAACTCCGTCCAGAGTGGCAGGAACACGCTGTCCGGCCTGCGCAGATCCTTTACCAAGAGGGCGTTGCCGTCTTTCCCCTTGCCGCGGTCGCTGATGGAGAGCACGGCATAGCGCTCGTCTTCCGTCGTGCCGACTATGTGGAAGCGCTGCAGGTTTTCCGCGTCGTGATAGACGAGTGTATCGGTGTCCTGCGTCGTCCCCAGCCGGTGGAAGTACACCTGGTGGTCGTCGTTCTTGGCCGAGTAGGCGGCGTCTCCCTCGGCGGGCTCGGGGTAGCGGCTGTAGAAAAACCCGTCGCCATGCCACGCGATCGCGGAGACTTTGACCCAATCCACGACATCGGGGAGCGTTTCGCGGGTCTCGAGGTCGAGCACCCGGATCTGCTGCCAGTCGGAGCCGGCGTGACTGACCATGTAGGCGATGTAGCGCGCCGAGTGGTCGAAGGTGAGGCCGGCCACGCGCGTAGTGCCATCCGGCGAAAGGGTATTGGGGTCGAGCAGCACCTCCGCCTCCCCATCCTCCCCGCGCTGAAGGCAGTACACGGGCTGGTTCTGGAGGCCATCATTGCGGGCAAAGAGCAGCCAGGGGCCCTTTTGCTCCGGCGCAGACGACCGGGGGTAGTTCACGAGCGTCGTCATCCGGTCGCGCAGCTGCTCGCGATACGGGATGCGCTGGAGGTACTCGAAGGTGACGGCGTTCTGCGCGGCGACCCAGGCGGCGGTCTCCTCGGACAGGTCATCCTCAAGCCATCGATAGGGGTCGGCGACCGGGGTCCCATGGTAGACGTCGACGTGGGCGTCTTTCCGGGAAATGGGATATGTTGGTGTCGGCATGTGGGGAGTGTACCACGAGAGGCTCCTAGGCGGGGCTGGGGCATGCCGGGCGCCCGGGCAGGGCCCATATGCGTGGCGCTCGCCCCTACCATCCCCGGTCCGGTCTGGCTATGTTTTGAAGCTCCCCCTGAATTGGGGGTGCCGGACGGCCTGCCGTCCGGTTCCGCAGCAGTCCCAGCGCCGCACTCCCGTTTCAAGCATGGGAGCACCGGTCTGGTGGCGATGCCACGTCGATTCCGGCCGAAAGACTTCGCTTTCGAGTCCGCGTCATGGCCTCTCGCGCCGGGAGTACTCCAGATCGCGCCGCAGCTTGGCGCGGCGGGGCACCGGATCCGCAGCACCTTTGAACCGGGCCAAGTGTTCGGCCCCGGAGAGTCAGATGCATCCGTTTATCGAAACCCAGAAAGAGTGGATGAAGGAAGTCGCCCCGTTCCGCGCCGGCGATACGGTGCGCGTGAACGTGCGCGTGAAGGAAGGCGACAAGGAACGCGTGCAGGCTTTCGAGGGTGTGTGCATTGCCCGTCGTGGCGCTGGGGTGAGCGCGACGTTCACGGTGCGCAAGATTTCGAACGGCGTCGGCGTGGAGCGCATCTTCCCGGTGCACAGCCCCATGCTCGCCGACATCGTCGTCGTGCGTCGTGGTGTCGTTCGCCGCGCCAAGCTGTACTACCTGCGCGACGTGACGGGTAAGGCTGCTCGCATCAAGGAACGCAAGGTCATCCGCCCCGCGAAGTAATTCGCGGTCGCACCAGCCGGACCCGCCTGCTGTGGCTCGCTGGGGCCCCATCGAGCGTACGCTGCGAGAGCAGCATGGTCCGTTGCTGGCCGGTGTGGATGAAGTGGGACGGGGCCCCTTAGCGGGCCCCGTTGTCGCTTGTGCCGTCGTCATGCCGCCGGACCGGCGCGCCATTGCCGGCGTCAATGATTCCAAGCAGCTCGACCACGACACGCGCGTCGAGCTTGCCGTTCGCATTCGCGAGCAGGCGCTCGTTATTTCGCTGGGGGCCGCCAGTGCCCGCGAAGTCGACCGCGTGAACATCTATCACGCCACCGTGCTCGCCATGCGTCGTGCCCTCGCGCGTATCCCGGCGCGACTCGGCGAAGCGCCGCACCATGTGCTCGTCGACGGCAAACCGCTGCGGACCTTGGGGGTGGTGCACACGGCCGTCGTGAAAGGCGACGCCAAGTGCTACGCCATTGCGTGTGCAAGCATCATCGCCAAGGTGACGCGCGACCGGCTCATGACCTCCCTGTCGCAGCGCTATCCGCACTTCGCCTGGGAACGCAACAGCGGCTACGGCACCGCGTTTCACCGCGGCGCCCTCGCGCAACACGGTCTCACGCCGCATCATCGACGCAGCTTCTGTCTCGACGAGCAGGTCGCCCTCGACCTCACCTCGGCCCTCGACCACTCTGCCACCGGTAACTCCAATGACTGACAGCACGAACACCGCCGCGCACGCACCGGTCTTTCGCCCAGGGTTGCTCGACGGCCAAGTTGCACTCGTCACCGGTGGCGGGACGGGCATCGGACTCGGCATTTCCGAACTGCTCGCCGAGCTCGGGGCGCACGTCGTCATTGCGAGTCGCAAGCCCGAGCATCTCGATGCGGCACTCGCGGGCATTACCTCGCGCGGTCACAAGGCCAGCATCGTGCCACTCGATGTGCGCGATCCCGAGCGCGTGAAGGCCGTCGTGAACGACATCGCCGAGGCGCACGGGCGTATCGATCTGCTCGTGAACAATGCGGCCGGCAACTTCTACTCGCCAAGCGCGACGCTTTCGCCGAACGCGTGGAAGGCCGTGGTCGAAATCGATCTCTACGGTACGTTCTACTGCTCGCAGGCAGTGTATCCCATCATGGCGAAGCAGGGCGGTGGCCGCATCGTGAGCACGAGCATGACGCTGCACTACCGCGGGTGGCCGCTCATGGCGCATGCAACGGCCGCGAAGGCCGGTGTCGATGCGCTCACCAAAACGCTGGCCGTGGAGTGGGCGCCGGAGCGCATTCGCGTGAATGCCATTGCGCCGGGCCCCATTCCCACCGAAGGGGTACGCAAGGCGTTCACGCCGCCGGCGGCGAGTGGGGTGCCCGACGTGTTTGCGGCCGCCGAAGAGAAGATGGCGGAGTATGCGCGCAAAGGGATTCCGTTGGGGCGCTGGGGATCGCCGCGCGACATCGCGAACATGGTGGCATTTCTCGCGTCGCCGGCCGGCGATTGGATTACCGGCGGGATTTTCGTGATCGATGGCGGCGAGTGGCTGGCAAAAGCTCAACCGTAAAGTTCGCCACGCCAAACCGGTGCCGGGGCGGCCACGGTCACGGCCATGACGGCGAGCAAGAACCAATTGCCCTGCTGCAGTTGACCACTCATCGGTAACTGATATTCTTCTTGTGTTCTTCGGCGGCTCGCGCCGCTGGGGGACCGGGTAGCTCAGTCGGTAGAGCAGCGGACTTTTAATCCGTAGGTCGTGGGTTCGATCCCCACCCCGGTCACTACAGATCTCCATACCACAACGCCCGTCCCGGCTTCGGCCAAGACGGGCGTTGTGACGTATGGCGGCGTGTGCTACTTCTGCTTGAGCGATGCCTCGCGCGCCGCGCGGAACTCGTTGCCGACACGCCATTCGGGGAAGCGCGTTGCGTTGCCCACGCGATAGCCCATCGCGAGGAGCAGCTGCACGTCCTGCACGGCACCGGACATGTCCCAGTCGGGTTTGATCTCGTCCTGCGGGGCGTGGTAGTCGTTCGCGGTGTACTCATCGCGCTTGGCTCGGCCGAACTCCGGCGGCTTGCCGATCACCTCAATGCCGGCTTCGGCGTAGAACGCCGGTACCCCCTTCTTCGCGAAGTTGAAGTGGTCGGAGCGATAGTAGAAGCCCTTCTCGGGCTCTGCATCGGGACGCAATACGCGTTGCTGTTCCGTGGCCACGGCCTGCGCGTAGTCATCGAGTTCGGAGTTGCCCAAGCCGATGACGGTGAGGTCGCGCGTGCGTCCCCATTGACTGAGTCCGTCCATGTTGATGTTGGCCGCCGTCTTGTTGAGCGGATACAGCGGTGCCATGCCGTAGTACGCGGCGCCAAGCAGCCCTTGTTCTTCTGCCGTCACGGCGAGAAACAGGATCGAGCGCTTGGGGCGGGTGGGCATCGCGGCGAACGCCTTCGCCATGGTGAGCAGCCCTGCCGTGCCAGTCGCGTTGTCGAGCGCGCCATTGTAAATGGAGTCGCCCTTGACCTTCTCCCCCACGCCGAAGTGATCCCAGTGAGCGGTGTACACCACGTACTCGTCCTTCAGCGCGGGGTCACTGCCTTCGAGCTTCGCGACCATGTTGCGCGAGTTGATCTCACGCAGGGTGTTCTGCAACGTCACGCTCGCTGTCGCGCCGAGCTGCACCGGTTCGAACTCCGGCGTGGCCGCCTTCGCCTTGAGTGAATCGAAGTTCTGGCCGGCCATGGTGAACAGCGCCTTCGCCTGCTCGGTGGTAATCCACCCCTCTACGGCGGCGCGAGACATGTTCTTGTCGGGGGCCACGAGGTCGAATTGTTCAGCGGTCTTGCCTTGTACCACCGTGAACGGATAGCCGGCGGGCCCGGTCTCGTGCACGAGCAGCACGCCCGCCGCCTTGTGCTTCATCCCTTGCTCGTACTTGTACGTCCACCGGCCGTAGTACGTCATGCGCGCGCCACCGAATCGCGACGTGTCGGCAAGTGGCGGGTCGTTCACGAGCATCACCAGCGTCTTGCCGCTCAGGTCCATGCCCTTGAAGTCGTCCCACTTGAACTCCGGCGCTTCGGTGCCGTACCCGACGAACACCAGCTCCGACTTGTCCAACGACGCCGACGGCTGCACGTGCTTGGTCCACGCCACGTAGTCGTCGCGCCACTTCAGCGTCTGCGTCTTGCCTTCCTTCTCGAAGGTCAGGGCGGGCGCATTCGTCACCGTGATGCCCACCAGTGGCACCTTCTGCACATACGTGCCGTCAGGGTTGCCCGGCGCGAGGCCGATGGCCTTGAACTGGCTCTCGAGGTAGGCGGCCGTACGGTCTTCACCCACTGTACCAGGCTGGCGGCCCAGCAGGCTGTCGTCGGCGAGGACGCGCACGTGCTGCATGATGGTCGCGGTATCAATCGTGGCCAGCGCTTCGGCGGGGACGGGGTCGTTGTTGATGGTCGCGGCGTCACCGGAGGTGGCGCGGTCGGACGGTGAGCACGCGGCGGCAAGCAGCGCGAGCAGGAACAGTCGGGTGCGTTGCATCTGGTTCCGGTCGAGAGGGTGGAACGTCAAATATGCATCCTCCTGCGGGCCGGCGATTATCTTCCGACATGTTTTGGACGCTACGCATGAGTCGCCGGTGGGGAGGGCTGGCGCTGGTCGTGCTGGCCGTGACGGCACCCGCAGCCCACGGGCAGTTCGGTCTGGGCGGCAAGTCGGCACCAGACACGGCACCCACGGCGGTGTCGCCCGCCTCGCCGCGCGCAGCGGTGCAGGCGTTTCTGGAGCGCGCGAATGCCGGTGATTGGGACGGCGCCGCGGAGTATCTGAGCGTGCCTGCCGCCGAACGAGCCCGCGCACACGTCCTCGCGCGGCGGCTCAAGTCGGTGCTCGATCAACGAGTGGCCATCGATCTGCCACAGCTCTCCCCGCTGATCAGCGGCGATACGCTCGACGGCGATCTGGCCGGCGACCGCGTCGCGGTCATCACGCGCCGCGATGGCCACGAAGATCCCGTGCGACTCGTACGCGTGAGCGGCCCGCCAATGCGCTGGGTGTTCTCGAGCGCGACGGTCGCGCAGGTGGATGCGTGGTTCGACGCCCTCGGCGCCCCGTGGATTCGCGAGCGCCTCCCCAAGACCTTGCTCGGCGAAGGGCCATTCAACGTGTACTGGTGGCAGTGGATCGGGCTGGGCGTGGCGCTGCCCGTGCTCGTGCTGCTGGCGTGGGTGTTCGGCGCGCTGCTGCGGTCGCTCATGGGGCGCGTGGCGCGCAGTACCGTCACCGATTGGGACGACATTCTTCTCGAGAACGTGCGCGGCCCGTTCCGGCTGTGGGCCGCCGCGCTCGCGGCGACGCCGCTCTTTGCGCTGCTGCAGCTCAATCCGCGCGTCGACGGGTTCCTCGAGGCGTTGTCGCGTGGCCTCTGGCTCATTGCGCTCTTCTGGGGACTGCTGCGTCTCATTCGCATCGTACAGACGCGCCTGCAGAATGCGGCGTGGGAAACGGGGCAGGGGGCACAGGCGCGCACGCTGGTGCCACTGCTGGGCAACTTTCTGCGCGTCACGCTGGCCATCATCGCGCTGCTCGTGGCGCTCGCGCAGTTCGGCTATCCGGTGGGGACGCTGCTCGCCGGTCTCGGCATTGGTGGTATTGCCGTCGCCCTCGCCGCGCAAAAAACGGTGGAGCATCTGTTCGGCAGCGTGAGCCTCGCGGCCGACAAGGCGTTCCGCGTGGGCGATTGGGTGCGTGCGGGCACCACGGAAGGCGAGGTGCAACGCATCGGCTTGCGCAGCACGAGCTTCCGCACGATGGACCGGACGGTGGTGCGTGTTCCCAACGGACGGCTGGCCGACGAACGCATCGAGACGTTCGGCGAGCGCGACCGCATTCTGTTGCGCACCGATCTCGACGTCACCTTCGATACGACGCCAGAACAGCTGACACAGATTCGCGATGCGCTCGAAGCGGCGCTACGCGCGCATCCGCAAATCTGGCCGGAGGCGGTGCGCGTCAATATCGTGGCGTTCACCGATTCTGCCATCCGGTTCAATGTGGTGAGCTGGTTCCAAACGACCGACTGGAACGAGTTCTTGCGTATCCGCCACGACATGTTGTTGCAGTTCGTGCAGATCATTCGCGACAAGGGCTCGAGCTTCGCCTTCCCGTCACGCACCGTGTATCACGTGACGCAGCCCGCACAGCCGCCGGCGCCGGTCGACGGCTGATGCCCATGTGCATGGCAGGGCTCGCGCTGCTACAGGTGGACGTGCCGACCCAGGCACCGCCCATTGTGGCCACCGAATTGGCCGCCACGTTGTTGCAGGGCGCCATTACGTCGGGCGTCGCGGTGCTGTGCGCCAATCTGTACGTGCGCTACCGGCGCCCATGGTTCGGCTGGTTCGCCGTGGCGTGGGGCGTGTACGTGGCGCGCCTGTTGTGCATTCTGAGTTTTCTGCTCAGCGGCCAGCGGGTGTGGCTCTACTGGCACCAGGTCACCACGGGATGGACGGCGCTGGCACTGCTCTGGGCGGCGCTTGTGTTCTTGCGGCAGCCGCGTGCGCGCCCCGCGTATCTGGGGTTGGCGCTCTTCCCGCTGCTCTGGTCGTTCATCGCGATCTATCAGCTCGATCATTTCCTCTGGGCCGCCCTGCCGGCGGTGCTCTTCCTGAGCGGTGCGACGGCCTGGACCGGGTGGGTATTCTGGCGCCATCATCGCATTACCGGTTCACCGGGCGCGCGACTGCTCGCCATGTCGTTTGCGCTGTGGGGCGTGCACCACTTGGACTATCCGTGGTTGCGCGCGCAGGGCGCGTGGAATCCGTGGGGCTACTACCTCGACATCTGCTTCGAACTGCTTGTCGCCGCCGGTCTCGTGCTGCTCATTCTCGACGACCTTGGTCGGGGGGTGCGCGCACTGTCCGCGCTGTCGGGCGATCTGCAGCGACGCACGAGTGAAACGCAGCCGTTCGATGTCCTGCTGTCGCGGCCGCTCGCGCTGCCCGGCGTGCGTGGCACGGCCATGTACCTCTTCGAACCGGCGCGCGCCGACCATGAGCCGTTCGACGACGAGTCACCGGTGGATGCGCTCGATCGCGTGCTCGAAGCGGCGCGCACCACACCGCCTGGCCAGGCCACGGCCGTCCCCTCCTCCGTGCGCGGCCGGGTGCTGCGTGGCGCGGGGGTGTGTGAGTCGTGGGTAGGCGCCGAGCTGCACGCGTCGGTGAATGACGCGTTGGTCCGTATGCGACTGACCCGGCGGCCACAGGTGATTGCCGCCAGCGGTGAGCAGCCGTTCGTGGCGGCGCTGCCCGTGGGGGCCGGCGCGCAGTTGGTGGGCGCGCTCATCATGGCCGGAGACATTCGCAATCCATTTACTGCTCTCGACGACGACTTCCTGTTGGCCCTCGGCCAGCAGGTGGGGGCGGCGCTCGATCAGTGGTCGCTCGACCGGCAGCTGGCCACGCGCACCCGCGCGCTCGAACAGCTGTCGGCCCGCATGTTGCGCCAGCACGAAGACGAGCGCCGTCGCCTCGCGCGCGAGCTGCACGACGAAACCGCGCAGGTGTTTTCGGCGGTGAAGATGCAGCTCGAAGCGTTGCGCGGATCGCTTGCCGACGGCACGGCACCGAGGCTCGATCGCCTGTTGGCGTTGGTGGATACCGGTATCGCGAGTATCCGTCAGGTGACCAGTGACTTGCGCCCCACGCTGCTCGACGATCTCGGGTTGCGGCCGGCGCTGCATTCGCTCGTTACGGATTTCACCGAACGTAGCGCCATGCGAACCACCTTCACGGCGCCAACGTCGCTGCCCGCGCTGTCAGGCGATGCCGATCTGGCGGTGTTCCGCGGGTTGCAGGAGAGTCTCTCGAACGTCGTGCGGCATGCCGGCGCCACGCAGGTCGACGTGACCGTATCGGTGACCGGCGATCAGCTGGTACTGACCGTGGTGGACAACGGCGTCGGTTTTCCGACGGTTCGTGGCGGACGCCTCAAGGACACCGATCACCGGATGGGACTCACCGGCATGCGCGAGCGTCTGCTCGCAGCCGGTGGCAAGTTGCACCTTGGCAATCGTGACCCGGGGGCCGAGGTGCAGATCGCGGTCCCGCTCGCACCGTTCGTGCTGCCACATGCGGATACGGTGGTGGCTTCTTATTCGGCAGGCCTCGCATGACCGAACCCGTCGCTCCTGCGACATCCGCTCGTATTCGCGTGCTGATCGCGGACGACCATGCGCTCGTCCGCGAAGGGCTGCGCTATGTGCTCGACGCCGATCCGCTTATCGAAGTCGTGGCCGAGGCGTCGAACGGCCGACTGGCGGTGGAGCTCGCCCTCGAGCACACGCCCGATGTCGTCGTGCTCGACATCACGATGCCCGAAGAGACCGGGCTCAAGGCGGCCGCGCGCCTGCGAGAACTCTTGCCGGCCACCCGGGTGCTGCTCCTGAGTATGCACGACCAGAGCGAGTACGTGCGCGAAGGGATACGCATTGGCACCCATGGCTATCTGCTCAAGGACTCGGCCGGTGAAGAGCTGCGGGCGGCCATTCGGGCGGTGCACGCCGGCGGGACGTTTTTCAGCCCGGCGGTGGTGCGGCGGCTCTCGACGGCCGACGCCGCGGCGGAACGTTCCCCTGCGGCGCAGCTCGAACAGCTGACCCCCCGTGAGCGGGATGTGCTGGCCGGTGTGGCCCGCGGCTTGACCAACAAGGCCATCGCCGCCGAGTTGGGGATCAGCCGCCGGACCGTGGAGGCGCACCGCGAGAGTCTCATGCGGAAACTGGAGATCCATTCGGTGGCCGGGCTGACGCGCTTTGCCCTCGAGGCGGGGATGGTCGCGCCGGGGTAACGGTCCCCGCCGTATCGCCCCCGCCGAGATCGCGCGGCGGCCGCTGGCCAGCGTGTGATATGGACCGTACAAGGCGGTGACAGTCTGGCCCGATGTTCGTCGGTAGCGTAGTTCCCGTGTCGCGTTCCTCCGTCCCGCGCATGATGCTCCATGACTTGTCGTCCTCCGCCGCCGATGGCGAGGCCATTGAGCCCCAAAGCGAACGATCCCGGCTTCGCCTCGTACGGTGCCAGATCGAGCGCCGCTCCGCTGGGCGCTCGCGGGTCTCTGTGGAGTTCGAAGGACCGTGGTTCACGGCCCCACTGGTCTGCGAACGGGAAGGGGCCACCTGTCCGGGAGGCGATCTGCGGTTGGCGGCCCTGGCCACGCTCGACGCGCTGACCACCGCGACGCAGGGCGCGCTGCACTTCGATCTGGTTGGCGTGAAGTCCACACGGGCGTTTGACACCAGCGTGATGCTGGTTGCCGTTTTGGTGCACTGCGCCGGTGAGTCGACCAAGGTGCTCGGGGTGGCGGTCGAAGAAGACAACGAGGTGCTTGCCACGGTGCGCGCGACCCTGCACGCAGTGAATCGGCTGGTCACTCCCATTCTGGGGCCGTTGCCCACCGCGAAGTAGCCCGTTCATCCAACGGCCTGGCGAGGGAACGTCGGCAGGAGGGTGGTGTCCGATCGACGTCTTCCTGCATAGGTTGTCCGCGTGAACTCTGCCATCGAACACATCTGCGCAGGACCGTTGCCTCGACTGCACCGCCCATCTGCTTGGGCGCGTCACGTCCTTCTGGCGCTGCTGGTGCTGCTCCCGGCGTGTCGTGGCTTCCGTCCAGCGCCTCCTGCCAGCCCCGTTGTCGTGCCCAGCGCGGCGCCCGTGCCTTCGGCTCCAACGGAAAGCAGAATGGCGCCTGCGGCGAGCATGGTGGCGCCTGCGGCGAGTGTGGCGGCGCCTCCGGTTGCGCCGGCAACCCCCGACGACGTGGTCCGCGCGGCCGTCGCGGTGTTCGGCGATTCCGCCGTGATGGCAAACGCTGATTCGGCGGCCGACGAGCCGGTCTGGGACCTCGATGTGCGGTCGTACGAAACGCACGATCGGGTGGAGTTCTACGTCGATCTGTTCAGCAACAGGGCCAAAGAGCACTTTGCCTCGCGTGTATCGCGAGGGACCCGCTACGCGCCCATGATTCGCGCCAAGCTTCGCGCGAGCGGGATGCCGGAAGACCTGACGTACCTAGCCCTTATCGAAAGCGGCTATGATCCGCATGCCTATTCGCGTGCGGCCGCAGTGGGCATGTGGCAGTTCATGAGCAGTACCGCCCGCGATGTGGGCATGCGGGTGGACTGGTGGGTCGACGAGCGTCGTGATCCCGCCCGGGCTACCGATGGCGCCATTCGATTTCTGGGCTACCTGCAGCGCCAGTTCGGCTCGTTCTACCTGGCGGCTGCCGCCTACAACGGCGGCCCCGGACGGGTGTCGCGCGGCTTGACGCGCTTCGCCGAAGAGCTCGAAGGGACGGCCGGCGAAGACCGGTTCTTCGCGTTAGCCGATCAGGACTACCTGCGCGCGGAAACCAAGAACTATGTCCCGCAGCTGATCGCGGCCGCGCTGGTCGCCAAGATGCCGACCAGGTACGGACTCACGATCGACTCGCTTCCGCTGTACGAGTACGACTCTGTGCGCGTCGCACCGGGAACGAGCCTCGCGGCCGTCGCCCTGGCCGGCGGCGTCCCCGCCACCGACCTGCGCGATCTCAACCCGGCCCTGCTCCGTGGGGTTGTGCCCCCCGATGCCGCGCTGTGGGTGAGGGTCCCGGTTGGTCGCGCCGACCGTACGGCAGCCGGGCTCGACACGATGCCGGAAGCGCAGCTGCTCGGGTACCGCACCGTCCGAGTGGGCAAAAGCGTGACCCCCACCAACTTCGCCGCTCGGCACGGCGTCTCGGTGAAGCAGCTTCGGTGGTTCAACCCGGTGGTGAAGACGACCAAGCGCGGTCGGCTGGTCGCTGGGCAGTCGCTCCGCGTGCCGCGGGAAGCCGCGTTGAGTTACGCGCGCGACACTCCCGATCCGTCGTTGGAGAAGTTCGGCGGACGCGGCGGCGCCTCCACCCTTCGGTCGCGCGGCGTGCATGTGGTGAAGCGCGGGGAAACGGTGGGGGGCATAGCCCGTCGCTATGGCCTCACGGAACGGGCGCTCAAGCGCATGAACGGGCTTCGCGGGACCCGCCTCCTCGCGGGGCAAACGCTGCAAGTTCGGAGCTCCACAACGGCGTCTTCCACGTCGTCGCGTGTGACATCCCGAAAGGTACCGTCAACAAAATCCACTGTGAAAAAGCCCAGTGGAAAAGCGTCGTCCAACAAGAAGAAGAAGGCGACCGCGAAAAAACCAACGGTCGCCTCCCGCAACACCAAGAAAAAGAAGCAGTGAGCTAGTCGAGTGTACCGCGACCTCGATACCCCTTGGTCACAATCGTTTCGTATCCGTTTGCGGGGCTCCTTCCCATCGCGAGTGCACGCCCGACCGCCGTGGGGCCACGGTTGTACACGAGCAGCGCGATCTTGAGATCGCCCTTGTACTCGCGAATGAGACCGCGCAGGTAGCGGAAGCCGATCCGCAAGTTCACCTCGGCGGTGAGCAACTCGTCGCGGGTGACGTTCGGTTCGAACGCCCGGGCCGTGCCAAGCATGAGCTGCGTGAGACCGAGGGCACCGGCACTGCTGACCGCCCGCTCATTGAAAACGCTTTCGACGCGGATCAGACGGAAGCCCAGTTCGGGCTCGATCCCGGCCGTGGTGGCCGCGTCATAGATCTTCCGCGCCAAGTCCGGCTTGATCCGGTACTTGGTGCTGTATGTATAGATGCGATGCCAGCGATTCAGCGACTCCCGTCGTTCGGCGGAGCGGGTGTCTGGAGAAAACGCGAGCTCCGGGATGCTGCTAGCCTTGCCGCGCTTGAGTACGTCACCGGCCGGCCGCCACAATGGTTGTGCTGTAAGTTGCGCCGGGCGGGTCAAGGCGAAGCGAACGGCGGGGGCCGCCTTGGCCGCGTCGTCGACCGTGGTCGACGCCGTCGTCATTGGCGCGGTACCAGCGCGCGAGCTCGCCTCGGGGCGAAGCAAGCCCGCCAAGCAGAACACCGTGGCGGAGGCCACGAGCGCCTTGGTCACGCGTCTCGTCGCGTGCCGGCGATGCATGCGCCGCCGCCGCGCCACCGCCGCGCCCTGCTTTACGTCCTGCGGTACGTCCTGTGGTACGGGAACTGCTATGGGGTCAAGCATGGCACCTCTCTCTCAGCTGGTCACTTACAGACCGGCAGTGAAGTCTCCGTTCGTGCCGCCGCGTTTCTCGCGCAGAACGATTTCAGAGATCACCATGGTCCGGTCGACCGCCTTCGCCATGTCGTAAATCGTGAGCAGCGCCACGGACACGGCGGTCAACGCTTCCATCTCCACGCCCGTTTGGGCGGTGGTCCTGACGAATCCCTCGACCCGGCAACCGGGCAACGACTCGTGTAGGGTAACCCGGACCTCGATCCCGGACAACTGAAGCGGGTGGCAGAGAGGGACGAGCTCAGCCGTGCGCTTGGCGGCCTGCATGCCGGCCAGTCGGGCGACGGGGATCACGTCACCCTTCTTCAATCCATTGTCGCGTATAAGGTTAAACGTTTCCCGCTGCATGGAAATAACCCCACTGGCGACCGCCGTTCGTACGGAAATCGGCTTGTCGCCCACGTCCACCATCTGAAAATTTCCTGACCGATCGAGGTGCGAAAGCTCGCGCGCGACCGTCGGCAGGGGGGTAGACGGGGGGACAGTCTCGGCGCCGTCGGCCTGCGGGGACGGGGTGGAATCGGGTACGGGCATGTGGATCGAGGGGGATGAGCGCGTTACGGGTGCATGGTGTGATGCATCGCGTGCAACAGTGAGGCGGTGAGCAGGTTGGGGCTGACGTTGTTCTGCGCTTTGCTCTTCGCGGCTTCCACCAAGGGCAGGGCGCTTGCCGTGCGGCGTGCGTCGCTTTCACGACCCGCGTGCACCAGCTGCTGCGTGCGGCTGTGCAACAAGTGGGTCAGCGCATCGAGCGTATCACTGTACGCGCCGCGCGCGCCGGCCACGCCTTGCTTGGCGGCGGCCTTGATTCGCGCCGTCGCCCCGTCTGGTGTGCGCGGGGCTAACGCGGCCTCGAGGAGGACGCGGGCGTTGGCGAACGCGATCCCCATGCTCTCGCCGGCAAAAAGATCGCCCGGCGCCCCATTGGCGCGCGTCATGATCTCTTCGCGTGGGATGCGGGAGAGCTTCCGCTCCACCACCGGGTCGGCGAGGAACGCCTCCATGTCCCGGCGCGTGAGCGCCGGCACGCGCACCGACACCACGCGCGACTTGATCGTCGGCAGCAAGGCGCCCGGTTCACTAGTCGTCAGAATGAGCGTCGTCCCCGGCGGCGGTTCTTCCAGTAGCTTGAGGAAGGCGTTTGCCGCCTGGTCGGCACCTTCCTGCGATACCATCCGTTCGCAATCGCCAACCACGAACACCGAACGCCGCGCCATGGCCGGACGCACGGAAGCCAGCTGGACGAGCGCGCGGATGACCCCGATATACAGCCCTTCGGTGCCCACCGACGGGGCCCACAGCCCTTCGCTCTCCATGCGTTCGGCAATGCCTTCGCCGAGGTCGGCCTTTACGTCGTCCGTAGAGGGGTCGCTGTCCTTGAGCCGCGGACGCGGAAAGAACCAGTGCAGGTCGGGGTGCACGGCGCGCTCGGCGTAGCGGCACTGCTGACATTCGCCGCAGGGGGCGGGAAGCCGCTCGCTGGTGGCGCGGTCGCAAACAAGGTACTGCCCGAGCCAGAGCGCCAGCCGCTGCTTGCCCACGCCGCGCCGCCCCTGCAGCAGCAGGCTGGCCGGGAGTCGACCGTCACTGGCGGCCGCAGCCAGGCGATGCCGGATAGCGTGATGACCAAAGAGAGGGCGGAGGGACATGCACGTAATATATGGGACGATCGGTCGGCTCCCCGGTGGTCCGTCTACCCTGTCCCTCGTCTCCCTCCCCGCCCCCATGCGCACGATCGCTGTCCTTCACATGCTGGTCACTCAGGTCGTGCTCTTGACCGTCCTGGCGAACGCGTTGGGGGCGCAGGTGCGAGCCCGCGCCATCGGACTCGCTCCCGGCATCTTTGCGCCAGGCCCCCGCAATACCATTACCGACGTGGCGGGCGTTCGTGTGGGGCACGCCACGGTGAGTGCCGGTGATTCGCTGCGAACGGGCGTGACGGCGATCATCCCGCACGGCGGCGATCTCTATCGTGACCGCGTCCCCGCCGCACTTCACGTGGGCAACGGATTTGGCAAGCTGCTGGGGGTGACGCAGCTCCGGGAGCTCGGCGAGCTCGAAACACCGATCCTGCTCACCTGCACCCTGTGTATCTGGCCCGCCGGCGATGCCCTCGCCCAGTGGATGCTGAACAAACCGGAAAACGCCAACGTGCGGTCCATCAACCCGGTCGTCGGTGAAACCAACGACGGGGGGCTCAACAGCACACGGTCGCGGGCAGGGATTGGCGCTGCAGTGCTCGACGCGCTCGCCGCCGCCGACAGCGGCGCCGTAGCCGAAGGCAGCGTCGGCGCGGGGCACGGCACCATCATGTTCGGATGGAAGGGCGGTATGGGGACGTCGTCGCGGAAGCTCCCGGCAACGCTCGGCGGCTACACCGTGGGCGTGCTGGTGCAGGGGAACTACGGTGGAGTGCTCCAGATGGCGGGCGTACCCATTGGACAGCTGCTGGGGCGCTATGCCTTCCAGCGTGACGTGGCGCCCGGGGCCGGAACGGGTCGGCCGCCCGGTGACGCGGCTGCCGAGCATGGCGACGGGTCGTGCATGATCGTCATTGCCACCGACGCGCCGCTGCTCGCACGGAATCTCGAGCGGCTGGGGGCGCGCGCCATCATGGGCTTGGCGCGCACCGGTTCCAGTGCATCCAACGGGTCGGGCGATTATGTCCTGAGCTTCTCTACCAGCACCCGCGTGCGTCGGAATCCCGATGCCACGCTCGCCACCAACGACGAACTTGGCAACGATGCGATGTCCGCCCTTTTTCAGGCCGTCACCGAGGCGACTGAGGAAGCGCTGTACAACGCGCTGCTCATGGCCACGCCGGTATCGAGCCGAGCGGGGACGGTGCGGCCGCTGCCCGTGGACTCCGTGCGCGTGCTGTTGCGGCGTCGTTGACGCGCGATGAGGAGTAGTCCACCATCCACCACTCGATCACAATGCTCGTGGCTCGACGGCCGGTCGGCGAGCCGTGAGCTTCGCGTTCGAGTGCCGTGTGGTGAGTGACGGCCGTCAAGGCACGGCTATCCCACCACATCCGCGAGCACGGCGCCCGCCGTGGCCAGTCCTCCGGCACCTGCGCCCTGAAACACCAGCGCCCCCGCCGATTCGCTTTCGATGACGACGCGATTGGCGGGACCGGCCACATGCGCCCAGGCATCGTCGCTCGTGACGCGCGTGGGGAGGATGCGCGCGATGAACTCGTCACCCTCACGCGACACGCTCGCCAGCAGTTTCACGCGATCCCCCTCGGCCGCCACGCGCGCGGCCCAGGCGGCCGTTTCCGCCTCGATGCCCCGACGCGTCACCCGCAGCGAGGCGGGCTCCACGCCGAACGCCAGCCACGCCAGAATGCGCAGTTTGTCTTCCGCGTCCTGCCCGTTGAGATCGCGCGTCGGGTCCGCTTCGGCGTAGCCCAGGCGCTGCGCGCTCGCGACGGCTTCGGCCAATGATTGCCCTTCCGCAACGTTCTCAAGCACGAAGTTACTCGTGCCGTTCAGAATGCCACTCACCGTGCTGATCCCCACTCCCGCCGATCCACTGCGTATGCAGCGCACAATGGGAATGGCGCCGCACACGGCCCCTTCGAAATCGAGACGCACGCCGGTCGTGCGCGCCAGCGCCTGCAACGCCGCGCCGCGTTCGCCCAGCAGGGCCTTGTTCGCGGTCACGACGCGGATACCGCGGCGCAGTGCCGTTTCCACCAACGTGCGCGCCGTCGTGGTGCCACCAATGGCTTCCACCAGCACATCGATGTCGTCATCCAGCAGCTCGGTGGCATCGGTGATGATCGCGCCGGTCGGGACAATGCCGCGCGCGATCGCCTGAGCCAAGGCTGGGCGCGGGCGCGACGGATCGCGCACGAGGACCCGTTCGACGAGTACCGGACGCGCATCGGGAAACTGCGCCGCGCGTTCCCCGAAGAGATCGAGCAGATTGCCGCCCACATGCCCGCACCCGGCGAGCGCCACACGCAGCGGCTTGACGGCACTGGTCACGATCACGGGCGCTACCGCGCGCAGCGAATGAGCCTGGGCACTCGCACTCGCCGGCACATCGGTCCGTCCGTTCACCTGAGCGAGGGACGGTGTCTTGACCGACGGTGCCGCCTGCGGCGCTACCGCGCGCGCCTCCGCCGCGGTCACGGCCTCGGCGATGATCTTCGCCACGCGCTCGGTCTCGAGCAGAAATCCATCGTGTCCGTGAAGGGACGGCAGTTCGACGTACCGCGCCGAAACGGCCTGCGTCCACTCGCGCACGCAGCGGTCGGGGTACAACAGATCGCCGGGAATGCCGACACCGGTCAGGCGGTCGGCCACGGGGCTGAGTGCGGCCCCCAGCCCCCCGCGTCCACGGCCGACGTCGTGCACGTCCATGGCATCGAGGAGAGCGCCGTAGCTGACCGCGTCAAACCGCGCGACGAGCTTTTCGCCGTGCACGTCGAGCCACTCATTCACCTGATACCCGCCGCCGCTGCTCTGCGACCGGCCGAACCGGTGCTCCAGCGCTTCCGGCGTGCGGTAGCTGAGCATGCCGACCATGCGCGCGAGGGCGAGCCCGTCGCGTGCCCCCCCAAGCGCAATGGCGCGGCGCATGATGGCATTCCACGCGAGCCCCTGCGCCGTCTGCGCGGCGGGCGCCGCAAGGCACACGGCACCGCGCACCCGGTCGGGGAAGCTGGCGGCGAATTCGAGCGTCACCATGCCGCCCAACGAGCCACCGCACACCAGCAGCGGTGACGTCACCCCCAGCGCATCGAGCAGGCGCGCGAGCACGGCGGCCTGATCGCGCGTGCTGAACGGGGGCAGGGCATCGGGATGGGAGGTGTTGGGGCCGGTGCTGCCGTCGCACCCGCCGAGCAGGTTGGCGCACAGTATGGCATGCTTGGTGGGATCGAGTGCCGCCCCCTCACCAATGACCCCCTTCCACCAGTCGGCGGCGTGCACCGTCCCCGTCAGTGCATGTACCACGAGGACGACGTTGTCGCGCGCGGCATTGATGGCACCTTCGAGCCGGTAGTGCACCGCCACGCGCTCCACATGATCGCCTGCGTCGAGGATCACGTCACGAAACGTGATCGTTTCGTCGCGCACGGCCCATGCGGGCGCCGCCGGAGCGTGTGCGCGTGCGGGCACCGGACCGGCCGCGCGGTGCGCGGCACGGAAGGCGCCACCGCGCGGCGCCAACAGGGTAGGGGGGAGCGTACTCATGCGGCGCTCTCTTCACGCTGCGGGCCGGCTGCCGTGGTGCGGGAGACCTCGGTCGCCACGGCGGCGGCCAACGCGCGATCGAGATCGGCGAGGAGATCAGCCGCATCTTCGAGCCCGATGGAGAGGCGCACGAGATCAGGGGTGACGCCTGCGGCGTGGCGTTCGGTCTCGCTGAGCTGTTCGTGCGTCGTGGTCCACGGGTGGATCACGAGGCTCTTGGCATCGCCCACATTGGCAAGCAGCGAAAAGAGCTTCGTCTCCTTGATGAACCGTCGTGCTGCGGCTTCACCACCGCGCACACCGAAGGTGAGTACGCCACCAAAGCCGCCCTTGAGCTGCTTGCTGGCGTTGGCGTGCGTTGCATGCGACGCGAGACCCGGGTACTTCACCCACGCGACCGCTGGATGCGCTTCGAGATACTGCGCCACGTGCAGGGCGTTGGCACTGTGCTGGCGAATGCGCAACGGAAGCGTCTCGAGTCCCTGCAGGAAGAGGAAAGAATTGAACGGGGACAATGCCGCGCCGATGTCGCGTAGCAGCAGCACACGCAAGCGAATGGCATAGGCGATGTTCGCCCCACCGATGTTGCCGAATGCGTCGGCAAAGCGCAGTCCGTGATACGCCGGTTCCGGCTCACTGTAGAACGTGCGGAAACGCGCGGTGCCGCCCCAGTCGAAGCGACCAGCATCGACGATGACCCCGCCGATGCTCGTGCCATGCCCCCCAATCCACTTGGTGGCACTGTGCAGCACGATGTCGGCGCCGTGCTCAATGGGCTTGACGAGCACCGGCGCGAAGGTGTTGTCCACGACGAGCGGCAGGTTGAACTCATGCGCCAGCGTCGCCAGCGCTTGGAGATCGGGGACGTCGAGCGCGGGGTTGCCCACCGTTTCCACGTACAGCGCGCGCGTGTGCTCATCGATGGCGGCCGCCACGGCCTTGTGATCGTGAATGTTCACGAAGCGCGTCCGAATGCCGAGGCGGGGCAGCGTGTGGGAGAAGAGCGAGACCGTGCCGCCGTACAGCGACTGCGAGGCGACGATGTTGTCGCCGGCTTCCGCCAGGTTAAGAATGGCCAGCGTTTGCGCGGCCTGACCACTCGCGACACCGACCGCTGCCATCCCGCCTTCGAGCGCGGCAATGCGCTTCTCGAAGACGTCGGTGGTGGGGTTCATGATGCGCGTGTAGATGTTGCCGAATGCCTTGAGGCCGAAGAGCTCGGCCGCGTGTTCGGGGCTTTCGAACACGAACGAGCTGGTGGCGTAAATGGGCACCGCGCGGGCGCCGGTAGCACTGTCGGGCAGCTCCTGACCGGCGTGCAGCGCGATGGTGTCGGCGGCGAACGAGCGGGATGCGGTATGGCTGGACATCGAGGCACTCTCCATGCTGGGTGAGTGCCGCCGTACAACACGAAGCGCCCGGACGGAGGGCCGCCGGGCGCACTCGCTGTTTAGCTCCTTGTTTTGCGTGGCGGCAATCGGCGGCAAATCACCACGGCACCGGACAGTGCGTCGAACGTTGCGAATCAGTTGTCGTGTACGGCGGTCTTCGAAGGCCCGAAAAAGCTGACGGCCCCCGCCGATTATGTCGTCGAGGGCCGTCAGCACCGCGACTTAGACGGAGAGTCAGCGCCGTAGGCGCCGAGTGCGCGGCCCGTCAAATCGGGGAAACCGCCGCGCACAGGTGAGTATCGGCACACTCGTCCGCAAAAACAAGCCCCAGCGTCCCAGACTGGACTTGACCCGATTTCGTGGACGCCTGACTCGCCCTCATTTCGGGGCGGAGGTGGCGCATGGCCTCGAGCAAGAAAGGAGACCGGCGTGAACGGCGCGTGTTCAGCGCGGAGTTCAAGGCCGAACGCGTCGGCGGCGTACCGCACCGAGCTGGTGGCCCACGGGATGCTGGCGAGCATGAGCGGCAGGGGCAACTATCATGACAACACGGTCGCCGAGCACTTCTTCGCGACCCTAGAGATCGAGCTGATCATGAAGCACGACTGGCGCACCCGCGCAGAGGCGCGGCGGGCGATCTTCCGCTACCTCGAGACCTGGTACAACCAGAAACGGCGGCATTCTATTTTGGGCTACGTCCGCCCCGCCGAGGTACAATCAAAAAGTGTGGAAATGAACGGCAGACGGTGGCACCTTTTCAGGTAACCCAGTCACCCCCGGGAGAATCCCGGCAACAAAAAGGAGCCACCGCCCGTGATGAA
>VYMF01000049.1_pt1 | contig 43270 bp, 39 predicted proteins | sample 5115271 | NCBI WGS metagenome assembly VYMF01 (sample SAMN12291778, study PRJNA351875) | freshwater metagenome | isolation source: freshwater lake | place: USA: Michigan, Wintergreen Lake | collected 2013-08-08
GGGATAAAGTGTCGGGGCTGCCCCGACCCCGACCCCGACGCGCCAGCGAAGCGTAGCGCGCGACCCGGCCTGGACCCCGACTGTTGGTAGACCCCGACTGTCGTGGCAGTGCCCCGACCGTGGTGGCTGTGCCCCGACTGTCGTGGCAGTACCCAGACCCCCACCCGCCACCCCGACCAAGACCACAGGGTTTACCGCCCCACCGGCTCCGATTCGAAAATGCGTCCCGCGTCGCCAACCGCCGCCACACCGGCGCTCCCCGGCACCCCAAACAGCGCATACACAATGCTGCGCCAGGTCGACGGCACCGGCCGCCACGCCACGCCGTCGTAGCGCACCACCGTGCCGCTGTCCCCCACCGCGTACACTTCGGTCGGCCCGCGCCCCCAGAGCGCCCGCAGATCACGCGGCGTGGGCTTGGGGAGCGCCTGCCACGACACCCCGTCAAAGCGCAGCGCCGTGCCGCTGTCGCCCACCGCGAAAACATCGTTGCCCGCGCTGCCCCAGATCGCGCGCAGACGGCTCTGCGTCGGCGCCGGCATCGCCTGCCAGCGCCCGCCGTCAAAACGCAGCACCGTCCCCGAGTCGCCTACGACAAATAGGTTGGACGGATCGGTCCCCCATGCGGCACGCAAGAAGCGCTGGGTCCCACTCTGCTGCGGCGTCCAGCCTGCACCGTTGGAGCGCAGTACGGTGCCACGTTCGCCCACGATGACATGCTGCCCGCCGCCGCTCCACACGCTCCGGAGTATTGCGCGCGTCGGTGAGTCATCCACCCGCCATTGGCTGCCGTTGAAGCGCAGAATACTCCCCGTATCCCCGACGGCGACGATGTCGGTGGCCCCGTTGCCACTGATCCCGTAGAGGTCGTTCGACGAGGGCACACGCTCCGGCACCCACCCGCTGCCGGTACGGCGCAACACCGTTCCACCAAAACCCACAGCGAACATGGGCCCCGACGAGGCGCCATACACCGACAACAGCGGCGGATCGCTGTTCTCCACCGTGACCTGGGCTGTGCTGCCACTGCCGCGAAGCGTGAGCACGGTGCCGTACCAACCAGCCAGGCGGAGCGAGCCGTCCTGCCGCTGGGCAATCGCCCGCAGATTCGTGCCGATGCCAATGGAGAGGGCACGCCACGAGCTGCCGTCGAAGTGGTACGTCGCGCCGTTGTTCCCCACCGCATACACATCGTCGAACGCACGACCGCGGAGGGCGAACAGGTTGGCGGCACCGGGCGACTCCATGCGCTGCCATTGTACGCCATCAAAGCGGAAAATTCCCCCCTGCACCCCGACGGCGAAGACGTTCCCAGCGCTCGTGCCCCAGATATCGAAAAACGGGACGCCGTCGGGCACCGTTTGCCGAGTCCACGTGCTGCCGTTCCAGCGCACGATGGTGCCGTTGTTCCCCGCCGCGAAGACCGTCGTACCGTTGGCCCCCCACAGTCCCCAGAGTTCATCCGTCACGCCGCTCGTCATAGTCTGCATCGCGACGCCGTCCCACCGCAAAATCGTACCGCGCTCACCCGCGATGAACACATCGGTGGCCGACAGCCCCCACACTTCGAGCAGCGTGGCCGTCGTGCCGCTGTTCACACGGGTGAAGGTGCTGCCCGCGCCGCGGAGAATGAGGCCGCCCGAACCCACCAGCCAGACATCAGCGGGAGAACTTCCCCAAATGCCCACGATGGTTTCGGGAGTGCCGAGCGGCACGATTTCCCAGGGGCCGTCGTTGCGCGAACGGAGCAGCCCCCCGTTTTGGCCGCCGGCATACGTGGTACCGGCGCCGTCGTCCCACACCGCGAGAAAGGTGACGTCGGATACGCCACGCCGGGCCGTGCGCCACTGCGAAATGCCAGGGGAGGTGGCGGTCACCGAGACGGTGACCAGTGCCGACAGCGGGCCGGCGTTGCCCGTGGCATTGGCGGTAATGCGTGCCACCCCGGGCGCCACAGCGAGCACGACGCCCTTGGCGTCCACCGTCGCCACAGCGGGGGCATCACTGCGCCACGTCAACGCCGGCGAGGTAACCAGCGCACCGGTCGCGTCACGCCCCTCGGCGCGCACGGTCGTCTGTTCGCCGGCGGGCAAATTCACCGACGCCGGCGAGACGGTCAGTGTGGCCAACCGCACATCCGGCGTGACTTCCACCGGCCGCTCGCGGCAGCCGCCGGCGAACAGCAACGAGACCCAGAGCAGCGATGCTCGATACATACGCGAAGGCATGTGGGAGCCTAGCGATATCGGCCCTGTCCTCGCAACAGTGCTGCCGTAGCTCATGCCGAGTTTGCCCAGCCCACCGACAGCACGTGCGTCGTGGTTGTCCTTGGCACGCCAGTCGCGATGCATACGGGCTGCAACGGCCGCGGTCGCACCGAGGTGGTGGGGCACAAAAAAACGTTCACGCCGCTCGTCGCTTATCGGCCGGCGCGGCCACCAACGAAAAACGCGCCGTGCTCCCAGAGCACGGCGCGTTGGTCTTTTTCGTCCGCTACGGTTTGGTGACGTTGCGGAATCGCGGCGTGTAATCCGGGAAGATGACCCCGAGATTCGGATTGCCGAGCCGGTTCTGCACGATCTCCGACAGAATGTCGCGGTGATCGAGCGTCACGCGCAGGTCTTGGCCAGACTCGAGCACTTCGCGCGCGAGGCCGGGCCAGCCGTTGGTGAGCACGCGGCCACCGTTGATCTTGCGGCCCATCGCAAAAGCCACGTTGCCGCGGCCATGGTCGGTGCCACGGTTGCCGTTCTCACGTGCATTGCGGCCGAACTCCGAAATCACCACCACCGTTACACCATATGCCGTCGTGCCCTGAATGACGTCGGCATGGAACGCGGCGAGCGCGTTGGCCAGGTCGAGCATGTTGTTGTGCATCCCCTGTCCGTCCATACCCGGCACGTTGCCCTGATTGGAGTGCGTGTCCCAGCCGCCCCGGAAGGTATGAATGGCCTCGACGCCGACGTTGGCCTTGATGAGCGCCGCCGTCGAACGCAGCACGTTGCCAAACCCCGAGGTGGGATACACCGCACCGTTTTCGGTACGATAGCCGGCGAAATTGATGCTCTGCAGCAGCGCGATCGTGTTGGTGGAGTCGAGCGCGTTTGCGGCAACCGGATTGCTGGCCCCCCGATAATTCTCCGCCAGCCACTGCATGCGGGCGTTTGCCGTGGCGCCGCTCCCGCCAATGGTGAACGAGTTCGGGTTGGGAATGGGGAGCGCCTTGGGTCCCAGCTCGAGCGTCTTGGGCAAGCCGCCGGTGAAGCCAAGCGCCCGCAGTGGCGCGTCGGTGCGCAGCGGCGCGCTGGTCGCCAAGTGTCGCCCGAGCCATCCGCCCGCCACGTTCACATCACGCGGCTTCCCCACTTCGATGTACCGTTGCGCATCGAAGTGCGAACGCGAGTTGTCGACCGAGCCGGTGGCATGGGCCACCAGCAGATCGCCGGTCTGATACGCCGGAAACAACGGCGCCATGCCCGGGGAAAAACCGAAGAAGCCGTCGAGGTTCGTCGCCCGGTTGGCCGTCCCCGTCGCCGCATCGGGACGCGGGATGTTGATGTTGGGGCGTCCCGTGTAGTAGTCGGGATCACCGAACGGCACCACCATCGACATGCCATCGGTCCCGCCGCTCAGGAACACCGACACGACAATGTCGCGCGTCGCGTTCGATGATTGCGCCAGGACCACCTGCGGAAGCCAGGTGGGCACGAGCGCCGCGATGCCGATGCCACTGGCCATCGAAAGGAAATCACGGCGCGCCAGCGTCTGGTATTCCTGACATCCGGTGTCGAGTGTTTCGTCGCTCATGCGGGCAGTTGCCGGTGAAGTGAGCCTGTCGGCCGTGTCACATACGGGAGCATCGGGACCATCAGTACCATCATCAGTACCACTGGAACTCGTTGGCGCTGATCGCGAGGGACAACGTTTCACGCACGCGCGCATCGCTGTACGCGGCACCGCGCAGGTAGCTCAGCAGCGACGCCCGGAGCGGCGACGGCATTTCGCCCGCGAACAGCCGCGTGTTGATCTGCTGCAGGACGCCATCGGCGTTGTCGGCGGCGCGGAACAACATCGAGTCCGTACGATACGTCGTGGTCGATGTCTGCCCGGCTAGATATTGCGCATACGTCCACCGCGGCAGCACCAGACCGCTCCACCAGGCCACGCTGTCAGGGTACCCATCGGGCTGGTCCCACTTGAACAGCGGCTGCCCCATCCCGTCGTGCGCGCGCCGCGCATTTCGGATGTTCGGCGCCGTGAGCGGCGTGGTGCCGAGTCCGCGCATGGCCGAGACCGCCAGATGGAACGGCCGCTTGTACTTGGCTGGCGCCGCCGCGAGGTTCTTGCTCGTGAGAATCGTGCGGATCATCGCGCGGATATCGCCACGGGTACGCGTGTACGTGGCGGCTGTTGCATCGATGACGGCCGCCGGCGGACTGTACGCCAGCAGCCACGTCGCCATCTTGGTGCTGATGTAGCGCGCCGTGCTCGGATGATCGAGCAACATCTCAATGGCCAAGTCGCCCTCGGCCTTCATGGCGGCATCGGTTGCGGTAGTCGACATGGCGGGGAACGCCCGACCCATGAACGACTTCGCGCGAATATCGTGGTTGGCGCGGCGCCACAGGAACGCCCCGTCGACGGAGGTGCTCCACCCCGTCAGAATACGCGACAGCTCGGCCACGTCCGTCTGCGTATAGCCGCCATCCACCCCGAGGGTGTGCAGCTCCATGATCTCGCGTGCGTAATTCTGGTTGGGCGTCGGGGTTCGGCTGCTGCTCTGGTTCAGATAGTTCAGCATCGCCGCACTGTGCGCCGACGCCACGAGCAGGTCGCGGAAGCTCCCCATCGCGTGGCGACGAATGACGTCCCGGTCGTCGAGTATCTTGGTGAATCCCACGCCGCCGACTTCGATATCGACGCTGAAGTGGTCGGTCCAGAACTCCACCATGCGCTCGTACAACTGGCGGCGCGAGAAAAGCGCACGATACCAGGAGGCATCGGCCAGCTGTTCCATGGCCTCGTTCCCCTCCTGCATACGCAGCGCGGCGCCCGTCATGGCCATCATGGGCAAACGGGCGGCGACGAGCTGATCCACCCCGCTGTCGTCGATCGCCGACCAGTTCAGCTGATACTCGAGGTAACCGCCGTAGCCGAGCTGTCGCGCCCGCGCCACTTCTTCGGGGGCGAGTCCCATGGTCGTGCGGCGCACCAGCCGCAGAACCGGATCTTGCCACGCAAGCGACACATCGGCGCCCGGCACGGTGCCGGACGGCAATGGAAGACCGCGTCCCCCACCGGTCCGGGGCGGTTGCGCCGACAGCGCCTGGCCAGCGGCAAGTGCCGCCACCGCTCCGGTGCCCATGGCAAAGAACCGACGGCGACTTGGCGTCGCCTCGGGCACGCTGGCCGTGCCCTCCTGCTCCCGCTCGCTCAAGATGGTCATGGGTGAAATGTTCGCGGGAAAAGGCGTTCTGTCAACAAACGAGACGCAAATGGACCCATCCAAACTGTGCGTCACGTCATAGGGGAGTGATATCCTGCGCCTCCCATGAAACACGACGTCGAAGACGCCGCCGGGGAGACGCCGCCGGGGAGACGCTCCCGGGAAGACGCCGCAGCGCGCAACCGGTAACGTCACCCGTGAGACGGTCTACAACGCCCCGACGTTAAGCCCGTAAATCGCCTGCAGTAACGCAATGGCCACCAGGGCGACGACGCCACCGAATCCGAGGATCATGGCCGGCTCGATCAGCGCCACCAGACGCCCGAGCTGGCGTTCGGCCGCCTCGTCCGCCGCGTCGGCAGCCCGCGTTGCCAAAGGCGCCAGCGCCCCCCCCGATTCGCCGGCCTGCAGCAGCTGCTGCGCCAATGGCGGGAGCGCCCCGGTCAGCGCCTCCGAGAGCGCCGCCCCATCGCGGACGCGCGCCTCCGCCGGCATCAGCCGCGCCGCGTAGGCGCGATTGTGGACCGTCCCCCGCGCCAGCGACATGCCTCGCAACAGCGAGACTCCCGCATCCAGCGCCAGCGCGAGCGTACCCAGATACCGCGCCGCATCCCGCTGCCGTTCGAAGGCGCCGAGCACCGGCCAGGCCAGGCGCCGGGCATCCCACGCCAGCCGCCGCTCAGGGTCCCGCAGCCGACGCTGGAAGGCCACCAGTGCGACCACAAGGGCAGGGAAGACCAACCAGCCGCCCCGCGTGAGAAACACGCTCAGCGCCAGCAGCACGCGGGTGGAGAGCGGGAGCGCCTGCCCGGTATCGCTCAGCAGCGTCGCGAAGCGCGGAACCACTACCAACAGCATCACCAGCGTCCCCACGGTAGACGACAGCGCGAGGACCAGCGGGTACACCAACGCCCCACGCACCCGCGCGGCCACGTGCGCGCGGCGTTCCAGTACCTCGGCGAGCCGCTGAAACGTGTGCGAGAGTGTACCGCTGGCCTCGGCCGCCGCGACCGATGGCGCGAACTCCGGCGGCAGCCCAGACTCCTGCGCCATCGCCTCCGACATGGGGACGCCGTTTCGCACGCGCTGCTGGACCGCAGCAAATGCCTCGCGCCACGTCCGCGACGCCACGCCCGCGGCGCCGTCGTCGTTGCCCTCGCGGCGCTCGCCGCTCTCGCGTGACGCAAAGTCGAGCGCCCGCTCCGCTGGCACCCCCGCCGCCAGCAGCGTCGCCACCACGCGGGTGAGTACCGCGAGCGCTTCCATGTCCTGTCCGGACCAGTGTGCCCACCGGGTGCCGACGGCGGCGGTGATGCGCGCCTGCCACCCCGGTCCGGCGGCGCTGGGGTCGGCAGGCGCGGTCGTCGCGGTGCCCACGGGCAGCAGCTCGATGACCCACAGCGATTGCTCACGCAGCTGAGCGAGCGCCTCGGCCGCCGTCGCCGCCCGCACGTCCCCCTCGACTTCGCGACCGGCGGCATCCGCCGCCCGATAACGCCACGTCACCCGTCTTCTCCCGCACTCAACACCCGCGCCAGCTCGGCGACCGTCGTTCCGCCCACGCGTACGAGGCGCACGCCATCATCACGCAGCGACGCCACCCCCTGGGCACGGGCCATCGCGCGCAGCGCGCCGGCACGCTCCCCACGCGCAAAGGCCTCGCGCAGGGGATCGGTCATGACCACCAGTTCCGTGATCGCCTGACGGCCGCGATAGCCGGTGCCTGAACAGTCGTCGCAGCCATGCCCCGCGCGCACCGTGGTCAGCCCGTCACCCCCCAGCACCGCGCGTTCGCCGTCCGTTACGGGGTGCCACTCGCCGCAGCGGTCACAGATACGCCGCACCAGGCGCTGCGCGAGCACGCCCTGCAACGTGGCCGTGAGCAGATACGGCGGCACGCCCATGTCGCGCAGCCGCGCCAGCGCACCAATGGCATCGGTGGTGTGCACCGTGCTCAGCACGAGGTGCCCCGTGAGCGCCGCCCGCACCGCAATTTCGGCGGTCTCGGCGTCGCGCATTTCGCCCACGAGAATCACATCAGGGTCGTGACGGAGAATGGCGCGCAAGGCTTCGGCAAAGCCGAAGCCGGCGCGCGCATTCACCGGTAGCTGCACCACCCCATCGAGCCGGTACTCCACCGGATCTTCCACTGTCACCACCTTCACGCCGGGCGCACTACGTTCACGCAGCGCGGCGTACAGGGTGGTGGTCTTGCCCGAGCCGGTGGGGCCGGTGACGAGGACGAGCCCGCTGCTGCGTTGCAACAGCCCGCGCAGGGCGTCGGCCACCGGTGCATCCAGACCGAGCGCATCGAGCGCCTGCGGTTGTGCCGCGTTGCCACCATCGAGCAGGCGCAGCACGATGCTCTCACCGTGCAGAGCGGGCAGCGTGGACACACGCACATCCAGCTCGCGTTGACCGACGCGGACGCGCGCACGACCATCCTGCGGCAAGCGGCGCTCGGCAATGTCGAGCCCCGCCAACACCTTGATGCGCGACACCACCGCCGCACGAAACTCGACACCGAGTTGCTGCGCGTCACGGAGCACGCCGTCGAGGCGCATGCGGATGCGCACGCCGTCGATGGTCGACTCCACGTGCACATCACTGGCCTTCGCGCGCAGCGCCTCCGCGAGCATGGCGTTCACGACCTGCACGACCGGTTCACGGCTCGCGAGGGCGCGCAAGTCGTCGAGCGATTCCACGCTGTCACCATCAAGCGAACGCGTAGCCACGTGATCGGTGCCGCGTGGCGCCGCCACGAGAGCAGCACGAATGTCCCCGGCCCCCGCTGCCACCAGCTGGACCGGTGCCCCCAGTGTGCGCTCGAGCGCATCGAGGACGTGCGGGGCCGGCGTGCCATCGGCCGCGACGCGCGCCGCATCGGCCGTGATGCCCAGCGGCAGCACGGCGTGCTCTTCGAGCCAGCGGGCCGGAAAGCGGTGGGCCAGCGGGTCGCTCGCCGCTGCACGGAGTTCGCGCGCGTCGCTCATGACGGACTCAGTACGACGGCGGTCGTTTGACCGGGGTGTCGTCCAATGCCCCGGGCGACTTCTCCTCCATGCGCTTGCGGAGGCGTTCCCGAATGGTGTCGGCGTCCGCATCGGAGCGCACGATGTGCGGCGTCACGAAAATCGCCAGTTCCGTCCGCTGCCGCGTGGTGGATTGCCGGCGGAAGAGCGCCCCCGCGAAGGGAATGTCCTTGAGCAGCGGAATGCCCTGATCCTGCACCTGACGCGTGTCCCCGATGAGCCCCGCGATCACGACCGTCTGCCCGTCGCGCAGAATGGCGCGCGTGCTGGCCTCGCGGGTGGAGATCACCGGGGCACTCAGCGCGGCCGACACGGTCTGCGGCGTGAGTGAACTCACTTCCTGCAGCAGTTGCACGGACACATAGCCGTCGTCGTTGATCGTGGGGACAATGGACAGCTTGGTGCCCACGTCCTGGTACTGCACGGCCCGGTCGATCGACACGTCGTTGCCAAGCCGCGTGCTGGCAATGAATGGCACCTTGTTGCCGACCAGAATCGTCGCTTCCCGGTTGTTCACCGCGACGATTTCCGGCGTGGAGAGCACCTGCACCGTGCTGGTCGACGCGATGGTGCGCAGTAACGCCCGCACGCCCGTGCCATCGAGGCGCACCAGCCGCAGGAGCGCCGACGTCGAGCCGGTATCCGGGATCTCGGGATTGCCGAACTGCCCCCGGACGTCACCGCCACGGTTGACCGCCCCCCAGTCCACGCCGAACTCGAAGCCGCGTCCGAGGGCGATCTCGGCGATCGTGACCTCGAAGAGCACCTGAGCCGGCCGCACGTCGAGCGCGTCGATCGTTTCGCGCAGCATGGGGAAGTTGGGCGGCGCCGTCCGGATCAGGAGCGAGTTGGTCGGCGCATTCGCGACGACGGTGGTGCGCCCCACCAGCAGGCCGGCGGCGGAGTCGCGCGGCGTGACGCCAGCGGGCGTGCTGTTCGCACCGGTGCCCGCTGCGCCGGAGTTGGACATGCCGCTGTTGGACATGCCGCTGTTGCGCGTGCGGAAGGTGTCCGACTCTCGGGTACGGAAGCTGTCGAGCGCGCGCGTCAGCGAGCGGTCCGCCAGCGAGCCGGTGTTCGCGTTGGCCACCTGCACGCCGAACAGCTGGCCGATTGCCCCGGCGAGGTCATCGGCCGACGCGTACTTGAGATGCACCACATACGTGCGGAGCCCCGACTCGCCCGCCGGTGAACTGTCGAGCGTGCGCAGCAGTTCGAGGTACCGCGCCATGTTGCTGCCACGATCGGTGATCAACAGGGCATTCGATCGCGTGACCGTCTCGATGCGGGCGCCCTTCGCGGCAACGGCCTTCAACGCTTCAGCGCCTTCGTCCGCGCGGATGCTTTGCAGCGGCACGAGCTGCGTGACCAACCCGAGCGGCGCCGGATCGGGGAAGGCGAACCCGGTGCGCAGTGTGCCCGACGACGGCGACTTCTCCGTGGGCAGCACCTGCGCCACGGTGCCGCTCGGAATGAGCATCAGACCGTGCGCCTCGAGCAACGATTCGAGAACACGTTCCACATCGGCGTTGGTGACCGCCGCCGGCGTGGCGAACGTGACCCGCACATCGGGGATGTCGGAGAGTATGACCGTGCGACCGAGGATCTGCGCCAGCGCGCGAATCACGTCGGCGAGCCGGGCGTTCGAAAAGTCGAGTGAGGCGGCGCGTGCGGATTCGGCCGGTCGCTCCTGCGCCGACGACACCGCGGGCATGCTCAGCAGGCCGAACGCCAAGAGATGACGGGCACGCAGCCCGCTGACGGAGGGGAATTTCATCGCCGCTCGGGTTCACCGGAGTCTGACGGGACTCGGCGGAGGAGGCGCACCGTACGCGTCCCCGCCGATGAAGAAAGCTCTACGCGATCGGCGCCAATGCGGCGCACGCGGTAGCCGGACACACGATCACCAACTTGCACGAGCTTCGGCACGCTATCGGCACCCGAAAAGCGCATCAGCGCCCGCGACACGCCATCGAGCATCACGACGCCCTGCAGGACGACGTCGTCGCTCATGACGGGCGCTGTGGGCACGACTGCCGTGAGATCAGGGGTGAGCTCCAGTCCCGGTAGTACGAACCGACTGCGCGGCGCCTGCCGCGTGGCGCTGAAGAGGTTGGCGCGCACCATGCGCACCGCGTTGTTGTCCGCGCGGCGGTTGGCCGGAAACGGGGTACTGTCAGCGGGGAGGACCGTCAATGAGGCCGGAGCGGTTTCACCCACGGGTATCACCAACAGGACGGCGCCGCTCACGACGAGTACGGCCGCCACCAGATACAGCAGGCGTGGCGTTACGCCGGTCTTGGCCGGAGCCGTCGACGCGCTCATCGAAGGGCCCCGTCGATCACCACGGGCGCCCGTACGCCGATCGTCACTTGCAGCACATCGGGCGCGCCGCGCAAGGCGCTGTTCTGTTGCACGCTGAAGCGTTCCACCACCACGACGCGTGGTCCCGCTTCGAGCGTGCGCAGCAACGCCGAAACGCCGTGAATGTCACCGTAGGCCGAAATCGAACCGCGCAGCTGCGCGACGGTGCCGCCCGTCGACGCGCTGTCGGTTTCCGGGCTGACTTCCACACGATTCACCGCCATTCCCGCGCCTTCGGCGGCGTCCTGCATCAGCGACTGCAGGGCACTCGCGGCGATCGGTTCGGACGTGGCATGCAGGACGCGGCGTGTAGCGGTGGCCAGCCAGGCTTCATCCTGTGCGGCGGCCTGTTCGAGTCGGGGCGCGGCGGCGGCGTAGCCCCCGAGCAGTGCCGCGCGAGCACGCGTGGCGTCGATCTGCCTCTCGCGCGCGCTCGCCAGCCGCACCACGGGCATCACGCCGTATACCAGCAGCAACGAGACCGCCAGCACGACGAGCGCGCCAACGATGACGCGCTGCTCCCGTTGCTGTTCGACGAAGCGCGCGCTCATGGTGTCACCGGCGCCGCTGACGCCGTGCGAAAGCCGATGGAGAAGGAACTGCGCTGTTGGCCGCCGTCGAGGAACCGGGTGGAGGGGGCGAGCGCCCGCACATTGCTGATGCCGGCGATGGACGACAGCAACGGCACCAGCGTGGCGGCGTTGCGCGCACTGCCGTCGATGCGCCACTCGGCGCCATCCCACTCGGCGCGCTGAACGAATACGTCGGCGGGGAGTCGATCGCCGAGCGCGGCGAGGACATCGCTGGTGCGCACACCGGTATCGGCGCTCACGAGTTGCCGTTCGGCGAGCGCCTGCTGCCGTCGCGCTTCGGCGTCGAGCGCCGGGCGTGCGGACGCTTCGCGCGCGCTCCGCTCCTGCTGGGCATGCACGAGCGTCCGCTCGCGCCACTGGTCGACTCCCCATAGACAGAAGCCGAGGGCGGCGGCGCACACGGCGCCCGCGCGCCACCACTCGGCGCGGCGGCGGGTGCGGAACTGCCGTTCTAGGCTGGGGTCGAGCAGCTGCCCATCGAGCGGGACGGTGTCACCACGCAACACCGCGTGGGCGCACGTTGCCAGGTCGAGCGGCGTCAGAGTGCCGGCGGGTGCTGCCCGCATGCGTCGCATCGTGCGCACGCCGTCGGTGCCGAGGTCCACCACACCGGTTTCCCCGTCGGTGGCTGACGCGGCAAAACTGCCCGTGAGCCCTGCCAGGGCGGCCGCTTGCGGAAGCGTGACCACGCCATCGACCGGTGCCAAGGCGCTGAAGTCACGCACCCACGCCGCGAGCGGCGCAGCGGGCATGGCCAAGGCGACGCGCGCGGCGATGGCCACGGCCACGGTGTTCGTGCCGGCCGACTGTTCCGAGACGATCGGAAACCAGCGGTCCGCGTCGAGTTGCACCATGCGCCGCTGCAGCGAGACCGCGACGGGTGGCAACGCAATCGGCGCCGCCTCCAGCCACGCGAGCCCCGCAATCAGGACGATGCGCGACGGCGGAGCAGGCAGTGCGGCCAATGCGTTGACCACGGTACCCGCCGTGTCGGCGTGCCACGGCAGCTCCGCCACCGGCGTCGTACTCCCCGCAGTGTACACGCGTACATGATGCTGCTCGAGCACAACGGCCCACGCGCGCCTCATCGCGACTGCTCCCGCCAGCGGACGAGTCGCAACTCACGGTCCTGAATGGCATAGACGGCCTGAATTTCCTGCGTGACCGCCGAGCCACGTTGCCACCCGCGGGCAACAATGAGCACGCGCGTCGGTCGGTCCACCAGTGAACCGGACGCCGCGGCGCGCACGGCGGGCGATGCACGACGGCGATCGATGCGGCCGTCGCCGTCGACGGTCAGTGCTTCGGCCACGGCGCCGAGCCAGGGGGCATCGGCGCCGACCAGGGCTTCGACCTCGTCGAGTGAATCGAAGGGACGCATGGCCCGCGGCGTGGCGGACTGGCCGAGCAGCGCGGCAAAGAGCGAGTCACGACGCACGAGGGAGTCGCGGACCGGTGCCGGAGTGTCTGCGCCGCGCACGTAAGCGTCCAGACGTGCCGCAATGCGCGCCGCTTCGTCACGTGGCGCGACGGTGCGGAACAGCGACGTCAACCCTTCCACGCCGGCGCTGTTCACATCGAGTCGCGCACTCACGTTCACGAGCGTGGCGGCAAAGGCGCCGTCGCCCACGCTGTCAGTGACGAACGGGGTGCGCATCGCCGGATCGAACAGGGCGTCGTACACGGGGTCCAGCGCACTCGTGTCGGCCGGCGCCGCGCCCGGCTGCGGCGCGCCCAGTCGTGTTTCGATGGCCACGCGAGCGGCAAGCACGGCGCTCTCCGCCATCGCCCGGGCAACCAGGGTGGCGCGCGTGTTCGCGGTGAGGCTCGCCGAATTGCGCGCGGCTCGGCCGACCACGGCCGTGAGGCTCACCAGGACCGCGATCGTCATGAGGGCGGTGAGCAGCGCCACGCCGCGCCGCGCCCGCGGAATGCAACGACTGGCGCGCGTCGTGGGCGTCGGCAGGGGCGTCGTCATGGCACCGCCTGCCCCGCGCCAAGCGGATCGAGGACCGCCACGAGGGGCGTTGCGGTTTCGGTGGCACGCTGCCAGCGAAGCGCAATGGCGGCCGGCCGGGTCTGCGCCAATGGCCAATCCGACCGCCACTGCACCAGGTCGCCGGCACGCCCGGCCTCGAGCACGTCCACGTCGAGCGTGCGAATGCCGGTGAGCTGCATGGTGATGGGGATGCCGCGGGCGCTGCCAGCCACCGGCGCGGCGTCGAGTCGCAGTCCGTTGCTGTCGACCATGAGCGTGGCCCGCCAGACGGGACCCGTGCCAAGCGGCACCTGAACACCGGTGGTGAGGAACGTCAGGATGGTGCCCGACTCGTTGCGTTGCAGGTGCAGCAGGGGCTCGCTTGTTCGGTCGGCGGCCGGCGCATGACGCAGCATGTCGGTCAACACGGCGCGCAGACGGGCCTCGGCTTCGCTGTCGGTCTTGTGCGCCGCCACGCGCTCGCCGGTACGGCGCGCCGCCACGATGCTCGCTCCCGCGACGCCGGCGGCGATGGCCGTTAGCGTGAGGGCGAGCATCAGCTCGAGCAGCGTAAAGCCGCGACGAACGCGCACCAGCTGAGCGGCGGCCATCAGCGCGCCCGCAGCGTGGCGCGTTCCACGAGACGGGAAAGCTGCACGCGTTCGCCGGCGGTTCCCGTCACGGTGATCTGCACCATGTCGAGACGATCGCCGGCGCCATAGGGAACGCGCTGCATCGATACGCCGTCGCCGACAGGAAGTCCGAGCACGGCGCGGGACATTGCGCTTTCGGCGCGTATGGTGGTCGCGCTGATCTCTTCGGCGCGACGCTGCAACCGCGCGGCGCCCCGCGTACCCTCGAGGCACCCGATGGCGACGACGGAGAGGATGACGGTGGCGAGGAGCGCTTCGAGAAGACTCATGAGGGCGGGCCCGGCTCAGTCACCCAACGGCACTTCCCGGCATCAAAGGCGGCCCGCAGCTCCTCTCGCGCAATCCATCCGGCCGACGGACGGCAAATGCCGCGGGCATCGACGGACAGATCGAGCGGCGCCGGCGGCGCGGTCATCGTACCCGCCGCAATCGGCTCCGGCAGGTCGGGCGCCACGACACTCCACAGGCCGTCGTCGTACACACGGAGGCGCACGGTCTGCTGGCGCTGAACCGCCAGCTGGCGCGCACTGTCCACCACAGCGGTCATGTCGTCGGCCGATTGGGCTCGCCGGGTACCGGTACGGCCCACCTGACGGGACAGCAGCAAGGCGCCCGCCAGGGCGATGATCGCGAGCACGACCACCACTTCCATGAGGGTGAGGCCGGCCCGCAGGCAACGGGGCGAACGCGAGGGAGGCACGGGGCGCGACACAGGGGACAATCTCAGTCCATTACCGGGGATGTCAACAAAGACGCATCACATCCCCGGCAAACCGCCAGCGCGTTACTTCTTGATCAGCGGCGCGATCGCGGCCGGCACCGTCACCGTCACGGCGGCATTCGGCTCCACGCTCTTGATCCCAATGATCATTGTCTGCGGGCCCATGGTGGACTGCGCTTTCGTGGCGAACTTCACGCCGCCGAACTCCTTGTACTCCGAGTAGACCGTCGTGGACTGCATGGTACCCATTTCGGTGGTCGTGCTGGCTTCCGTACCGACTTCGAGCCCCGTGGCGACCGAGAAATAGCGGGTCGTGATCGTCCCCGATCCCTTGCGCACGAACCTCAGCTTCCACGTCTGTTCACCGCCGAAATCGGCCGCCCCTTCGTTGACGATCTCGGAGAACAGCTCGGCGGGGAAGAGCATCCCGGCGTAAAAGTCGGCCTGTTCGAGCGCCTGCTCCTTCTCCTTGCCGTCGAGCACGCGGGGACCCTGCATGGGGTTCATGGACCATGCGTTCTGCCCATCGGTCCCGGTAACCATGTCGCCGATGCCGGGCAACGTGGCCTTGGTGGTCATCTTGTTGGGCGCGAGCATCTGCACTTCGACGTCGGCGGTCAGGCCAGCCGATGGCAACTCCATGCTGGCTATCTGCTTGTACGACATGATCTTGCGGATGGCGTCCTTGCCCCCAATGGCGGCGATATGCTTGGCAATGATGTCCGCTGCCGAGGGAGCGGCCTGCGCAACTGCGGCCTGGGCCGACAGCAGCAGGGTAGCGGACGCCAAGACGGCCATGCGAACAGACGTCGATACGAGCATGTGAAGCATCTCCCAGTGTGAGGACACGTCAGGGGGTAATCGGGCGCACGGCGCGACGTGCGGCCCAGCGAATCGCCGCGTCGAGCGCGGGATCCTGTCCGTCCAGTAACGCGCGACGGAGCAGGGGGGTCACGACATCGGGGATGACCCCGTCGCCTTCCACCGGTTTACCGGTGGGGCCGAGGAAGTCCGCGATGGCGTGGTAGAGGATGTCGCCGTTGGGGAGCCGCTCGGGGACCGAGGGGAGCGCCTGTCCGGCCGATTGGGTACCGAACACCGTGGCCCGCCGAATGGTCTGCAGCCCGCCGGCAAAGATCTCGGTCGTACTGGCCGACAGGGGGTCGACGACCAGCGCAAGCGGACCGGCAAAGGGCCGCACCGGTCGGTTGTTGGTGTCGCTGCGGCGGGGATTCGCGAGAAACTTCATGGTGCCGCTGCGCTGATGCATTTCCCCGAGCGCATACGCGCTATCGAGGAAGTGGCCGGCAAAGCCCATGGCCATCCCTCCCACACCACCGAGGTTGCCGCGGACGTCGAGCACGATCGCGTCGGCGCTCCGCACCGAATCCATGGCCGCATCGAACTGGGCCGCCAGTATCGGCATCCAGATATTGAAGCGGATGATGCCAATGGTGCGCCCGTCCCGGCGCACGCGCTGCCAGGTGAGATGGGCCTCGGTGGGGGGCAGATTGCCGAACTTGACCACCGAACCCTGGACCGGGCCGTAGACCAGCGGCAGGGCGCGGTCACGATTGGCGGCGTCGCGGAAGCCCACCTGCACGGTGTCCTGCTCGAGCCCGCCAAGCGCGCCGGCGGTCATTTGATAGGCCATCAAGGCCCGACGACGCGGCTCGAGCGTCTCCGGCAGTCGCGCCAGCCGCTCGGCAACCGGGCACCCGCGAACGGTCGACACGACCCAGCCGGTCCGGACACCCGCCGCCCACGCCGGTCCGCCGGTATCGACAGCCGACACCACCATCTGGTTGTCCACCAGCCGGACATCGAATCCGATCGCCCCCGAAGCGGCGCCCGACCCCGCCCTTCGATCAGGGGTGACAGCCGCCTCCGAGACTTCCTGTGGGATGATCGCGAAATGCGATTGCCGCAGGCGGCTCACCATGTCGGAGAGCACCGCCCGCAGTTCGCCGCGCGTCTTGACCGCTGCGGCCCGCGGGCGCAGCTCGTCGCGCACCGCCGTCCAGTTCACGCCGTTGTACGTCGGGTCCCAGTGCGTGCGCGCCACGATGCTCCAGGCGGTGTCGAAGGTGACCAGCGGGTCGGTCGCCGGCGCTGACGCCAGCGACGCCATGGGGGCCGCAGGGGCGCCACACGACGCCGGCACGGCGGCCGTCGCCGACACGGCCGAGCGCCGGGAGGCGCAGGCCGCCACACAGCACACCGTCGTCAGCGCCGCCAGCGGGCGGGCCACTTGCAGAAATCGAGCAGTCGGGAAGGCCATCGGGACAGAAAAAGGGAGGGACGGAGCGCCAGCGGTACGTTAATGGGGACTATCCGTGTCGGGAATACCAGTGTTTCAGAAACAAATTGCCACTGCTCTCCACGCGGTCGTGTGCTGCACATTACCATGCAGTGGTACACCACACTTCCACGTGTTTTCCGGATCCCATGTCCGCTCGTCTGCACGCGCTTCACGCTGCCGGTCAGTCTCTCTGGCTGGACTATATCGATCGCACCATGCTCTCCAACGGCGACTTGGCGCGCCGTATCGCCGAGGATGCCCTCACGGGGATGACCTCGAACCCGACCATTTTTGAAAAGGCGCTGGCAGAAGGGGCGGCCTACGACGCACAGCTGGCCGCCATCGATCCGGCGCTCTCCGATCGCGAGGCGTTCTTCATGCTGGCGGCGACCGATGTGCGCAACGCCTGTGACGCGTTTCGCGGCGTCTACGACCGTACGCAGGGGGCAGACGGGTACGTCTCGCTCGAAGTGTCGCCCGATCTTGCGAGGGACGCGGCAGGGACCGTGGCGGAGGCGCGTCGCCTCTGGGCCATCGTCGATCGCCCCAATCTCATGATCAAGGTGCCGGGCACCGCCGAGGGCGCGGTGGCCATTCGCGAGCTCATCGCCGACGGCATCAACATCAACGTCACCCTGCTCTTTGCCATCGATGCGCATGCGCGGGTGATCGAAGCGTACATGGCCGGGCTCGAGCAGCGCGCCGCTGCCGGACTTCCCATCGACCGCATCAGCTCCGTCGCCAGCTTCTTCGTCAGCCGCGTCGATTCCGCCATCGACAAGCAGCTTGCCGGACTTGCGGCGGCCTCCCCCCCGCAGGCCGACCGGCTGCTCGCGTTGCAGGGGAAAGCGGCTATTGCCAACGCCAAGCTCGCATATCGGCTGTTCACCGCCTCGTTCTCCGGTTCGCGATGGGCCGCCCTCGCGGCGCGCGGTGCGCGCGTGCAGCGTCCGCTCTGGGCGTCGACCAGCACCAAGAATCCGGCGTATCGCGACGTCATCTACGTGGAAGAGCTCATTGGCACCGACACCGTGAACACCTTGCCGCCGGCCACGCTGGAAGCGTTCCGTGACCACGGCGACGTGCGCATCTCCGTCTCGGAGCATGTCGCCGAGGCCGATCGCGCGCTGGCCGCGTTGGAGGCGCAGGGCGTGTCGCTGCAGGCCGTGACCGACACGTTGTTGGCGGAAGGGCTTGCCTCGTTCGAGCAGTCGTTCGTGACACTGCTGGCTGGCTTGGGGCGCAAGCGCGCCGCGCTGGCCCCATCGCCCGCGTGATCGAAGCCCCATTCCCCGTGGACACCTTACCCGCGTCATGACCATCCCCCGTACCGGTCCCGAACGTGCTGCGTCTTCGGCAGCCGACTCCGATTCCATGAGCAGCCACTTCAAGCGCGCACATATCCCCCGCACGAAAATCGTCGGAACCCTTGGCCCAGCGAGCAACACGGCAGAGTCCATCCGTGCGCTGGTCGATGCGGGGCTCGATGTGGCCCGGATCAATTTCTCCCATGGGACGCACGAGCAGCATGCGCGGACGATCGCGACGGTGCGCGAGGTGTCGGAAGCGGCGGGTCGGCCGGTGGCCATCCTCGGCGACCTGCAGGGACCACGTATTCGCATTGGCGCCCTGCCCGCGCCGCGCGAACTCGACGTGGGAAGCACCGTCGTGCTGGTGCCCGAAGAGGTGGCGAGCGGCGACGAGATTCCCATCACGTACGCCGATCTCTGCCATGACGTGAACACCGGAAACCGCGTGCTCATCAACGACGGCCTCTTCGAGCTCGTGGTGACGCGCGTCGAGGAGCCCCGGGTGTGGTGCACCGTGGTGCACGGTGGCAAGCTCACCAGCAACAAGGGGATGAACCTCCCGGGCATCGCCGTTTCGGCGCCGTCGCTCACCGAGAAGGATCGCGCAGACTTGGCCTTCGCCGTGGCGAACGATCTCGACATGGTGGCGCTGAGCTTCGTACGTCGCGCGCAAGACCTCGTCGAGCTGCGCGAGCTCATTCCGAAAACCATGCTGGTCGTGGCCAAGATCGAAAAGGACGTGGCGCTCGACAACATCGAAGAAATCATGCAGGCCACGGACGCCGTCATGGTGGCGCGTGGTGACCTCGGCGTCGAGTTGCCCTTCGAGGAAGTCCCGATCGCCCAGAAGCACATCATCGCGACGGCCAATCGCATGGGACGTCCGGTCATCACGGCCACGCAGATGCTGGAGTCGATGATCGACAATCCGCGCCCCACGCGTGCCGAAGCCAGCGACGTGGCCAACGCCATTCTCGATGGGACCGACGCCGTGATGTTGTCGGCAGAAACGGCGGCCGGGCACTACCCGCGTCTCGCGGTGGAAGCGATGCGGCGCATCATCCACGAAATCGAAACACGTCCGCGTCCGGGTTCGCACAGCCGCGCCGATCGTCGGGTCCTTGCCGGCGTGAACATCGAAGAAGCCATTGCCGCAGCCACCGTGGCGGCCGTCCGGATGCTCGACGCCCCGTTGGTAGTCGTCTTCACGAAGAGCGGCTTCACCGCGCGCATCGTGTCGTCGCACCGGCCGTCGGTACCCATTCTGGCACTCACCGACGAGCCGCGTGTTTGCCGGCAGCTCGCCCTCGTCTGGGGGGTGGTACCGCGGCTCGTGCCCACGGCGCGCGGCTACGATCACATGGTGGCGATGGCGCTCCGCGAGGCGCTCGATCTCAATCTCGTGACCAAGGGTGACCGTGTACTCGTCACCGCAGGCGTCCCCTTCGACGTGCCTGGGACGACCAACCTGCTCAAGGTCGAGACCGTTTGATCATGCGTCGGCGCCGCCTGCGCCCGCAGGCTGGACACGGACGTCGCTTCTGAGGACGTCCGTGCGCCTCATCTTTCTCGGCACCGGCACCAGCTTTGGGGTGCCGCAAATCGGGTGCGGCTGCGCCGTATGCCATTCGGGCGATCCGCGTGACCGACGCACCCGCTGTGGGGTCGTGATCGAAGCGCCGAACGGCACCACCCTGCTGATCGATACGCCCCCCGAGTTGCGGCTGCAGTTGGTGGCCACCGGGGTCACCGCGGTCGACGCGGTGCTCTTTACGCACGAGCACGCCGATCACATTCACGGCATCGACGATCTGCGCGCCTTCTCCATCAGGCGCGCCACACCGTTGCCGCTGTACGCGGAGGCGTCCACGTTTGCGACACTCGAAGCGCGCTTTCCGTACATCTTCGACGAGCGGCTTCGCCCTCTCCCGGGAACGACACGTCCGGAAGGCGCGAAGCACATCATCACGCCGGGTGTCCCGTTTACCGTACAGGGCGCCGCGGTTCTGCCCATCGCCGTGCCGCATGGACGCGCATCGGTGGTGGGATTCCGGGTGGGCGATCTGGCGTACATCACCGACGCCAAGACGCTCCCGGATGCCGCGCTCGACGCGCTGATCGGCGTGCGCGTGTTGGTCCTCAATGCCCTGCTGCGCACGGCGCACCCCACGCACCTGTCCATCGACGAAGCGGTCGCGATGGCGCAGCGCGTGGGCGCCGAGCGCACGTTTCTCACGCATCTCACCCACGACACTCTTCACGCGGATCTCGCCGCCGAACTGCCGCCCGGTCTTTCACCGGCGCACGACGGATTGGTCGTCGATCTGCCGGAACGCTGATCATGGCTCTGGCTTTCGATTTCACCAACATGATGGCCAGCGCGCTGCCGCACGGCGCCGGCATTACCGCGACGCAGTGGCACGAGGCTGCGGCTCCCTTCGCGAAGGCGCACGCCGCCGTACACGCGCGCACTCACGATCTCGGGTTCCTCACGCTCCCCGAAAACACGGCGCTGCTCGACACGTCGCTGGCCGTCGCGGCCCAGGTGAAGGGGGCGTTCGACGACGTGCTGCTGCTCGGGATTGGCGGTTCGGCGCTTGGCCCCATTGCGCTACGCACCGCGTTGTGCCCGCCACGGTGGAACGAACTCACCACGGCGCAGCGCAACGGTCACCCGCGCTTGCACGTCCTCGACAACGTCGACCCGACCTCGATCAGCGCCACACTGGCACGGCTCGATCTGTCGAAGACGCTGGTGCTGGTGGTCTCGAAGTCCGGCGGGACCGTGGAAACGATGGCGCAGTACCTCATCGTACGCGAGGCGCTGGCGAATACGGTGGGTGAAGCGCAGGCCCCCGGGCATCTCGTGTTCGTTACCGATCCGGAGGTTGGAGCACTCCGCCGCATCGCACGCGCCGAAGGGATGACCACGGTCGACATTCCGGCCAATGTCGGTGGGCGCTTTTCCGTGCTCTCACCGGTGGGCATTCTGCCGGCGGCGCTCATCGGCATCGACGTGCGGGCGCTGCTCGCCGGTGCCGCGCACATCACCGCCGACGCGCAGCACGCCGAGTTGTCGCGGAACCTTCCCGGTGCCTTCGCGGTGCTGCAGTGGCTCGCCGATCGTCAGCACGGGCGGCGGGTGCACGTCCTCATGCCGTACGCCGATCCACTGCGTGATCTGGCGCTCTGGTTCGTGCAGCTGTGGGCCGAATCCTTGGGCAAACTCCAGGCGGATGGTTCGCCGGTGGGGCCCACGCCGCTGCCGGCGCTTGGCGCCACCGATCAGCACTCGCAGGTGCAGCTGTTCATGGAAGGCCCCAAAGACAAGACGGTCACGTTCATTGCGGTGAAAGGTCAGGAAGGGGAAGGGAAGATTCCCGCCCGTCATGCGGACATTCCGGAGCTAGGCTACCTCGGCGGCCATACCCTCGGCGAGCTCATCGACATCGAGCGGCGCGCCACGGCCGGCGCACTCGCCGCCCGGGGGCGCTTCAACGCCACCCTGAGCATCGACACGGTCGACGCATGGCACCTCGGTGCACTCATGCAGCTGTTCGCGTTGGCGACGGCCTACGCTGGTGAGCTCTACGGCATCAATGCCTTCGACCAGCCGGGGGTGGAACTCGGCAAACAGTTTGCGTACGCCATGTTGGGCCGGGCCGGAAGCGAGAAAGCGCGGGACGAGTGGGATGCGCTCCCCAAGCCGGACTCCCGTTGGGCCATGTAACGCGGCCGGGTGGTTCGCTGGACGGAATACGTGAACGGAACAGCGCCGGCGCGGATCGCCCGGCGCTGTTTCGTTGGATGGAGTACGACCAAGGTCGGATCCAGTCGCTGGAGAACGGGTCGACACTGCCACAGAGAGGTGCTTCACGGCAGCCGGAAGGCGGCGGGGCATCCACCCATACTCCCCCTCATCATGCGATTCTCTCAGTGGCCCATTGCGCGGAAGCTCGCGCTCCTCTGCCTGGCCTTCGGGTTGGTGCCCGTCGCGATCGTGGCAACCTTCATCTTGAATCGCTCGGCGAACACGGTGCGTGAGCGTACCGCCGACCGGCTGCGAGAAGCTGCCGGCCATGTCGCGGACAAGATCGACCGGAATCTCTTCGAGCGATACGGCGACGTACAGGCGTTCGGCTTCAACGAAGTGGTGCGCGAAAGGTCGCAATGGTACCAGCGAGGCTCGCGGCGCAATCGCATTGCCGATCGCATGAACGCCTATGTGGCAGCGTACGGCTTGTACCCGATCATGCAGTTCGTCGATCCCGCAGGGCGGGTGATTGCGGTGAACGATCTGGATGCGACGGGCACATCGATCACGACCTCCCCCTTGCTCTCGGTGTCGCACGCCAACGAACCGTGGCTCACGGCCTGCCTGTCTGGTCAGTTCACGCGCTCGATGGCCTTCAGCGCCAAGGGCAACACCGCCGCGACGGGCACGGTTATCGAAGCGGCGCATACGAACCGGGCCATGACCACGGTGTTCGGTGACAACGCGGAGCAGGTGATCGGCTTTGCGGCGCCCGTACGCGGTGCGAATGGCCGCACCATCGGCTGCTGGCGCAATCTGGCGTCGGTATCGCTCGTGCGGGGGATCCTTGCCGACGCGCAGTCGTCGCTGATTGCTGCCGGCTATGCGCATGCCATCATCACCGTCGTCGACAGCACCGGGCGGCCGCTCACGAGCGTCGGAGACAGCGCCTTGGTCCCGAGTCTACTCGAAACCACAAAGGTGAATGGTGCCCTTGCCACGCTGCTCGCCGGCCAGTCGGGCACCAAGCACAGCGACATCAGCGGCACGGCGACGCAAGTCGCGTATGCACATCTCACCGGCGCGCTTGGTTATCCGGGCATGAACTGGGGGGTGCTTATCGCCGTGCCGCAACGCGAGGTCGATGCCGCGGCCAACATCAGCGCGCTGCGCTTCTCGGTTATCGGGGTCGGCGCCATCATTGGCGTCTGCATCGTCGTCATTGCCATGTGGATCGGGCGACGCCTGGCGAAGCCCGTGCACGAGATGGCCGATGTGGCCGCTGCGGTGGCCGTTGGGTGCACGGACCGTACCGCTTCGTGGCTCTGGCAGGACGAGATCGGCCAGGTTGCCGATTCGCTCAACGGCATCGTGACGGCGCAGCGTGAGCTCGCCCAGACGGCCAATGCGCTGTCGCGTGGTGACACCACGGCGAAGACCGCGATGCGCTCCACCGATGACGCGCTGGGCCGCGCGTTCGGAACGCTGCGCGATACGTTTGCCGCGTTGACCACGGAAGTTGATGGTCTCATTGGCGCGGCCCACGCCGGCCAGCTGTCGCACCGCGGCAATGCCCAGCGCTTTGAAGGCGCCTTCCATGGCCTCGTGTCGGGGTTCAACGACGCCCTCGATGCGATGACGAGGCCGGTTGCCGAGGCGCGTCAGGTGCTCGGCCGCGTGGCCGAACGCGATTTGCGTGCCCGCATGACTGGCCGCTATCGAGGCGATCATGCTGCACTGGCCACCAGTGTGAATTCGGCAGTCGCCGATCTGTCCGCCGCACTGCTCGACGTGCGCAGTGAAGCCGAAGGCATGGTGAGCGCGACGCAGCAGATTGCCGCCGCCGCCCAGGAGCAGGCGAATGGCGCGGCGCGTCAGGCCGAGCTGCTGCAGCATGTGAATACCGAGGTTGGCGTCCAGCGAGGCCGCAGCGCCACGGCGGCGCAGAACACCCGTCAGTTGGCGGCGCTGGTGGCGGCAACGAACACGGCGGCGGTCGAAGGGCGTACTCGCGTCGAAGAAGTTGCCAAGGCGCTCGAGGTCATCCGGGTCCGCGCCACCGATACACAGAAGATCGCCCGCAACATCGAGCAGATCTCCTTCCAGACGAATCTGCTGGCCCTGAACGCCGCCGTTGAAGCGGCGCGTGCGGGGGAGGCAGGGGCGGGCTTTGCCGTGGTTGCCGAGGAGGTGCGCGCGCTGGCGCGTCGTGCCGCCGAGGCCGCCAAGGAAACGCAGGAGGTCATTGAAGGGGCCGTGGATGCAGTGGCTGACGGCGTTCGTGTGGGCGCCACGGCCCTGTCCACCCTGCGTGGTATCGAAACGCAGGCCGATGAGGCGGCGAACCTGGTGGTTGGGCTCGACAGTGCCGCGACCGCACAGGCCCGTGGGCTGCAGGCCATCGACGAGCAGACCGGGCGGGTCTCCGACCTGACCAGCTCCAGCGCTGCCAACGCCGAGGAAACGGCCAGCGCCGCCGGTGAGATGTCCGGTCAGGCCGGCAAGCTGCAGGCGCTGGTCGAGCACTTCAGGCTCGATCAAGAGCCGGTCCACGCGGGCCCCTCGGCGAGACCGGGGAGATCCGCAGGCCACGCCCAGTGGGAGCACCAGCCCGAGAGCGACGCGGACGAACTGGTCGGTGCCGGGATTCCCAACGGCGATATCTTCTGACGGTCAAGCGGACCTCTCGGCTTCCGGGATGGCTCCGCAGCGTCAATTGGCACCGACGATGAATCCGGCGCCCGATTTTCTGGGCGCCGGACTTGCCGCATGCGTCCACAGAGTGGGAACTTTCCGGGGTAGGTTGTGCGCGTAGTCCGAACCCCCGATCACTCCCCATGTCCGACTCTACGATCCATCCGGCGACGCTCGTTGGCGGCGCCGTCACTGTCGCCGGCGGAAGCGTGCACGTGCACGACACTGCGGCGCTCGCGACCGATCAGCTGGACGCCCTGGTTCACCAGGCCGTGTTCGGCGCCACTGAAGGCGAGCGCGATCATGCGCGCTGGGTGATCTGGGAAATCGGCCAGCACGTGGGGGTGCGTCCGGCCTCCATCCACCAGTTGTATGTGGCACGCGGCGAAGGCAAGTGCGGTGGATTCACGGTTCCGGCCATGAACATCCGCGTCATGGCGTACGACACGGCGCGCGCCATCTTCCGCACGGCCCTCAAGCTCGACGCCGCTGCCTTCATTCTCGAAATCGCCCGCTCGGAAATCGCCTACACCGAGCAGCGCCCGGCCGAGTACGTCACGGTCATGTTGGCCGCCGCGCTGCGTGAAGGGTATCGCGGCCCGCTGTTCATTCAAGGCGATCACTTCCAGGTCAACCACAAGAAGTACGCGGTCGACCCGGTGACCGAAGTGAACGCCGTGAAGGCGCTCGTCACCGAAGCCGTCGCGGCCGGCTTCTACAACATCGACGTCGACACCTCTACGCTGGTCGACCTCTCCAAGCCGACGCTCGCCGAACAGCAGCGCCTCAACTACGAAGTGTGCGTCGACATCACGCGCTTCGTCCGCGCGGCCGAACCGGCTGGGGTCACCATCTCGGTGGGCGGTGAAATCGGCGAAGTCGGGACCGAGAACTCCACGCCGGACGAGCTCGACGCGTTCATGGAAGGCTTCAACGCCACGCTGGCGGCGCAGGCGGCCGGTATGGCCGGCCTCTCCAAGATTTCCGTGCAATCGGGTACGTCGCACGGTGGCGTCGTGCTGCCCGACGGCAGCATTGCCGATGTCGCGCTCGATCTCGATACGCTCGAAACGCTCTCCAAGCTCGGCCGCGACAAGTACGGCATGGCGGGCGCGGTGCAGCACGGTGCCTCGACGCTGCCCGATGCGGCCTTCAGCAGCTTCCCACAGCGCGAGACTGCCGAGATCCACCTCGCGACGAACTTCCAGACCATGGCGTTCGATCATCTGCCGCCCGAGTTGCTACGGGAGATCTACGCGTGGTTGGACGTCAATGCGAAGGACGAGCGCAAGGCGACGGACAGTGACGCGCAGTTCTACTACAAGACGCGCAAGAAAGCGATCGGACCGTTCAAGAAGACGTTGTGGTCGCTGCCGGCAGAGCTGCGCGCGACGCTCGGTGCGGCGTACGACGCCAAGTTCACTTTCCTCTTCACGCAGCTTGGCATCGGCGGCACGAAACAGTCGGTGGAGCAGTTCGTGACCGCGCCGGTGCAGCATCGTCCGATGCCCACGGGAGCATCCACCATCATCGCGGCGCCGGACGACGCGGATCTTTCGGACTGAGTCACCAGTACTGAGGGGGCGCAGGTGGCGTCTGCCATCTGCGGCACACCCTCGGGACCCCGAACCTGCAGGAGGTCATATGGCACGCGACAGCGACGATGACGACCGCGTGGTGGTTATCGAGAAGGACAGTTCCAGCGGCATCGGCATGCTGCTGCTGGGACTGGCACTGGGCGCCGGTGCCGCACTGCTCTTCGCGCCGGCCAGCGGCCGAGAGACGCGCGAGCGTCTTTCGCGTGAAGCGCGTCGCGCCGGACGCCGTGTGAAAGACCTCACGGAGGAGCTTGGCGATACCGTGGCCGATCAGGTGGAACGTGCCCGGTTTTCCGTGGATGAACAGGTGGGACGCGCCAAGGACGCCGTGCAGTCGCGCGTCGAGGCGGTGAACGACGCGGTTTCGGCCAGCATGACCGCCGCATCTCATGCGCGCGCGGATATCGAACGCGCTGTGGAGCACAGCAAACAGGCGTACGCCGACGGACGACGCGCCTACGGCGAGCGGACGCGGCGTGCCTCCGGTGCGGCGGGCCCTGCGAACGACGAGCCGCATCTGCAGCATGGCGCGGGTGGTGAAGCCGACGGAGTTGCTGACCAGGGTTGAAACCTGGTGGGACATTCTTCGGCGCGTCTGGCAGCAGAGCGCCGAAGACAATGTCCCGTTTCTCGCGGGAGGGCTGGCCTTCAACATCCTGCTCGCCCTCGTGCCTTTTGTGCTGCTGCTCATTTCCGGACTCTCGTTCCTGCTTGGCAGTGAGCCGGCCGACGCGGCCTCGACCGTCACGTCGCTCGTCGAGCAGCTGCTCCCCAATGACGCGGTCGCGGCCGGCGCCTTGTTGCGCGGCATCGTTGCCGATGTGATGAGCACGCGCGGTGCCGTCACGATCTATTCGGCCATCGGTTTCGCGTGGTTCTCCACGCGCCTGTTCGGGTCGTTGCGCAGCGTCTTGGCGCTCATATTCGACGGCACCGACCGTGGCATCGTCGCCGGAAAACTCTTCGATTTGTTCGCAACCGCGATCGCTACGGTCGCGGTCGTCCTCTATGTGGTGTTTTCGGCGTATCTCGCCTTGGCCGCTACGCGCGGCGTTGCATTGCTGCGCGACTCCGGCGTGATGCCGCAAGCCATGAGTGGGGTCGAATACGTGGCGGGTCGGGTGCTCGCGCTCGCTCTGGTGTTCGCGCTGTTCTATGCGCTCTACCGCGGACTGCCACGTCGACGGCCCGCAGAGCGGGTGGCGGCCGTCGCCGCCGCCACCGCGACCGTGCTCTTCGAGCTGGCGCGACACGCGTTCTCGCTGTTGGTCGGCGCCGCCGATCCGAGCTCGCTCTATACCGGGACGATCGCTGCCATCGTGGCCGTCGTGTTCTGGACGTACTACAGTGCGTTTCTCTTCCTCGTTGGCGGCGAGGTGGCACAGGCCTACGAGCTGTGGCGCGCTGAGCTGGCGTTGCTGGAAGCCAGCGAAGACGCCGAGCGCAGCGTATCTGCGACGGATGTCATCGCGCGCACCAACGCGTCGCCGCGCTCTGCAAAAGGGTCGTCGCCAAATTCGTCGCGCCGTATCTCGCCGCGCTCCAAATCCTGACCATGGCACACACCGCGCCCATCGATCTTCGCAGCGATACGGTCACCCGGCCCACGGCGGCGATGCGGCAGGCGATGGCGTCTGCCGACGTCGGTGATGATGTCCTCGATGGTGACCCGACGACCCGGCAGCTCGAAGCGCTGGTTGCCGACCGACTGGGGAAGGAGCGGGCGCTGTTCTTTCCCAGTGGCACCATGGCGAATCAGGCGGCCATCTGGGTGCACACGCGCCCCGGTACCGAGCTGCTCTGTGATGCCGACGCGCACATTTACCGCTGGGAGATCGCTGCGGTCGCCGGGCTGTGCGGGGTGCAGTGCCACCCGGTACACGGGCAGGGGGCACTGTTCAACGTACACGACTGGCGCGGGCCGCTTCGTGCCCCGTCCATTCACGCCCCTGAGCCGTCGCTGGTCTGCCTCGAGAATACGCACAACGGCGCAGGGGGCGCCGTGACCTCGCTTCTCGACATGCAGGCCATGCAGCAGCTCGCCGCCGAGCATGGTGTGCCGGTGCATCTCGATGGCGCTCGGCTCTGGAACGCGGCCACCGCGCTGCAGCTACCCATCAGCGCACTCGCCGCGTGCGCCGACTCGGTCATGGTGAGCTTCTCCAAGGGACTCGGCGCCCCCGTCGGCGCCTGCCTCGCCGGGTCTGCCGAGTTCATCACCAAGGCGCATCGCGCACGCAAACGTTTCGGGGGGGGCATGCGCCAGAGCGGCATCCTTGCCGCCGGTGCACGCTTCGCCTTGCAGCATCACTACGATCGCCTGGCCGAAGATCACGCCAGTGCGACGTATCTCGCGCAGGTCGTCGATGGTGCGGGGGGCGCACGGGTGGTGATGCCGGACACGAACATCGTGATGGTCGACTTGCCGATGCAGAGGGCGGCGCAGGTGGTTGCGCGCGCGCTCACGCTTGGCGTCCGTATCTCGGAGTGGCATCCGGGCCGCGTGCGTGCCGTCACGCATCTCGATGCGCCGGCGGGTGTCGTGGCCACGGCCGCTACCTTTTTGAGGCAGGCCCTGGAAGAGGTCCTCGTCGCCTGAGGTTCCAAATGCGACCCGTTGTGGGTACCTTCACAGTGCTCCGGGTCCCGGAGGGCGTCAGACCGCCAAATCGGTCAGGACCCCGAAGGTAGCAGCCGCACGTGGACCCTGTCGTCGCTTCGTCAGGCCCGGAGTACTGCGCACGGGAGGATTCGCTCGAAAGAGCGCACCTCCCGTGCGCTTTTTCACGGCCGGCACTCGGGCAACTCGGCGGTCGGTACTGCCGACTGCCACATGCTCCGGATTCTTCGGCAGGTTGCCATGGCGGAGTGACTCGGCAAACGGCCGGGTTGGCAACGATGGGATTTCAGATCGCTCTGGCCACGCGCATCCCCCAGTCTCTGGAGCGCGCGGGTCCACCACGACGCATCGAGGCCCGACGCCAGTGGAGGCGAGCCGGTCGAGTCGCAGCTTCTCGGCGAATTCCAGCGTGGTCACGATGGCGCCGCCACAGAACACGGCGAGCATCGCCACTCCTCCCATGCCTGTCGATGCTCCGGCAGAATATCGTCGGTCGTCGGTCGTACCACAGCAGCCAGAGCGTTGGAAGTGCGAGGCCGGCGAACAGCATACGTGCGGCGGTTGCGCGCTCTCGGGAAACGAGCATATCGGCGGCACAGGCTCCGCCTCCGGCAACCAGGGGCCACCCACGTCGCCGGAGGGCGGTCATGGACCTGCGGCGCGGACTCGCACTCGCCGTCGCTGCTTCAGGAGGCTCGCCCCGTCGACACGTAGGGGCCCGCGTTGTGCCAGGATGCATTCCCGCCTGTAGTCGACGCTCATCCAGCGACCGGAGGCGGCCGTATGGGTAACCGTGCCGGTGCGATAGCCGGAACAGGTGGTGCCGGAGAGCCAGGTTCCCGAGAGACGGAGCGGTCCGAAGGCTTCCCACGCGGTCAGGGTGACACCGCGCTGATCGTCGCCGCTGCTCACGTTGCGCCCGATCAGCGAATACGTCCCCAGCGACACCGAACCGGCCGCATGCTCGGACTGGCGAATACGGCGGTCGAGCCAGACGAAGGCGAGGCCGTAGCGGTGATATCGCCACCTAAGGTCGACTGGGCTGACAGCGATGGCGTCGTCGCCAGCATGGGGCGGCCGCACAGCCGACCCCGATGCATCGCCTGCGGATTGTGCTCACTGCTTCTCCATGTGAGGGAGTTTCACGGAGCGTCGGCAGGACGAGCCCCACCCAGATGGGGACCAAAGGCCCATGTTGGCCGCCCTGGGCCATCCGGTCGTCAGGAACGACTGCGGTCGAGTAAATTCCTGTGATGTCCCTTGCCCTTGCCCGGAAATACCGCCCGCGGAATTTTGCGACTGTCGCGGTGCAGTCCCACGTCGCCAATACCCTCAAGGGGGCAATTGCGCGCGGACGGGTCGCGCATGGGTACCTGCTCTGCGGTCCCCGCGGCACCGGCAAGACCACGCTCGCGCGGGTGCTCGCCATGGCGCTCAACTGTGAGCGGCGTGGCGAACCTGAACTTGGCGGAGAGCCCTGCGGCGAGTGCCAGAGCTGTCAACGCATCTGGAGCGGTTCCGCCTCGCTCGACGTCGTCGAAATCGACGCCGCGTCCAACGGCGGTGTCGCCGACGCCCGCGAGCTGCGCGAGCGCGCCATGTACGCGCCATCGGGCGATGATCGCTACAAGGTGTACATCATCGACGAAGCGCATATGCTCTCGCGCGATGCGTGGAATGCCTTGCTCAAGGTGCTCGAGGAGCCGCCGCCGCGTGTCGTCTTCGTCTTCGCCACGACCGAAGCGCAAAAGGTGCTGCCCACCGTCATTTCGCGGGTGCAGCGTTTCGATCTCAAACGCATCGGTCCGTCCGAAATTCGTGAACGCTTGGCCGCCGTGCTCACGCAGGAAGGTGTGCACTTCGAACTCGACGCGTTGTCGATGATCGCGGCCGCCGCCGACGGCGGGCTGCGCGATGCGCTGTCGCTCACCGATCAGGTGCTGTCGCTGGGGGATACCGCCGACGTCACCGCCGAGCATGTGCGGGTGGCCCTCGGCCTCGTGCCGGAAGACGAGTTTCTGGGACTGCTCGATATCATTGCCGAGCGGCGCGCCGCGGATGTATTCGGCGCCGTGCAGCGGCAGGTAGACGGGGGCGTCGACCTGCAGCTGTTGCTCGCGGGCCTGGGTCGCATGCTGCGCGCGCTGATGGCGATGGGGCTGGGGGGCACTCCCCCCGAGCTCTCCGAGCGCATGCGCACGGAATTGGAGCAGCGCAAGAAAGCGCTGCCCCCCGGCGATGTGCTGCGCATGCTGCACGCGCTGCTCGAGCTCGAACCCATGTACCGCAAAAGCGGACAACCACAGCTGCTGCTCGAAACCCTGCTCGTCCGCTTTGCGCTGCTCGATCGTACGGTGGAGCTCGAGGAGGTGCTCAAGGGGTTCGGCGCCGGTGGCCACGAGGACCCGCCACCGCGGCGCATTACGCACGACGCACGTGTGGCGTCTGCGCACGCCTTGCCGCCGTCGCCGCCGGCCGCCGATGCTCCCGCCCTGTCGAACGCGTCGCTGAGCGCACCGTATACGCTGCCAACGCCGTCACGGACGGCCACACAGCAGGCCGCTGCCGCGGCGGCCGCCGCGCAAACATCGGCCAGCGCGCTACCCCCACGCCGCGCCGCCAGTGGTGCCGTGCCGTCGCTCGAACAGGTGAAGGGGAACTGGAGTGCGGTTGCCGACACCATTCGGCACAATGGGCGCGGCATGCTCGCACAGGCGGTCCAGCGACTCGTGCCCATGCAGATCAGCGCTGCCGGCGCACTCGTGCTCGGCCACGATCCCGACGACGACACCTTCTCGAAAGCTGTCGACGGCGCTCGCCCCGATGTGCTCACGGCGCTGCAGAGCTGCTTCGGTGGCATCCGCTCGTTCACGCTGCACGCCAACGGGGCGGCCGCGGCGGTCGCGCCCGAGGCATCGCGCGCTCCGACCAAGCGACTGACGGCGCACGACGTGCAACAGCAGCGTACCGAACAGCTGGCCGCCAAGGACCCGCTGCTCGAGGCGGCGGTGAAGGCGCTCGATCTGGAACTGCTGGACTGATCAACGGCGGGAACGTGGCGTCGGACGACGCCACCGTCGGCTTGGACTCTCACGAACCACTACGCGATCCGTTATGGACATTTTCAAGATGCTGGGCCAGTTCAAGGACATGCAGGCCCGAATGCAGAGCATGCAGGAAGAGATGGGACAGAAGACCTTCAGTGCGCTGGCCGGCGGTGGCATGGTGAGCGCGGATGTCGACGGCAAGATGCAGCTCAAGCGCATCCAGATTGATCCCTCGATCATGTCGGACAAGGACATGGTGGAGGATCTGATCGTCGTGGCGGTGGCCGAGGCCCAGAAGAAGGCCGCCGAAGCGATGCAGATGGAGTTGCAGAAAGTGACGGGCGGCATGGATCTGCCGTTCAAGCTGCCGTTCTGATCGCCCGGCCGGTTCCACGCCCGCGTGTCCATCATCGACGAACTCACCAGTGAGCTGGCGCGGTTGCCCGGGATTGGCCGGAAGACCGCGTTGCGCTTGACGTACCACTTGCTGCGTCAGCCGGCCGCACAAAGCCGCAAGCTGGCCGAGGCCCTGGTGGCACTCACCGAACGCGTGCGGCGGTGCGATCGCTGCTTCAACCTTACCGAAAGCCCGCTTTGCCGGTTGTGCGCCGATCCACGCCGCGAGGCTGCGGTGATCTGCGTGGTGGAAGAAGCCAGCGACATCGCGTCGATCGAACGCGCCGGGGAGTTCCGCGGGTTGTATCACGTGCTGGGGGGACGACTGTCGCCGCTCGATGGCGTGGGCCCCGATGACCTTACGATTGGCGCGCTCCTGGCACGCCTCGAGCCGGAGGGGGTGCACGAGGTCATTCTGGCCACCAATCCGTCGCTCGAAGGGGAGGCAACGGCGTTGTATTGCCAGCGACAACTCGCGGCCCGCTCGGTCAAGGTCACCCGCATTGCCCGCGGCCTCCCGGTGGGCGGCGACCTCGAATACGCCGACGGGGTGACGATCGCGCAGGCGCTCTCCGCCCGTCGGGAGATGCTCTGAATCGGGCGTCGGGCTTGGCGATCCGGGTGCGCATGAAGAACGGCTGGGGGCGTGGCCGCCGGCCGCACTCGGTTACCTTCGTACCCATCCAAGCGTAAATAGTGGGCGACTCTTTCGTGATTCTGTGCACTGGGAGCCTCGCCCGCTGCTGCGTCGCTAGGCCCGATGGGGGGCTGAGGCGAACGGCGCGGGTGTCACGCATTTCGTTCCGCCGTCGCGGCTTGCCAGTCTCATCTGACGGGTTATAGTCACAGGACAGGCAGTTCCGTCCCTCATCACCGGTCACTCCTGCATTCATGCCCATCGGCGCCGCCACCTGGTCGTTCACCGAGGACGACTTCGGGGCCATTACGATCACCCTGCAGCGGTTCCTCTACGACGCCAACGCGCGTTGTGCGCTCCTCGTCGATCGCAGCGGGCAACTCGTGGCGACCGTCGGTGAACCGCCCAACTTCGACGCCACGGCCTTCGCCACGCTGACGGCGGCCGATTTCAGCGCCAACGACCAATTGGCCCGCCTCATCGGCGAGAGCGACTTCAATGTCCTCTTCCATCAAGGCGAGAAGGAATCCATGTACCTTGCCGACATCGCGCGGCGGGTCATTCTGGTGGTGCTCTTCGACAACCGTACGACGCTCGGGCTGGTTCGCCTACGCATGAAGTCCGCAGTAGACGAACTCACACGGACCTTCGAGGGCGTCTTCGCCCGCGGCAGTGCGCGCGATACCGCCCCTCCCGGCTTTCTGGCCGGCGCGGAAGACGAGATCGATCGCTTGTTTCAGTAACGGAGTCGGTCGATGTCGATGATCAATTATGCGTCCCGCGAGATCAACTGCAAGATCGTCTATTACGGTCCTGGTCTTGGCGGCAAGACCACCAATCTCGAATACATATACGGCAAGGTGTCGCCAGACACCCGGGGCAAGCTCATCTCGCTGGCCACCGAGACCGAGCGCACCCTGTTTTTCGACTTCCTTCCCGTCGATCTCGGGACCATTCGTGGCTTCAAAACCCGCTTTCACCTCTACACGGTGCCCGGGCAGGTCTACTACAATGCGTCGCGTAAGCTCATCTTGAAGGGAGTTGACGGCGTGGTGTTCGTGGCCGACTCGCAGGCAGAGCGGGCCGAGGCCAATGTGGAGTCGATGCAGAACCTGTATGACAACATGGCGGCGTACGGGTACGATCTCACGCGCATGCCGTTCGTCATTCAGTACAACAAGCGCGATCTTCCCAACGCGGCGTCGCTCACGCATTTGCGGGCCATGCTCAATCCGGGCTGGGAAGTCACCGATCCCACGCGCATGCGTCCGTTGGCCGATCCGTTCCGCGCGGGTGATTATCTGGTGAATCAACTGCCCACCGGCGAGTGGGTAGAGCGTGTTCCGTATTTCGAAGCGGTGGCCGTCACTGGCGATGGCGTCTTCGATACTCTCAAGGCCGTTTCCAAGCTGGTGCTCAAAACACTGGCGTAGCCCCACAGCCGTGAACCTTCCGAACGCAATCACGATGGGCCGCATCGCCCTGACACCGCTGATTGCGTGGCTCCCATTCACGACGTCGTGGAGTGCACGGCTCGGCGCCTTCGTACTCTTCCTCGTGGCGGCCGTCACCGACTATTGGGACGGCCATCTTGCCCGCTCGCGCAATCTCGTTACCGACCTGGGGCAGTTGCTCGACCCGCTCGCCGACAAGCTGCTGCTGCTGGCGACACTCATCCCCATGTACTTTCTGCAGCGGCACTTTGAGTTCGTCGTTACGGGCGAGCCGGTGGGGCAAATCAGCCCGTTCCTTTTCGAGACACCGTTCGGCCGCGTGAGTCTGCCGCTCTGGATCGTGCTCGTCGTGCTGGGGCGCGAAGCGTTCATGACGATCTTCCGGCAGGTCGCCGCCCGACGCGGTCTCGTCATTGCCGCCATCGGCCCGGCCAAGTGGAAAACCACCTTCCAGAGCGTTTGGATGGGCGCCGCCTATTTCTGGTTCTTCGCCTGCACGCTGGCCGAGCACCGGCAATGGTTGGACGACCGCTCGTGGCTGGCCTTCGCGTGGTTCAATGGCGTCGTCGGTGTCGTCAGCATGATCGGTGCCGTGGTGCTTACGGTGTACTCGCTCTGGCTGTATCTGCAGCGGTATGGCGGGCAGGTGCTGCGGGCGGCGTGACCACCTGCGGTTCGAATACGGGGGGGTGGTCCGGCGGTCTACACCTTGCGAATCGAGCCCTCAGGAAAAAGAACGCAAGAGCGACGGGCGAAGCGCGGTTTTGTCCACTTGCAAACCGCGGTTCGGGTTTGGGTGAACGGCACCGCGCGTTTTCCTGTGCGCTGACGTTCTTTCGCCTGAGGGCTAGTGCCGTGGCCGGTAGACCGCCGGACCAGCCGCCCGTCGTTCAACCTGTCCTGCCCGTCGGTTACGTTTCGCGCATGAACCTCGAAATCGTAACCATCGGCGACGAGCTGCTCCTCGGCTTCACCATCGATACCAACGCCGCGCATCTCGCGCGCGAGTTGGCGGCGCTCGGCGTGCGCATCGTGCGTCGCACCACCTGCGGCGACGACGCCACGAGCATTCAGTCGGCGGTGCGTGATGCGCTCGCGCGCACCGGCGCGGTGATTACCACCGGCGGCCTCGGCCCCACTGCCGACGACATGACCAAGCCGGCAATTGCCGAGCTGTTCGGGCAGCCCATGGTGCTCGACCCGCAGATGCTCACGTCCTTGCAGGAACGCTGGCGCACGCGCTTCAATCATGAGCTGCCGGTGAGCAACCACCAGCAGGCCATGGTGCCGCAGGGCGCCACGATTCTCACCAACAACTTCGGATCGGCGCCGGGAATCTGGCTCGAAGACGATCGTGGCCGCTGGGTGGCGATGCTTCCCGGGGTACCGCGCGAAATGCGAGGGATGCTCGCCGACACGATCATGCCGCGCCTCCGTGATCGCGTGCCCGCCGGTGGTGCCGTCATTCGCAGTCGCACGTTACGCACCGCGAACATCGCCGAATCGGCGCTGGCGGATCGCTTGGGCGAGTTGGCACGCGGTGTCGACGGGTTGTCGCTCGCCTATTTGCCGGGGAGCGACGGCGTCGATTTGCGGCTCACGAGCTGGGACCGCGATGCGCGCGCCACCTCGGCGGTACTCGACAGCGCCGCAGCGCGTGTACGCGAGAAGGTGGCGCGGTTCGTGTACGGCGAAGGCGACGACGACCTGGCCGCGCTCATGCTGGCGGAATGCGCCGCGCGCAACGCCACCCTCGCCGTGGCCGAAAGCTGCACGGGCGGCATGCTCGGCATGCGGCTGACGGCCGTGCCGGGCTCGAGCCGCACCGTGCTGGGGGGAACCATCGCGTACGCCAACGAGGTCAAGACGCGTGAGCTCGGCGTGTCGGCGGCGGTGATCGCCGAGCACGGGGCGGTGAGCGAGCCGGTGGCGCGGGCTATGGCGACCGGTGTCCGTTTACGCTTTGGCAGCAGTATCGGCCTCGGCATTACCGGCATCGCCGGTCCAGACGGTGGCACCCCCGAGAAGCCAGTGGGTACTGTGTGGGTGGCCGTCGATATCGATGGCGATGTGCAGGCGGTGCGCGCCATGCTCCCGGGCGATCGGCACGAAATCCGATGGCGGGCGGCCCAGCTGGTCCTCGATCGCCTCCGTAAGGCCTTTGCGCGCGACATGGATGCCACAGGGTGGACCTCACGCGGTTGAGGTCCCACGAGGCCCATACGGGGCGGCAGCGCGGCACGTTCTGACGCGGGCCGCTTGAGTCGGACCTCGAATTCCCAGAAGTTACATCGCACGGTGTACGCATTCCGGGCCGCCGGTCCGGTAACTTAGGGCAGCCCCGCACGTACGGGGGATTACCACCGCCATCGCGGTCAGCGACGCGGATCTCCGGTTGTATCGAGGACCACCATGACTGATCCTATATCGAATACGGACGCGGCACTCGATCCGGCCCTCGAAGGGGCCGGGGCGGAGCAGGCGCCCGCCACCGACGGCAGCGCCAACGATCATCTGCGCGAGATCGGGGACCTCAAGGACAAGCATCTCCGACTCGCCGCCGAATACGACAACTTCCGCCGTCGTGCCGTGAAGGAACGACAGGAAGCCGGCTGGCGCGCCCAGGGCGAACTGGTGCGCGGTCTCATCGATGCGATCGATGACATCACGCGCTTCGCGCATGTCGATCCCACGACGGTCGACAGCAAGACCGTCGTCGACGGTGTGCTGCTCGTCGAAAAGAAGCTGTTCAAGTCGCTCGCGGGACACGGCTTCGAAGTCGTCGATCCCACGGGCCACGCCTTCGATCCCAACCTGCATGAAGCCGTGAGCACGGTGCCCGCCGCGGTGCCCGAAGAGGACGGCACGGTGGCCGTCTGCTTCCAGGCAGGATACGTCATCAACGGTCTCGTGCTGCGTCCCGCGCGCGTGATCGTGAAGCAGTGGACCGGCGCCTGAGTCTCCGCTCTCGCGCCATTTCCCAGGCCTGAACGCACAGCATGGCCAACGGCACCGATTTCTATGCAGTCCTCGGCGTCTCGTCGTCCGCTTCGGCCGACGAGATCAAAAAGCAGTACCGTCGACTTGCCAAGCAGTATCATCCCGACGCGAATCAGAACGATCCGAAAGCGGCCGAGCGCTTCAAGGAAATCTCCGAAGCACACAACGTGCTCGGCGATCCGGCGAAGCGGAAACAGTACGACGAAATGCGTCGACTCGGCGCGTTCGGTGGCGCGGGATTCGGCGGCGGCGCCTCGCGTGCGCAATCACGTCCCGGCGGCTCGGGGGCGACTGGCCCGGGGCAGTCGGGCGCGGGCACGTTCACCGACTTCGATGTGGGCGGAATCGGCGGGCTCGGCGATCTGTTTTCTTCGATGTTCGGCGGCGCCGCCGGCGCGCGCAGTCCGCGCAGCAAGGGGCCGGAAAAGGGCCAGTCCATCGAGCAGAGTGTCGATGTGCCGTTCCGCGTGGCGGCCACCGGCGGGAAGGTACCGGTGGAGCTCGAGGTCAACGAAGAGTGCATGCTGTGCCGCGGCAACGGGGCGGCGCCCGGCGCGCAGATCAAGCCGTGCGGGGAGTGCAGCGGACGCGGCGTCATTTCGTTCGGGCAGGGAAGTTTTGCCGTGAACCGGCCGTGCCCCGTGTGCATGGGGCGGGGCAGTGTCCCCTCGGAACGGTGCAGCACCTGTCGTGGGACCGGAGAAGCACGCGTGCGCCGCACGGTGAATATCACGGTGCCCGCGGGCGCCGAGTCGGGCACGAAGGTGCGTCTGCGCGGACAGGGAGGCAAAGGGGCCGCAGGTGGACAGGCCGGTGACCTCGTCATCACCTTCAATGTGCAAAGCGACCGCTTCTACCAGCGCGACGGGCTCGACCTCATTGCCACCGTTCCCATCAACGTGGCACAGGCGACGCTCGGCTCACGCGTGAGTGTGAAAACTCTCGATGGCAAGAAAGTCGCCCTGCGTATTCCGGCCGGCACGTCGGCTGGTCGGCGCTTCAAGGTATCGGGGCAAGGCATCGAGAAGGATGGCAAGAGAGGGGATCTGCTGGTGGAGGTCACCATCACCGTCCCGGATAACCTCACGGAGGCCCAGGAACAGGCCATGCGGGACTTTGCCGATGCGAGCGGGTTGAAATACTGATGACAACACGTCGTGGGATGAGGGGTGTGGCGGTCGCGGCCTGCGTGGCGGGCATGCTCGGCGCGGTGCCCGCGCCACTTGCCGCGCAGGGACCGGGCGCCACCGCCCCCGACAGGGTAGCGCGAATGGCCACCACGACGCGCTGGCAGTTCGAGCAGTGCATGGGGGGGCTCACCTACGGCGCGCCGCTCAAGTGGGCACTGTCGTATGGCATGGGCTTCGTGAGCGAAAGCGAAACGCGCGATTGGTGTGTTCTTGGCGCGGCCAAGGTGGGCTTCGGTGGCGCGAGCATGAATGTGGGGATCGCGAATGCGCTGGGGCATTGGGGCAGTGGGACGGCGGTCACCGCCGGCGTGTTGCGCACCTTCAACGATCCCATGGGCGCGGTGGCTAGGCGGACCTATGTGGGTGGCAGCGTGCACCTGTGGCCCCTACTCGGATTGGGCGCCGAAGTCGGTTACTACACCCGCGTTGGAGCCGACGCTGCGGGCCTCACGCGCGGCCGTGGTATGGTGACCTGGTCGGCCGGATTCGGCTTCTGAGCGGTGAGATGGGTCCGGGCTTGAGGTCCGAGGCCTGACGGTCTCGAATGGCCCGATGCCTGATGGCAAGTGGTACCACCGTTGGTTCTCCGTCGTCGGAGCATCAGAAACAGTCCGGCATTGGACTTCAAACCAAACCGCAAGCCGAACGGCAACGAAAATCGCGCCTGAGGCCGAGTCCCCCGACTCACCGGAGCTCCGCCATGGCGTCCTCTCGCACAGCGGGCTAGGTTCGCGCGCATGGCCGACGTCTCCCCCCGCCGTTCACCGCTCGCGTCTCAGGGCCTGCAGGTCACGCTTGGTCTGATCGCCGGCCTCGCGCTCGGCATGTTGCTCTCGCAACAGGCCACGCCAACCGCCTTCAGCGGGGGCTTGCTCGCGACACTCGAGGTCATCGGTACGGCGTGGATCAACGCCGTTCGCATGACCGTCATTCCCCTCGTGGTGCCGCTGCTCATTGTCGGCGTGGCCGGAGGTGATGACCTGCGCGCGACCGGGACCGTGGGGGCAAAGGCGTTCGGCTGGATGCTGGTGTTGCTCGTGGCCTGTGCCGTGTTCTCGAGTGTGGCGTCGAGCGTGTGGTTCGACTCAATGGTGCTCGATCCGGCGGCCACGACGCGTCTGCGCGAATCGGCCAAAATCGAAGTGCCACCCGGCGATGCACTGTCGGTGCGCACGTTCATTCTGTCGCTCATTCCGCTCAATCCCATCAAGGCCGCTGCCGACGGCACGCTGTTGCCGGTGGTGCTGTTCACGCTGCTCTATGCCTTTGGGCTCGGCAAAGTGCCCGAGGCATCGCGTAGTGCCCAGCTCGCGTTCTTCCGCGGGATGGCCGACACCATGCTCGTGGTGGTGCGATGGATGCTCGCGCTGGGCGGCATCGGCATCTTTGCGCTTGCCACCGTACTCGGACAAAAGCTCGGCACCAGTGTGCTTGGTGCCATCGGGTTCTATTTCGCGGTGAACATCGTCCTGCACATCATCGCGACCGCCGGCATTTATGTCGCGGTGGCATTCAGCGGGCGCGTCTCCGTGCGCGACTTCGCGCGCGCGCTCATTCCCGCCAGTGTGGTAGGCATGGGCTCACGCAGTTCCCTTGCCAGTTTGCCGGCCATGGTGAAGGGAGCAACCGATGTGCTGCGTTTGCCGCCAACCGCCACCGGGTTCGTGCTGCCACTGTGTGCCAGCGTGTTCAAGCTTACGAGCGCGGTGTACTGGGTGGTCGGGGCGCTCTTCATCGCGAAGCTGTACGGCATTGACCTCAGCACCGCGAACCTCGCGCTCGTCGCGGCGTCGAGTGTGGTGCTCAACTTCAGTACGCCAGGCATCCCTAGCGGCGGCATGCTGTTGCAGGTGCCGCTCTACGCCAGTATCGGATTGCCGGTGGAGGGCATCGGTATTCTCATCGCGCTCGATACGCTGCCCGACATGTTCAAGACGCTGCTGAACGTGACGGCGGACATGTATGTGGCCGTGATGACGGGGCACCGCAGTCGGGGTTGACCGCCGGACCAGCCACCCGTTGTTCACCTACCCGACGGTCACTCGACGAGCGCCTCACCCCGCCATCAACGGCAGCATCCGCGACCGCGGTGCCCCCACCATCCCGCGCTCGATCACGCCACCGCCAAGGACCACGTCGCCGTCGTACATCACCAGCGACTGGCCCGGCGAAATCGCCTGAATGGGGTCGTCGAGCGCCAGTTCAATGGCGTCACCGTCGAGGCGCACCACGGTGGCCGCACTCGGCCGCGCGCGATTGCGCACCTGCACCTGGATACTCGCACCAACCGGAGGCGCATCGGCGAGCCAGTTGATCTCGCGCGCTTCGACGCCGCGCCCCAGCAATGCATCGCGGGGGCCGATGACCACGGCCCGATCACCCGGCACGATTTCCACGACGAACATCGGCTCGGCAAAACCACCGGGCAGCCCTTTGCGCTGGCCAATGGTGTAGCGCGCAAAGCCCTGGTGTTCGCCGATCACGTCGCCGTTTACGAGGCGGAGGGGCCCGGGCTGCAACGCCGGCGCGTTGGCGCCGAGGTGTTCGGCAATCACGCGCACATGGTCACCGTCCGGCACGAAACAGATATCCTGGCTTTCGATCTTCTCGGCGGTGCGCAACCCAAAACGGCGCGCAATCTCGCGTGTTTCCGCCTTGGTTTGCGTGCCGATGGGGAGCACGAGTCGTTCGAGCACCGGACGCTCGATGCCCCACAGGAAGTAGCTCTGGTCCTTGCCGGCATCGAGTCCGCGCAGCATCACGGCGTGCTCGCCAACCCGCCCCATGCGCGCGTAGTGGCCCGTAGCGAGCCAGGTGGCGTCGATCGCGTCGGCCTTCACGAGCAGATCGCGGAACTTCGTGAACGTGTTGCAGCGCACGCACGGAATGGGCGTGCGTCCGCGTGCGTACTCCTGCACGAAGTCGTCGAGTACGTCGTGCCCGAAGTTGTCCACGAGATTGGTGACGTAGTGCGGAATGCCCAGCTTCTCGCACACGCGCCGCGCGTCGCTGGTGGCATCGAGGGAGCAGCACGGACGGTCGGGCACATCGGTGCCGTCACCATGCAGCTTCATCGTCACGCCCACCACGTCGCACCCGGCATCGACGAGCAACGCCGCAGCGACGCTCGAATCGACGCCACCACTCATGGCGACCAGAACACGGTCGCCACGCTGTGGCGTGGCGGGAAGAGCGGGACGTCGTGTCATCGACTGGTGACCCGACGGCTCAGAACGCAACGGTCTCGAAGACCGGCGCGCTCTTCGGCTGACGCACTTTGTCGGCGAGCGAGCCGAGCACGTCGACCGTGCGCGCAATGCACTCGGGGGTGCTGAGTGCCCCAAGCGACAGTCGCAGCGCGGCGTTGGCGAGTTCGGGCGACACCTGCATGGCGCTCAGCACGTGCGAGGCCGACACGCTCCCACTCTGACACGCCGAGCCCGCGCTGCAGGCAATGCCGCGCAGGTCGAGCGCCATGAGCAGCGACTCGCTGTTGGTGCCGGGAATGGAGACGTTCACCACGTGCACGGCCCGCGGCGCGCCGGCGCCATGAATGACGGCATCGGGGATGCGCGCGCGCAGCCCCTCTTCGAGTGATGTGCGCAGCGCCATCAGGCGCACATGCTCCTGTTCGTGCTCGGCGAGCAGCAGTTCGGCCGCCGTCGCGAGTCCCACGGCGAAGGCGACATTCTCGGTGCCCGGGCGGCGACCGCGATCCTGCGAGCCCCCATGCAACAACGGCTCGAGCGGCGTGTCACGTCGGATGTAGAGCGCGCCGATCCCCTTGGGGGCGCCGATCTTGTGTCCCGAAATCGTGAGCAGGTCGAACGGCTGTGTGCGCGCGTTGACGGTCACTTTGCCGAACGCCTGCACGCCGTCGGTGTGAAACACGACGCCGGCGGCCTTGGCCTGCGCGGCGAGCGCGGGAATGTCCTGAATGACGCCGACCTCGTTGTTCACCCACATGATGCTGGCCACGGCGGCACGATCGTCGAGCAGCTCCGTGAAATGCGCACGGTCGACGAGACCGTTGCCATCGACGCGCACGAGCCGTTCTTCACCGCCTTCGTGCACCACCTGGTGCGCGGCGGCGAGGATGGCCTTGTGTTCGATGGGGGTGGTGATCGCGGCGGTCCGTCCCTGACTGCGCAGCGTGCGGTAGACGCCCAGGATGGCAAAGTTGTCGCCTTCGGTACCGCCGGACGTGAAGCAGACTTCGTCGGCGTTGGCGCCCAGGCACACTGCCAGGCGCTCGCGTGCTTCGTCGAGGGCCACGCGGGCTTCCCGTCCCCAGCGATGGACGCTGCTGGGGTTGCCGAAGCGAGGCCCGAAGTAGGGGGCCATGGCGGCGATGACCTCGTCACGCACCGGCGTGGTGGCGGCGTGGTCGAGATAGACGGGAGCGGCGGACATGCTGGAACATAGCGGAACGGCGGTTTGGGGGAACTACGGAAGGGGGACTACTGGAGGGGGACTACGGG
>VYMF01000051.1_pt1 | contig 42162 bp, 37 predicted proteins | sample 5115271 | NCBI WGS metagenome assembly VYMF01 (sample SAMN12291778, study PRJNA351875) | freshwater metagenome | isolation source: freshwater lake | place: USA: Michigan, Wintergreen Lake | collected 2013-08-08
CACCTGGGCTGGTAAGGCGTTGGTCGCGGAGAGACTGAGAGAGCAGAGCAGTAGCCGAGCCCTTGGAGACATGAGTCTGTCGGTGTGAAGAGGAAATTCCTGATGCCTAACGCCGCGTTCAGCCGCGGGCGCCGGCATCGACGCCGAGCGGCCCCCGCAGTCATTGCCACTCAAAGATGCGGGGGCCGCGCCTCGACGACTAGATCCCCGCGGCGCCCGTCGGCTGCAACGCTGACGTTAGGCGTCCGCGCCGAGTGCCAATGCACCGCCCAAGTCCGCCGGGAGAGGCTGAGAATCTGCCGCACGATCCCACACCAGCATGGCAATCTGCCAGCCGTGAACGACATCATTGACGAGCTGCACGCTGTTTACGCCGCGTGCCACGACGGGCGCGTCGGGGTGATCGACGCGTGTCTCGTACGCGCTGAAGACATGTGCAATCCGGCCAAACCGCTCGACACGCTGAACGAGCGCACGTTCCCACAAGCCACGCTTGGCAAACTCCGCGGCCCCATCGGCTGCGAAACGGTCGACGTCGAACACGAGCGTCAATGGTGCCCCATCAGGGCCCACCGTCGCGAGGAGGAAGCGAGCGTCAGGGCGACACAGTGCGCGGAACCGATCCCAATTGCGCGGGACGTCGGCTGCGCCACTGATGAGAGAATACAACGCGAGCACGCACGATTCGGGCGTTGCGCTGTCACGGCTGGGGTCAGCTTGGCCTTCCGGCGAAGGGTGATCTGGATATGAGTACATCCGCAGCGCCTCCGTACCACTCGTGATTGCGTCCCGGTTTCGCGCATCGTACACGACCAAAGCCAGCCTGTACGACGGCGTCTACTGCACGCGAGTACCGGGCGCGATTGCTCGCCACTCGCGTTCCCTGAACTCGCATAGCACGCCTAACGCCTATTAGCCTGCAGGAAACTCTTGCAAGGCGGCCGCTATATGGCGATTCCCTGCAAGATAACGAAATCGTACAGTCGCTCGCCGCGTTCCACAAGTGACTTCAACAAAACGCCTTAGAACGACCTGCCGCCGGTGCGGGCGCCGCTGTTCTCTTGCAAGCGCTGCAAGAGAACACGAATTCGCCGAGAGGCGCGCGCAGAGTGAGCCCCCCACTCCGCGCGCCACCCCCCTACCGATGCATCAAATACTCCAGCACATCGAACCGCGTCACGATCCCCTGCACCACACCGTCCTTGCGCATCAGCACCGCACGGTTCGACTTCGACAACAGCTTCGCCACACTCTCCACCGGCTGGTCGCTGTCCACCGTCGGAAACGGTTGGTCCATCACATCACCCACGCTCTTGTCGAGCGTCTTGGGATCAGCCAGTGACTGCGACGTGAGCTGGCTCTCCGCCACGCTCCCCACGCTCATCGCGCCGTCCATTACCGGCACCTGACTCACGTTGTGCAACGCCATGAGACGGATGGCTTGCCGCACCGTGGCGCCCGGCGTCACACTCACAATGGCCGGCGCACTCGCGTCCTTGTTCCCCAGCACGCTCTCGATGCTCGTGTGCGGCGAATCGAGCAGCTGATTCTCCCGCATCCATTCGTCGTTGAACACCTTGCTGAGATACCGCTCGCCTGTGTCGCACAAGAACGTCACCACCAACGCGTCCGGATCATCGAGACGACGCGCCACCGTGAGCGCGGCGTGCGCAATCATGCCGGCACTGCCGCCCACAAAAATGCCCTCTTCACGCGTGAGCCGGCGCGCCATCGAGAACGCGTCCTTGTCGCTCACGGAGATGAACTCGTCCACCATGTTCATATCGAGCGTGGCCGGCACACAGTCCTGCCCCACCCCTTCCACCTTGTACGGCGCGCCGGTGGGATGTCCTTCCCCCTTTGTGCGCCACAGCTCCGCCAGCACACTCCCCTGCGGGTCGGCGGCGATGACCTTGATGGTGGGGTTCTTGCGCTTGAGATAGCGCGCCACGCCCGTGATCGTGCCGCCCGTGCCGGCGCCCGCCACGAAATGCGTAATGCGCCCCTCCGTCTGCTCCCACAGCTCCGGGCCCGTCGTGGCCACGTGCGCCGCCGGGTTGGCCGGGTTCTCGAACTGCCCCGCCAGCACCGCGCCCGGCGTCTCTCGCACGATGCGCTTGGCCATCTGCACGTAATTCTGCGGATGATCGGGAGGAACCGCCGTAGGCGTAATGATCACTTCGGCACCGAACGCCTTGAGCAGACGCACCTTCTCCTGGCTCATCTTGTCCGGCATCGTGAAAATGCACTTGTACCCCTTGAGCGCCGCCGCAATCGCGAGCCCGACGCCCGTATTGCCGCTCGTCGCTTCCACGATCGTCCCGCCGGGCTTGAGCGTTCCCGCCGCCTCGTGCGCTTCGATCATGGGCGTCCCGATGCGGTCCTTCACGCTGCCGCCTGGATTGAAAAAATCCGCCTTCCCATACACCGGCGTGCGGATACCACGCGCCACGCGCGCCAGACGAATGAGCGGCGTCCACCCTATGGTATCGAGGACGCTGTCATAGGGGCGGCGGTGCCGCACGTGTTCCTGCTGAGTAAGGTCGACCGGGGCCGTCACGTCACTGGGGAGAGAGGGGGGCATCACCACGCGTACGCGTGTAACTGCGAAAGAGAATCACCCGCCGGCACGGTGCCCGGCGGAAGTCGGAAGTGCACAGGATACAGCAGCGCGACCGGAACGGGCGTATCACCACGACGCGCAGGACGGAACGACAGCATCCGTGCACCCGCCAACGCGGCCGCATCAAACTCGCGGTGACCTGATGACTCCACAATCCGTGTACTGTCGGTCACCACACGACCATCGGCATCCACGAACAGCCGCAGCGTCACATTCCCTTGCACCCGCTGCAAATACAACGACACGGGATACCGGAATGGCACCTCCGCGTTGAGCAGGCGGGGACGTTCATCCGGCATCGACGACGCCGATGTCCCCCCAAACCAACCGGACCCCTGACGCACCGACCGTGTTCGCTCGGAACAGCCAAGTACGATGAGGGGAATCAGTAGGAACGGTACCAGCGTCTCCTTCCGACCCACGAGCATTCTGGAATGTACACCGCAGACCCAGCACGGACACACCTCGCATAAGTCGGTCTGGCAGGCATCTTTCCTCGTCAGCTCCCAGGCTCCTTGCCCCCTTCGCGCCACCCCATGCGATTGCCGTTCCTCGCGCTGCTGCGCCCGTCCCGCACGACCGCACCGCGCAGTCTCCTGCTTGCTCCTCTCGTGCTTGGTATCGCCGTGCTCGGCGGGTGCAGGTCGTCCGACGCCAGCGCCCCGAACTCCGCGCCTGCCTTTATCCGCGCGCAAACGGGTGACCTGCAAACGGCCGCCGCCGGCGCCTCGCTCCCCACCGCGCTCAGCGTGCTGGTGACCGACAAAGACAACAAGCCGGTCTCCGGACGACGGGTGGACTGGGACGTGGGTGCCGGCGCCGGCAGCGTATCGCCCAGCTCCAGCACCACCGATTCCCGCGGACTGGCCACCACCTCGTGGACCGTAGGCACAAGCGCCGGCGTCGCTCGCGTGAACGCCCAAATCAACGGCCTCAACCCCGTGGCCTTCAGTGCGACCGTACTGCCCGGGCCCGCCGCGGTGCTCGTCGCGTCACCAGACGCCGCGTTTTTGGGACTGGGTGACACGCTGCGCGTCCGCGCATCGCTCCGTGATCAGTTCGGTAATGATATAGTTGGGCAGGCAATCACTTTCGCGTCGCTCGATCCCGCTGCCAGCGTCAACAGCGACGGCCTCGTCACCGCCGTCGCACTCGGAACGGCCCGCATCGTCCTCGGCGCTTCTGGACGCGCCGACACGGTCCCCGTGACCGTCGCCGCCGTCGGCAGCGCCCCCTGCGGCCCAACCGCCCCACGCCGCCTGCTGGCCCTCGGCGAAGTCATCAACCCAGTCGCCGGCACCAATAACCTTACCGCCTGCATCGAAGCCCCCGCCGGCGCCACGAGCGCGGAGTACGCGCTCGCGCTCATTTCCACTGCCACGTCGTTCGGCAGCACCACCGTAGCCGACGTGACGGGCCTCGGGACCAGTGGCCCCCGCACCGCCGCGCTCGTCGAACCGCTGCCGGCGTCGGCCACGATTCCCATTGGGGGAGGGCGCACCTTCAGCACTGCGCTCACGCCGGTCGAACGTTTCGAACAACGGCTGCGCGCCACCGAAACGCGCGAGCTCACGCCGCTCGTCGACGAGGCGCGCGACTGGCTGCCGGTCACGCGCCAGCGCGCCTCGCTCACCACGCTGAATGTCGGCGACGACATCCGACTCAACGCCAACGCCAATCTCGCCTGCTCGAGCCCCGAAACGCGCACCGGACGCGTGGCGGCCGTCGGGACGCGCGCGCTGGTCGTGGCCGACAAGGAGAATCCCTCGGGCGGCTACACCGATGCCGAGTACGCGAGCATCGCGGCGACCTTCGATACGCTCGTGTTCCCCATGGATACGGCGGCGTTCGGCGCACCCTCGAACATCTCGCAGTACGGCAGGATCATTCTGTTCTACACCCGGGCGGTGAACGCGCTCACACCGGCCAACGCCGCGTTCACCATTGGCGGCTTCTTCTTTGCGCGCGATCTGTATCCCAAAGCCGCACGCAACGGGCTCCCCGCCTGCGCCGCGTCCAACGAGCAGGAAATGTTCTATCTGCTCGTGCCCGATCCCGACGGCGCGGTGAACAGCAACCGACGCGCCAAAGACGCCGTCACGAGACTCAATCTCGCCACCATCGCCCACGAGCTGCAACATCTCATCAATGCGTCGCGGCGCATCTATGTGAACAACGCGGCCAGCGCCACGGAACAGGTGTGGCTCGACGAAGGCTTGTCACACATCGCCGAGGAGCTGCTCTACTTCCGCGTGAGCAATTACACGTCGCGGCAGAATCTCGTGCTGGGTGACGTGAACGGCGTACGCGCAGAACAGTTCTCCAACTTCGCGTCACAGAACTTTTCGCGCTTCTACAGCTTCCTCATTGCGCCGGAAACCAACTCCCCGTACGCCCCCAACGATTCGCTCGCCACGCGCGGGGCAATCTGGAGCTTCTTGCGCTTCGCCGCCGCGCGACAGGGCGCCGACGGGGAAGCCACCTTCCTGCGTCAGCTGGTGAACTCCACGGCGACCGGTGTGAGCAACTTGCAACAGGTGCTGTCGGGCGGCGCATTCGCGGACTATCTGCGCGACTGGGCCGTTGCCAACATCGCCGACGATTTTTCCGTCGCCACGACGCAGGGGCTTGGCGCGCTGTATACCAACCCCGCGTGGAGCTTCCGCAGCGTCTTTCCGGGGCTGCGCATTGGCGGCGGCAACGCGTTGGGCGTGTATCCCATTGCCGCGCGGTCACTCATCAGCAACGCACCGCAGCGCATTACGCTCGCCGGCGGCACCAGCAGCTACATCCGCTTCAGCGTCCCGCCCGGTCAGCGGGCCCTGCTCACCGTGTCGAGCAACGGCGCGCTCCCGCCAAGTACGTTGCGCTACGGGATCGTGCGGTTGCGCTGACCCGCACCCAGGATCAGCGGGGCTTGAGCCGCATCTCGTACAGCTTGGGCCACAGCTTCCCCGTCACGTGAATCTTGTCCGTGGCGGGATTGTAGGCGATGCCGTTGAGGACATCTTCCTTGCCCGTGCGATCGAGCCGTGGCAAGATGCCGCTCAGATCAATCCATCCTGTCACGTTCCCCGTGGCGGGATCGATGCGCGCAATGGAATCTTTCTGCCATACGTTGGCCCAGATTTCACCCTTCACCCACTCCAGCTCATTGAGCTGCGCCACCTGGTTGCCCCCGTCGGTCACCGTCACGGCCTTCTGTGCGGCGAACGTCGTGGGATCGCGGTAAATGAGCGTATTGCTGCCGTTGCTCATGATGAGCGACGTGCCATCGGTAGTCAGTCCCCACCCTTCGCCGTCGTAGGAAAACTCGCCGGTACGCTTGAACGTCTTCCAGTCGTACGTGAACGCTTTGCCGCTCTGCCACGTGAGCTGATATAGCGTCTCGCCCAGAATGACGATGCCTTCGCCGAAGTGCGGCTCTTCGAGATCCTGCTGTCGCAGCACGCGCCCCGACGCGAGCATCACCTCGCGGATGTTCGACTTGCCCACCGTCCCCGTGCTTTCGAACAGGCGACCGTCGTGCCAGAGCAGCCCCTGCGTAAAGGCCGCCGTGTCGTGCGGATACTCCGCCACCACGTCGAAAGTGTAGCCCGGCGTGCGTGGCCCGGCCGGGACCACTGTGGTGCTGTCGGCATCGGCAACGGCGGGCTGTTCACCGTCGCGGCAAGCGCCAAAGGCACCGGCGGTCCCCACGAGCCCCAACGTACAGAGCGCGATCATGGCGGCCGAAGCCCGCGTGTGGCGAAGCGACGTGAAAATGGACATGGGCGTGGGCAACGGGGTTACGTGGAGAGCCACTCGCGCAGCGCTGTGAGCAGCGCCACGAGATCCTTCAGCTGATGATTCGCATTGAGCCCACTCGGACTCGGCAACGCCCACAACGCACTCCCAGCCAATGTGTCGGGCTGCAACCCCAACGGTGCCTTGGCACGGCCAAACGCGGTGCGATACGCGCCAATGCCCAGGAACGCCACGACGCGCGGCTGATACTGCTGCACCACGCGCGTGAGCCGCTGGCCGCCTTCGAGGTACTCGTCGGGCGACAGCTCCGACGCCGCGTTGGTCGTGCGGTGCACCACGTTGGTGATGCCATACCCCAACGGCAGGAGTTCGTGCTCTTCCCATGGCTTGAGTTGCCGCGGCGTAAACCCCGCCCCGTGCAACGCCGGCCAGAAGCGGTTACCCGGACGACCAAAGTGATGCCCGATCGCGGCGGTATACAAGCCGGGGTTGATGCCGCAAAACAGCACCCGGAGCCCCGGGGCCACCAGATCGGGCACCGTCTTGTGCACAGCCGCAGCAAGCTCCGCCTTGGTGGGCTTTGGCGGGATCGTCATCACGATGACTTCGCACCCTGCTTGAGCGCGGCGAGCGTGGTCAGTGCCTCGAGCGGTGTCATGCTGTCGGTGTCGAGCGCCGACACCGCCGCCTTGAGACGTGTGGCCGCGTCGTCGAGCGGTGCGCTCGGCGCTTCACCGAAAAATCCGAGCTGATCGCTCTGCCGCTGATGCTTCATGCGCGGTCCGCGTCGCGTGGTGCTCGCCGGCGCCTGCATGCCGTCGGCGGTCAGGCGCGCCGCCATCTGCTCCCCTTCCCCTTCGAGCAGCGCCAGCACTTCCTTGGCGCGCGTAATGACTGCCGGTGGCAGCCCCGCCAATCGCCCAACCTCGATGCCGTACGAGCGGTCGGCACCGCCCGGAATGAGCTTGTGCAGAAACAGCACGTGATCGCCCACGTCGCGCACCGCGACGGTGAAGTTCCTTACACCGCCCAGTTCGTTCTCGAGTTGCGTGAGTTCGTGGTAGTGCGTGGCGAAGACGGTTTTGCAGCCGATGGCATCGTGCAGATGCTCACTCACACTCCACGCAATCGACACGCCATCGTAGGTACTCGTGCCGCGACCGATCTCGTCGAGCAGCACCAGTGACCGGCGCGTGGCCGTATGCAGAATGGCGCTCGTCTCGCTCATCTCCACCATGAAGGTGGATTGCCCGCGCACGAGGTTGTCGCTCGCGCCCACGCGCGTGAACAACCGATCGACCAGCGGCAGTCGTGCCCGACGTGCCGGCACATACGCCCCTACCTGCGCGAGCAGTTGAATGAGCCCCACCTGACGCAGAATGGTGCTCTTGCCGGCCATGTTGGGGCCGGTGAGCACCATCAGCTGCGCCTCCTCGGTGAGCAGCAAGTCATTCGGAATGAACTTCTCGCGCGCCATCATGCGCTCGACCACCGGGTGACGACCGGCCACGATGTCGAGATCATACCCGTCGTGCAGTTCGGGGCGCACGTATTGCTCACGCTCGGCGACGTCGGCAAAGCTCGCCAACACGTCGATCGTCGCCACACGACGCGCCACCACTTGCCACCGCGCAATGGCGGCACCCGCTTCACGACGCAACACCTCGAACAGCTCACGCTCGCGTGTTTCAATCCGATCGGCGGCGCTGAGAACTTTCTCCTCGTATTCCTTGAGCGCCGGCGTCACATAGCGTTCGGCACCGGTGAGCGTTTGCCGCCGCTGATAGTCGTCGGGCACCAAGTGACGGTTGGCGTTGGAGATTTCGAGGAAATATCCGAACACCTTGTTGTAACCCACCTTGAGCGACGTGATCCCGGTGCGCGCGCGCTCCTGTTGCTGAATGGTGGCAATGGCATCCTTTCCACCATCACGGAGCGTACGCAGCGCGTCGAGTTCGGTGTCCACACCGGGCGCAATCGTATCCTCGTCGCCGATCATGAGCGGCGGCCGCGTCACGAGCATATGCGTCAATCGCGCAGCACAGTCGGCGCCGTCGTCCCAGTCGTGCAGCATGGCGCGTAGTTCGCCACCCTGCGCGCCGCCCTGACTGGCGTGCGCCAGCACATCCGACACCGCCTTGGCCACCTGCGGCAGTCGCGCGAGCGAATCACCCAGCGCGCGCAGTTCTCGCGGCGTGGCACGCCCTGCGGCGGCCTTGCTGGCCAGTCGCTCCACATCGCGCACGCCATCGAGCGCGTCGCGCAACGCGGTGCGCCCCACCGCATCACGTACGAGCACCGTGACCGCATCGAGACGGCGCTCGATGGCATCGCGCTCGAGCAACGGGGCCAGCAACCACGAGCGCAACAATCGCTGCCCCATGGGCGTGGTCGTGCGGTCGAGCACCGACAACAGCGTTCCCGCCACTTCCCCACCGCGCAGCGACTCCACCAGCTCGAGATTGCGCCGCGTCATGTCGTCGAGCGGCATGATGCCACCGGGGCGCTCGACGATGGGTCGCGCCAAATGCGGCAAGCCGCCCGGCTGCAGCTCACGCAAATAGCGCAGCAGCGCTCCCGCCGCACCAATCGCCGCACTGTCATCGGTGCCCAGGCCGAAGCCCTCGAGACTGCGCACATCGAACTGCCGCGTCAGTTCATCCCCCGCCAGCTGCGCGTCGAACTCCCACCCTTCGCGCTCCGTTACGAGCACGTTGTCCACCCCCTGCACCGCAGCGTCCACCTCCGGCCACGACGCGGTGCGCACCAGCAGCAGTTCGCGTGGCGCCAATCGCGCCAACACCGCCGGTGCATCGGCCGCCGTTACCACGAACAATCGCAGTTCGCCGGTAGACAGGTCGGCCGCGGCCACGCCGATCTGATCACGCGCGCCATCGCGTGCGGTGTCCCGCCCCATGGCCACCGCACACACATAGTTCGCGCGCGCGCCGTCGAGCAGATCGTCGGCGAACACCGCACCCGGTGTGATCGTCTCCACCACTTCGCGCTTGACGATCCCCTTGGCGAGCTTCGGGTCTTCTACCTGCTCGCAGATCGCCACGCGGTGCCCCTGCCCCACCAATCGCCGCAGATACTCCGCAGCCGCCTTGACCGGAATACCCGCCAAGGGCACCTCGGCGGCACCGCCGTTGTTGCGCGACGTCAACGTGAGCCCGATCGCGCGCGAAGCCACTTCCGCGTCCTCGTAAAACATCTCGTAAAAGTCACCCATCCGGAAAAACAGAATCGCATCCTGATGACGCGCCTTGATCTCCCGGTACTGTTGCATCAACGGAGTGGCACTTCCACTCACTTCGCGATCTCCGCGACGAAGCCGACCTGTCCCCGCTTCTTCAACATGGCGAGCGCGGCATTCGCCGCCGCCCGCGTTTCGTAATAGCCGGCGCGCACACGAAACGGCTTCTCCTCACCATCAACGCGCGCGTCGATTCCGCGTGACACCAGTCGCTTAGCCAACTGTTCCGCCTGGGCATGGGTGTCGTACGCTGCCAACTGGACGCTGTACGTTCCCTTGGATGCAGCAGCCGATGGCGTGGCGGTGGACTTCGCCATCGACGCTGCCGCCGGAGCGACCGCTGCCGGAGGGACCGCTGCCGGAGTGACCGCCGCCGGAGCGACCGCCGCGCGCCCCTTCAGGTCATCGGACGCCTTCGCGATGAGCGCCTTGTCTACCGTCGCACACTGGCGGCCGAGCTCTTCGGCCTGCAGGCGCAACTCCCCTTCGGGAAGTCCGGTGGCCGATACCTCGACGAGCGTAACGCAGGCGCGCGGCAGATCACGCTGCGCCAGGTAGCTCTTGGCAATCCACAACTGGCTGCGTGCCGTACCAGCGCCTCCGGGATATTCGCGCACTACACGCGAAAAATACGTGCGCGCGTCCACGGGATGTCCGCGCAGCATCTCCAACTCGCCAAGACGCACCAACGCGTCGCCTCCGCGCGGTGACAATGGCACCTCGATGATCAGCCGTTTCCAATCGCGTTCGGCATCTCCCACCCGTTCCGCCAGTGCCGCACGCCAGAACAGCGCTTCGCCCAAGTCATTCGCGTTCGACGCAACACCCACCAGGGAGTCGAGCACGTTCCGCGCATCGGAGCCGTTGCCATTGTCCACGAGCGCGCGCGCACGACTGATGGCGCGATCCATCGCTGCCGACACAGCGGGGGCGGCCTGGGCCTGCGCATCACCAGCGCCGGCAATGCTCACCGCCGCCAACGCCGCACCGAGCACCGCGCACCGCGACGTCCGCTGAACGACGCGACGCATCACGCCGCCTTCCGGGTGCGCGTGGCGCACAATGCCAACACCAGCGACATCACGAGTTGCTCCTCGTTCGACACGCGCGTGTCCTTGAGCGCCATGTCCGTTTCCAGTAGCAGCTGCAACGCCCGTTGACAGGCGTCGGCACTCCACTGGTCCGTCACTTTCGTCCATGCCGAGGCTGCTTCGCCCCACGGACGACCGGGATACCCGCCGGCCTCCTTGAGAAACGCAAAGAACTCCTGTGGCAAACGGCTGGTGGGAATGCCCGCATCACGACGTGCACGACCGAAGCTCAGGGCAAACGCCTGCGTGCTCAGCATCATCACCACCTGGACCGCCGTCACCTTCGGCTGTGCCAGCACGTGTGCCACCAAGTTCGTCGCCGTGGCGGCATCGTGACGCGCCACGGCGTCGAGCAAGTCGGTCACCGTTTCACCACGGCGCACGCCGACCACCGCCGATACCGCGTCGATATCCACCAGGGGCCGCGCGACACTCGCCGCATCGTGCGCGCCGAGCACATAGCTCGCACACTTGTCGATCTCCGCGGCGAGCAGGTGCAGATCGTTCCCCACCGCCTGCTGCAGCAGCTGGGCCGCATCCTCGGCGATACCCACCTGCAGCACCGTGCTCGCGTGGTGCGCAATCCACTTGCGAATGCGCTCGGGCGTGAGCGGGGCGAAGTCGAGCGATACCGAGGCGTGGCACAGCGCCGTATCGGGCTTGGTACCGGCGGGACTGTGCAGCAATAGCAGGGTGTCCGATGCCGGATGCTGGAGATAGCGATCGAGTTGCACGCGCGCGGCTTTCCTGAGCGTGGTGACGTCACGCAACACCACGGCGCGCCGTTCGGCGAGCATGGGTGGCGTCGTCAGCAGACTCGCGAGCACTTCGGCATCGAGGTCTGCCGCGCGACGTTGCTCAAGATTGAAATCGCGAGTCCCCTCGTCGATCGCGGCGGCGAGCAGATCACGCAGCGCGGCGTCCTTCAGGAAATCGTCGTCCCCGTGCAGGTAATACACTGGCGCAAACTGCTGCGATTGAATCGCCGCCTGGACGACGCGGAGCGGGGAGGCTTCCTTGGCGGGGGCCGCAGTGGACGTCGGAGGCATCCTGAAAAATGGGTGCTCCGGGAATACAGGGGAATGGCGTCGGCGACACCAGTTCCCCCGCCGACGGTCAGCGCAATTCGGCGAAGCGGTATTCGGCGTTCACAAACCCTGCGGGCGCATCTTCCACCACCATGGCGGCCGACCAGACGGGATTTCCCGTCGACAGCGCCTGCATGAGCATGGGGGGGAGGGAGGGCGCCGAAGACGCCGCTGCGGGCCGTGAGGCGATGACAGGCGGCATGGTGAGAGTGGGAACGGCTTCGCGGTGGAAGGCACGGAAGGCAATCACCCCCAGAACCGCGCTGGCCGCCACGGCGACCATGGCGCGGGCAGGGCGGGGCGACGCAGAGCGCGCCGGAGGAACCACACGCCCGGAGAAGCGGTCCGCCAGCGCGAGGTGTGGGCGGACTCCCGGCGTCGTCATGGCCGCGCGTTCCTCCCGACATACTACCAAACGCGCCCGAAGCCGTGACTGAAACTCGGCGCTCGGCTCGATGGCCGACATACTCCGCGCCACCATGAGCGAGCGGCGCACCAAGGTGTCGTGGGCACCGCAACCATCACAGATGAACACGTGATGTTGCGCCTGCGCCATCAGATCACCCGGCAACGTATCGTCGAGATACGCGAGGTGGTGTTTGCGAAAATGCTTGCAGTCCATCGGGATGTCGGAGTCCTGCGGAAAAGAAGCGTGCAGGGCAGGATACCCGTCCCGATGCGAGCGGTTCCGGGCGTTCCCCCTACACGCCCTGAATAAACAGCGCGGGACGGACCCGTAAAGGGTCGTCCCGCGCTTACTCCGTTAGCCGATCTGGTGTTGTATGTTGTTTGTTAGCGAACGAGTGGTGCAACAATGTCGGCAAACGCCGTGCGCGCCCGATTGAGTCGCGACTTGACGGTGCCAAGGTTCACCCCCGTAATCTCCGCAATCTCTTCGTACGACTTGCCTTCCAGCTCCCGCAACACGAACACCTCACGGTGATGTGACGGTAGTTTGCCTACGGACTGCTCCACCATATTCCGCAGGTGACGCTTGCGGAACAGGTCGTCCGGGCGGCTGTTGGGATCCTCGAACTGGAGCGGACGCTCCTCGTCCTCGAATTTCGCCTTGATCGTCTGGAAAAGCACCAGCGGGTTCCGCGAGCGGTTGCGGAGCTCGTTCTTGGCCAGATTCGACGCAATCGTGTAGATCCACGTCGAGAACTTCTTCGACCGGTCGAAGCGGCCAATATGGCGGTACACGCGGATGAACACTTCCTGCACCAGATCTTCGGCGCGGTCGCGGTCACCAATGGTGCGGTACACGAAGTTGAGAAGCCGGCCCTGATACCGCTCGACCAGCTCCTCGAACGCCCGCTCCTCGCCGCCGAGGAACGCCGACACCACGTCTCCGTCCTCGAGCGACCGCAGGTGCTCGCGCACCGGAACCGCTGAAGTGGTATAGGATGTCAGTTTCGTACGAGCCAGTTCGGCCATGGGTCGAGCCCTCCTTCCTGGTGACGCGAGTTTGGGACTCGCGGTGCGACAACCAGATCGCCGGACGACCCGGTAGACCATGTTACCGCACACTGAGGGGTATTGCACGGGGCATGCCGGAGGGAACCACAGGGAACCTCCTTCGACAACACCTTACACAACAAGCACTTAGCTGTCTGTACCCCGTAGCACCCTGTCACGTGCCGCCGCGTGAACGTCCTTTTTCCGAGTCTGATTGTCCGGAATTGTGGACACCGGCTGACACGAAGACGCTCACTTCATGCGAAATGCTGCCGTGTAGAGCAGGGCAAGCGCCGTTTTGGCGTCCTGAATCGCCCCGTCCTTGATCATGGCGAGTGCCACCGACAGACGCGTGGGCACCAACTCCATGAATTCGTCCGCTTCCCGCTGCGCCTCGCCGGCAACCAGACCCGTGGCCACGAACAGGTGGATGGTCTCGTCGGTAAAGCCCGGCGTCGTGAACATGGTGAACAGCTGTTCGACACGCGCAGCGGTGTATCCGGTTTCCTCATGTAATTCTCGCCGCGCGCATTCCGTCGGCGTTTCCCCCGGGTCCAATCGACCGGCAGGGATTTCGTACAAGTACCCCTCGGCCGCATAGCGATACTGCCTGATGAGCAGCACCTCGGGGTCGTCCTGCAGATCGCCCAGCAGCGGCACCACAGCGCTCGCACCGGGATGACGGATCATTTCCAGTTTCCCAATCGATCCATCCGGGAAGCGCACCTCGTCGAGATCCACGGAAATGATCCGCCCGTGATAGACGCGCTCCCCCTGCACTTTGCCGGTGGTGCTCACACGCGGCTCTTCGTGGCCTTCGGTGCGGTGTTCTTCGTCGTCTTCTTGGCCGCCCTCTTCACCACCTGCTTGGTCACCGTCTTCGCGGCAGACGTTCGCACCGGCTTCCGGGGCCGCTTCACGTCGCGGCCCGCCAGCCATTCGCGGATGGTCGGACGCAGGTACACCGGAATGCGCAGAATCGTCCCGCGGCACTTCTTCGATCCGCACCGGCAGGCATAGTAGCGCACATCATCCGGCTCGTACTCGTCCTGCCATTCGAAGCGGTAGTCGTATACCAGCTCGGTTTCCGGCTTGATCGGCTTGATCGCCTTGATGTAAATGTGGCCATCCTCGATCTCCGTTTCGCAGTTCGGCTCGCACGAGTGATTGATGAATCGGGCGTCGTTGCCACCGAAGCGCGCGTCGAGCACGGTGTCGTCGTCGAGCACGAACAGAAACGTGTGGTGACGCCCTTGGCTGTCGTCATAGCGACGGTCCGCTTCGTCGTGCGTGATGCGCTGTCCCCAGTACTCATCCACGATCTGCCCGGTACGAATGGGCTTCACGGCAAAGGCGCCACGCCCCTGGATCTTCGAGCGACGTACTTCGTACAGCGTCGACTTGGGAGGCTTGACCAGTGCCGGCTTTTTCGAGGCCGTTTTCGCAGCGGGCGGAGTCGTGGATTTCTTGGCAGGCGTCACGTCGGGGCAGCAGAATGGGAGAAAACCAAGGCAGCGGAGAAGACCAACCGGGGACGCCCGTCAATGGACGACGCGCGGTCAGACCGCGTCGGCGTGATCCTCGTCGAGGGGATCATACACCGTCATGGGCCCAAGCCCCAGTGCATCGACCGATTCACGGATCGCGGCGGCGTCGCCTACCACCACCACCTGCAACCGCGCCGGATCAAGATGGGTGCGCGCGACCCGCAGCACATCGTCGGCCGTGACCGCAGTGATGCGCTCGCGATACGTATCGAAGTAATTGCTGGGCAGGCGAAAGATCTCCACGTTCGCCAATCCACCGGCTACCTCAGCCGTTGTCTCGAAGCGAATGGGAAAGACGCCCACGAGATACGACACCGCGAGCGACAACTCGGCGTCCGATACCGGTGTTTCGCGAATGCGCGTGACCTCGTGCACGATCTCGTGCAGCGCCTTGGCGGTCACGGCGGTTTCTACCGCGGTGCTCACTTCGAACGGGCTCGCCGCGCGACGCCAGTCGAACGCGGAGTGGGCGCCGTATGTGTATGCGTGCTCTTCGCGCAGGTTGAGGTTGAGCCGCGATGAGAACAGTCCACCCAGAATCGCGTTCATCACCACGACGGGGAAGTAATCGGGATGAAAGCGCGGAATGGCCACGTGCCCCACGCGTACTTCCGACTGCGGTGCCTCCGCTTTGTGGACGAGATGCACACGCGCCTCGAGATGGCGCTGTGCCGCCGGCGGCTCGGTGACCGGCGGTGCCTTGCCGCTCCAGTCGCCGAAATGGGCGCTGGCAATACGCACCGCCTGATCCACCTCGATATCGCCGACGAGCATGAGCGCCGTCGCGTCGGGGCGAAAATACGTCTCATGATACGAGACGACCGCATCGCGCGAGAGCCGCTCGATGCTGCGCTCATCACCGCCGGCCAGCCGCGCAAAACGCGACGACGCGTCGTACAGCAGGCGCGAGAAGAAGACGTCGGCCAACCCGCGCGGCTCCGCACGCAATTGCGTGAGATCCGCACGACGCTCGGCGCGCAAGCGTTCGAGTTCCTGCTCCGGAAACGCTGGAAAGCGCAGCACTTCGGCGAGCACCGCCATCGCATCTTCCACCCGTGACGAGAGCGCCGTGAGCTGCACGATGGCCGAATCCCAATCGGCACCGGTGTCGAGCGTGGTGCCGAGCCTCTCGAGGCGCGTGCTGAGCTCGAGCGCGCTCATGGAACGCGTGCCTTCGCTCAAACCACGCGTCACCAGCTGCGCCAACCCTTCATGATCACGTGGGTCACGCGTGGCACCGGCTTCGATCACCGCCAGCGTCGTGACCACGGGATACGCCGGCACACGCGCCACCATGATGCGCAAACCGTTCGACAGAATGCGCGTTTGAAAGTTCGGGAAACGATAGGGACGCGGCTCCCCGGCGCCCGGGCGCGGCAGTGCCGGCGGTGTTTCGAGCGTCGTGCTCATGCCGTGGCCTCCGCCCGTTCCGTCGAGGCGTCGGCAGGCGGTTCGTCCGCCGGCACGAACACCAGCAACACGCGGTTGTCGGCACCCAGCCGTTCGCGCGCGAGGCGTGAGACATCGGCGGCGGTCGTGGCCCGATAGCGGGCCACCTGCGTGTTGATCAAGGTGGGGTCGCCAAAGTAGGTCGCAAATCGTGACAGCTGGTCGGCGCGTTCGGCGGCCGACTGCATGCTCATCACAAAACTCGTTTCGATGAGCGCGCGTGCCCGCGTGACCTCGTCGTCGGTCACGCCGTTCGTCGCGATGTTGTCGAGCTCCGCCAGAACCGCGGCTTCGAGCTGCTCGACGCGCACGCCGGGGTGTGCCGTCGCGTCGACGATGAGCAGGTCGCTCCCCTTGGCCAAATCATGGGTGAACGCGCTCGCCTGCGACGCAATACGCTGCCGGCGCACCAGCGACTGCTCGAGGCGACATCCCGTGCGCAATCCCAGCACCGCAGCCGCCAGACTGGCGGCGTAATATCCATCACTCCCGAACACCGGTGTGCGACAGCTCACGAACACGCGCGGCAGCGCCACCGCGTCGGGTACAACCTCCCGTCGCGTGTCACCAGTGGTGGGAGGCACCTGCATGTCACGCAGCGGCGGACGGTTGGTGCCACGCGGAATACCGCCGTAGTACTCCTCGATCAGGCGCACGGCCTCGGTGCGGTCAAAATCACCGGCCACCGTGAGCACGGCGTTGTCCGGCGTATAGTATGTGCGGAAAAAGTCGGCGACATCGTCCAGCGACGCGTCGGTCAGATGCGCCATCGATCCAATCAGCGAGTGATTGAACGGATGCTCCTCCGGAAACGCGAGCGCGGGCAGGCGTTCCCACCACGTGCCATACGGCTGGTTGTCCACCGACCAGCGACGTTCGTTCTTCACGACTTCGCGTTGCGTATCCAGCTTGTGTTGCGTCATCGCGGGGAGCAGGCGTCCCATCCGGTCCGCTTCGAGCCAGAGCGCGAGCGCCAACTGATGCGACGGGAGCGTTTCGTAGTAGTTGGTCCGATCGAGCCACGTCGACCCGTTCAGCGTGCCGCCGGCCCGCTGGACCAGCGCGAAGTGCTCATTGGCTTCGACGTTGGCCGATCCCTGAAAGAGCATGTGCTCGAACAGGTGGGCAAAACCGGTACGATCGAGTCGCTCGTTCGCCGAACCGACGTGGTACCATAAATTCACCGCAACGATGGGAGCCGTGTGGTCCTCGGAGAACACCACGTGCAGGCCATTCGGGAGGTGGTAGCTCTCGACGGGGATGTGCATCAGTCAATATTCAGGGGTGTACCAGAAACCCGAAACCCCGCGCGCCCGCATTCACGGCTTCTCCGCATGTTCTCTTTATCACGATGTCCCTTGACCTCTCGCGTTCCACTCACCCGGTCCTATGCCCGTCGGCTGGGCACATCGTTGGCGGCCGTCCTGCTGGTGGCTTGCGGCGATGACCCGCAAATCCCAATCGCCGCCGCGCCGGTGTCTACTGAGCTGCTGACGGCCCGGGTCGGGGCCGTGCTGCAGAACGTGCCCACCGTGCGCATCACCGACCAGAGGGGGAGGATCATCAAGGGGTTACTGGTCCGCTGGCGCGTCGCCAGTGGGGGCGGGCGGGTGGTGAACGACACTGCCCGCACCGACGGGAGCGGCGTGGCCACCTCGGGCGGATGGTTCCTCGGGACCGCCGCTGGCACCCAGACGCTACAGGCGTCCGCCGACGGCATCAGCCCGGTCACGTACACGGCACAGGCCACGCCAGGGCCACTTACCAGTCTGGTCGTGCGCAGCGGCACCAACGTCTCCGTGCCCGTCGCGACGCCGCTCAGCGCGCCCCCCGTCGTGCGCGCGGAAGACCAGTTCGGTAACGGCATTCCGGATCTTCCGGTCACCTTTGCCGTGGTTCAGGGCAATGGCAGCCTTACCGGTGCGGCGCAGGTCACGAACGCCGACGGGATCGCGAGACCGGGGTCGTGGACGATCGGCACCATGGCCGGTGTGCAGCGGCTCAACGCCACTGCCATCGACGCCGCCGTGGGATCATCGGCCAGCGCGACCATCAGCATCACCGCACAGCCCGGACCGGCGGTGTCGCTCGTCAAGCTTGTCGGCGACAATCAGCGCGGCAGCTTCAATGCCGCCGTCGGTATTCCGCCCGGTGTGCGCGTCGTCGATCAGTACGGCAACGGCGTGGGGGGCGTCGTGGTGACCTTCACGCCAGGTGCCAACTCCGGCGTCGTCCAGAGCGGTACCGTCTCCTCCGATCCCGCCAACGGCTCCGCCGTTGTGGGGGCATGGACGCTCGGCAGTGCCGACACCCAAACGCTCGTCGCCACGGCCGCCGCGCTCCCCAATGCCTCCGCAACCTTCACCGCCAACGCGTCCGCCAGTCAGTTCGACCTCGAGGTGCGCTTCATTGGCGCGACGCCCAGCCCGGCCATCCGCCAGGCGTTTCAATCCGCGATTGCCAAATGGCGGACCATCATTGTTGGAGACCTGCATCGCACGTCCACTGTTCATCAGGCTGGGCTGTGCGAAAGCTGGGTGCCTGCCATCAATGAAATCATCAATGACGTGATCATTTTTGCCCGCGTGGACAGTATCGACGGCGCCGGCGGCGCCGATGGCAACATCCTCGGTCAGGCCGGCCCGTGTTTCGTAAACGTGAATACGCGCCTTACGTCGTACGGCATCATGGAATTCGACAGCGCCGATGTCTCCGGACTCGTTGCCGACGGTTCGATTACCGACGTGGTCATCCATGAGATGGGACACGTTCTAGGCATTGGTACGCTCTGGAATTTCCAGCGCGGTTTCCTGGTTGGCTCAGGTGGTACGGATCCGTACTTCATCGGAGCTGGAGCGCGCACGCAGTTTGCCGCGCTCAATACCCAGACATACACCGGCAATCCGGTCCCTGTGGAGAATACCGGTGGTCCTGGCACGCGAGACGGACACTGGCGTGAAAGCATCCTGCGGACCGAACTCATGACCGGCTTCCTCAACCGCGGCAGCAATCCGCTCAGCCGGATCTCCGCCGGCTCCCTGGCAGACCTGGGGTATGTCGTGAACATCGCCGCCGCCGACGGATTCTCGTTCCGGGCCGCGTTGTACAGCTTCCCGTTCAACGTGGGCACGAACGGGCGCGCTCTGCACAACGACATCCGACCGCTGCCGCAGTACAGAACAGACGCGGCGGGACGGATGAGGCGCGTGGGAGGCTCCCAGTAACGGCGTTTGGGGTTGGGGTTTGAGTTGCGCCGTTTACTGACGGCGAATCGAGCCCGCAGGAGGAAGAACGCTGGGGGAAAGGAAAAACGCGCGGCCATGCACCACAAAGCACAACCGCCGTTGCGGTGGTGTGGACCGCCCCATTGCTCCCCCCCGTCGCCGAGTCGGTGAATGATCTCCTCGTCGATGCTGACGACGGGAGCCAACGGGAGGAGGACGCCACGCTCGATGATGTCGTGCGACATGCACTCGACATGCGCTCGACATGCGCTCGGCTACGCGTCGACCTTGCGCCCCGATATACTGAGCCAGAGCATGAGTGCGAGATCGGTAGGCAATGCGAGGGACTCGCGCAGCATGTATTCGAGCACCGCACGGTTCGCCGAAATGGGGCTCGTGCGGGTGGGCGACGGCAGCGGCGTGAGTCCGTTCAACCGCGCGAGTACCTCGAGGCGCAGCATGTGAAACGGGTCGCTTACCAGCAGGACACGCGGCTTGAACGCGGCGGTGCTATCGGCCCGTCCGATCAAGGAATCGCGACGCGCGACCAGCAGCTGGGAGGCGCCGCGAATGGAGGCCAGCGAGGTGCGGCCGGCCGGTTCGAGCAACATGACGTCGTTGGGAATGCCGCGTCGCAACAGGTACCGCCGCCCCGCCGCCGCTTCGCTGATGAGATCACCTGGGCGCCGTCCACCGGTCAGCACCACGTTCGACGCGCGCTCCGCCTTGAACAACCCCAGCGCATGATCGAGCCGTGACTTGAGCACCGGCGAGGGCCGGCCGCCGTATTGTGCCGCGCCGAGTACCACGATTGCATCGGCCGTACCGGTGGCTGTGCGGCGCGACCAACCGGCAATGCACAGCAAAATGACCAGCCATCCTGCCCCCAAGACCACCAGGGCGCGGGAGAGGACGCGGAGGAGACGGGGGCGGGGAATCCGGGGAGCCGAACGAGCCATGACTCCGCCAAACTACGACAACGCGCCCCCTAACGGCACCACAAAACCCCTGACTTTTGACAGTCAGATCGGAACGACGGTCCCAGGGGCCGGGATTTCCGTCCGGAAGCCGTCGCGGCGGAGCTGTGTGGCAAAGGCCTCCTGCGCGGCATGCTCGCCGTGCACCAGATACACCGTGGGTGTACCGCGCCCGTCCCGCTCGCCATGTCGGCGCACATCACGCAGCCACGACAGCAGGCCGGTGCGATCGGCGTGGGCACTGTAGCCGTTCAGCACTTCCACTTCCGCCGCGAGCGGCACCTCGTCGCCGAAAATGCGCAGTGACGGTCGCTGCTCGACAATGCGACGCCCCAGCGTGTGTTCGGCCTGAAAGCCCACAATGAGGATCGTGTTGCGCGGATCGCTGGCACCGTGATGCAGGTGATGCAGAATGCGTCCCGACTCCGCCATCCCCGACGCCGCAATGATGATCATGGGGCCGTGCATGCTGTTCAGCCGCTTCGATTCGTTTACGTCGCGCGTGAACGACACCATCGGGAAGTCGAACAGGTTGGGCGACCGGCGCACAAGCTCTTCGCTCTGATCGTAGGCCTCGGGGTGCATGGCAAACACCGCAGTGGCATTCGTGGCCAGCGGGGAGTCGATGTATATGGGAATCTCCGGAATGTTTCCGTCTCGCCGCAGCTCGTGCAAATCGTACACGAGTTCCTGCGTGCGTCCCACCGCGAAGGCGGGGATAAGAATGCGGCCGCCGCGCGCGGCGGTGTCGCGCACCACCCGCGCCAGCTGATCACGAGCGCCTTCTACCGATTCGTGATCGCGGTTGCCGTAGGTGCTTTCGCAGATGATCACGTCGGCGCCGTCTTCGGGGGGCGCCGGGTCGCGAATGATGGGTAATCCCGCGCGTCCGATATCACCGGAAAAGATGAGGCGCTTCAGCTGCTCGCCTTCGCGCACCTCGACCACCACCGACGCGCTCCCCAAAATGTGTCCCGCCTCGGTGAAGCGCGCACGCACGCCATCGGTCACCTCGAACCATTTGTCGTACGGCATGCCGACCATGCACTCCTGCGTGCGCGTGGCGTCTTCCATGCGGTAGAGCGGCTCGATGATTTCGTCACGGTGACGGGCCAGATACTCGGCGTCTTTCTCCTGGATATGCGCCGAGTCGGCGAGCATGATGGCGCACAGGTCTCGCGTGGCGGCGGTGGCCCAGATGGTGCCTTTGTATCCACGGGCCACCAGGTACGGGAGGCGGCCGGCGTGATCGATGTGCGCGTGACTCAGAATGACAGCGTCGATTTCCTCGATCGGCACCGGCAGCCGTTTGTTCTTCTCGCGTGACTCGCTGCGTCTCCCCTGAAACATGCCGCAGTCGAGGAGGACCGTGCGCTGTTTGCTACCACTCGATATGCGCAGGATGTGACACGAGCCCGTGACTTCCTGCGCGGCGCCGAAAAATTCGATGTGCATCGTAAGGACCCGGTTGGGGACGCCTGTAAGGTGCGCTGCCCTCGTCTATCTGACACGTGTCCTGTGAACTGCAACGCCAACGGAGACTTCGCAAGCCACCCGAGGGGTATTCGCGCCGGAGTGGCAGGCAGTCATCGAGGGTAACCGCGTGTGGTCCATTGTCGTCGTGTCACCGTTGGTGAGCGCATCGAGCCTCTGATGCCGACTGGTGTCCTCCGTGGTCGGGAGGCGCCAAGCAGGGTGGAGTTCTATGGCGGGTCGCGCCGACGTGCTGACCGCAGGGACCCGAAACATCATGGGTTTGGCCTCCGGCGTAGGTGCGGCATCGCTTCGAGACATCCCTGGACGGACGGGTCGAAGCAGCTCGTCGTCCCCAACGATGCCGGTCGCCGTACGAAACCGTGGGCATACAGCACCTGCAGGTGCGTCGACATGCCCGGTGCACCATCAAGAGACCTGCACGTTGCCCGCCGAGATGAGGCGCACGCCGGGCGCACACTGGCGAAAATCGGCGGCGGCGTGCGTGCGTCACCACCGCCGACGTGATTGTGTCATGAGCGCAAGACCCGCTCACACCTCTCGGGTCGCCTCTCCATTGCGCAGCTCGCGCCGCGCCAACAGCTTCTGCAACGATTGACGGTGCAGCCCCAGTGCGCGGGCAGTGCGAGCAATATTTCCACCGTGCCGCGTCAGCGCCGCACTCAGGAAGGCCCGGTCGAAGTCCCGCAGCGCCCGTTCACGCGCTTCCACAAATGGCTCGTCGCCCAACGGCGGCTGCAGCGACGTCGACAGCGAGAGTCGTGGCGCCGCCATCGTGAGGCTGGCCGGAAGGTCGCACACGGCGATCTCGGCACCGTCGCACATGACCAGCGCGCCCTCGATCACGTTGCGCAGCTCGCGGACGTTTCCCGGCCAGTTGTACTGCATCAGCACGTCACGCGCCTCGTCGCTGAGCGCCCGGGCCGGCAAGCTGTGACGCTCGGCGGTGACGTGCAGGAAATGACTCGCCAGCAACGGGATATCCGGCCTGCGATCGCGCAGCGGTGGCAGCGACAGCGAAATCACCTTGAGCCGATAGAGGAGGTCCTCACGGAAACGACCATCGAGCACCATCGCGTCGAGTGAACGGTTGGTCGCCGCAACCACTCGCACATCCACGTGCGACGACTTCGTGCCACCCACGCGCAGTACTTCGCCGCTTTCGAGCGCACGCAGCACCTTGGCTTGCGCGAGGGGACCCAGATCGCCGATTTCGTCCAGGAAGAGCGTACCACCGTCGGCTGCTTCGAACAGCCCACCACGATCCTTCACGGCGCCCGTGAACGCGCCACGTGTGTGGCCAAACAGCTCACTCTCGACCAGTTCCGAGGGCAACGCCGAGCAGTTGAGGGCAATGAACGGCTTGTGGCGTCGCGCGCTCTCGTCGTGCAGGGCACGCGCAACCAGCTCCTTGCCCGTTCCGCTCTCACCGGACACCAGCACCGTAATCCCCGTGCGACCAACGCGCGCGATCAGACGGAATACATCGCGCATGATCGCCGTGGTCCCGTACATCCCGCAGAATGCGGGTGCCTCGTACCCGGCAGTCGTGAGCGCCGCACCACGACCAAGCAACGCATGCGCGCTCTCGGCGCGGCGAAGGAATGCCACGACGTCAGCGGCGACGATGGGCTGCGTGAGAAAGTCCGGCGCGCCGTGTTCGTGCGCCAGGACGGGCACTGATGACATACCCGGCGCCGTCATGAGTGCCGTCATCACGGCGGGATGCTTGTCGCGAACGGCTTCGAGCAACGCGTAGCCACTCCGGTCGGGAAGCCGCTGATCGCTGATGACCAGATTCACGTCGGCGCGCCCGATCATCTCGACCAGACCGGTCGGTGACGGCGCGTGCAGTACCTCGCGACCTTCGCGCTCGAATACCTCACGCAGTGCCGCACAGGCATCCACATCCGGAGACACGATGAGAATTCGCATGAGCCCGTGGCTCGGCGTGGACGCCGTCGCCTGAGCCTTCCTTACAGGATGCGGGTGGCGATCGCGCTCGCTCGGGACGCGCGTGGTGAGTGACGCGCCGCGAGCCAGTGGGAAGGGGGATGGAACCTGAGTGTCGTATAGAGCGACGTTGCTCATATGCGGACCTGGAAGGACGCCAGCGTAGACCGACGTCGTGAGGGGAGCGCTGCATCGCCACGGGGAAAAACGGAAAAGCGCGACGCCTCACTTGATGAGTGGACATCGCGCCTTCAACTGACCGGGACCTGTCTCCCGTCCGTCAAGGTTGGATCGAGCGAGCGATCCTGTTTTTGGGGTGCCGTCAGTGCTGTTCCAGCACCGCAGCGAGTACTGACGTTCGATCGGGGGAGGCCGTTCACCAGTACACGGATGGCGGACGAGCACCGTCATATCGAGGTGATGGAAGTATTGGGGACGCCGTCGGGGTTGGCAAGAGCAAAAACGGAGAGTCGCGTGGTTCTGCGTGGACAATGTGGACTCACTGTGCACAACCTCACGGAATTTTTCGCGTTTGCATGTGGCGAGTCACACGTGCTCGAGCACCAACTCGAGCTTGTGTCGCGAGTCACCAAGCGTTTTCGACTTGAACGCACCTTTCGTTTCCTCGACCGTATCGAGCGTAAACCCCTCTCGTCGGAGCAATTCGGCGGCGGAGGTGAGATACGTGGGCTCATCGTCAGCGATCCGTATGCGGCCGCGACTCATCGCAGGGCTCCGGTATCGAGGGGGATCATCGGCAAACGCACTTCGAACTCCGTGCCGCCGGTCTTCATCGTGTGGTCCTTCGGACTGAAGAACGGGTCGAACATCCGATCACGAATGGCAGCCGGAACACCGGGACCGTCGTCCGTGACGCGCAACACGCACTCATTACCTTCCGTGATGGCACTCACCGTGACAGTACCCTCGTGGGGTGAGACGTCCACGGCGTTCTGCACCAGGTTGTACAGCGTCTGGCGCAACAACGCATCCGGGACGGGCACCTAGGTGGGCGCCTGCGCCTTGTGCGTCACAATCCGCACCCTCCGGTCGCGATTGACTTGCTCCAGAAAGCTCACGGCATCGCTCACCACGAGAATCACGATCGACATGGCATCGACGACAGGCTTGAGTGAGAAGTCGAACGTGACCTGAAACGCCGTCTCGAACACCGCGCGAATGCGCTGGCCCTCTGCGAGCGAGGCCGCAAAGAGCAACGCCCCAGGCTCCGTGTCGCCCACGCGCAGCAACAGGGTATCGCCGGCGCGTAATCGCAGGGAGAACTCCCGGCTCGCGGCTTCGACGAACAGATGGATCAGTTGCACGTCGTCGATCAAGGCCACCGAGCGCGAGGAGACCGGTCGCCACCACGAGCGCCCGGACGATCGGTCGTCGCTGCGCAAGCTCGGCCATCAGCCCAGGCGCGGCGACGGCGACGAGCAGCGCCCCCCCAAGGCGCACTGGTGCAGCGGCGTTGCTGCAGGCGGCGTAACCGTCGTGACTGTGCTCAGGTCTCGCCCAAACGGATCCACTTTCGAACCGACGGCGGCTCGAACGACTCCAACGCGCGCAGCAGTTCGTCGGGATGCTCACTCCGCACGAGCCAGCTGCGGGGCGACCCGCGCAAGAAGCCTTCACCGTTGAGCTGATCGAGCAACGTCATGAGCGGGTCCCAGAAGTTGGCGACATCGAGCAATCCGACGGGCTTGTGGTGCACGCCGAGCTGCGCCCACGTCCACGTTTCGAAGAACTCTTCGAGCGTCCCGATCCCGCCCGGCATGGCAATGAAGGCGTCGGCGAGTTCCGCGATGAGCGCCTTCCGCTCGTGCATGGAGTCGACGACCTGCAGACTCGTGATGCCGTGATGCGCGACTTCGCGTTCCACGAGTCCGTGCGGCATCACACCAATGACTTCACCGCCGGCGGCCATCGCCGCGTCGGCAAGTGCGCCCATGAGTCCGGTGCGTCCGCCCCCGTACACCACCGCGATCCCGCGCGCAGCGAGCAGCGCGCCGAGCGCGCGGGCGGTGTCGACGTACACGGGCTTCGTGCCGTCGTTGGAGGCGCAGTACACCGCGACGCGCCGGAATGCCTTCGTTGCCATGCGCGGTAAGCTAACGCGTCCACGTCCCGACGCTCGGGAACGGCCGAGCGGGTGACCTGACACGTCTGGAGTATTGTTGTTCGGCGGCGAACGGTTACCACGGTGGCACGGCGCCGGTGCGTTCCAGCCGCGACGTGTTGCGCGACGCGTCGCGCCACCCGCTCGCGCTGGCCGCCGCCGCCGGTCATTATCGGGTATGGCTCACACGCACCCTGGTTCTGACGTGTCCGCGCGCTTTCCGACGCTCAGCATCGTCGACCACCCCTTGGTGCGTCACAAGATCACGCTTTTGCGCGATCGTGCGACGCCCACGAAGCAGTTCAAGGAGCTCGTCGACGAAATCGCGATGCTCATGGCCTACGAGGCCACGCGCGACCTCGCCCTCGATGAGGCCGCCGTGGAAACGCCACTCGAATCGACCACCGGTTGGACGGTGCGCGGCAAGAAGCTCACGCTCGTGCCCATCCTGCGTGCAGGGCTCGGCATGGTCGAAGGCATTCTACGTCTCATGCCGTCGGCGCGCGTCGGACACATCGGCTTGTACCGCGATCATGATACGCTCGAGCCGGTGGACTACTACTTCAAGGTGCCTGGCGATGTGAGTGAGCGCGACTTTCTGCTGCTCGATCCCATGCTGGCCACCGGTGGCAGCGCCGCCGCCGCGGTGACTTCGCTCAAGCGCGCGGGAGCCGCGCGCATTCGCTTTCTCTGCCTCGTCGCAGCGCCGGAGGGCGTCACGCGTCTCGCCGACGCGCATCCCGATGTCCCGGTGCTCGCCGCCTCACTCGATCGCGAACTCAATGCGCACGGCTACATCCTCCCCGGACTCGGCGACGCCGGCGACCGGTTGTTCGGCACGCGTTGACGAGTAGTGAGCGTGCGCGAGCAGTACGACGTCAGGTAAACCACTCCCGCGGCTGCACGCGCTGCTGCTCCGCCACTTCGAGCACCCACCTTTGCGCCGGTGGTTCGGTGACTTCGGCGGCGACACGGTTGAACCATTGTGCGGCCTGCGCGTCGTCACCCACGCGGCGCCAGAGCTCGCCCACCAGATACGTGATCACCGCGCGCTCCGCCGCTGGAATGCCGTCGACGCTGGCCAGCGATTCGGCAAAGCGCCGCGCCGCCTTCCGACGGAAGAAGCGTTCGGCCTCGGTGTCCCCTTCGTCCACGCAGCACCAGGCCGCCCGCAGAAAGAGATCGGCCAGATAGCGCGGGTCGGCGTCCTGCCAGGCCGCGACTTTTGCGGCGTGCTCGTACTTGAGCGAGCCCGATGGCAGCGAGGTGCACAGCGCCGGGGCAAGGTCACCCCACACCTGCTCCTTGAGCCAATCGCTCGGATTCACATCGTCCCCGAAATCGCGGGTCACACCGGCGTAGCCGCAGTGCGTACACAAATGCACGAAGTACGGGAGCGGCTGCATCCCCGCCGCCCGCTCGTGAAAGTCGGTTCGCTTGCCGCCAAAGCCGTTGGTCGCCACGACCGTTTGCGAGCGGAAGTCGCGGTCGCAGATCGGACAGGTGAGTTCGATGAGAAGGAGCGTCGTCATTCGTGCTTCGTGGACTGGATGGTGCCGTCGAGTCTCGGCACACGCCGTCACGGAGTTGAACCACTTGTCCACATTCGGTGGCGATACTGCCTTGTTGCGACTTCCTTCGCGGGCTAACTTGCCGCCTCTCACTAGTCGCGTGGCTGTTTTTCCTCACCACGCCGACCGCGCCGGGTTCACGACTCTGGGTCGTTGATGTTGATCAATCTCGTTCCAGATTTTCTCGCCGTTCTCGAAGCCGAAGACCGCTTTGCGACGTATCTCGCGTACTTCGATCGCCACCGTGAGCTCCTGACGGCGTACTGGGACAACTACGTCCTCGAGCCCTCGGGGCCCCACTTCGAAGAGGTGGTGCGCGCCACCGTCGCCGCCGACCGCAGCGACCTGCTGTCGCTCCTCGCCAACACCGACCTCGTCACCCTCGCGCGCCAGACCGAAGATAAAGTGCGCATGTTGCTCGATGTCGACGTGCCCTATGACATCGTGCTCATGGTCGGCGTGGGCGCGGCCAACGCCGGTGAACTGGTCGTCAACGGCCGCGGTGTCGCCTTCGTGTGCCTCGAGCACTTCACCGGCGTCACCAATCCGGACACCCAGGGATTGGGACTCGACCCCGAGCTCATTCCGCTCTGGCTCGCGCACGAAATCACGCACGTCATCCGCTACACGTCGCCGACCAGTCGGAGCAGCATGCGCGACCTCGTGCAGGATGCCGGTGGCTACTACTCGTACTGGGATACCGGCCGGCAGGCCACCTTGCGCGAGCTGCTCGTGAACGAAGGGCTCGCGGTGCAGGTGTCACGTGCGGTCAGCCCCGGCCATGCGGCGTGGGAGTACTTCGGGTTCGCCCGCCGTCAGTACGCGCGCATTCGCGAGGTCGAGCCCGTGCTTACGCGCGCGGCAGGAACTCACTTCGATCGCGCGGCCCTCGGGCTGCGGCTGCGTTATCTGTCGGGCGGGATGAGCGACGAAGCCCGCACCGTCGAGCGCATCGTGCTCCCCGAACGCGCTGGCTACTTCCTGGGCGCGCGCATGGTGGAAGCGGCCATCAGCGCCCGTGGTTTTGCGTGGTCGGTACGCGCCAGTGCCGAAGAGATCGCAGCGGCCGCCGAGCCGTTCGTGGAGCGGCCGCGGCTTACCGTCGTCAGCTGAACGGCGGGAACCGCGGGTCCGTCACTTCCCGATACAGAAGTCCCGAAACACCCGGTCGAGCACGTCTTCGATGTCCACGCTGCCAATGAGTTCGGAGATCGCCTCGCGCGCGGTCAGCAGATGCACTGCGGCCACCGGAGCGGGCAACGCGCCTCCGTGCCACGCCTCCTGAAAGGCCAGCACTTCGTGGAGCGCAGCCGAAAGTCCCACCCGATGTCGCTCGCGCGTAAGCAGCGTGTCGTTGGCGCCGTCATCCGGAAGGACGTTCATCGCGGCCGCGTCCACCGCGGCCAGCAGCCGCTCCAGCCCCTCGCCGCGCGCCGCGCTTACCTGTAGCACAACGGCGCTCTCGCCAACGTCGGCCTTGGTGCGCACCGGAATCACCGCGCCCTCGGTGCGCCCTTGCAGCGCCAGCACGGTATGCTGCACATCGGCGTCCGTGGCGCCGCACGCGAGCACCACCTGCGCCTGGCCCACGTAGCGGCTGCTCACCTCGATTCCCAGCTGTTCGAGCGGGTCAGTGGTATCGCGCAGTCCCGCCGTATCCACGAGGCGCAGCGGCAACGACGGTCTGTCGAGTAAGGCTTCGATGGCGTCTCGTGTCGTGCCGGCAATCGCCGTGACTATGGCACGTGCCTCGCCGAGCAGCGCATTGAACAGACTCGACTTGCCCGCGTTGGGCGGGCCGGCAATGACGACCAGCACGCCGTCGCGAACCATGGCGCCTTGCGGTGCGGTGCGCAGCAGTGCTTCGAGTGACGTGCGCAACGCACTCGCCGCAGACGCGATACGCGCCGGTGCGATGGGCCCATCGTCTTCTTCGGGGAAATCGAGGTCGTACGCGAGCAGCGCTTCGAGGTGAATGACGTCGTCGCGCAACGCGAGCAGCCGACGCGACAAGCCGCCGTCGAGCTGCGACAGCGCCAGGCGCTGCATGGCCCGCGTGCGCGCGTCGACGAGGTCGGCCACCGCCTCGGCCTGCACCAGATCCATACGCCCGTGCATGACCGCCCGTCGCGTGAATTCCCCGGGGAGTGCCACGCGTGCCCCTGCGGCGACACACGCCGCCACCACCAGCGACGGTGACACCGCCCCGCCATGCACGGCGAGCTCGACGACCTCTTCGCCCGTGTACGAGCGCGGCGCCGCGAACCAGGTGACGAGCGCCTGCTCGAGCGGCTCACCACTCGCCGGGTGCGTCAGGGTCGACAGGGTCGCATGACGCGGCAGGGCCGCAGCACCGTGTACGCCCCCGAATGCACCAAGGGCGCGGGCGATGGACATCGCGCGCGCCCCCGAGAGTCGTACCAGCGCCACCGCGCCGCGTCCGGGAGCCGTCGCGTGGGCAACGATGGTATCGTCGTCGCCCGGCAACAGCGTCGGTGTGGCGCGCGGCGCGTGCATCACGTCATCCGCGTACGAGCGGCGTAGAGCCCTTGCTCCGCTCCTGCGAGATGAGCCACTGCTGCGGCAACGACGCGAGGTTCTGAATGAAGTAGTACAGGTTGAGTCCCGACGCCATGCTGAAGAAGAAGATGAGCATCATGGCAGGCATGAGATACATCATCATCTTCTGCTGTTCGTTGGCCTTCATGCCGCGCATCCCGATCCACGACATCAGCATCGTGGTAACGGCGACGAGAATGGGGATCACGTAGAACGGATCCTTCACCGAAATGTCGGGGAACCACAGGAACGACACGCCGCGGAATTCGATCGTGTTCTGGAACACGAAGAAGAGCGCGAAGAACACCGGCAGCGGGATCAGCATGGGGAGACAACCGGACAGTGAGCTGAACGGGCTCATGCCGTGCTCCTTGTACAGCTCCATCATGGCCTGCTGCAGCTTCTGCGGGTCGCCCTTGTAGCGCGTCTGCAGCGCCTGCATTTCCGGCTGGATGCGCTGCATCTGCATGCTGCTGCGCATCGCCTTCTGGTTGAGCGGCCACAGAATGATGCGGATGGCCACGCCGAAGATGACCAGGATCCAGCCGTACGACACGCCCAGCGTGGCTTTCATCCAGAGCAGCAGACGGATGATCATGGTGGCAAAGGGCTGCACGATGCCCTGAATCCAGCCACCGTACGGGTTGCTCGTTTCGAACTCGCGCCCCATGGCGAGCAGGCGCTTGAACTCCTGGGGGCCCGCGTACACTTCGAACGACACGTTGCCGGCTTTGAGCGGCGCGACGAGTGTAGCCTGCGCGCGCGTGGCGCTCTTGCCGATGCGCACGCCACCGGTGGCGTTCAGCTCGGCGAAGGTCGAGCCACCCTTGGGGGCAAGCACGCCGAGGATGAAGTACTTGCTCTTGGCCACGCCCCACGTGAGGGGGCCGGCTTCGATGGCGCGCTCACCCGGATCGAGCGAGGCGAAGGTAATGGGCTTGGCGCCCGAAAGCTCCGGCTTGTACGCGTAGGCGAGGTGCGAATGATCTTCGGTCGTGTCCGACTCGGAACTGCGGAAGCCCGGTGGCAGATCGACGAGCAGATAGCTGTTCTCGGGTACGCCGGCGACCGCAGCCGAGACATTCACGCGGTAGCTGTCGGGGAGGAACGAGTAGCGCACCGACACCGTTTTGCCGGGGAGCGCCGCGTGGTACGCCACCACCGTGTTGCCGTTCTCCGCGGTGGTGGCGGCATTGAAGACCTGCTTGGTGAGATCGATGGTGTCGCCCGGAATGACGAGACGGAACCCGAGCAAGCGCTCGCCGGGGAGTGCGAGCTCGACACTGCCGCTGCGCGTGCGTCCACCGTTGGAGAGCGCCGCGTACTGCGTGAGCGACGCCCCAATGAGTGCCGCGCCTTTGTTGGTGGTGCGGTAGTCGGCAACTGCGGTCTTGATGACGGCGGTGTCGACGGGAAGCACGACGGGCTGCGTCGGGGTCATGGCCGACGGCAGCGCGCCGATCGTGCCTTGCGAGTCGGCGATGGCGGCGGCCGTAGCGGCCGGCGTGGCGGCCGTATCACTCGAGAGCGAGTCGGCAGCAACGATCTTGTTCACGGGCGCCACAGGCGGCGCCGGAAAGATATAGTTGCTGAGGAGGATGACCGCAGCCATCAGGACGACGGCGAGGGCAATGCGACGAGGTTCCATGGGAAATTGAAAGTGTTGCTACCAACGCGGCAGCCGCGTTGTCAGGGCACCGGATCGAAGCCGCCAGGGCGAAACGGATGGCAGCGCCCAATGCGGCGCAGGGCCATCCATGCTCCGCGCCGCGCGCCATGCTTGTCGAGCGCTTCGATCGCGTAGGCCGAGCAGGAAGGATAATACCGGCACGCGCCGCCGAAGATGGGCGAGAGCACGAGCTGGTACCCGCGAACGCCGAGGATGACTGCGCTGCGGGGCCAGGTGCGCCACGGGGTCATGACATCCTCAGGTCAGGCGCCGGAGTGCCTGGAGCAGTTCGGACCGGAGCGTGTCGTAGTCGCGATTGTAGGCCGACGGAAAGACCCGCACCACGAGATCGAGGGGCGTGTTGGCTACGACCGGATCGAGCAGTTGGAGCATGTGGAGTCGTACGATTTCTCGCAGCCGTCGTTTCACGCGGTTCCGCTCGACGCTCGAGTGCTTGTACTTGGGCACGACGAACCCCACGCGTGGAAACGCATGAAGGGAAGCGGTGGCGCGCACGTCCAACGACGCGGTGCGCACTCGCTTCCCTTCGTGACGGACCCGTTCGAGCTCGGTCCCGCGCGTCAGTCGCTGCTGGCGCGGGAACGCTCGTGCATCAGGCGCCCGCGTACTTCGACGGGAGCTGAACGGTCAGGACTTTGCGCCCCTTCTTGCGGCGACGAGCGAGGACGGCGCGCCCCCACTTCGTCTCCATGCGCGCACGGAAACCGTGCTTGCGGATGCGACGCGTGTTGCGCGGACGATAGGTGGGCTTGCCCATGGCGAAACTCTAAGAAAACGGAGACGAATAAACGAGCACAGATACGAACCAGCCGCTCAACTTAGCCGAGTTCACCCTCGCCGGTCAAGGGGGATCATTCGCGCGGCGTGATGTGCAAAGTGGCCTCGGGCAACGAGTTGAGCCATGAGAGTGCCACTTGCTTGCCATCACGAAGCGAACAGGAACTCACGCCCCGTTGCCCAATTGACTTGTCCACACGGAACGGGATACCTTCGCCGCCCCCTCTTCTGTACCGCCACCGTTCCGGACGCCAATGTCGCTATCGCCTGCTGAAATCTGGGATCGTCTGCGCCTGCGGGCGCGGCAGGTGCTACCAGAGCAGACGTTCCGGACGTGGCTCGAGCCGACCGAAGCGCTCGTCGTCGAGGGGGACACGCTATTCGTCGGGGCGCCCGACCAGTTTTCGGCGGACTGGAACGAGTCGAAGCACGCGGACCTGTTGGCGACGTTCGCCGCGGTCGCGCTGGGCCATCCGATGCAGGTGCGCTTCAAAGTGGCGGAGGAGCGGGCGGGGCGGGTGCAGATGGATATGTTCGTGGCACCGCCGCCAGCACCAATTGTCGCGGCACCACTAAAGCAGCAATCGCGCATATTTGCGCCGCTGAACCCGCTGTACACGTTCGACCAGTTCGTCATTGGCAAGTCCAACGACGTCGCCGCCGCCGCTGCCCAGGCCGCCGCCCAAGCCCCCGGCAAAGTCTACAATCCCCTCTTCATCTACGGCGAAACCGGGCTCGGCAAAACCCACCTCATGCAGGGCATCGCCCACGAACAGCTCCGCCGCAACCCGGCGCTCCGCATCGCGTTCGTCGGGACCGAGCAGTTCACCAACGAGTTCATCGGCGCCATTCAAACCGGCCAGATGGGCGATTTCCGCCGGCGCTTCCGCGAAATCGACCTGCTCCTCGTCGACGACGTCCAATTCCTGAAGGGGAAGGAATCCACACAAGAGGAGTTCTTCCACACCTTCAATGCCATTTATGAAGCCGGACGTCAGATCGTGCTCACCTCCGATCGGCCCCCCAAGGAAATCCCCGGGCTCGAGTCCCGCCTCATCTCCCGCTTCGAATGGGGAATGGTCGCCAACGTCGACTCCCCCGACCTCGAACACCGCATCGCCATTCTCAAGAAAAAGGCGAGCGTCGACCATCTCGAGCTCACCATCCCCGACGAAGTCATCGAGTTCATCGCGCAGCACGTGAAGTCGTCCGTGCGCGAGCTCGAAGGCTCGATCATCAAGCTGCTCGCTTACGCCTCTTTCAAGCACCGCGACATCTCCGTCGACCTCGCCCGCGAAGCGCTGCGCGACAAGCTCCGCGGCGCCAGCAACGCCGATTTTCCCGACATTCCCCCCACCACCATAACGGTGGCGACCATCCAGCAGGTCGTCGCCCGCGAATGGGGGGTCACCCCCGATGGGCTGCGCTCGAAAACACGCACCAAGCAGCTCACCACACCGCGCCAGGTCGCGATGTACCTCTGCCGAGAACTGCTGGCACTCCAGCTGGTCGAGATCGGCAACGCCTTCGGTGGACGGGACCACTCCACCGTCATCCATTCCCTCGAACGCGTCGCCGAAGACATGGCCGGCGAAGCCGGCTTTACCGAACGCGTCTTGAAGGTCCGGGGCATGTTGGAAACTCTGCGGACAACCGGGCAGCTCGGCACCTGAACCCCCGCCGCTCCACAGTCCCCAACAATTTTGCCACCCCCTCCTGTGCATCTCCGGGGACGCGTCGCGCCTCCCCACAGGAACTCCACATGAGGTCATATGGCGAAAGCTGTTCTGAACGCGTAGCTTGCTGCGTTTATAGACAAGCCCACATCCCCTGCTACTACCGCTGTTTTTATATCTCAGTCTGTTGTTAAACAGCAGGTGTGCGCAGTCCTTCCACAAAAACGGGCATGAAGTTCACGATCTCGCGTGAAAAACTGCAGGAAGGCCTCCAGGCCGTGACCGCCGCCGTACCGGCCAAGACCACCTTGCCGGTCCTCGCCAATTTGCTCGTCGAGACCACCGATCGCGGCATCCGGTTCTCCGCCACCGATCTCGATATCGCCGTGAGCACGGAAGTCAGTGCCGATGTCGAAGCGCCCGGCGCAATCACCATTCCCGCCAAGAAACTCAGCGAGATCGCCCGCGAGCTCCCACCGTCGCCGGTGAAAGTCTCGGCGAGCGGCGAACAGCGCGTCACCATCGAGTGCGGTCGCTCCAAGTTCAAGCTGCTTGGCTTGCCACGCGACGAGTTCCCCACCTTCCCGGTGGTCCGCTTCAACGACTCGTGGCGCGTCAAGTCGGGGGAACTGCAAAAGCTCATCGCGCACGTGGCATTCGCCGTCAGCACCGAAGAGTCCCGCCCCATTCTCAACGGCGTGCTCTGGGAGCTGCGCGAAGAGCGCATGCGCATGGTGGCCACCAACGGACATCGGCTCGCGAAGATGGAACTCCCCGTCGAAGCCAGCAGCGCGCCGCCGGGTGATCTCATCGTGCCCCCCAAGGCGCTCGAACAGATCCGTCGCCTCTTCCCCGCCGAAGAAGAACTCGAGATCGCGCGCGGCGACAACCACCTCGGCTTCCGCTCCCCGTTCACGCAAGTCTTCACGCGACTCGTCGAAGGACCGTATCCGAACTACGAGCAGGTCATCCCCAAGGACAACGACCGCTATGCGCTGGCCGACAAGGCCGCGTTCACCAGCGCCCTCAAGCGCATGAGCGTCATTGCCTCCGACCAGACGCACCGCATCAAGATGTCGTTCAACACCGGGATGCTGAAGTTCAGCGTCACCACGCCCGACCTCGGCGAGGCGAGCGACGAACTCCCCATCAACTACACCGGCGACCAGCTCGATATCGGCTTCAATGCCACCTATCTGCTCGAAATCCTGCGCTTCATGCCCACCGAACAGGTGCGCCTGACGTTCAAGGCCCCGGAACGTGCCGCCACCATCGAGCCCGAGGGGTGGGACGATCCGGCAAAGTACCTATGCCTGGTCATGCCGCTGCGATTGATGGACTGAGGGCAGTCGCTGGCCCGACTCCCCGAAATACCCAAACCCGTCACTCGAACTCACAACCCGAAACTGATCAGTTTCGAGCAATGGGTCCAGGTGACGGGTTTTTGGTTGTGAGTTCGGGTTGAACTCCCCGCCTACCGCCGCTCCGCCCTGAGCTCCACCCGCTGCGTCACCTGCTGCACGCGAGGCGGCACGCCGGAAAGCCGTTCCGTGGCCTGCAGGGTCAGAGTCGAACCGCCCTCCAGCCGCTCCACAGTGCCCCGCTGCGCCCCGATCTCCACCCGCTGCGATCCGGTGGATGTCCCGGCCAATTCAAGGCTCCTGAAGGGCGATCCGCTCTTCCCCTCGAGCTTCGAAACCGACTCGCGCCGCACAACCAGCACGGCATCGTCGAGCGATTCCAGCGTCGACGTCACGGTGGTATGTACGGTCATTGGGACACCACTGCGGCAAATGAGCGTCACTGAGCTGTCACGCCACCGTTCTCCAGCAAGAATGCCGTTGGGAATGCGCACAAGCAGCTCGCGCGCCATGGCCGACGCGCCCACTTCCGGGCGGTCGCACTCGTTGGCCAGCGGCGGTTTGGTGGTCACGCGCACGGTGGCGCTGTCGAGCGTCGCGTCGAGCAATAACAGCGCGGGCATCGTGGGCAGCATCGCGCCGTTGCCGGCATCGAAGCTGCTGCGCACGGAAAACGAGTCCACCTGACCGCTCGCCTTGATCGCGCCCGCACTCGTGCGCTCCACGCTCCACGACACCAGCCCCCGGGACTCGATGCGCTGTTCTTCAGCGGCGGCGCCGCTCACTCCACCGCCGGTGATTCTCACCCGGGCGACGGACGACACGCGCCACGTAGCGCCCATCACACGCAGTGGCAACGACACTCGGCGGGCTTCGGCCCGCGCCGGCAATGCCGAAGGCCTCGATGGTGCCGGGATGGGTGAGGGATGAACCGCCGTCGTTCTACCGCACGATGACGCCAGAATAGCAACAATGCACGGAACGAGCGCGGACTTTGCGAAACGGTGCAACAGAATCTCCTTTCACTCGCCGCATACGCGAGCCGGCCAGCACACGGATATCGCCGGCCTATAAGCCGGGTTCTGTCGGTACACTGAGGTGTACCGGACGGTCATTCCTCTCGGCGTGCCGTCACCGACACGCTCCAGCAGCCTACCCGCGGTTCACTGCGTCAGCCCGAAGGCGTGGCAGTCCTTTCGAGACGGGCCGTCTCTCACCGCCTATTTGGCCTTGCTCCGGCCGGGGTTTACCGAGCCACGTCCGTTACCGGCCGTGCGGTGGGCTCTTACCCCACCCTTTCACCCTTACCGCCCTCTTGCGAGGACGGCGGTTTGCTTTCTGTTGCACTGTCCGTTGCGTGAAGCTCTCGCCGCACGCACCCAGGCGTTACCTGGCAACCTGCCCTGTGGAGCCCGGACTTTCCTCGGAGCCAGGGCGCGACCATAACGGTCCGTCCCCCAACTTCGCGACCGTCCGGCCGACGACATCCGTGTCCCGGAATATAGCCGGGCGGGGGGGAACGACGGTGGGGGTCTGGTCCGGCGACTTCCTCGCCGATGGCGCGAGCCCTCAGGGGAAGAACGCAGGAACAAAGGGAAAAGCGTGGTGCCGTCCACTGGGAATAGCGGCGCGTTGTTCCCGGCCGAGCGAATCGCGCGTTCTCCCCTTCCCCTGCGGTCTTTGCCCGGTGGGCTCGATCCGTCATCCAGGAAGTTGCCAGGAGCAGACCCCGACTGCCGTTCAGCCACCCAGATGACACCCCCCGAATCAATTCCTCGCACGCCCGATCAAGTGGCATCACAAAGCTGACGTCGTACTGACGGCCTGCGCTATCGTTGCCGTCGCAAGCTCACGAGGCACGCCTCCCCACGTGCCGCCGCACCATCTACAACGATCGGAGGATGTGCATGGCTACAGGCAGTCGATCAACCCGCGCAGTCGTCACGTTCATCACGCCAGCGGAGCGGCAACGGGTGGATGCTGTGACGAGCGCGACGTGCGTGACGGTCCATCGCGAGAGTCTGGATCAGGTCATGGCGGACTTGCGATCGCAGTCCGTATCGGCGGTCATCGTGAGCGTCTCCCGCTATCAGCAGCAGCTGGCGCCCTCGGTGGCGCGCATGGTGCGCGAGTTTCCGCGCGTCCCAGCGGTCGCGCTGCTCACCGCCTACGAAACGCGATCATCGGCGGCATTGCTGTCCTTGGGAGAACATGGGGTACGCACGCTGGTCGATGCGCGCGACCCCGCCGGATGGCGTGAACTCCGCACGCTGGTCAATGCGAACGCTCAGGTCAGCATCGATAACCTTGCCATCCACACACTGCGCTCCGATCTCACCGGGGCGAGTGCGGCGTGTGTGCGCTTCTTCGATATGCTCTTTACCATTCCGCCGTCCATGACCACGGTGCAAGAGCTATCGCGTTACATCGGGGTGATGCCCACGACGCTCATGAGCCGATTCGCGCGACAGGGAATTCCGACGCCCAAGAAGTATCTCGCCATGGCCCGTCTCGTCCGGGCGGCGCATCTGCTCGAGAACCCGGGTTGTTCGCTCACGCAGGTGGCGTTTCTGATGGAGTACTCGTCGCCGCAAAGCTTCTCCCGTCACGTGAGCGGACTGCTACACATGGGTGCCGCAGAATTCCGGCGGCGTTATACCGGTGAGACCATGCTGCACCAAATGCGTGACAGTCTGGTGACTCCGTACCGCGCGCAGTTGCAGCACTTCGATCCGTTTGCGTCGTCGCCGCAGTGGCTGGCAGCGCGGAACGGCAAAGGCCGTTCGGGCAAAAAGCGGTTGTCTGGTTCGACGGTCAACCAGCCGCCGCACTAGCCCTCAGGGGGAAGAAAGCAAGGGGAAAGGAAGAAGCGCGATGCTGTCCACTTGCATCACAACGTGCGCTTCTCAGTGCACGGAGCCGCGCTTACCCCTGTGCTCCTACCTTCATCCCCCTGAGGGCTAGATCCGTCGCCTGTCACCCGCCGGGCCAAACCGACCGCAGTTACCGTCAGTAAACCATCCCTACCGCACCGTCGGAAACTCCGCCGTGTGCCGCAATGCCACTGTTCGCAGTCGGCCCGCCGCTTGCGACAACTGCTGCGCGCTGCGTGAGAGTTCCTCGATGCTGGTGCGCTGAGCAGTGGAGCTTTCCGCGGCGGTGCGTGCACCAGCCGAGGCGCGCTGCGCCGACCGGTCGAGCGCTTCGAAGGCCGCTGCCGCGCTCGCCGAGAGCTGCGCCTGCGTCTGCGCCAGCTCGGCCACTTCGGCACTCTGTTTGGTGATGCGCGAGATCCCTTCCACCATGCCCGACAGCGCGCGCGTGGCGTCGCGGGCAATCGTACCGGCGCCCCGCACGTCCTCGGCGGTGGTATCCATGGCCAACACGGCGGCGCTGATATCGTCGCGCACGCGTTGCACGGTAGCGGCTACGCGTTTGGCCGCCAGACCGCTCTCCACCGAGAGCGCGCGGATTTCGGCGGCGAGGACGGCGAAGCCGAGGTCATCTTCGCCGGCGCGCGACGCTTCAATGGCGGCGTTGAGGGCGAGCATGTTGGTCTGCCGGGCAATACGCGAGACGGTATCGACGAAGTTGCCAACCTGATCCGACGCCGGTTGCAGTGCGCGGACCGTGATGGCGGCCGCATTCACCTCGGTGCCCACGCGTAGCAGGGCTTGGGCGGCGCGCTCAATCGCCTCCCGGCTGGCGCCGGTCAGGTCGTCGAGGTCGTGGGCATCGCTGGCGGTCGTTTCTGCCGTGCGTCGTGCGGCGTCGGCGGTATGCCGCGCATCCTGACCGGTGCGGAGCCCTTCGGCCGCACACGCCTGTTGTACGTGGAGTGCCTCGCTGAGCGAATGCGCGCCTCCCGCGACTTCGACGGCGCGGCGCTGCAGCGTGCTGGCCACGCCGTACACCTGGGTGGCCACCGCCGCGAGCTCATCGGCTTCGCGTTGCACCGTCTCGATGAGCAACTGCAATTCATCGAGCATGCCGTTGAAGCTGCGCTCGAGAAAGCCCAACTCATCGGTGTGCCGGGCGTCGGCGCGCGCCGAGAGATCACCGCGTTCCACCTGCGCCATGCGTTCGCGCGTTCGGCGCAGGCGCATGGTGAGCTGGGTGGGCCTCTGAATAACCTGTTGGGCAACGATCAGCAGCAGTCCGGCAGCCAGCAGAATCTGCGGCATCGGGGTGGCCGTGTGTCCCGAGACCGCGTTGTGGGCAAGGCTGGCCGCGAGAAACCCCGCCACCGACACGCCGGTGGTGACGTAGCCGAGTGCCGGACCGCGATCGAAGGTATACGGCACGATGGCGAGGATGTACGCGAGCACCAGCACCGGGGCGCCGAACACATAGACGACGCTGCTGATGAGCAGCGCGTCGACGGTGGCGAACAGGTACGTGAGCCAACGCCGATAGAACGCCGGTCGGCTTCCGAGTACGGCGAGGACGCCATTGAGCGCGATGGTTCCGCCGAATATGCCGACGACGGTCCAGAGGGAGACCGTGGCGAGCCCGGATTGCAGCGCCGCGACCAGCACGGCGGCAATGATGACGGTGCTCCAGAGCCGGCGTCGCGCGGCGACGCGAAAGGTCGCGACGTCTTTGGCGCGCTCCTCGTCGAAGAGCGTCCCCGCCGATACGGGGAGTGCGTGCAGCGCTGCCGGGGTGGGGAGGCGGCGGAACGACCGTGGGGTCGGCGAGGAGAAAAAGGCGGGGGCGGCCATACGTCCACAGACGCCCCAGCACCCTCTCAGGCAATCAGCGGCAGAAGCTGTTCGGCGGTGACCAGGCTCATGACCTTGAGCCCGGCGGTTTCGAGCGCTTCGCGCCCGCCTTCCTGTCGATCGACCAGGGCGAGGACGCCCTGCACGTTACCACCCGCTGCGCGGATGGCCTCGACGGCCTTGAGCGCCGATCCCCCGGTGGTAATGACGTCTTCGACGACGACCACATTGTCACCGGCAGAGAAGGGCCCTTCGATGAGCTTTCCGGTGCCGTGCTGCTTGGCTTCCTTCCGAACGGTAAATCCCCGAACCATCTCGCCATCACCGCGTTCATGAGCGAGGGCGCTGGCGTGGGCAATGGCATACGCGATGGGGTCGGCGCCCAAGGTGAGCCCTCCGACGGAGTCGACGGGCCAACCACAGTCACGGAGGGCGGCGAGGCCGGCGCGTCCGATGAGAAGTTGGCCTTCCGGGTGCATGGCCGTGAGTCGGCAGTCGACGTAGAGATTCGAGCGTCGGCCGGAGGCGAGTACAAAATCGCCCCGCTTGGCCGAAAGGCTGGCCAGCAGAGCGATCAAGCGTTGTATGGTGGTATCGGTCAACGTCCGAACAGTCCCTTCATTTTTCCGAGGAGGCCACCCTCTTTCTTGCCGGCGTCGTTCCTGCCGGACCCCTCGGTGGCCGACGGCCCCGAGGTCGACGCAGTGGAGAGCGCTGCCTCGTTGAGCGCGTCGGAAAACGCCTTGACCGACGCGTAGCGATCGGCTGGCGCTTTGGCGAGGGCCTTCATGACGACCATTTCGACGGCCATGGGGAACGTCACGTTGGGCTTGGCCTTGTTGAGCGTCACCGGCGGCTGCGTGAGCAGCTGCGAGAACAGCTCACGGGGCGACTTGCCGGTGTACGGGAGGCACCCGGAGAGCAGGTAGTACGCGATGGTGCCCAGCGAGTACTGGTCTGCCGCCGGTCCGACGAGTTCGCCTGAGAGCGCTTCCGGTGCGACGTACATGAGTGTGCCGACGAAGAAACCGGCGCGGGTGAGGCGCTGGTCTGGAGCGGCGTCGGTGTCGGCCGCGATGCCGAAGTCGAGCAACTTGATGTGCTGGGCTTCGGGGTCGTACATGATGTTTTCCGGCTTGAGGTCGCGATGCACGATGCCTACGTCGTGTGCGGCCTGAACGGCACCACAAATTTGGGTCATGATCGCGGCCACGTCCTTGCTGGGTAACGGACCGTGTGTCTCCGCGTACTTGTCCAGAATGGCGCCGCCCGCCCACTCGATCGCCAAGTAGTAGCGGTCGGTGTCGGATTGCCCATAGTCTAGGGTGCGTACGATGTTCGGGTGTTCTACCCGTGCACCGAACTGCGCCTCGCGCAGGAAGCGCGCGACAGCGGTTTTATCATGCTGCAGCTTTTCGCGCAGCACCTTCAGGGCTACGGTGCCATGTGCGGCATGGTCGGCACGAAAAACGGTCGCGGTACCGCCTTCGCCAACCTTTCCACGCACGGTGTACCCGGCAAGAGTCGTCCCGACTAGCGTCTCGATGGCCACGGGGCGAACGTAACCCTGTTCAGCAGCCGCAGCAAGATAATTCACTGGAACGTGTCGTAACCTTTCGACTCTACGTCATCATTATGGCACGGAAGCCACTTTTCGGACCTGCCGCCGCGACGCTCATGACGACGGTCGCCGTTCTGTCTCTCGCCGGATGCGCCTCGCCGCGTCCGACGGGGTCGCCCGCGCCGCGCGACGGCCCACGCGGGGCACCGGGCGG
>VYMF01000052.1_pt1 | contig 42146 bp, 33 predicted proteins | sample 5115271 | NCBI WGS metagenome assembly VYMF01 (sample SAMN12291778, study PRJNA351875) | freshwater metagenome | isolation source: freshwater lake | place: USA: Michigan, Wintergreen Lake | collected 2013-08-08
CACGCAGACGTCGGTGATTGACCAGATTCCCACCCACCTCTGCGCCCGTCTTGCGCCGGCCTTGCGCCGCCGGCCCACGCCGGCGCGCGGAGCCCCACTCGACGCGGGGCCGTTTCGGGGGGCGCGGCCCTCCCACCGGCGCGTCTGATCGGTCCCCGCCGGATTCGGCCCCCCGCCCGTGACCGAAGTCCACGCGGCGCGCACGGTGCCCGAGCGCGAGCGAAGGCACGCCGCCGCCCGCGACGAGGCGCTGGCGAGGTCGGCGATCGCGCGGGACGCTGGACGGAGAGTCGACCCACCCCCAATTGAAAATCTTATCCCGCAGACAGGATGCAATCGAAATCGTTGGTCACCATTTCTCTCGTGGCCATGTGCCCAAGAGATAGAGTACAAACGCTCGCCGCCGCCCGTATGACGCCGACCGACACTCATCGCTAACGAGCCGTACGACGCGCTGGTGCAGCGCCTCGTGCTACAACCGCACGGCATGCAGAACACGAGTATCGCGCTGAACGAACACGAGGCCCACCAATTGGTGACGGGCCGTGATGAAGGCGGAAAGCCCACTCCCCCGTGGACCTTCGACGCCATGGCTGGCGCCGGCGCCTATCGATCCACCGTCGAAGCTATGGCGCGCATTCTCGAGGCGGCTGCGGAGCGCACGCCGATGCCGGCATTCAATCGGCACCAATCGCGGCATCACGACATCGCCTTGGACGGTGGACTTGCCGGCGCCAGCACCACCACATGGTGCACGGCACCATCATCACGTAGCGGAATCGTGGCATCCTGCCGGAGACGCCCATCGATCATGACCGTGGTGTCGGTGCGCGTGGAGTCCGCCGGTCGTAGCTGCACGTCGATCTCGTACAGCGCGGCCCCAACCCGATAGTCGACGCGGTAGCCAGGCCACCCTGACGGGACACACGGTGCGATGGTGAGGATGTCGCCGCGCTTGGTCACGCCCAACATGGACTCGAGCGCCACCCGATAGAACCAGCTCGCCGACCCGGTATACCAGGTCCACCCGCCGCGCCCCAGCTGCCCTTCGGCGGTGTACACGTCGGCGGCGATCACGTATGGCTCCACCTTGTACGTGGCCACCGCGTCGGGTGTGGTGGCGTGCGTGAGCGGATTGAGCATGTCGAGCAACGCGAACGCGCGGTCCCCCTCGCCGCGCATGGCCAGCGCCAGCACCGACCAGAGCGCCGCGTGCGTGTACTGCGCGCCGTTCTCGCGAACACCTGGCAGATAGCCCTTGATGTACCCTGGATCGTGTGCCCCGTTGTCGAACGGTGGCGTCAGCAGCATGAGCAGCCGCGCATCATGACGCACGAGTCGCGCGTCGACGGCCGCGACCGCCGCGGCCTGACGCGCGGAGTCTCCGGCCTCCGAGATGACGCTCCAGCTCTGCGCGATGGCGTCAATCTGACAGTCGTCACTCTGACTCGAGCCCATGGGCACCCCGTCGTCGTAGTAGGCACGACGATACCACGCACCGTCCCAGCCGTGCAGTTCTACCGCAGCCGCGTACGCATCGGCCTGCGACAAAAAGTGGGCAGCATCGGCATGATCACCGCGCGCGTCCATGTACGGCGCGAACTGCCGCAGCGTACGTACAAGAAACCAGGCCAGCCACACACTTTCGCCGCGCCCTTCGATCCCCACGCGGCTCATGCCGTCGTTCCAGTCGCCGCTACCAATAAGCGGCAGTCCGTGCACACCAACCGTACACGCACGACGCAGCGCGCGCAGGCAGTGCTCGTACACGCTGCCGTGTTCGTCGGTGACTCTCGGCACGTCATACAGTTCGTGCTCGTACGGCTCGAGGATGCGCATGGCCAGGAACGGTACGTACTCGTCGAGCACGGTATCGTCGCCCGTTACGCGCACGTAATGATCGACCACATAGGGCAGCCATGCGAGATCGTCCGAGAAGCGGGTGCGCACGCCGCGCCCGCTCTGCGGATGCCACCAGTGCTGTACATCGCCTTCGACGAACTGACGCGCCGCAGCCGCGAGAATATGTGCGCGCGCAATACCAGGTTCGGCATACACGAACGCCATGCAGTCCTGCAGCTGGTCGCGAAAGCCATACGCGCCGCTCGACTGATACAACGCCGAGCGTGCCCACATGCGACACGCCAGCGACTGATAGAGCGCCCAGCGGTTCACCATGGCATCGAGCGCCGGCACCGGTGTGTGCACACGAATGACCGACAACCGCTCCTGCCACGCGGTAGTCGACTCCTCGAGTGCTGCGCGCGCACCGGGCACATGTCCGTAGCGATCGACCATCTGCTGCACCGCTTCCGCGCCGTCGCCGGCGCCGAGCGCAACACACAGCTCACGGGTGGCGAACGGCGCCAGCTCGATGGTGCACTGCAGGACTGCGCAAGGATCAACGCCGGCGCCCGTGCGGCCACTGAGCACTGCGGTACGGCGCAGCCCGACTGGCGCCGCCGTCGTGCCGTTGCGTCCCAGGAACTCGCGTCGGTCTGCCGTGTGCGCCATCAGCGGCTCGCTCAACGTGCAGAACGCGAGTTGGCTCGCGAACTCCTCGTTGAAGGCGTTGCGGGCCACGATGGCGCGCTGCGCTTCGACGAACGACGTATGCACGTGTTGCCGTGTACTTTCCCGCGCGACACCCAGCGTCCACTCCACGTATGCGGTGATCGTCAGGCGGCGTGGGCGTGAATCGGTGTTCGTCAGTCGCAGCAGCGACAGCTTGACCGGGTCGACCGGTGCCACACCGACCGACAACATGCTCGTGATGCCGGCGTGTTCGTGTGAAAAGCTCGATCGCCCCGCCCCGTGCCGCACGATATACGGAGACTCGTGCCGGATCGGTGCCGGCGTAGCGCTCCACACATCGCCCGTATCGTCATCACGGATATAGAGCACATCACCGACCGGATCACTCACCGGGTCGTTGTGCCACGGGGTGAGCCGGAAGAAGTAGCTGTTCCCGGCCCAGCTGAATCCACCCCCCTGTTCGGTCACGACGCACCCGCCACGCGCGTTGGCAATGACATTGCTCCACGGCGCTGGTGGAAGCACATCGCCATCCAGACGGATTTCGTAGTCGTCCGCGTCGGTCAACCCCCCGAGTCCATTGTCGAACAGTAGCGGTGCGCCAGCCGAGTCTTCGCGCAAGACGCGGCTCTGTCTCGAGGTGCCGCGTGACGCAGTGCTCTGCCTCGTGACATCTGGTGCCTGCGGTGCTCCGCTGCGATGGGGAGCGCCATCGCTATCGAGCAACCGGGAGGTGAGTCGCTTGATGACCCGAACCACCGGCGGTATGCTGCGTCCGGGCGTCCGCGTCGTGCCGCGAAAGCGCTCTTTGGGATCGGCATCGGACTCGACATCGTCTTCCGTCAGTCGCTCCACGGCACGCCCCAACGTGCGGCCATCACAGACGACATGCACGCGCGCCGTGGCGCGGAGCATGAGCAGGACGTTGGCCGGCATGAGACCGACGCGCAGGACGAAGACACCGCCCGGCTGATCCAGCACCGGCCCTTCAGTCGACGCGAGCACGGCCGCCATGATGCGATCATGCTGGTCCTGTTGGTACGATGCGGGCTGCGTGTCGAGTACCACGAGATCGATCTGCAACCCACGCCGACGCCAGTAGCGGTGCGCCGAGAGCAGCTGGCGCAGCGTGGCAAGACCATCGAGGGAGTTGACGATCGCCAGCAGGATCGGGTGATCACCCGACACCCCAACCGACCAGAGTAGCGATTGCGACCCATGGTTGCGGGCGCGCTCATCGGCGGGCGCGCCGAGGGCACGATCTGCATACAGCAGATGTCCGGCGACATCCTGAAAAACACTGGCGTCCGTGGGGGCGATGTTGAGCTCGCGCAACTCCACCTGCGCCGTGGTCCACGCCAGATCGAGTGCCCGCTGCGCCGCATTGATATCGTCATACCGGTCGGCCAATTCGAACGCCCGTTCGCGACTCGCGGCCACCAGCGTGGTGAACGCCACGGTACCCGATGCGCCCGGCGCGAGACGGAGGCGCATACGAATGGCAAAGACCGGATCGAGCACCGCGCCAGTGTGGCCGGCCAATGGACCGTTGGCGTCGTGGTCGAGTGCAGCCGGATCACGCGTCGACCGTCCGCGACCGATGAAGCGGGCCCGGTCGGTTTCATAGGTCATGGGACCAACGCGTGTGTCGTCGGACGCAGCCACGTGCACGCCCCAGACCGGCGCATCCTTCGACGAACGGGGACGGCGCGTGGCGACGAGTGCTGAACACCATTCGTGCCACTCGGTTTCGACGAACAGGTTGCCGAAGGCGGGGTGCGCCCGGTCGGAGTCGGCGGTTGCCAGCACGACTTCGGCATAACTGGTGAGCTCGACCTCGACTTCGGCACTTCCGGTGTTCGTCACGGTGACGCGCCGAACTTCGGCGGCATCGCCGGGAACCACGGTAATCTCGGTTTGCGTGCTGATCGTGCCGTCGGTACGGCTGAAGGTCACCCGGTCGGTGGCAAAGCGCGCCCGATAGCTATCGGCCGGAGCACACACCGGCTGGTGTGCCGTGCTCCAGAGGGTCCCCGACGCGACCTCCTTCACGTAGCAGAACTGCCCCATGTTGTCGGTCGTCGCGTCCGCGCGCCAACGCGTGACCGCAAGCTGCTCGTGGCGACTGTAGCCGGCGCCGCGATTGTTCACCATGACCGTGTATGGCAGATGCCCGAGGAGCGCGACGCGAGGCTGCGGCGTGTCGGCGGTGTCGAACTCGCGGACCGCAGGGCGCTCGAGCTCCGGTGCTGGCAGCGCCTCGTCGGCACCCGTGACCTGTGTGGATTGAAACACCAGGCGGCGCGGGATACGCTCGTGCAACAGCAGCTCCGCCGCACGCACGACGGGATCGGTGTGAAAGCGCTGCTGCCAGACGTTCGACTCGAGCACGTTCGTGAACGCCACGAGACTCATGCCGATATGATGCGCCATGTAGTTGCGCACCACGGCGAAGCGTGCGTTGGGGTCAGGGCGTGTGTAGTCGAGGGCGTCGTAAAAGCCGTATGGCCCCAGCGCACCGCGTGCTTCGAGCGCAGCAAGGTTGTCCAGCGCGGCGCCCGCAGTCACCATCGCGGCCAGCGCAGAGGCATACGGCGCAATGACCAAGTCACGACCCAGTCCCCGCTTGAGCGCGAGATCGGGGACACCGAACGCGCGATACTGATACGTGAACTGGCGGTCGCGCAGGTTGTACGCGCTTTCGCTCAATCCCCATGGCACGTCGCGTTCCTCGCCATACAACACCTGTCGCCGTACGGCCCCCCCGTACGTCTGGTCGAGCACCGTCTGGGGAAAGGTGCGCATGACCAGCGCTGGCATGAGGTACTCGAACATGCTGCCGCTCCACGACACCAACGCGGTCTCCCCCTCTGTGCGTGAGAGGGTCCGGCCGAGGCGGAACCAGTGCTCGACAGGAACCTGGTTGCGCGCAATCGCGACGAACGACGTGAGGCGTGCCTCGGAGGCGAGCAAGTCGTACGATGATGCGTCGAGTGATTGACTCCCTTCCTGAAAGCCGATCGAGAACAGCTCCTGGTCTTCGTCGAAGAGGAAGCGGAAATCCATCGCCTGTTCGAACTGATGCGACTGCTCCGCCAGCGTCCAGAGTCGCGCCGCCACCTCGGGGGGATGCTCGCACTGCTCGGCCAATGCGAGCAGCGCCTGCCGGAGCGCGATGAGATGGCCCGCGAGGTTACCGCTGTCGACGGTGGAGACATAGGCCGGTTCCAGCACATGCAGGTCGGCGACATCGTACCAGTTGTAGAAGTGCCCACGATAACGGCGGAGCTCGGCCATGGTAGTGAATGCACGCTCGAGCCGGTCGAGCATCCGATCGATTGGGATGAACTTGAGATCGTAGGCGCTGACGGTGGAGAGCAGTTGCAAGCCGATGTTGGTGGGCGACGTTCGCATGGCCACCACCGGCACAGGATCTTCCTGAAAGTTGTCGGGAGCCAGCCAGTGCGTCTCTTCGGTGACGAAGCGCTCGAAGAACTGCCAGTGCGTCCGCGCGTAGCGCAGGGCATCGACGCGACGTCGCGATGGCAGCCGACGTCGGCGACGATCGTTGGGCACGCTGAGCGTTGAGGCAAGTAGCGGGGAGACCAGCCACAGCACCGACAGCGGCACCACGGACAGCACCAGCAGCCATGGGTGTGCCGTACCGTCGTCGAGCAGTCGAACGGCCACTGTCGTGAACCCGACGGCGGCGAACAGCCCGGCCGTGCGCATCGTGCGCCAAGCCGTGCTCCGCGATGGACCGATGGCGCGCTCTGCATGGGACGCGGTTTGCCATTGCAGCAGCAACTTGTGCGAGACGAGCATGCGCCAGAGTGTACGCGTAATGGCGTCGACGGCGATGGATGCCTGATGGGGCAGGAATGCGAGCGCGAGGAACAGCTGCCGGGCGCTGGTGCCGGCGTCCTGCGCGATAGCGCCGTAGTAGGCGCGCCATGATTTATTGAAAGGTGGGCGCACGGCGGCGAGCAGCAGCGCAATGATCCAGGGCGCCGCCACCGCCAGGACCGCGAGCACTGTCCATCGCCACGGCGATCCGGCCAGCCCCGTCCATCCGGCGAGAAAGAAGAGCAGCTGCGAAGGTGCCACCACACTGCGGCGGAGGTTATCGATGATCTTCCACCGCGAGAGCATCGACAGCCGATTGCGTTCGGTACCCGCAGGACCCGGTACGCGGCCGGTCGTCCAGCGCAACAACTGCCAATCTCCGCGAATCCAGCGGTGCTTGCGTTTGGCGTGCGCGAGGTAGGTGGAGGGATAGTCGTCGTACACCTCGATATCTGCGGCGAGCGCTGCCCGCGCGTAGCTTCCCTCAATCAGGTCGTGCGACAGCAGCGCATTCTCGGGAAAACGACCACTGGTTGCCTGCTCGAAGGCATCGATATCGTAAATGCCCTTGCCAGTGAAGCTGCCTTCGCCGAACAGATCCTGATACACGTCGGAGACCGCCGTGGTGTAGGGATCGACCCCCGGGTGGCCGGAGTGAATGGCGGCGAAGTGGGAACGATAGGCGCTGGGGAGCGAGACGCCGACGCGCGGCTGCAGAATGCCGTAGCCACGCACCACGCGAGCGTGTTGCGCATCGTACACGGCACGATTGAGCGGATGCGCGATCGCACCGACCAGCAGCGGTGCGGCCGCTGGCGGCAGGACGGTGTCGGCATCGAGGGTGATGGCGTAGCGCACGTTCCTCATGACGGCCACGTCGCCAACGATCGTGGTGAAGGCATCGGGCGCTCCGCCACGCACGAACTGATTGAATTGGGCAAGCTTGCCGCGCTTGCGCTCCCAGCCCATCCACACCCCTTCTTGCGGGTTCCACCGTCGTGACCGATGAAACAGATAGAACTCGTCGCTGCGCCCTTGGGCATATTGCGCATTGAGTGCCTTGATGCCGGCCACGGCGGCCGCGACAATGGCATCGTCACCCGGTTGCGTTTGCGCGTCGGCGTCGGTGAAATCGCTGAGTAGTGCGAAGTGGAGGTGCGCTTCGCGGTTCGCGAGGAACTGGATTTCAATGGTCTCGAGCGCTTCCTGCACCTCGTCCACGCTGCCAAAGAGCGTGGGCACGACGACCGCCGTGCGGAACTCCGGCGGAATCCCCTCCGGTCCGGTGAGGTCGAGCTTGGGCAGCGTCTGCGGCGGCAGAAATGCCGTGACGAGCTGATTCACGAGGCTCACCGCAATGTCACTGGCGGGAATGCACGTGATCAGCAGCAACACCATAATCAGCGGCCAGTGTGTCCACGAGGCGGCGCCGGCCAGCAGCACGGCCGCGACAACGGCGAGCGCGGTGGCCGGAACGATACCGCCCATGTAGACGAGGTTCGGGTGATGCAACACCCACGTACGGACCGATTCATCGAACGTCGCCTCGTAGCCGACCAGCGCGCGCAGCGTTGGTAGCCCGTCGTCGACGAGATAGTAGCCCACGTGCCGCTGCGCCGGCCCCTCCAAGCGCGCCGTGGCGTCGACGGCCAGCTGTACCGCCGCCAGCGCCACCTCGCGTTCACTGCGGTGACTGCGACGGGCCAGCTGTTCGACGACATGGCGGTACGTATCGCGGGTGGCGAAGGTCATGCGGGCATACACGCCGGCGGGATCCTGCTGTAACGCCGCCTCCAGTTCACTCTGCCCTTCGACGAAGCTCTTCCAGTCGAGTCGCGCAATTGCGCGCAGACTGGTGATGCTGTTGGAGGTCATCACCTGCGTGAGTGCGAGTCGCTCATTCGAGCGCGTTGCGGCGTCGTCGGCGTTGACGCCCACCTCCGACATCCATGGCTCCAGCCACGCCAAGGTGGTCAAGGTTTCGTCGGCCTGCCGGACCTGTCGCAGGAAGCGCGAAACGAACACCGGCGTCAGCGGCGGCTGCGCGGCGAGAAAATCGTCGAGTGCTGCGGGCGTTGTCACGCTGTTTGCATCGCCGTTCGGCGCGATGCGCGCGGCCCATTGGTCGGCAAGTTCGATTTCGTCGAGCCGCTGCACCGTGCGCAACGCCATGCGCCGAAGGTTCTCGATCAGCGCCAGGCGGAGCATGGCGGGCATGGCCCACAGCTCGCCGATGCGCAGGGGGTGGATTTCCTGGAACGCGGCGATGAACAGGTCGGCGTTGTGGCGATCGACGTGCCCCTCGCTGTGCCCGATCAGTGTCGTGGCGATCTCGTACACCCGCGGGTAGCCGGTCAGGTGTCCGCTGACGAGCTCGGGGAGTTCGCGGTAATACGTACGCGGAAGCGACTCGCGGACCTCACGCACATGCTCTTCCACCACATGCGCATTGTCGAGCATCCACTCCCCGGCGGGACCGATGTCCCCCTTGGTCCCCGCCGCCGTTGCGAGACGCGACCGCACCCTGGCGAGAATGACGGCGGTGTCGTCGAGACGGCTGAGCAACGGAGTACGGGCCGCGTCCCCTTGGCTCGTGTCGCTCAACCGCTGCGCCCGTGCAATCTCTCGCGCGCGGTCGGCGAGGCGGTCCGCCCCCAGCAGCTCACCGCGAATGGGGCCAGACAGCGGGTCATCCGAGGCGGCGGCTTTCGGAGAGGTCAGCGCGCGCACTTTGCGGCGGATCAGGTCGGGCCATGAGGGGATGTGCACAAGAGCTGATCACGGCAAGTTTCTGGCCGTGCGCGCAGGTTTTCGGGGTGCCCGGGGCGCCGGGAGGCCTCCGCAGTCAACTTCGTGGCGGCGAAGTAGTTTTCCTGTATGCCCACGAAGAACTCTCGCGCGCTCGTCCTTTCGTTGTTCCTGTGTACCGCCTGCGGCATGGATGCCACGGAGGAGCGGCAGCTTGGTGCTGAGGCCGCCGCCGAGGTGGAGCGGCGCGTCCAGGTGGTGCGTGACCCCGAAGGCGAACGCGCCCTCGCCACCATTGGCAATGCTCTCGTACAGGCCGGCGGCGCCGTGGCCTACCCGTATACGTTCCGCATCGTGCGCGACTCCACCGTCAACGCGTTCGCGCTCCCCGGTGGCTTCGTGTATGTACAAACCGGTCTCCTGCGCAACGCACGCGACGTTTCCGAGCTGGCTGGCGTCCTCGGCCATGAGGTCGCGCACGCACGCCTCTCGCACGGGGCACAGCAGGCGCAGAAGCAAAAGGGACTCTCCGCTGCGATTACCGTGGTCTGTCTGTTTACCGGGCTCTGCGATTCGGGGCTGTCACAGGTGGCCATCAACGTGGGGGCGAACATTCTCACCGCCAAGTTCAGCCGCACCGATGAACTCGCGGCCGACTCCGCAGGCATCGTGTACACCACCAACGCCGGGGTCGACCCGCGTGGCATGATCGGCTTCTTCGATCGGCTCCGCGCACAGTCGGGGAACACCCCCGGGTATCTCGAATGGCTTTCCACGCACCCCATGGAAGGCACGCGCATCGCCAACGCCGAGCGACTCATCGGACCCGCGGCACCGCGTGGGGCGCCGGCCGAACTCGCGGCGGCTTTCGCGGTGTTGCGTGCGCGGTACGGAGCAAACGACACGTCTGACGGACCGACCTTTGATTGACGTGACCACATTACGCACCGCGCGACTCGATATCGTGTGCGGCACGCTCGCCATGGCGGAAGCCGAGTTGCAAGACTTCGCGCTGTTCGCAGAGCTGGTGAACGCCGAGGTGCCATCCATGTGGCCACCACCGCTCAACGACGAAGACTCACAGCGGTGGCTCATAGAGCTGCTCAAGACCGATCCACTTGCATGGTCCAATTGGTACATGGTGCGTCGCGCCGCGTCCGGCAAAGGCACGCTCGTCGGCAACATCGGCTTCAAAGGCGGTCCCTCTGACGACGGGACCGTCGAGATTGGCTACAGCGTCCTCGAGGCGCATCACCGTAACGGCTATGCCTCAGAGGCGGTGAACACGATCGTGGCCTTCGCCTTTTCTCACCCGACGATCACGCGCGTCACCGCCCATACACTACCGGAGCTCACGCCGTCCATTGGGGTGCTCACCAAATGCGGCTTTCGATTGCTCGGCACCGGTACCGAAGGGCCCGAAACGATTCTGTTCGAGCTCACGCGTCCAATGTACGAGCACGCCGTCAAACACCCCACGACGTCGCACTAAGGCGCCTTGCAGCCGGCACGCCCCAATTACGACGGGCGCTGCATCGATTCCATCGCGCGCGCCAGTTCGGTCTCATCGGTGCTCGCCATCACGACACCGCCGCCGTGCGCGAGCACTTCGCCAGCGCGCGTCTTGCTGGCGGCATCGACCAACGCGACAAGCATTGAGGAGTTGGTCGTGAGCCCCTCGCCCATTTGTTGTAGCAGGGCATCCGGGAAACCAAGGTCGAGGAAGTAGGCCGCCAAGGCCCCGCCTGCCGCGAGCGTAATGGTGCCCACGCCCGGCAGAATGAGTCCTGCCAACGCGCCCACGAGTGCGCTTTTGCCGACGCCCCAATCCTGTGACTCGGTGAACTTCACCTCGCCACTGCCGTCGCGCGTAATGACGGCCACATTGCCGAGTCCGATGGACGCGGCTTTGAGCTGCGCCACGCCGCTCTCAGCGCCGCTCGGCGTGTTGAAGCTGGCAATCAGAATATGGCGGGTGTTCATATCGGACATGGTGTCTCCTCGAGAAGGGTTGAGCGGTATACCCCAGTTCAGGGATTATGGCCGCGTTCCCTCAGCCCCGCGAGCGCAGTCTGCAGCAGCCGGCGGCACAGCTCGAGCCCAATACCGGTCGCTACCAGCGCGGCGATCATCAGCGGCCATCCGCTTACGCGCCGCGAGGTCAGCAGCAGCGCCGTAACGGCGAGCCAGAGCCACACCATCCACCGCATACCACGAATGCGCGCGACCGGCAGCACCAGCCACGCCAGCCCCAGCCCCACCGCCGCTCCCCCGAGACTATAGGCCGCCGTCACCAGCGCCCCGCGGAGGTCGACAATATGCGCGACCACCTCGCTGCGGCTCACCACAGCACGCGCAACACGTACTCCAACGACCGCGAAGAACGCGGTCGCCGGGGCCCACAGCGTCAGCACGCCGAACGCCGCCGCTCGGCCCCACCATCGAGTACGCGCGTGAGAGAGCAGGTGCGTCACTCAACGATCCCTTGCGTTTACCGCAACGGCCGCGGTACCGCCGCCAGTCCCGCCTGCGCCGCAGCCGCATTGAGCCGCGACAGCATGGGCCCCAGCAGCGCGTCGGCCTGCGCGCGCAGCTTCGCCCACTGCACTGCCAGCTCGCGCGCACGCGCTACACGGGCGACACTGGGACGTCCTTCGGCCGACCCGCTGCCGTAGCCGCCGTCGCCCACCAACGTGCCGTACAAGGTCTGATACTGCACCGCGACTCCCGCTGGTACCACTGGCCCCGTCGCACTCGCCGGTCCACTCGCGCGCTCGATGGCATCGGCCTCGCGCACGACGCTATCGGCCAGTGCGATGATGGAAGTTGCATCTCCGGCTCGTGCCTTGAGTTGCTGCGCGCCCACACGCACGCTGCGCACGGCGTCGAGCGTGGCCGTCAGCGCACTGATGCTGTCGCGCACCGCCACCGAGAGCGTGTACTGCGCATCGTAATCGGCCTGCGTGTGGCCGGCGGTAGCGTTGGGCACAATAACCAGCGGTCGTTCTTCCACGATACCGCCGGCACTCAAGCGCACGCTGTAGCGACCCGGTGGCATCTTCACACCGCGTCCACCGGCACCCTGAGGGTCGCGCGCCGACCGAGGTCCCGCGCCTCGCAGGTCCCACACGACACGATGCGCGCCTGCCGTTGCCGGCGCACGCTGCGACATGGCCAGCGTACTGTCGGCGCGCCACGCACGCACCACACGCCCCGCGACATCACGGACTTCCAGCACCAGCCCGGGCTGCGCCTGCGTCAGCGTGTACTGCAGGTGCGCACCAAACGGACGATCATCGGGCAACACCAAGTCCACTTCCTGCAGCGCCACCCCAATCGTTCCACGCGCCGCCGGTCGCGGCGTGAACAACCGCATGGCCCGCGCGATGGTGTCGGCCGCGAGCTCGCGCAACGGGGTCAGATCATCGAGTACCCAGAACGAGCGCCCCTGTGTGGCAATCACGAGATCACCACGATGCACCTTGAGATCGGTAATGGGGGAACTGGGCAGCCGCCCCTGCATGGGCTGCCACGATACGCCGTCGTTGAGGGATACGTAGAGCCCGAACTCGGTGCCGGCATACAACAGACCCTTGCGCACCGGATCTTCGCGGACCACGCGCACGAAATGCGTTGCCGGCAATCCGTTGGCGCCCGTAGCAAGCGGCGTCCACGTGCGCCCGAAGTCGTTGGTGCGCCAGATATACGGCGCAAAGTCGTCCATGCGATACCGGTGTACCGCCACGTACGCGCGCCCGGGGGCATGCGGCGACACGTCAATGCGATTCACCGTCGCAAAGAGCAGCATGTTGGGCGGCGTAATGTCGCGCCACGTCGCGCCATGATCGCGCGTGAGGTGCACGCGACCGTCGTCGGTACCCACCCAGATAGTGCGCGCGTCGTGGGTCGATGGCACGACAGTGAAGATCGTGCCGAACACCTCGACGCCGGTGTTGTCGGGCGTGATGGGACCGCCAGCCCAGCGCTGCACGGTGGTGTCGTTGCGCGTGAGATCGGGAGAAATGCGCGCCCACGTGTTGCCAGCATCGCGACTGGCATAGAGATACTGACTCGCATGATACACCGTGCGCGCATCGTGCGGGCTTACCACGATCGGTGCCACCCACTGCCACCGGTCGCGCAAAGCGCGTGGTGCAGCTTGCTGACTTTCGAACCCCACGCCTACACTCACACGCGAATCGCGTGCAACGTCGTAGCGATTGATGTTGCCACCGTAGCAACCACCGAAGATGATGTTCGGCTGGTCGGGGTGCAGCCCCACGGGACCGGTTTCGCATCCCGCTGCGTAGCCCCACTCCTGTTGCGGGCGCAGCGAGTTGCCAAGGCGACGCGACAGCACACTGATGGCGGAGTTGTCCTGCTGCGAGCCGTACACGCGGTACGGATGCTGGTTGTCCACCACGACGTCGTACAGTTCGGCGGTGGGTTGGTTGTACATGGTGCTGAAGGTACGCCCACCATTGAGAGTGACTACGGTGCCACCGTCGTCAGACAGCGCAAAGATCTTCGGATTGACCGGGTTGATCCACAGGTCGTGGGTATCGCCATGTGGGACCGGGAGCTGCGCGAAGGTGCGCCCGCCGTCGGTGCTGCGCAGCAGCGGCGTATTGAGCACCCACACATTGTCGGCGTTGCGGGGGTCGGCAACGACATGCCCGTAGTAGAAGGGCCGTGAGCGGACGCGCGCGTCGTCGGACACGCGCGTCCAGGTGCCGCCGCGATCGTCGCTGCGATACAGGCCACCCTGCGTGGCGTGCTCCACCAGCGCGAACACACGCTCGGGGTTGGCAGCCGACGTGGCGAGCCCCACCTTCCCCACGATACCCGTGGGCAGACCACCGCCCAGTTTGCTCCAGCTGTCGCCGCCGTCAGTGCTCTTGTACACGCCGCCGGCAGGGCCACCAGAAATCATCGTCCACGGCTTGCGCTCACCACGCCACGCGCCCGCGTACAGCTCACGCGAATTGGCGGGGTTGAGCGCCAGCGACACGACGCCGGTGGAGTCGTCGAGCGCCAGCACCTGTTGCCACGTACTGCCACCGTCGATGGTGCGGAACACGCCGCGTTCGCTGTTCTTGCCGAACGGGTGCCCCAGCGCGGCGACCCACGCCATGTCCGGGTTCGTTGGATGCACGATGAGTTCACCAATTGCACCCGACTCACGCAACCCGCGAAACATCCATGTGCGACCGCCGTCGGTCGAGCGCCACACGCCGCGCCCAACCGACGAGTTGCCACGAATGGACGCCGAGCCCGTACCAACCCAAATGACATTGGTGTCGCTGTCCGCCACATCGATGGCACCGATGTTCCCCACATCGAGGAATCCATCGGTGATGTTGCGCCAGTGTGCTCCGGCATCATCGGTCTTCCACACCCCCCCGCCAGTCGTGCCCATATAGAACACGTGCGGTTGCTCGGCGATCCCGGTTACCGCCGTCGCGCGGCCGCCGCGATGTGGGCCAAGCATGCGGTAGTTGAGGGGGACGAGCGGATCTTGCGCCTGCGCTGCGACCACGCCGAACGGTGCCGACAGGGCGGCGCAGCATGCGAGGAGACCGACGCCCCTCATGGCGCGCTGGAATCGCTGCGCACGACGGCCGTATCCGGATCGCGCTCGATCACGATCGTGAACTCCTTCGCGAGCGCCACGATGCCGGCGACGGCAATCCAGAACGGCATGAGCACCGCGCCGGCGACACCTGCCGTGAGCGGCATGTCGAGCAACGTACGGCCACTCGCGTTGCGAATGACGACCCGACGCACATTCCCCTCGCGCAGCAGCTGCTTGAGGGTGTCCTTCAGTTTGTCGCTCGCGACTTTGATTTCGCTCATGCGTGGTTCTCCAAGGTGAGAGGTACTCGTACCCTCAACCAACGTGTCTGACTCAGCCGCCGATCTCGTGCAATCGCGTCAACGTGGCGGCGAACAGCTCGTACGCCCGGCGTAGTCTCGCAGCATCCTCAATAAGCCCAGACACCGTGAGCTCGAACGGATCGATGCCAGGTGTAGGATCGGTAAAGAACGCCGTGTCATCCTTGAGCGCGATAGACCCCTCGAAATCTGCGCGATAGCGGTCACGCAACGCGGCATCACCGAACAGCGCGCGCACGAAGTCGGGTGTGTCACCCTTCAGGACGAATGCTTCGTCGAACGCGGGATCGTCCACGTGGATATCCAGACTACCGAACCACTCCGCCACTGACGTGGCAAAGTTGGCACGCGAGACCGAGAAGCGGTGCGCCGTGTTGGTGGGGCGCTGCGCCGTGAAGATCGTGGACACCACCGGGATCATGACTTTTCCTGTCATGATCATCGTCACGTCGCGCTCGAGGACAATCGGGCCGTGCGCATGCGGAATCTCGACGCGCGCCGCGTCGCCAAGCGAAGGAGCGCTCCACGTCCCATGCACTTCGGCGGCGAACGCTTCCCACGTGGAAAGAGAGGAGCCCTGCAACAACTGGTTGAGACGCTTGCCCATGCTCAGTCCTCACTGGTGAGTATGCGTGCGGTTTCCGTTTCCACTACCAATGTAGCCAGCAGTTCGTCGAGCTGGGCGAACGTCTCCGGCATCGCGCCCGACGAGCCGGTGTCCACCGCCTCCTCCGACGGGTACAGATCGCGTACCACCACAAGCGTGCTCCCCTGCTGCTCCTCGAACGTCACTGTGGTGACCGTCTCGCCCAGGTCGCCCTCTTCGTTGGTCCACACGAGCCGCGAGTGCGGGGTCACGTCGGTGTACGTCCCGAAGAACGCCATCTCGGTGTCGCCGTGGAGAAACACCAGACGATACTGCCCGCCAACGCGCACATCCATCTCGCACGACAGCAGCGTGAGCCCGTACGACTTGGGCACCCACCACTTCCGGAACAGCTCGGCGGTCGTCCACGCCTTGAACACGAGATGCGGCGGCCCGTTGACGCGCCGTGTCACCACAACCTCGCGCGGGGACGGTCGCTCCACCGTGGTCAGTGCTTTGGCTTTGGTCCCATCACGTTCACTCTGCTCGTCCATCTGCGCGTTCCCCCCGGGTGAGTGCTGCAACCACGTCGTCGAGCGCATCGAAGCGTGCGCTCCAGAGCCGGCGATAGTGCTCGATCCATGCGGCTTCTTCGTGCAGCCCGCGCGCGCCAAGACGACAGGTGCGCACGCGTCCCACCTTTTCCGTCGTGACCAGTCCGGCATGTTCGAGCACGCGCACGTGCTTCTGCATACCGGTGAGGGTCATTTGAAAGCGTTCGGCGAGCGCCGTAATGGACGCGTCGCCGCGTCCCAACTCTTCCAGGACGCCGCGGCGCGTGGCGTCGGAGAGCGCGCCGAAGGCCTGGTCGAAGTGGCCGGGAGAAAACTGAACCATATGGTTCAGTATAGGGCACAGCGCGCGCGCCGGCAAGCTCAGAATGGAACCGCGTCAGCCCGCCCAAACGGGCAGGCTACGCGAGCGCCGGCACGACGCTCGCTATCCGGTGAGTGTACGCAGCAACTGTGTGCCGCTGCGGCTGGCCGTCAGGCGCGTGCCATCCCGCATCTCCACACAAAGACGCGCCGCATCGAAGGGGAGGAGGGCGCTGACGAAATCGAGATTGACCGCATGCGAGCGATGAATGCGAACGAACCGCCGACCATCCAGCTTTTCGAGAAGCGCCGCGAGCGTAATGGTCAGCAGATGTCGTCGACCGCGAACGACCAGGGCCACGTAATCGTCCTCCGCTTCGAGACGCTCGATCTCCTGCACCCGAATGGGGACGATCCGGCCGCCCTCCCGCACGAACACCCGCGACAGCGCACCCTGCTGCGATCGTACGCGCTCCGCGACCGGTGCGTCACCGGCATGCTGCGCCAACGATCGCGCAACGCGACCAACCGCCGTTGCGAAGCGCTCCGGACCGAACGGCTTGAGCAGGTAGTCGACGGCGCCGAGCTCGAAAGCCTGCACTGCATGCGCATCGAACGCGGTGGTGAAAATCACCGCCGGACGGTGCGTAGTGCGTTCAAGGACGTCGAGTCCCGACAATTCCGGCATTTCGATGTCGAGAAAAATGATGTCCGGACGCAGACGATCGATCAACGTGACCGCGTTGAGACCATCCCCGACTTCGCCAATCCACAGCAGCGTCGGTGTGCTCTCGATCAGCGCGCGCAGATGCAAGCGCGCCAGCGGCTCGTCTTCGCAGACCAGTACCGTGAATGGTGTGCTCATATGGGCAGATGCACCCATACGCCAAAGCCGTCGCCGGGGACCGCGCGCACATCGACTCGCGCAGCATCTCCGTACAGGACGGCCATGCGCTGCCGCAGCGCTGAGAGCCCAACCCCCTTGCCGTGCGTCGCGTCTGACGCGGGCTGCCCCGGACCATCATCGCTTACCTCAAGAACCAATTGCGCTCCCGTCACGTGGCCGCGTAGTCGCACCACTCCGCCCGCTGCTCGCGGCGCGATGCTGTGCTTGATGGCGTTCTCCACCAGCGACTGCACCACGAAGCTGGGCACGCGATGACGTAGCGCCTCCGCCGAAATGTCACGATCGACGCGCAGGCGATCTCCGAGCCGCAGTGATTCCAAGGCGAGATAGGCATCGGTAAAGGCGATTTCGTCTGCGAGCAGCACCTCTTCCCGACCGCCCTGTCGCGCATCCAGCACGTAGCGCAGCAACGCGCTGAGTCGTTCGACTGCCTGTGCGGCGGCAACGGGGTCATGCTGGATGAGCACCGTCACGGAATGCAGCGTGTTGAACAGAAAGTGCGGATCGAGACGCCCACGCAACGCTTCGAGCTCGGCGCGCGCACGTTCGGCTTCGATGTGCGCAACACGCGACTCCTGCGCACGTCCACGCGCTGCCGACTGCCGAGCCCAGGTCACCCCGCAGAGCGCGGCGTAGATCAGGACGCCTTCAAAGGTTTGCCAATGGATCCATATGGAGACCTCCTCGCCAACACGCTCCCAGCTGTTCATACTCTGTCGGATACCAACGAGAATGAACGCGTCCCAGAGTCCAGCGTACAGAAGTGCCATGCCGCCGTGGACCAGAAAGAATCGCATGTCTGGTCGGACTGGCCACGTCCATCGCTGCGCAAGCCAGATGACACCGAGCCCGAGTACGGCGGCCCAGATCACGGTGGTCAGCGCCGCGTTGATCGCGGCGCCGGCCGTCTCGCCTTGAGACGCCCCGATGAGCACGGCATACGCCAGCACGAGCGGCGACCACGCGGCCGTATACCACGTCAGGCGACGAAGCCAGGCTGTCCACGGACGGAGGGAGATCATCGCGCGACGCCGAGTGCCGGCCGGAGTTGGTCACGCACCCAGCGGTAGTCGGGGGCGAGAGCCAGTGCGCGGTCGTAGGCGGTACGCGCCGCACTCACGTTCCCGCGATCCTTTTCCATTTGCCCGAGCCACGCATACGCCTCGGCAGCGCCCCATGCGGGCAACGGGCGCACCGGGTGGTCTTTGGCAAAGCCGGCAATGGCCTGCTGCACCAATGCATAGCCCTTGTCCTTGCCGCCGCCCCACATGGCTGGAGTGAACCACGCGCTGATTCCGGCCAGCAAGGCGACGCGGGGATTGTTGGGCCCGAGCGCGCGGGCCGCGTCGCCAGCCTCGCTTGCCGCGCTGCCATACCGCATGCCGTTGATCATGCCCGTGCTGGCCAGTACACCCAGACACGACGACAGCAGCGCCTGAGTTTCCGGCAACGGACGCAGCGCGGCAGAGCGTTCGAGCAGGGCAACGGCCTGCTTCAGCTTCTGCTCGGTCGCCTCTGAAACTTCATTGTCATCGTCGCGGGCCATGGTTTCACGATACAATCCATACGCGCGATAATGCAAAAGGAGCGGATCATTGGGGAATGCGCCCAAGGCGCGATCGATCATCGCGCCGACTTTGGCCAACCCCTCGGTATCGCCAGCGAGGACCGCGCGATCGATCCCCGCCTGCGCGCTGTCGGCCCATCGCGCGGCGCCGGTCAATGGGGCGGCCGCCGATTGTGCGGACAGCGGTTGGATGGTGGCACACGCCAGAAGCATGGTGCCGCAGAGCAAACGTGAGACCCGCTTAGTAGAGAAGCGTAGCGCCGGCATAAAGAGCTCGGTTGAAGGGAGCACGAACTGGCAGACGTTCGCGATAGTCGGCGTCCCACCGATAGCGCATGACGTTGCCGCGATTGAAGAGGTTGGACAGATCACCCCAGAGCACCATGGCGCGTCCACCGCCAATGGGTCGGTACCAGCTGGCCGAGATGTCGCTGCGCCAGTAGGCAGGGAGTCGCGCGCCATTGGGTGCGCCGAACACGGGGAGTGCCACATCGGCTACGCGTTGCGCGCCGACGATGTCGGTAAAGGGGCGACCAGTGGCATAGCGAAGCGCGGTGCTGACGGTGAGCTGCCCGTACACCCGGTCGGTAATCCAACTGACCGAGTGCCGGACATCACCGATCGCCGGAGCATCCACGCCCGTATCCGGATCGTCTCGACGCGAACGGACGAGGCTCCACGCCACGCGGCTGCGTGTGTTGGCGTTGAGTCGGGCCCGGAGGAACAGATCGGCGCCGCGCGCATGGCCGCGCGCATTCCCGGCGACGCCGTTGTTGCGCGTGAACTGCCACAGATTGGCGTACGCCTTGTCGTAGAACTCCAGGCGAAGCCCCGCACTGTCGCTTCCCCACTGCACGCCGAGAATGGATTCACGAACGCGCATGGGGGCAAAGCGCGAACCTGTTTCAGTGGGGCGATAGAACGTCGGCTCCGCTACTTGGTGCAGCACACCCAAGGCCCCCGTGATGCCCACGGTCCCGCGCTGCCACATCACGGAGAGTCGCGGGTCGAAGGTCCGCGTGGCCGTAATGGTGGCGCGGTCCGTGCGCACACCACTGATGATCCGCAGCCCCGAGTGATGTTGAAAGATGGCCTCGGCAAACGCGCCAATCCGATCACTGCGGCTGCGGGCACCAAAGAGTTCGCGGCCAGCGCCATCGCGCTCGACGTCACTGGAATCGTTCACGGCGCCGGTATACTGCGCGTCGAGCCGTTCGAGGTCACCACCAACACGCACATGGAGTGGGCCATCGGGTTGCCAGCCAATGGCCGCCACCGCATGGGTGACCCCGAGCTGCGTGCCGAGGCGCAGTGTTTGCACGGCTTCTTCGCGATGCACGCCGGAACGGGCGAGCGTCAATGCCGGCCGCCACGCGGTCGCGCTATCGCGCCATGACAGCACGAGCATATGCTGGTTTGTCGTGGCCTCATACGCAGCACCGGTTTGTACGCCGGCGTTGCCGACGCCAAAGCGGGACGCATCGCGCAATCCGAACAGACGAATTCGGCCCGCTTTTCCACTTTTCCACTCGAGCGTGCCGCTCACGTCGCCACCCTCCGGTGGCGGCGCGAAGGGCTGCGACTCGCCGAATACCGCAATGAGCGGCGCGAGTGCCCGGATGTTGGCATTGGCGCGTACGCCAATGCGTCGATGCGGTGCCAGCGCCGCCGCGATACCGGCGCCGCCAATCGAAGCGGTCGCGTTGCCGGTCGACGTGAGCGGCCGTCCCGCGGTTTCCATGCGCACCATGCCCGAGAGCGCGTTGCCGTACTGCGCGCCAAAGCCGCCCGCGGAAAAGATGGTCCGATCGAGCAGGAACGGATTGACCGTGGCCGTGACGTGGCCCACCGGATTGTCAAAGCGCGCCGGCGACAGCAGCCACGCATCATCGAGCAGCACGCGGGTTTCGGTAACGTCGCCGCCGCGCACGAAGAGTCCGCTCCCCTCGTCGACGTTCTGCGGCCCCGGCAACGTTTGCAGCGCCTTCGCGACATTGGCGGCCGCGCCCGGCGTTTGCGCCACCTCGAGCGGCGTGAGCGACGCCGTGCGCCCCGAGCCGAGCGTGTATTCGCCGGCCGCCACCACCGTCATCGCCGCGAGCGACGGTGGCATGGGCACGAGCGTCAGACGCAGGGCCGTGTCGCAGGGGATATCGATATCCACGGTGGCCGGAACAAAGCCCACCCGACGCGCCACGAGGGTGGCCACGCCGCGATGCATCGTGCGCAGCGCAAAGCGCCCAAGGCTGTCCGTGGTAGTCTGTTCCTGCGTATCCAGGAGCGAGATCGTCGTGGGCGGCGCGGCATTCCCGTTGGCAAGCTGCACCTGTCCGCGCACCAGCGACCCCGCGGCTTCCTGCCCCTTGGCAGTGACCAGAGGCCAGAGGCAGGCGACCAGCAGCAACGGTGCGACCACGACACGCGGCGGCCCCACCGGACGGCGCCCGTCGACGAGAGAAAGTGTGTGTGACATGTGCGGGAGCCTACGGGCCCGCCTTCCACAGTAGTGTCAGCAGATCGGTGAACCGACAAATTGGGTCGGTGAATGGCGATGCTCACGTTCGCCACGGCCATCGCTGCGGGGGGCCGTCAACGACGGGACCATTGGTCGCGAATGCACCAGGTCGCCACGAGCTCCAGTGCGTCCCACTCTTCGATGTGTCCGAGTCGCACACGTCAGAAGCATTGACGTGACGTAACGCGCGCACGACTATTGCCAACGCCAATGATCGTTACAGTCTGGCGAGTCACAACCTTCTGGAGATGACACACATGCGCAAAGCGCCCGTCCGTCGTGCAGTCCTTGCGGCTCTCGCGATGTCCACCGTGGCAACGTCTGGTTGCTTCGGCAGTTTCCCGCTGACGCGGAAGATGTTCAACTGGAACAAGGGAGTGTCGTCGGACAAGTGGGTCCGTGAGCTGGTGTTCGTGGCGACGGCACTGCTCGTGCCGGTATACAGCGTGGCGGGATTGATCGACGTGGTCATTCTGAATTCACAAGAGTTCTGGACCGGCAAGAGCAGCGTGGCGTCGGGACCTGACACGAAGGTGAAGACGCTGACGCGCGGCAACACCACCATCACGCAGACGATGACGCAGCTGGCGACCGGCCGCACGATGGTACTGGAGGAGAAGGTCGACGGCCGGTTCAGGAGCCGCACGACGCTGCATCAGGCGACGGGCGCAACGGTCGTGACGTCGGAGACCGTGTTCGCCGATGGCCGGAAGGAATCGAAGACGCTCACCGTCGATGAAGCGGGGGCGATGACGATCGCCAGCTCGAACGGCTCGCGTCGTACTCTGACCCATGCGGAGATCGCGGCGGTGGCGGAAACGGCCGTGCGCTAGTTGGTCACTGCAGCGATACGTCTGAAAACGCGCCAGCCCTGACAACGGGGCTGGCGCGTTTGGTTTGGCGCACCTTCGTGGCGCTGTCGAAAGACGGCGTCCGATCGCAAATTGAGAGAGCACCGTGATCCTGTGGTTCATGCCGCCGACTCTCTCCCGGCCCATCCATGCGCCTGCTTCCCGCTGTCACGACCCTCCTGCTCTGTACCGGCTCCACGCTCGCCGCGCAATCGGCGACCGCGCGATCGGCGACCGCCACACGGCCCGCCAGCAAGTCAACGGCTGCCCCAAAAGCACCAGCCTACGACGCCACCATCCGCTGGACCAGCTACGGTATCCCCCACGTCAAAGCCAACGACGTCGGCAGCCTCGGCTTCGGCTTCGCGTATGCGACCATGACCGACGCCGCCTGCACGATTGCGCGGGACATCGTGATGGTGCGCGGCGAGCTGTCACAGACCTTCGGCGCAGACAGCAGCAATCGCGACAGCGATGTCTTCCACCGCGCGCTGCTCACCGATGCTGCCGTGAAAGCGTTCGCGGCCACGCAGAGCGCGTCGGCGAATCGCTCGACCGCCGGCTACGTGGCAGGATACAACCGCTATCTCAAGGACCACGCCGCGAGCCTGTCGCCCAGCTGCAAGGGCGCCGCGTGGGTGCGCCCCGTCTCCGTAGACGACGTGCTCCGCCTCAACATGAGCATCGGCATTCGCTACGGCGTGGGGCGCTTCATGAAGGAAATGGCGGCAGCCGCACCGCCCAATGAACGCAAGGCGACAGGTTCTGGTGATGACGCCGCCGTGCAGACCGACTTTTTCGCACCGGAAGGCATTGGCAGCAACGCCGTCGCGATGGGCAAAGACGTGACATCTACCGGGCGCGGCCTGTTGCTGGGCAACCCGCACTACCCGTGGCAGGGGTCGTCTCGCTTTCACCTTATTCACACCACCATCCCCGGCCAGCTCGATGTGATGGGGGTGAGTCTGTACAGCAGTAACGCGGTGGTCATCGGCTTCAACAAAGACATCGCGTGGACACACACCGTCTCCACGGGCACGCGTTCCACGTTCTACGCGCTCGACCTCGATCCCAACGACCCGACCCGCTACAAGTACGGTAATGGGTGGCGCGCCTTGCAGCGGGTAAACGTCAGCGTGCCGCTCAAGAGCGGGAACGGAGCAGCGTCGACGGAATCGCGCACCGTGTGGATGTCGCACTACGGACCCATCGTGATGTCGGAGCAGCTGCCGTGGACAACGACGCGCGCGTTTGCCATTCGCGATGCAAATCTTGCCAACGATCGTGCGGCCGCCACGTATGACGCGCTTGCGCGCGCGCGAAAAATTGCCGATATCGACGCCGCCATCAACCTGGGCGGTGTCGCCTTCACCAACACGATCGCGGCCGATCGCGAGGGCACGGCGTACTACGCCGACGTGAGCGTGGTGCCCAACATCGATGCCGCAATGCTTACCGCGTGTCGCGTGCAGGCGCGCGGCATTCCGGCCGCCATCATCATCCTGAACGGCGCCGACCCTGCCTGCGAGTGGAAGCAGGACAAGGCGAGCGCCGTGGCCGGCGCGATGCCGCCGAGTGCGATGCCACGACTGCGTCGCACCGATGTCGTGTCGAACGCGAACGACAGCTACTGGCTCACCAATCCGGCGGCGCCCCTCGAGGGTTTCTCGCCGATCATTGGCGGCGAGCGCACGGCGCGCAGCCTGCGCACGCGTGCGGGGCTGCAGTTCATCAGCGAAGCCACTGCCAACGGCAAGAAGGTGAGTGCCGATCAGCTGCAGGCCATGCTGTACAGCCACCGCAACTATGGCGCAGAGCTGTTGCTGAACGACGTGCTGGCACTGTGTGCGGCGCCGATTGCGCCGGTCACAACGCCGAACGGCAGCGTGGACGTCTCGGCGGCGTGCACCGCGCTCACGGCGTGGGACCGCAAGGAAACGATCGATAGTCGCGGTGCACAGGTGTGGCGGGAGTTCTGGACGTTCGCGTCGCGCATACCGAACGCGTGGAAGGTACCGTTCGACGCGGCCGACGCCGCGCACACGCCGCGCGGACTCGCGACTGATAATCCCGCAGTGAAGGAAGGCTTGCGGCGCGCGCTTGCGCAGGCGCAGCAGCGTCTCGCACAAGCGGGCGTGGCCCCTGATGCAACACTCGGCAGCGTGCAGTACGAGATGCGCAACAACGAGCGCATCCCCATTCCCGGCGGTGCCGGCGGCACGGGGATGTGGAGTGTCATCACCACCGAACTCAAGCCGGGTGGCTACTCACCGATCATTCATGGCAACAGCTACATCCAGCTGGTCGGCTGGAAGGCTGATGGCACGGTGGACCCGCGCGGCATCCTCACCTACTCGCAGCACGAAGATCCGAACACTGAGCATGGTGGCGATCTCACGCGCCTCTACAGCAAGGGGGAGATGATCAAGCTGCCGTTCACGGAAGCGGACATCGTCGCCGACAAGCAGCTGCGCGTGGTGCGAGTGAAGCAGTAGCCGCAGACCTCCGAGCACGCGAAAGGGGTCCACGAAAGGGGTCAGAGTCCTTTTTTCGAGAGGTGAGAGTTCTCGAAAACGACTCTGACCCCTTTCGCCGAGGACTTGGCCCCCTCGAAAAGGACTCTGACCCCTCGGGAATGCCTTGAGGATGCTACTTGACCGTCACGACGGTCGACGCCGTCCCCAGTGTCGTCGTTCCCAGCCGGGCGGTCACGGTCACGGTGACGGTCCCTGGCGATCCGAGGTTGATCGTCATGCGGCGCAGATTGGTGCCCGCCGTGGTCGTGAATGGACCGATTGCCCACGTGTACACCACGGAGTTGGCATTGGCCGCAGTGGTGTTGGTGGGCACACTCGCGTCGACCGTGCACGCCCGCACCACACACGAGGACGTCAGCTTGAACGTGCTGGAGATCGGCGTGGGAGTCGGTGTGGGCGTCGGTGTCGGCGTTGGAGTTGGTTTCGGCGTTGGTGCGGGCGTCGGCGTTGCAACGGGCAGGCTCACGCCGGGCAGCCGCTGCAACGACAGCAACCGGTTGGGCGTGTTGGGGAGGAGGCCCGTCATTCGTCCCGACACGCTTTCACTCAGCAACCAGGTCGTGACAGCATCTGGGGTTGCCGTTTTCGCCACACCCAGATAGGTCGCGGCGGCTCCGGACACCAAGGGCGACGACATCGACGTGCCCGACGCCGAGACCAGGGCCGCATCGCTGGACATGCCGGCGCCAGGTATCGTTGCTCCCGGCGCACTCAAATCGATACACGATCCGCCATTGGAGAACGACGCGCGGCTGTCGACGGTCCCGTTTGCCGATGCCCCGACGGTGATCGCTCCCGGCGCCCGTGCCGGCGAGACGGTGCATGCGTCAGTGCTCGAGTTTCCGGCGGCGACGACCACTACGATACCCGCCGCGCGCAGGCGGTCGACCAACGCGTCGACCACAGGGCTGCCCCCAGCCACACCAAGACTGAGATTGGCGACCATCGGGCCCGCCACGCGCCGCTTCTCGGCGATGACCCAGTCCACGCCACGCGTGAGTTCGAGAGAGGTACCCGATCCTGCCGCGTTCATCACCTGGACGTCGAGCAACGTCGCACTCGGTGCCACCCCGTAGGTGCGCCCCGCGGCCAGCGACGCGACCAGCGTGCCGTGCCCATGCGTGTCGCCGCTTTGCTTTGCCGCGTTGGTAAAGGCGTTGAAGCCACCGGCCACGCGCCCGGCAAGCTCCGTATGCGTCCAGCGAATCCCACTGTCGAAGATGGCAATGCGGACGCCCAGTCCGTCGCCACCAAAGCGGGTGGTTCGACCATCGAGTGGCAGTGCCGCCTGGTTGATGCGATCGAGTGCCCACGATGACGTCGCCGTCAACGCCGCAGCATAGAGCGACATGGGCTGGACCGGTTCCACCGCGACGACACGCGGGTCGGTCCGGAGCCGTTCGGCCTGTTCTTCCGTCACCGTGACGGCGGCGGCGTGCAGTGACGGAAAGAGGTTCTCCTCGTCCTGCACGAGCATGGTCCGCGCGGCGATGGATGGGGGATTCCCATTCGGGGCGGCGGCGATCGCTGCTGAGACGACGGCCGACGTCGCCGTGGCGACATCGGTGACCGTGTCGCGAAGGACAACGATATATGGTGCGGGCGGGAGTGTCGGAATCGACAACTCCGCCTGGGTTGGGCCTTCCGTGCATGCGGCAAGAAAGCCAACCGTGAGAATGGCGGATCTGAACTGATATTGCTTCACGACAACGCTCTGATTGAGGGCGAATGTCGTCCGAACCATGCCACGAACCCCCCGGCGTCAGCGTGACTCCGGGTAGGTACCTCGTGCTTCGGCAACCGCCCGGACTCACCTCACGATGAGTTGGCTGGCTCTGCGGACCGCCGTCACCGGCGGGGTGCTCTTTTCGGACAACAGAGGTGCCTCCAAAGGATCGGCAGCTCGTTGCCAGACTTGAGGGTTTTCGAAAAACTTTTTCGGCGGCTTTCCGCGCGCGCCGTCACGGCGTCGCCGGACTATCGCGTGGCTATGACGAATGCCGTGTAGCCGGCGATCGCGGGGAGAATCAATCCGATGAAGACCCCCCCGACGACTTCCGCGATCGTCGCGAGCCGCGATAGTCCTGTGCGTTTACTCCACCGCTCCGACACCTTGGCGCGATACGAGGGCGAGAAAATGAAGCGCCAAAAGTCCAGAAAGAGCTCTAGCAGCGACAGAACGCCATCGAAATTCGCGAAGAGATCTGCAGGCATCGGAGAAATCAGCGCAATCCGTACGTCACCGTCGTCACCACCCGCAGGCGCTTGTTCACCTGGCTCTCTTCACTGATCCCTGCGGCCTGATCGCGCGGCAGAATTTCGAAGAACCCCTGACTGGCGGTGCGAATGCCCGACAGCGCGCTGCGCGAGTCCTTCGCGAACTGCTCGGCGCCTTCGCGCGCGCGCGCCGTGGCCTCGGCGATCATCGCAGGCTTGAAGTCGTTGAGCTTGGTGAAGACGAACGTCGGACCGCCGCCTCCGTACTCCTGACCGCTCGAGAGCACGACGCCCTGCCGCACGAGCTCGGGGACGCGCTGACTGGCCTGCTGCACCAGATCGACACGCGACGAGCGCACGACAATCGTTTGCCGGATCACGTAGCGCGCGCCGGTCGAGCCCATGGAGCTCTGATCCTGCACGACGAACTCCTGCACCGTGATTTCAGCGGCCGTCGAGTCGAGTTGATTGGCGACGAGAAAGGTCCGCACCGCCTGCACACTCCGGTCGAGCGTCGCGCTGGCGGCGGCGAGATCGTCGTTGGACGCCATGATACGAAGCGGCCAGATGGCGAGGTCAGCCTTGGCTTCGCGTTCGGAGACCCCCTTTACCGATACCGTGCGGTCGGCGGTGCGCACCATCGTCACACCGCGCCCCACGAGAAAGCCGGCGGCGGCAATACCGGCGGCAACGAGCAGAGCCGGCAGGAGCAGGGACGCGGAGGGTCGGGTATCCATGATGCGGTTGGGAGTGGTTCATGTGGGCAGCGGCGCTTCAGTATGAGGCCACTGCATTACACCGGCCAAGTGGAAATGGACTGGGTACTCCGAGTATTGCGGTCATGACTTTCTGAATGTACAGTATGTCATGACATACAACAATGACAAACCCAAACCAGCCAAGCGCGTCGGTGAGCCCACACAGGTGTACCTGACGGAAGGCGACCGGTCGCGATTGGAGCGGCTGGCTACGCAGATGGGCGCCTCCAAATCCGATGTGCTGCGTCGCGGTCTCGAAGCGCTTGAGCTCCAGCAGCTGGACCCGGCGGCCCACCCGGCGCTGCGCCTGATCGGGCTGGTGAGAGACACCGTAGACCGCCCGGACATCGACGTCGCTCGCGAGCATGACCGAGTGCTGGCCGATGACGAAGAAGCGTCATGGCGGTCGGATCCCACTGGCTGTGCCTGATGCGGGAGCTCTTCGTCGACACCAGCGCGTGGTATCCGCTGGTCGTGCAATCGCACCCGGACCACGAACGACTGAGTGAGGCCCTACGGTCTCGTGTGCACCGCCGGGATCGCGTGGTGACATCGAACCTCGTGGTTGCGGAGTCGCACGCCTTGGTCATGCGGCGGGCCGGGATCGACACCGGGCTACGCTTTCTGCAGTTGGTGCGCGCGTCTCCCAACGTAGTCGTCACCAGCTCGGCGGCGCTCGAAGCACGCGCCGTCAACGACTGGATCCTGCGCTATACCGATCAGCCCTTCTCCATGGTCGACGCCGTCAGCTTCGCCATCATGGCCGAACGAGGCACGCGTTCGGCGCTGACCTTGGACCGGCATTTCATGGTGGCAGGCTTCGAGATGGTGAGCGGATAACGCGTCCTTGAAGCCGTTTTGGATCCCTTCTGAACGGATTGCTGTATGGTGGCGAAGTAGCTGGCGATGGCTGTCATGCACAAACATTTTCCTCTGAGCTGCTTGGCCGTTCAGTACCGCACACCGGCACCCCCTGTCTCCGCGACCCCCACACCTGCACCGTCTTCAATGACAATCCCATTTCGCACCATGGTCTCCCTCAGCGCGCTGTCGCTGAGCGTAGTCGCGCTCGGCGCCTGCGCCCGCACCCCCAAGCCCAACGTCGCCGCCTCGCCGGCCACCGATCCGCGCAACGCGCTCAAGCCCGGCATGTACGACGCCGGCGTGCACGTGTCCAACCTGCGGCTCCTCTCCAGCGTGCGCAGCCCGCAATCGTTCGGTGACGAATGGAATACCGACCTCGCGTTTACCGGGCAGTACGTCGTGCAGGGCAACCAAAACGGCCCCATCGTCTGGGACATCAGCAACCCCGCGAGCCCCACGCTCGTGGTGGCGTACGAGTGCCCCGCGTCGCAGAACGACGTCTCGGTGTACAAGAATCTGCTCTTTGTGTCTGCCGAAGCGATGAACGGCCGCATCGACTGCAAGCCGGGTGGCGTACGACAGGCGGTGAGCACGGAGCGCATGCGTGGCGTGCGCATCTTCGACATCACCAACATCAAGGAGCCCAAGCTCCTTACCAACGTGCAGACGTGCCGCGGCTCGCATACGCACACGGTGCTCGAGGACCCGAAGGACAAGGACAACGTCTACATCTACGTCTCGGGCTCCTCACCGGTGCGCCCCAAGGGTGAGGTGAGCGACTGCTCGAACGCGCCCAGCACCGACGCCGCGTCCAATCGCCTGCGCATTGAAATCATCAAGGTGCCGCTCGCCGATCCGGCCAAGGCCGCGATCGTCAATCGCGCCAACATCTTCACCGGACTGAACGCGCCCAAGTTGCACGGCCCGTCGGCGGCCGACCTTCTCCAAATCGAGGAGCTCAAGAAGCGCGGCAAGTTCTTCGCGTTCATTCCCGGCATGGGCATCGTGGAAGAGTTGCCCGACGAGATGGTGAAGCCGGTTATCGACAACATCACGAAGCAGCGTGGAGGCACCGTGGCCACGGCCGCCGACACCGCGGCCGCGCGGCCGATTGTCGACAACATGGTGAAGATGTTCATGCAGCAGAACGGCTTGGGAGGAGATCCCACGGGCAAGTTGAGCGAGATGTCGCAGTGTCATGACATCACCGTCTACCCCGCACTCGGCATCGCCGGCGGCGCGTGTGAAGGACACGGCTTGCTGCTCGACATCAGCAATCCGGTCAACCCGATACGACTCGATGCCGTCGCCGACAGCAACTTCGCCTACTGGCACTCGGCCACGTTCAACAACGACGGCACCGCCATGCTCTTCAGCGACGAATGGGGCGGCGGCACCGGCGCCAAGTGCCGCGTGGGTGACAAGCCCGAGTGGGGTGCCAACGCGATCTTCGATATCGTGACCAGCGCGACGACTGGCAAGAAGTCGCTGCAGTTCCGCAGCTACTACAAGATTCCCACGTATCAGACGTCGAATGAAAACTGCGTGGCGCACAACGGTTCGCTCATCCCCATCCCGGGGCGCGACATCATGGTGCAGAGCTGGTATCAGGGTGGCATCTCGGTGTTCGACTGGACCGACACCTCGCATCCGCAGGAAATCGCGAGCTTCGACCGCGGCCCCATTGATGGCAGCCGTATGGTGACCGGCGGCTCGTGGAGTGTGTACTGGTACAACGGCCACATCGTGAGCAGCGAAATCGCGCGCGGCATGGACGTGGCCGAACTCGTGCCGAGCCGCTTTGTGTCGCAGAACGAAATCGATGCCGCGAAGACGGTGAAGTGGGAGCAGCTCAACGCTCAGGGGCAGCCCAAGATGGTGTGGCCGCCGAGCTTCCCGCTCGCGAAGGCGTTCACCGATCAGTTAGAGCGCAAGGGATGTGCGGTGGGCGCGGTGAGTGCGCTGCGTACGCAGATTGCGGCCGCCGAGAAGGCGAGCGGTGTGGCGCGCAACTCGGCGCTTGAGGCAGCGGTGAGCACGGCTGAGGGCGCGCGCGGCTGCGACGCGAAGAAGACCGATCTGCTCAAGAAGGCGCTGCAGGATTTGCGGACGCCGGCGATGTAAGCGCGGGTGCTGTTGAAACGACGACGGCCATCACCTTTCGCGAGGTGATGGCCGTCGTCGTTCGCAGGCTACTAAGGGCGCATCTTTGCGCCGTAGCACACTAATGCTACATTAGTAGCACAACCGTACTACAGAGGAGTTTATGGTCCGCGAACTTACGCTTCGCCAGGTCGGCGGCTCGATCGGTGCGACAATCCCGAAGGACATGGCTGAGCGGCTGCACCTCGAAGCAGGGGACCGCGTGCTCGCCATCGAGACCGATCGCGGCATTCTGCTGACGCCGTACGATCCGGATGTGGAAGCGGGCCTCGCGGTGGCCGCCCACGCGGCGAAGAAGTTCCGCAACGCGCTGCGCGAACTGGCGAAGTAAGGCATGGCCACGCCCCGCTGGGTACCGCGGCTCGTGCTGGACGCCGCGCATCTCGACCAGCTACGCGAACACGGCGGCCTGCTTGGCATTCGCGATGAAAACGCGCTGGAGGCGGCCTTGGCGCGCGCACCGCAAAAGTACCATTACGAGCCGGATTCAGACCTCGCGACGCTGGCTGCCGCGTACGCGTTCGGTCTGGCGAGAGCGCATCCATTCAACGATGCAAACAAGCGGGCGGCGTTCCTGGCCGCGGTGGTTTTTCTCGGACTGAACGGGAAGGACCTCGACGCCTCCGAAACGGAGGTTGTGCAAGTGGTCACTGCACTCGCGGCCGGTTCCCTCACCGAAGTCGCGCTGGCCACATGGATGCGCGAGCGATTGGTTCGGCTCAAGCTGTAGTGCTTGGAAGTCCCAAAGGAGTCAGAGTCCTTTCCCCGCTCGATTCTCCAGCAGCTTCTCCGTGAACTGTTGCCCGTCGGCAACGCGACGGAGCTCGGCGCTCTGCGCCTCGAGCTGTTCTTCCAGCAGCTCGACGCGTTCACGCAGCGCCACGAGTTCCGGAGCCGACGCGCCCTTTGCTTCGAGCGCCCGGACGGTGCGCCACGCGAGGTAACCCGCGCCCCCCAACGCGCTCAGCAAGAAGAGCGGCCACAGGAATACCAACAGAATGGGAAGAAATTCAGCCATGGAGCACTCGAGAGAAGGGCATCAATGATTCTCGTTGGTTCTTTCGAAAACTAACGCCTCAGTGCACGACGATTACCACCGCTGCAACGGTGGCCTGGACGATAGAAGACCGATGACGCTTTCTCGGCACGCGGCAGCAGGGCGACGGCGACGAAGAGGGAGCATCGCGTGCGCATGTCAACATGCCTACACAGGAATCGCCGCTGGCACCGTCGCGGGCGTCGAGCGCGGTTCGCTTGCCCTGCCGTTGGGATATGTGTCGATGTATTTCACCGGCTGCGGCGGTGTCGTATTGCGCACGCCGCGCTCTGTGGTGACACGAACGGTGAAGTTGGGGGCGATCAGTCCGGGGAACCGTATGGTCCTGGTACGGCACTGTGGCCCACCATCGCAGCGATAGGTGTACGACACCGGTATCGACGTCGAGAACGCGGGCACCCCGATTTCAACCGTAAATGGACCGACGGGTGCCGCCGAGAGTTCGACCGTGAGACCGGTGATGTCGCCGGCCAAGGGACAGGTGAGGTCGTCCGCGCTACACCCGATGGTGAGGGAGAGCAGCAGCAGGAATGCTGAACGATGATTTCGAAACGCTGATGGTGTGGGCGTGTGCATTGGATTGGGAATATGAATTCTGACGAACTGTGGAACGAAGTCTGCTGCGATACGGCAGCTGTCAGTCGGGGAAAATGCCGATCACCTCGCCCGTGATGGCATGCATGTTAATCTGCAATCCCCGCCGCACCATCCCGTGCTGGTAGCAAAAGTAGTTGACCCGCCAGAGGGGACCCTGCTCCGTCTGGATGAGCTTCATGACGAAATCCCGCAGCGGAGGCGCATCGGAAGTACGCCATGCCAAATACATCGGCTCGGTAGTGCGAGATACGGCGTCGCTGTCCATCCAGTGTTCGGTAATCGCGTCAACGGCGCTCGGAGAGTTGTACGCGTCATCCACGCGAACCAGCTTTCCAGACTCGACATGGAGTGAAATGTTGAGGCGCTGCTCACGCGATGCTGAACGGAACAGAAACCACCACCCGCCAGTGGGCGTGGTTCTCCCGTCCTCACCAATCCATGGACCTTGCGTCGGCCGTTCGTCGAGCGCGAAGTCAAGTACACTCCCCGTGAGTACTATTAACCAGGCCATTAAACACTTGCCATAACACCAGATGTGTGTTATACTGGAGGGGTGACGCACATCGACGCGCGGACCCTGCCCCCAGCAGCACAAGAGGAGAAGCGGCGCACGGCGGTGCGGATGCGCGAACAGGGGCAGACGTTCGTGGCCATCGCGGCGCTCTTGGGCGTGAGTCGCGCGATTGTCGCCACGTGGTGGAAGCGGTACGAGGCGGGCGGGGACGAGGCCTTGGTATCCGGCACGCGCGGGCGCCGCGTCGGGGCGCAGCGTCGGCTCACCGCGCGGCAAGAAGCGGCCATCCAGCGCGCGATCACGGATACGACGCCCGATCAGTTGAAGCTGCCGTTCGCGCTGTGGACGCGCGCGGCGATTGCGCAGCGCATTCAGCGACGCTACGGCATCGCCCTCCCGGTGCGGACGATGGGCCATTACCTCGAGCGCTGGGGCTTCACGGCGCAGAAACCGCTCAAGCGGGCCTACGAGCAGCAGCCGGAGGCGATCGCGCACTGGCTCAAGACCGAGTACCCCCGGATCAAGCGCCAAGCGGTGGTCGATGGAGCCGAGATCTACTGGGGGGACGAGACCAGCTTGAGCACGAGTGATCCGCGGGGGCGCGGCTTCGCGCCCCGCGGCCGCACGCCGGTGCGGCCGATCCTCTCCCGTCGGCAATCGGTGAGCTACGTCTCGGCGATCAGTAATACCGGCCTGCTGCGCTTCATGGTGCTTAAGAAGGCCATCGATGCGCCGACGCTCATCACCTTCTGCAAACGCTTGTGCAAGGATGCGGCGCGGAAGGTGTACCTGATCCTCGACCACCTCAACGTGCACAAGGCGAAGGACGTGCGCGCCTGGCTCGCGGCCAACGCGGCGCGGATCGCGGTGTTCTCCCTGCCGTCGTACTCCCCGGAACTCAACCCCGACGAGTACCTCAATGGCGATCTGAAGGTGCAAGTGGCGCAGCGCGTGCCCGCGCGGGATCGCGAGGCCTTGGAGCGCACGGCGACGGGACGCCTGCGATCGCTGCAGCGCCGCCCCGCGCAGGTCCAGAAGTTCTTCCGTCATCCGCGCGTGCAATACGCGGCATGATGCTTACTGTTTACTGGCCAGAGTAATCACTTCTGCCGACAGGGCATTCACGTTCCTCGGACCCGCAACCTACGTGTCACACGCTGGCGAAGCGCCGATGGCGATTACGTGGCGGTTGCAGCATGCGTTACCGGGCGATCTGTTTCAGGCCTTCGCGGCGGCGGTCGCGTAAAGTTCAGCTACAGCGCCCCCTCCCCCGCTGTAGCTTGTCCTACGCGGCCATCACCGCACTCAGACAGCCCCCTCCGCCGGACGGTCGTTCATGTCATCCCGCGTGCGCGCCATTCATGCCTGTCTCCTTGCATTGCTCGCGACGACCGCCTGTCGCCCAGCGAACAGCGCACGGACGACCGCGGCCGACACGGCTCGGCCGAACATGGTGTTCGTGCTGCTCGACGACGCACGCTACGATGATCTAATCGACCATCCGTTCGCCGAGCTGCCGAATCTCAAGCGTCTCGTGAACGAGGGCGCGAGCTTCACCAACGTCTACACGTCGGCGCCGCTCTGTTCGCCGAGTCGGGCGGTGTTCATGACGGGGCAGTATCCGTATCGCAATGGCATCGTGGACAACGGGGAACGCGCTGAACAGAGTCATCGTATCGTCACCTTCCCCAAGCTGCTCCACGATGCCGGCTATCGGACGGGATTCTTCGGCAAGTGGCACATGGGACATGCTGACGATTCCCCGCGGCCGGGCTTCGACCGGTGGGTGAGCTTTGTGGGGCAGGGCGTGTACTTCGACCCCGATCTCAACATCGACGGCAACCCGGCGAAGGCGCGCGGCTACATGTCCGAGATCCTCACGGAGCACGCGGTGTCGTTCATCGAATCGGTGCCGGACACGCAGCCGTTTCTCGTGGTCATGGCGCAAAAGGCGGTGCACCCGGAGATCTATCCCAACTTCGTGCGCTCGTTTCCGCCGGCACCGCGCGACGCGCACCAATATCACGATGCCGCCATTCCGCACGGCCCGAGCTGGCGCGCGCCGCTCACGGGAAAGCCGGCGCTGCAACGGCCGTACGATGTGTCCGACCCGCGCAGCCCTGTCGGTGGATTGCCCGATTCAGTAGTGCGCGACCGGCTGCGCATGCTGAGCGCGATCGACCGTAGCATCGGTGAAGTGATCGCCACGCTCGAGCGCCGCGGGATGCGTGACAACACGGTGATCGTGGTGACGAGCGATCAAGGGTTCTTCTACGGCGAGTTCGGCCTCGCACAGGAGCGGCGGCTCGCGTACGAACCCAGTATCCACATTCCGTTCATCGTGCGCTATCCGCGATTGGCGAAGGCCGGCTCGCACCCGGGTACGCTCGCGAGCAACGTCGACGTTGCGCCCACATTGCTCGCACTCGGCGGTGTAAATGCGCCGGCAACCATGCAGGGACGTTCACTGGTGCCAGCGCTCGCGGCCAACGCGACGAGCATTCGCAATGAGCTGCTCATCGAGTACTACTCCGACACCGAGTTTCCGCGGGTAAAGGGGATGGGGTACAAGGCTGTGCGGACCGACCGCTACAAGTTCATCCGGTACGACGAACTGCGCGGCATGGACGAGGTGTACGATCTGGCGAAGGATCCGCACGAGCTCAACAATCTGTTGCCAGATCGCGTACCGCCCGCTGTCCTGGCACATCTCAACGCGCGGCTCGACAAGCTGTTGTCTGGCCGCTGAACGAATAGTTCTCCCTGCCTGCGCCACGTGCCATCCTCACGACGCCACTGGGTTTCGTCGCTGCCGAGAATCACCGAGGGCCCGCGCGCACGGCCCCCAACAGCTTCAGCACCGCGCCCATCACGGCGTTCGCTTGTCGAAACTCACCTTGATCGGTGATGGCGACGGCGATCGTCACCCCCGCATCCGGGAACACCATCGCGGTCGTTCCCCAGAAGCCGCTGTGACCACGCCCAGTCAGGCCGTCGACCGTCGAGCCGAAGAGGCCCATGCCATACCCGTTCATCTCCGGGCTCCGCGGGCGCACCATGGTCTCGAGTGTCTCTCGCCTGTCGAACACCTGTCCGCCCAGCAGCGCGGTGAGAAAATGCGCGAGGTCGGCCATCGGCGCCACAATGCCACCGCCGCCATACAGGTCGAACGACGGGTCGATGCCGTACGCGTCGAACCCACCGAGATATTGGTGAGCGCGGTCGGGTTCTCCGCGGGGTGCCGGCTCCAACGTTTCCCACCACGTATGGCGTAGCCCCAGCTTGTTCAAGCGCACGAGCGACCGCACCGCAGGGCCGAGCGGCTGTCCGCTGTACCGCTCGACGATCAGCCCCAGCAGCACGTAGCCGGCGTCGGAATAGCGGAACTGCGCGCCAGGCGGCCCCACCGGCGCCAGACTATCTACCAGCCACTCCAGCTGTTCGCGCGGCGTCCAGTGATGCTGCGGATCGGTGCGCAGCTTGGCGACATAGCTCGGCACAGCGGGGTGTTCATTGAAACCCGCCCGGTGATTGAGCACCTGCTCGATGGTGATGACGTCCGTCGCGTATCCATCTCGGCGGAGGAGAGAATCGACCGACGGTGGCAAACGCGTGGCCAATGGATCGCTGAGGGCAAGCCGTCCCATTTCCACGAGCCGCAGCACCGCCGCAGCGGTGTACGTCTTCGTGTTGCTCGCCAGTCGGACCGGCTGGTCGGGGGTGAGCGTGATCCGCCGCGCCGTATCCGCGAGGCCAGCCGCCACGCTCCATCGCTTGCCTGTGGCCGGTTGTTCCACCGCGATGATGATCCCAGGCATGCGCGGCCTCGCGGCCACGACGCTGTCGGCGAGCCGCTGCAAGCGGGTCTGCACAGAGTCTGTGGCTTGACGAGCAGGCGACGGCGAGGCGGAGGCGAGCAATGACGCCAATAGGAGAAGAGCAGGCATCGGGAGCGCGATTTATTGAACGTGGGTCTGCGCGCGAAGGCGGGGGAGTCGCGGCCGCTACGCGATGAATGTGTTGCAATGTGCACGCGCACTGGCGCTGTGGCGACCTGCGCCGTTCACCGACCGTCACACGGTCAGCCCCGCGACGAGTCCCGCGACTCTACCCGCGCAAACTCTTCGCCATCGGTCGCCCCTTCGCCAACTCGTCGACCAGCTTGTCCATGTACCGGATCGTCTGCATCAGCGGAACTTCAATCTCTTCGATCCGGACGCCGCAAATGACCCCGGTGATCTTCCCGACGTGTGCATGCAATGCCGGAGCATCGGCGAAGAAGGTCTCGACGCCGCTTTTGCGCGATCTGGTCCGCGAGCGCCTCACGCCTGTATCCGGTCGACCTGCAGATGACCTCATCAACCTCCCGCTGCGTACGCCCCTTCCGCTCCGCCTTCTGGACGTAGTGCGGGTAAACACTCGCGAAGGCGAAGGAATGCGATCACCCGCTCGCCCTCCGTGACCGACCCCAGACGTTCCCCCCGCCCCGCACGCCCCATACCTTTATCGGACTGTTTGGCCCCTCCTCCCTCCGCTTTCTTGCCATGCCCTCCCGCTGCTCCCTGTCGCTGGACGCGGTACTGATCTGCGCCCTCGCGAGCGCGTCCACCGTTGGCGCGCAGACGCTCGAACTCACCGCCTCCCCGGCGGCGGCCACGATTTACCGCCTCAAGGAGCTCGACCGGTCGCTGGAGCGCATTGGCGTTGGCGCGGCCAAGCTCAAGCTCGAGAAGAACGAGTCCAACACGGTGGTCGTCCGCCTCGAGGGGTTCAAGGAAGTCCGGCGCTCGTTTCCCAAAGGGCCCGACTACAAGGACAAGAAGATCACGCTGTTTCTCAACCGTCGCGTCGTCGAGGTGAGCTCGCTGCCCTTCGATGCGACGATCTACGTCAACGGCGTGCCCAATGGCCAGCGACAGGCCGACGTGGAAGTCGAGGAGGGAAGTTCCGCCACCGTGGAGCTGCGCAAGCCGGGCTATGCGACCGTGCGTCGCGTCTACCAGTGGGACAAGGGCTCCACGCAGTACCCGGTCACCACCGACAAGCTCGAGCTGGTCGACCGCCGCGTCGCGGTGACCGCGGCGCTGCCCGGCGCCGAAGTGTTCACCGGAGACACGAAGCTTGGCGATGGCGTGGCCGACGTGGTGGTCCCCAATGGCGGATGCACCACCATCCGCGTACAGAAGGCCGGGTGGACCCCCACGGAGCGGCAGTACTGCAACAAGGAAGGATTCCCACCCCCGCCGATGGCCGACCAGGTTGCGCTCGCCGGCCGCGTCGTGGCCGTGAATGCTCCCCAAGGGGCGCGGGTATTCGTGAACAACCGGCAGGCCGGCACCGGCGCCGTAAATGTGAAGATCCCCGACGGCGGATGCGTGACGGTGCGCGTGGAGCAGGCCGGCTTCATGCCGTGGCAGGAACCCTACTGCGTGCAGGACAACGCGCCGTCACCCCCACTCGAGGCAAACGTGCAGCTGGCGGCCGACGAGTCATACGGCGCCTCGGTGGCCAGCGATCAGGCCAACGTCAACATCACCGTCGAAGTCTCCGCCAAGCTCGCCGAAGAACAGGCGTGGAAGCTGGTTTCCAGCATCGTGCTCTCCGCCTTCGACGTGTTGGAAAACTCCGATAGCCAGACGGGCTACCTCCGTACCGCGTGGCAGGTGCGCACGTGGAAGGAGACCGGTCGTGTCGTGCGCACGCGCGTCATCGTGAAGCGGCAAGGCGACTCGCCACTGCGCTACGCCATCAAGATCGATTCGGAACAGAACCGTGATCCGCTCAAGTCTGCGCGTGACGACGAAAACTTCGAAGCATGGGACCGTCTGCTGAACAGCTACAAGGATCTCATCAGCGAAATGCAGGCGCGGCTCAAGTAAGGACGCGCCGCAGACGCCACCACCGCTGGCCGTTGCAACGGTACGCTCGCCGGCCCCTAGGTTCGTGGAACCGTGGGGGTCTCGATCGATGGCTCGGTCGTCACTAACGGCACTCGCAACTCACGGAAAAACTTCCGGCCCCAACGGGCTCGGGCAGTATGGCGAACGAGAAGAAGGAGCAGTACCGCTCAGAGGCTGTACGACAGTCCCATCTGCACGAGGCGCGGTAGCCCGGGGAGCAGCCCACGGGTGCGGTCCACGACCACTGTGCGATCGGTGAGGTTCTTGATCGCGACCCACGCCGACAGCGTCGTCCGCGGCACCGGCACGTTGGCCGTGACGTTCCAGAGCACGTTGCCGGAGAGCGGTCCCTGCTGCCCATCGCTCACCAAGAGGCGCGTGTTCGCCGCGTCGCCGAACTGCTCGCTGATCGCCACGCCCTCCACGCGGAGTTCGCTCCCCGAACGGTGACGCACGCCCACCGTGGTAGTGAGTGTGTACTCGGGCGCGTACGGCAGGCGGTTCCCCGTGACGGACTGGCGCGTACGGGAACCACCCGCATTCTGCTCCGCGTACACTCGGCCAATCACATCGCTGCCACCGGTGCCGATGTAGGCGAAGCGATCGCCCTCGAAACGCGCCACCGGCGTCCACGCGGCGGCCACTTCAGTGAACAGCCCCACGCCGCCCACGCGCCGTGCCGGTTCGGCACGGAGTGAGAGTTCGGCGCCGCGGTGCAGCGTGCGCCCCGCGCTCGTGAGCGCGGCACCAGTGCCTCCGGCCACACTCGCGGGCACGATCTGGTTGCTGAAGTCGAGGTTGAACACCGTCGCTTCGAAGCGCAGCGGGCGCGCGGGGAGCCACCGGATCCCGACTTCGCTGTTCCAGCTCAACTCCGCATCGAGTTCCACCACACCTCCGGTGCTGTTGCTGATGATGTCTTCGGGACGCGGCGGGGCGAAGCCACGGTGCACGCCGGCAAATGCCGTGAGCCCTTCACGCAACTGCACAGTCGCGCCGAGTCCGGGAATGAGCGCCTGCATGGTGGTACTCCCTTGGGCGCCGTCGGGAGCGTTGGCGACGGGCCGGCGGTTGACGCGCACCAGTCGGAGTGCTTCGCCGCGCAGACCGCCGCTGAGGGTGAAGGTGCCAGTCGCCACGCGCGCCTGCAGGTAGGTCGCGTAGGCGTCGGTGGTACGACGGTTGTCTTCCACCAGGCCGGCGTTCACGTTGCCGCTTACGCCAATGGTTCGGCCGCGCGGCGACGACGCGTTCACCTGGAGGCGCTCCTGCGACTCGTGGTGCGCGCGGGCGCCCGCGTCGACTTCCACGATGGCCCGTGAGCGTACCCACTGCCACGTCCCCCGCGGCTCGATGCCCACGACCACGTACTCGCGCAACCGACCTTCGTTACCGCAGCTGGTCAGCAGGTTGGCCATGCCGCCACAGGTGGGGTCGTTGCGATCGTTGGGGCGCTGGGCGGAGTTGGAGCTCTGGCGCCACCAGTCGCGATTGATGCGATAGCCGTAGAGCGTCGTGGTGAGGTTGCGGCGCTCGTTGCGGCCGATGCGATGCGCCACGGCACCACCCACGCGCGTGATGTCGAAGCCGTCGTTCGCGAACGGATTCTGACGAGGATCCTGCGCGTACTCCGCCTCGGTGAGCCCGGAGTAGGTCACCGTCGACCGCTCGCGATAGGCGTTGCCGCGGAAGGTGAGCTGCTGGGTCGCGCTGAGCGGTACGAGCAGCTTGAAGGAGGCGTCGTCGACCTCGGAGGAGGTGTTGGCGCGCGCGCCGTCACCGCTGCGGCGGATGTAGTCGGCCAGCACGCCCGTGCCCCCCGCTTCGCCGAAGGTGCCGCCCGCCTTGGCGTGCACGTTGGTGAAGGCACGCGAACCACCCGTCACGGAGAGTCCGGCGCTCGGCGTGCGCGGAATGGACGGCGTGAGGTAATTGATCACCCCGCCTACCGTTTGGGGCCCGTACAGGATCTGGCCGGCGCCCTTGAGCACCTCGATCGACTCCATCCGCTCGATGGGCGGATGGTAGTAGGCGGCGTTGTCGCCGTACGGTGCGATGGTGAACGGAATCCCGTCCTCGAGCAGCAGGACCTTGGTGGAGCGGGTGGGATTGAGGCCACGCACGCCGATGTTGGGACGCAGACCAAGCCCTTCCTCGTCGCGCACCACGAGCCCGGGCACTTTGCGGAGCGCCTCGTTGGTGGTGAAGACGCGACTGGCCTTGAGCTGCCTGGCGTCGATGCGTTCGACGGAGCCCGGGATGCGCGCGAGGCGATCCGGGGTGCCAACCACCGACACCCCCGGGAGCTGCACGGTGTCGCGCTCGCTGCGGCCGCGGGTGTCCTGGGCCACGACCGACAGTGGGAACGACAACAGCAGCGCCGAAGCGAACATCGAGCCGTGCATGGCGCGCGGCCGATCGCAGAAGGGATAACGGAGGAGCATCTTAGATGAGAATGGGTATCAACAAGCGATAACCCAAGTAAATCTATCGGCATTCGATCGTCAACTCCGGTTCTTGCGGAGCCGCAGTGTGGCGGGCACCGAGTGTTGGCGTCCCAATAGGCTCGCTACGTGATTCCTGGCGGGAACAGCGATCGCGAACTCCACCCCTCGCGTTCGACGTTCCCGTGTGCGGCTCGGTTGTGGTCCTTGAAGCCGACGCCGAGGCTCATGCCGGAGAGCGCACCGCGTTCGCCTAAGGCGTCGGGAATCGTTGCGGCGCGCAGTTGAAATACGACGACAGAGCGTGCCACCCGTGCACCCACACCAATGTTACTCCCCAGCATGATCCCCGTCGGGTAATTGCCGGTTGGTTTGGACTTACGCCGAAAAAGCGGACGCGTACGCGATAAGGACTACGCGGCCTGCGGTAACTGCACTTCGTACTCGGCGGGGCTGACGTAACCCAAGGTAGAATGCCGCCGTTTCCGGTTGTACCAGATCTCGAGGTAGCGAACGATCGCCCGCCGCGCCTGCGCGCGCGCGTGCCAGTCGTGCTTCCTGATCAGCTCGAACTCCGAGGTCGCGAAGAAGCGCTCGGCGACCGTGTGGTCACAACAATTGCCCGTGCCGCTCATGCTCGCCAGCATGCCATGCCGCGCCAGCTCGGCGCGGTACGCTGCCGATGCGTATCGACTCCCGCGATTAGAATGGAAGCTCACGCCCGGGGCCGGGTGCCGCGCGTCCCGCGCCATGCGCAGGGCACTCGTCAC
>VYMF01000053.1_pt1 | contig 41109 bp, 34 predicted proteins | sample 5115271 | NCBI WGS metagenome assembly VYMF01 (sample SAMN12291778, study PRJNA351875) | freshwater metagenome | isolation source: freshwater lake | place: USA: Michigan, Wintergreen Lake | collected 2013-08-08
TCGCGGCCGGCGCGGCGGCAACCGGTGCGGCAGCAGCAGGAGCCGCCGCGGCTGGTGCACCCGCCGTCGCCCCCGCGGCACCCGCCGCCAGCTCACCGAGCACATCACCCACCGCCACGACATCACCTTCGCTCTTGGTGCGCGACGTCAGGACGCCCGCTTCAAGGGCGGGGACTTCGACCGTGATCTTGTCCGTCTCGAGTTCGACGAGGCCATCGCCGACGGAAACGGTATCGCCGTCCGTCTTGAGCCAGCGCGAAACGGTCGCCTCGACGATCGATTCGCCGAGCGGGGGAACTTTGATGGACGACATGAAGCGGAGCCGTGGAGTGGAGTTCAGGGAGCGAACCCACAATATAGGCGACGGCACGGGGAGAATGGACGGCGGGGTTAGAATAGGGGGCCACCGCACGGGCTGTCTTGTCCCCCCGCACTCTCACGCTTGCCGGATTCCATGAGTCTGTTTCACACCATGCGCGCGCTGACCTTTACGGCGCACGGCGGCCCCGAGCAGTTGGTGGTCCGCGATGACGCGCCGAAACCCTCGGTGCACGCCACCGACGGGGTCCGCGTCCGCATCCACGCTGCCGCGCTCAACCGTCTCGATCTGTGGGTGCTGCAGGGCATCCCCGGCGCCAAGGTCAAGCCGGGGTGGGCGCTTGGCTCCGACGGCGCGGGGATCGTGGAGGCGGTCGGCTCGGCGGTCACGTCGGTGCAGGTGGGGGATCGGGTCATCATCAACCCCGGGGTCGTCGACCGGCAATGCCGGTGCGAGTACTGCCGTGATGGCGATCAGCCACTCTGTCTGACGTTTGGCGTGCTGGGCGAGCATTACCCGGGCACGATAGCCGATTACGTGGTCGTCCCCGAAGCCAATCTGCGCACCATCCCCGACTGGCTGCCGTGGGACGTGGCCGCCGGCTTCCCATTGGCGACGCTCACCGCGTGGCGCATGATCGTCACGCGCGCCAAGGTGCGGCCGGGCGAGAATGTGCTCATCTGGGGGATCGGCGGCGGGGTCGCGCTGGCAGCACTCCAGATTTGCAAGCACATCGGCGCGACCGCGTGGGTGACCTCGGGGAGCCCGGACAAGCTCGAACAGGCGATGCTGCTGGGCGCCGATCACCGGCTCGACCATCGGGAGCCGGAGCTTGGGAAAACCCTTCGCGCGCTCACCAACAAGCGTGGCGTGGATGTCGTGATCGACAGCGTGGGCGAAGCCACCTGGCCGCAGTCGCTGATCGCCCTGGGCCGGCGTGGACGGCTCGTGACCTGCGGCGGTACGAGCGGCCCCATCGTGCAGGTGGATGTGCGGCGTATGTTCTGGAACCAGTGGACGCTCATGGGCTCCACCATGGGGAACGACGCGGAGTTCGATGCCATGACCGCGTTCTTCCGTCACGGTTCGCTGCAACCGCCGGTCGATTCCGTGTGGCCGCTGGAGCAGGCGCCGCAGGCCTACGCGCGCCTGGCGTCGGGACAACAGTTCGGGAAGGTGGTCGTGCAGCTGGTACCAGCGGCGTAGCCCTGTGAGCGACGACGCCACGGAGGCCACACCTCCCGAGAAACCGGCGGGGGCATCGGCCCGTTTTGCGGCAGAGGAGGAGAAGGCCATGCGCACGGTCGTGCAGAATGGCGGCATGCCCGAGTGTCCACGCTGTCGGGTCCGCATGACGCACCGGCCCATCGGCGGCGGCTCCTTCGGGCTGGGCTATCACCGACAGCGTGAATGGCTGCTCTGTCCCTCCTGTCGGCGCAGTGCGATCTTCGACGTACGGCGCGGTACGCGTCTCTAGCGGCACCCGCCGCTGTTTCCTCTGGTCTGCGGTGTTAGGATTCCCGAGGCCTTTTCCCTTCGCGTCTTTGTGTTTCAGCAAACTTCGCAGTCCTTCCCCGATTCGCTGCTCCTCGCGACCGCGGCCGCGCCGCAATCCGGCACGCCGCCCACGGTGACGAGCACCTTTTCCGAGCGCCTCGAGCAGAGCTTTGCGCTCCTCGGCGAATTCGTGCCGGCGCTCTTCGGCGCACTCGTCATTCTCTTCGCCGGCTATCTTGTGGCGAAGGTGGTGGAAAAGAGCGCCGCGCGACTGCTTCGGCGTCTGCACTTCAACAAGCTGCTCGAACGCGGCGGAGTGCTCCAGGCGGTCGAGCGGTCGGGGTCGCATCTGAATCCGGCCAAGGTCATCGGCAACCTGCTGTTCTGGGTGGTGATGTTCGCCGTGCTGCTCATTGCCGCCAGCGCCATTGGACTCGATTCGCTCGCGAACGTGTTCACCGAGCTCATGAGCTACATCCCGAGCGTCATCGCGGCGATCGTCATCATCATCCTCGGCATCGTGCTCGGTGGGTTCGTGGGTGGGCTCATCATGGCGTCCGCCGGTGGTCTGCATGGCGGTCCGTGGCTGGCGCGCATTGGCCGCGGCGGGGTGATCGTGCTCGCGGTGTTCATGGCGTTGCAGGAGCTGGGGATCGCCACCGACATCGTCACGACCGCCTTCGCCATTCTCTTTGGCGCCGTGGCGCTCGCGCTGTCGTTGTCGTTCGGATTGGGCAACCGCGACCTGGCCGGACAGGTGACCCGCGAGTGGTACGAGCGGTATCAGGCCGAACGTCGAGCAATCGAGGCCGAAGCGGCGGCGGAAGAGGCCGAAGATCTGGCGGAAGAGAATTCCGAGGACGCCGCTGACGCCGCCGCCGAGGCGGTGGAAGCGGCCGAGGTCGCCAAGGAGGCCCGAGCGGCGGCCATGCAGAAAGCCGCGACCACCTGAGGGCGCGCTCGATCATGGGGACGAAGGCGTGGGGGGCGGTGGTTGGGGCGGTGGGAGCGATCACGGGCCTGGTGGCACCCCCCGTCGTGAAGGCGCAGGGAACGGCGAGGGGTGCCACTGCCAAGCCGTCGGCCGTCGCGACACCCGCGCCGACGGCGGGCGATAGCGCGGCAATCGTCGCCCGATGGCTCGCCGCCGACGAACGCGCTGCCGTGAGTCGCCTGACGGCGCTCCGCGTGCGCTATCTGCGCCGAGCCGACTGGGCGGAGCTTGGGGATCGGTGTACGCCGGGCGCGTTGCGCATCTTCCCCAAGGACACCACGCCGGGGGGGCGCGATTCGGTGCAGGCGCTGGCGGAAGCGATGGAGGCGATCGTGGTTGGGCGCGGGGCGGGCCGTCCGCTTCCCGCCGTCGAGGCCCGCGCCCTGTTGCGCGTCGTCGTGGGCTGGGAAGCCGGGATCGATCGCCCCAACTGGGATATGGCCGGTACCGCCAAGCCGCGTCAGGCCATTGCGACGGGGCTGACGGGTGAAGTGCCCGACCCGGCCGGCCCTGGGTGTCTCCCCTCGCCGACGGCGACGGACACGGTGACGTTCGTCGTGCCGGGCGTTGCCGACATGGACTTTCCGCGCGCCCCCCGCCCGCGTGTGAAGGCCTATTTCGGCCCGGAGGGGCTGCTGCGCGCCCGCGACGCGTTTTTCATGGACGTGGGCAGCAAGGACCCAAAGGCGGAGCTCCGTTACCTCCTCGTGGCCCCAATGGTGATCTGGAACGGCTACGCCATGGTCGGCGTCCGCCGCCCGCAGGAGCTGGGTGGCGTCCAGGTAGATGGCGCGAACCGCGGCGGCGCCGCGTACCTGTTCCGGCAGGTCGGCAAGGAGTGGCGGCTGCTCTCGGTCGTGCGCAGCTGGGGAGGCTGACCCTAACTGCGGTCGGGGAGCACTACGGTAGGGGACCAACGGGAGGGGACCCACGGGAGGGGACCCACGGGAGGGGACCGACGGGAGGGGACCCACGGGAGGGGACCGACGGGAGGGGACCGACGGGAGGGGACCGACGGGAGGGGACCGACGACCCCGCGACAAAGACCCCGACCGCCCGACCCCAACCCCGACCCCCGCGACAGCGACCAAAGACCACGACAGGGCGACTACGCGGCGACACCGACGGATGGCGGTGGTCGGGGTCGCTGTCACGGGGTCGTGGCCAGCATCCCGTTGGTCCCCTCCCGTCGTTCCCCTCCCGTTGGTCCCCTCCCGTCGTTCCCCTCCCGTAGTGCACCCAAACCGCCGTTCCCAAAGGATTTACGCCCCTTCTCCCCTGTGTTTGCCGGGGAGTGTCGGGTAACTTCTTCAGGTTGCAGATCGACCTGTCCGACTCCACTTCCCGCCGTCTCATGACCGCTCCAAACGCCCGCGAACGCATCCTGCCGCGCCTCATCGATGAGGAGATCAAGGAGTCGTTCATCAACTACTCCATGAGCGTCATCGTCTCGCGCGCGCTGCCCGACGTGCGTGATGGCCTCAAGCCCGTCCATCGCCGCGTGCTGTACGCGATGAACGAGCTCGGATTGTTGCCGGGGCGCCCCTTCAAGAAGTCCGCGACGGTCGTCGGTGATGTGCTCGGCAAGTATCATCCGCACGGCGACAGCAGCGTCTACGACGCGCTGGTGCGTATGGTGCAGACCTTCTCGCTGCGCTATCCGCTGGTGGACGGGCAGGGCAACTTCGGTTCCATGGACGGCGACAGCGCGGCGGCGTATCGCTACACCGAAGCGCGCCTGACGCGCATGTCGGTCGAAATGCTCACCGACATCGACAAGAACACCGTCGACTTCGCGCCCAACTTCGACGACCGGCTGGAAGAGCCGCGCGTGCTCCCGTCCGGCTTTCCCAACCTGCTCGTCAATGGCTCGTCGGGTATTGCCGTCGGGATGGCGACGAACATTCCGCCGCACAATCTCAAGGAAGTCATCGAGGCGGTCGTCACCCTCATCGATACCCCCGAGATCGAGCCGCAGGCGCTGCGTCGCATCATCAAGGGGCCGGACTTCCCCACGGGTGGGTACATCTACGGCCGCGCCGGCATTGCCGACTATCAGGACACGGGGCGGGGGCGCATCGTCATGCGCGCACGCGCCGTCATCGAAGAAAAGGAATCGAGTGGCAAGTCGCAGATCGTCGTCACCGAGCTCCCGTATCAGGTGAACAAGGCCAAGCTCGTCGCGGACATCGCCGAGTTGGTGCGCGAGCAGAAGCTCACGGGCATCAGCGCGCTGCGCGACGAATCCGACCGCGACGGCATGCGCGTGGTCGTCGAGCTCAAGCGCGATGCCATTCCGCGCGTCGTGCTCAATCAGCTGTACAAGCACACGGCCATGCAGAGCACGTTCGGCGTGATCATGCTGGCGCTCGTGCCCGATGCGAATACCCGCCAGCTCGTGCCCAAGGTGCTCACGCTCAAACAGTGCCTCGAGCATTACGTGGCGCACCGGCACGAAGTCATCGTGCGCCGCACGCAGTTCGATCTCGACAAGGCGCTCGAGCGTGAGCACATCCTCGAAGGGCTCAAGATCGCCGTCGACAACATCGACGAGGTCATTGCCCTCATTCGCGCCGCGTCGGATACCCCGACGGCGAGCACGCAGCTGCAGACACGCTTCGGACTGACGGAGCGTCAGGCCGAGGCCATTCTCAACATGCGCCTGGCCAAGCTCACCGGCCTCGAGCGCGACAAGCTCGAAGACGAGCTGGCCGAGGTGCGCGCGTTCATCACCGAGATGCGCAGCATTCTCGAGTCGAAAGAGCGCCGCATGGACATCCTCAAGGGCGAACTGCTCAAGCTGGCGGACACGTATGGCGATGTGCGTCGCTCGGAGATCGTCGGCGACGAAGGCGAATTCTCCATCGAAGATCTGATCGCCGAAGAGGAGATGGTCGTGACCATCACCCACGGGGGCTACATCAAGCGCACGCCGTTGTCCCTCTACAACCGCCAGGGACGCGGCGGACGCGGCAAGGCCAGCGCCGATCTCAAGGAAAACGACTTCATCGAGCGGTTCTACGTGGCGAGTACGCACACGTACATGCTCATCTTCACCGATGACGGTCGTTGCTTCTGGCTCAAGGTGCACGAACTGCCGCAGGCCGGCCGCAACACGCGCGGCAAGCCCATCGTCAATCTCATCAACGTCACCCCCGACACGCGCATTCAGGCCATCGTGGTGACGAAGGAATTCTCCGACAGCGAGTTCCTGCTCTTCGGCACCAAGAACGGCACCGTCAAGAAGACCGCGCTGTCGCAGTACTCCAACCCGCGCGCGAACGGCATCAAGGCCATCAAGATCGAGGAAGGGGACGAGCTCATCGATGTCGCCGTGACGAGCGGCAGCAACGATGTCGTGCTCGCCACGCGCGACGGGCTGTCGCTGCGCTTCCACGAAAGCGACGTGCGCGAGATGGGGCGCGACACCACCGGCGTCAAGGGCATCGAGCTCAAGCTCAACGACGCGGTGGTCGGCATGGTCGTCATCAAGCGCGAAGCCACGCTCCTCGTGGTCACCGAGCGCGGCATGGGCAAGTGCAGTGAAGTGAGTGAATACCGCGTGCAAAAGCGCGGGGGCAAGGGCATCAAGACGCTCGATCTCACCCAGAAGACCGGCCACGTGGTCGCGCTCATGGAAGTCGTCCCCGAAGATGAACTCATGCTCATGACCAAGGGGGGCATCGCCATCCGGTCGAAGGTGAGCGAAATTCGTGTCACGGGACGCATTGCCCAGGGCGTCAAGCTCGTGGCGCTCGACGATCAGGACATGGTCTCGGCGGTGGCCCGCGTCATCCCGGAGGATACGGGCGACGAAGGAACCGAGGGTCCCGTCGACCTGTTGGGCGGTGACGGCGACTAGGTGAAATCGTCGTACGCCGTCGGACGCCATGGTGTGCCGGCCTGTTCCAGCTGAACAGACCGGCGACTGTGCCCTAGAGTAGTATTCAGCGGCCGGCGCACTGGGCGTCGGCCATGTCCTTTGGGAGTGTGAATGGCGACGTCGCGCATCCTGGTAGCTGATGACGACGAGGCGGTCCTCGAATCCGTGACCTGGCTGCTCCAGGAGAACGGGTACGATGTCGTGCCCGCCAACGGCGGAAACGCCTGTCTCGAACAGCTCGACCGGCGTTCCCCGGATCTGCTGTTGCTCGACATTCTCATGCCCGATGCCGATGGCTGCCAGCTGCTCGAGCGCATCAAGGGAGAAGAGCGCTGGCGTGACTTGCCGGTGCTCATGCTGTCGGCGCAGCCCCCCGAAGAGGCCTCGGTCCGCTCACTCGGACTTGGCGCGGCCGACTTCATCCGCAAGCCGTATCGCCCCAAGGAGCTGTTGGCCCGCGTGCAGGCACAGCTGCGCATGGGCGCCCTGCTACGCTCCACCCGTGCGGCGCTGCTTCGTACCGAAGAGCAGTTGCACCGTGCCCAGCAAGATGCCGACAGCCGTCGCAAGCTCGTCGACATCCTGCACGAGGTCACTGGCGACCTGTCGGTCGCCGAGCTGTTCCACTTGCTCGTGCGCCGCGCCGCGCGTGCTCTCGGCGTGTCACACTGCTCGGTCGTCCTGGCGCGCCCCGGTGAGGCGCACGCCACGGTCGTTGCCGCGTTCGAAAATCCCGGCCTGCAGCAGCTGGTGGTGCAGCTCGAGCGCTACCCGGAGCTTCGGTCGGCGCTCGAAAGCGGGCAGCCCGTGCTCGTCGAAGACCTCGATACGCACCCGCTCTACGACGGCGTGCGCCACGCGTGGGGCATCGAAGGAATCGAGATCTCCATCCGCTCCGTCATCGCGCTGCCATTCTCCATCGACCGCGGTCAGTACGGCGTGTTCCTCGTCCGGCGCACCCGCGATCAGGACCGCTTCGGTCCCGCCGATCTCGAGTTCGCGCAGGCGGTCATCACCGCCGCCGTGGCCGTCATTCAGCGCGCGCAGATGGTCGAAAGCACCATGGCCGACAACGCGCGTCTCGAACAGCTCGCGCTCACCGATCCGCTCACGCAGCTGCTCAATCGCCGCGCCCTCACCGAGCGCATTACCGCCGAAATGGAGCGCGCGCTGCGCTACGACAGCACGCTCGCGCTGCTCATGATCGATCTCGATCACTTCAAGCGGGTGAACGACACCTTCGGTCACCTCGTGGGTGACGACGTGTTGCGCGACGTGGGGCAGTTGCTCAGCGAGACGATTCGCGCGAACGACATCGTCGCGCGCTATGGCGGCGAGGAGTTCTGCGTGCTGCTGCCCGAAACCGACGAAGACGGCGCCGAAGTGTTCGCCAATCGCATCCGCGACGCCATCGAGCGGTATCTGTTTGCCGGCGAATCGCTCGCCGAGCCGCTTCGCCTTACCGGGTCCGTTGGCGTCGCCGTGTACCCGGCCGCGCGCATCGAGAGTGTCGAAGATCTGTTCGCGCGGGCGGACGCCGCCCTCTACCGTGCAAAAGCCGACGGCCGCAACCGGGTCAGACTATAAATGGGCGACCGCCGACGGTCGGGCGGCGATGTGCGAGTGGCGACGATCGAGGGGCAATGGCACTCGTGACTCGCCGCGTCGATATCCACCGCACGTCACGTCTCCCAACTCGGACCTCCCATTCGGGATCCCGCGGTCGGCGATCCGAGGTCTGAGGTCCGTCGTCCGCCGTCGCCTACTTGCGGAGTCTGTCCAGTTCGACCTTGACGCAGCGGTCTTGGATCACGTCGATCCCTGCGCGCGCCAGTTGCTCGGCCACCTCGTCGTGGCGTATCCCGAGCTGCATCCACACCACACCCGGCGCGTGGGCGAGGAGCTCGTCGAGATGGCGCGGTATGTCGGTGGGACGCCGGAAGAGCTGAACCATGTCCACCGGTGGAGAGATACTCTGCAGTGAGCGATGGACTGGCGCACCAAGAATTTCCTGAATGTCGGGGTAGTACACGGGAACTGGAATGATTTCGTATCCCGCCTGTAGCATGCGCTGCGGAACCGAGAATGCCGGCCCGCCGACGATCTCCGGCTTGATGCCGATGACGGCCACGCGCCGCACCCGCTCAAGGACCCGCAGCACATCGGCGTTGCTTTCCAGCAAATGCTCACGCCACGATGGCGTGGTCGCCGTTAACTTGTCTTCCACGTTCATCCTCCCCGGAAATCCCACTGGAGTACTCCTGATGCGCATGCTGGTGCTCGGGGCGGGGCTGCAAGGCTCCGCTTGTGCGTTCGATCTGCTGCAGGAACCCACCGTTACCGACGTACTGCTCGCCGACATGCACGTCGATGCGTTACCGGCATTTCTGCGACCGCACGCCGACTCACGTCTGGTGCCGATGGTCCTCGATGTGCGTGAGCCGAACGCGGTCCGCACGGCATTCGCGCGCTGCGATGCGGTGCTCAGCGCCATCCCGTACTATTTCAACGAATCACTGGCGCGGCTCGCCGTCGAGGCCGGCGTGCACTTCACCGATCTTGGCGGCAACACCCACATCGTCCAGCAGCAAAAACAACTGCACGAGGCCGCGTGTGCCAAGGGGGTCAGCGTGATTCCCGACACCGGACTCGCGCCGGGCATGGTGAACGTGATTGCGCAGCACGGTATTGATCAGTTCGACACGGTCGAGTCCGTCAAGCTGTTCGTGGGCGGTTTACCCCAGGAACCCGAGCCGCCACTCGGCTACCAGATCGCCTACTCCATCGAGGGGATGGTCGACTACTACACCACTCCCTCGTTGGTCGTGCGTGATGGAGCGCCGGCCATCGTCGACGCGCTGTCCGAGGTCGAATCCGTCACCTTCGGCGACGGCGTGGGCGCGCTCGAGGCGTTTCATACCGCAGGTGGCCTCTCGACGATGGCGTATCGCTACGCGGGCCGCATTCCGGTGATGGAGTACAAGACGCTGCGTTACCCGGGACACGCCGCGATCATGCGCGCGATTCGCGATCTCGGTCTGCTCGACCAAACCCCAGTGGAGATCGACGGACAGCGGGTCTCGCCGCGCGATCTCTTCGTGAAGGTGGCGGGCGCAGCTCTGCGCAAAGGCAAACCGGATCTTGTCGCGCTGCGGGTCGTGGTGACCGGAACGGTTCACGGCACACGGCAGAGACGCGCGTGGGAGGTCATCGATCGCTACGACCGCGAACACGGCCTGTCGGCAATGATGCGCACCACCGGCTACACGTTGTCCATCACGGGGCAGCTGCAAGCTTCCGGTGTCATCGCGCCCGGCGTGCATACGCCCGACGAATGCATTCCGGCCGACCGGTACTTTGCCATGCTCGCTGCGCGCGGCGTCATGGTGCGCGAGGTCGAATAACGTCGCGCCAGTGCCCCAGCCATCGGTGTGACTGCTGTCTGCCGTCTCGGCGTGAAGCGTACCCCAGCGCGAGGGGTACCCCTGTGCCCCTGCCACCTGTCGTTGCTACCGTCCCCCGTCTCGGCGCGACCCCGCCGCCTCGCGCCGAGTCGGCAGCCGGCCGCCACACGGATCGCAGAGACGCCGGGACGCCGGGACGCCGGGACGCCGACGCTACACCCGGAACTCCGAAACGAGCCCGCGCACGCGCAGGCTCGCCGTCTGCAGCATCTCGGCGGTGGCGCTCACTTCCTGGGCCGACGCCGAGGTCTGCTCGGTGCTGGCGGCCACCTGTTCGGCTGCTGCAGCGTGGCCCTCGGCGGTCCCGCGTGCGGCGGTCAGCGAGTGTTGCACCTGACCAAGCGACTGACGGTTGGTGTCGACGGCGTGCGAGACACGCGCCGTGGCCCCATCCACCTTCGCGACGGCGTGCTCGATGCGCGCGAGCGCACTGCCGACGGCCTCTGCGACCGTCTCGACATCGCGCAACCGCGTGGCTCCCGATTCCACGGCGGTGGACGCGCTCGCGATACGCGAGCGGAACAGCTTGACATTCTGCGTGACTTCGTTGGCCGCGCTGGCGCTCTGTTCGGCCAGTGCGCGCACCTCCTGCGCGACCACGGCAAACCCACGCCCCGCGCTGCCGGCGCGCGCCGCCTCGATGGCGGCATTGAGCGCCAGCAAGTTGGTCTGCGTGGCGATCTCGGAAATCAGACTCACGAAGTCGTCGATGACGCTGGTTGCATCACGCAGTGCCGTCATCTCCAGTCGTGAGGCCGATACGACTTCGCGCGCGCCGAGCAGCGTGTCGATGGCCACCTGCACCTGATCACGGGCGCTGTTGGTGGTGGTGCGAATGTCGCGACCCACGCGACCGGTTTCGTCGGCCGCTTCCCCAATGGTGGCACCGGTTTCCGCCAACGCCTTCACCGTTTCGCCAGCCTGCCTGAGTGCCGAGAGTTGCACACCCGCGCCGTGGGAAATGTTCATCACGGCCGTGGTGACATGCTGCGAGGACGCTGCCGTCGACAAGGCCGACGCGGAGAGCTCACTCGCGGCCACCGCGACCTGATCGGCTTCTTCCTGAACGCGAGACAGCAGGATGCGCAGCCGCTCGCGGGCCTGTTGCATGGAGTCAATGAGCTCGGCGTATTCCTGTGCCACTCTCCCGTTGCGCAGATCGACCTCCGGATCACGCAGGTCGCCGGCGCCAATGGCCATCAGTTCGTCGTGCAGTTGTACCAAGGGGGCGGTCACGGCGCGCGACGTCGACAAGCTGAAGAACGCGGCCACGCCAAACGCAAGGGCCACCACACTGGCCAGACTCGCCTCGGCCCGGAAGAGACTGCCCCGCATGGAGTGCATGGAGGCGGTGGCGTGGTTCCGCGCGCCGTCGCGCAGCGACTGCAGTTCGCGTTCGATGGCTTCGATGTCGCGTGTGGTCGAGGCGAGGACGCGATCGGCGCTGGCGTTCTCGCCCGCCATCTGCCACGCGCGTGTCACGGCAATACGCACCTCGATCGATGCCTGCAGCCGGCCGATGACCTCGAGATGTTGCCGTTCGGTTGCGCTGAGGGTGGCGCGCGTGAGGGCATCATTGCGCAGCGCTTCGGCGCGCGTCATCAGCGCGCGGTACTCCTTTTCGTCGCTCGCCTTTCCGGTGCTCACGTAGCGCAGGCCGGCCACGAGTTCGCGCAGGACGGTATTGGTGGTGCGCTCGACGAACTCCGAGCGGTCGGCGAGCGCGCGCACGGTGCTTTCGGCGTCCCGATGGCTGCGCGTCAGGCCGTACCAGCCCAGGAGGCCGGCGGCGAGCAGCAGGACGATGGACGTGCCGAAGCCCGCAAGCAGGCGCGCACGGATGGTGGTGAGACGCCAGCTCCTCACGGCCGCGCTCCCGGCGCCCTGGCATCGCTGGCGGCGACGGGGGCAGGCACGCGGGTGATGACGACGATGCGTCCCTTGATGTCGTGATTCTTTTCGAACGCGATGGGACCGACAACCCCATCGACGGGCGGTGCGCCGTTGCCCACTTGTTCCAGGGCGAGTCGCAACGCGCGGCGTGTGCGCGCGCCATTGCTGACCGTGCGTCCCACGACGAGAGTGGCGTCATACGAGAGCGCCGCGAACATGTCGGGGGCCCGCTGAAAGCGCGCGCGGTACGTGGGGAGGAAGTACATGGCCTCTTTGCTCGAGGCGCGCTGCTCGTCGAAGAAGGACACATACCGGGCGCCTGCGGCTTCGGCGCGCTGCCGCATCATTTCGGTGCCGTCACCCCCAATGAAGGGGATGGACACGCCACGGTCGCGCAGCGCGGCCATGAACGCCAGCCCGTCATGACCGTCACCGGGGAAGAGCAGGACCTCGGGGCGCAGCCTCGCCAGCTGGGTGGCATACGCGTCCCACTCCACGACGCCCGTGAGATAGGGTTCGCGCATGACCACCGTCCCGCCGCCCCTCACGAAGCCATCGTCGAAGGTGCGGGCCCAATCGCGGCCATAGGAGTCGTTGCGATACACGATGGCGGCTCGCGATGCCCCCAGCGAGTCGAGAACCCAGCGCGCGGTCACGCGCGCGGCGTCGGTGTCCGCGGGGGAGACGCGGAAGAACCACGGGCTGATGCCGCTCAGGCGAGGCGACGACGATGTGGGGGACACGGCGACGACGCCATTGGCGCCGCCATGTTCGGTATCGGCGTAGATGGGAATGGTTTCGAGTGTGTTGCCACTCTCCGGGTGCCCCACCACGGCAATGACCCTGGGATCGTCGCGCAGCAGCTGGGCGACGCGCACGGCGCTGCGTGCCGACGCATCGGGGAGCTGTACGCGAAAGCGGGGGCCGCCGGCGTCCTCGTTGAGGCGGGCGACGGCCAGCTCCACCCCTTCGACGACCTGGGCGTAATTGGGGGAGCCGGGGATGGCTCCAACGCCGATCGCGAACGCGCCCTCGATGACGCCGCCGGTCTTTCCGCGGCATCCGAGGGCGGCTAGGGCGACGGCCCCGGCAAGCCAGCGGAACGGGCGAGCCGAGCCGCGGTGGCCGCGGCGCACCGGGTGCGAGGGGGCGACCCGGTCGTCGGGGTCGCGAGGAGTCGGAGCGAAGAAGGGCTTCACGCTTCTCAAGACGATTACAGGCGTTTGCGGAAACGGCAGCGGGTCGTGCGATTTCGTCGTGTCTTTGACCGGGCCATTAGGACTGCATTAGGACTGAAAAACCACTGAAAATTCATGGAGAAGGTTATGCGTTCAAGAAAAGTCGGACAAACCCCGAAAACTCGTAGGGGGTTGCTTGCGAGCCTTTGAAACGCCGGTTTAGCTTCGCTTCAGCAGTCCCACCACCCCTCCCCCTGCCTTGTGCCGATCGTCGCCGATCACGCACGAGGTGGAGGGATCCCACACTCCCTCAGGAACAGGCATGGTTGGCACGTTCCGCCCGCGGCGATTGGCTTCTGCTGCGCTGCTGGGCGCTCTGGCCCTCGGGCTCGCGGCCTGCGGCGGCGAGTATCCGAACTCGACGTTCAATCACAACACCGACTTCAACGCGGACATCGACGCGTTGTGGGACAAGTTGCTCTTCTGGGGCACGATTGTCTTTGTCGGCGTTGAGGCTGCACTGGTCTACACGATCTTCCGCTTCCGTCGCCGCCCTGGCGCGCCGACGCCGAAGCAGGTCCATGGGAATACGGTGCTGGAGATCACCTGGACGGCCATTCCGGCCGTCATCCTGATCTTCATCGCCATCCCCACCGTGCGCACGATCTTCAAAACGCAGGCGAAGGCGGCGCCAGATGCCCTGCAAGTCGAGGTGATCGGGCATCAGTGGTGGTGGGAGTTCAAGTATCCCCAGCTTGGCATCGCGACGGCGAATGAGCTGTACCTGCCCAACGGGCGGACGGTCAACTTTCAGCTCAAGACGATCGACGTGTTGCACTCCTTCTGGATTCCCCAGATGGGCGGCAAGCGCGATCTGATCTCCACTCGCACCAACTACCTCTGGTTTACGCCGAACAAGGACCTGCCGTCGTCGGCCTGGAACGGGTTCTGCGCCGAGTTCTGCGGGGCGTCGCACGCGAACATGAAGTTCCGCGTGTACACGGTGACGCCGGCGGAGTTCGAGCAGTGGACGGCCCACCAGAAGCAGAACGCGATCTTCCCGTCGGTGGCCGCGGCACCTGCGCCGGCGCCGGGCGCGGCGGCCGTGGCCCCGGTACCGACTGGTACGGGAGCCACGCCGGTGATGCTGGCGTCCACGCAAGCGGCGCCGATGCCGACCGGCAGTGCGGCGCCCGTTGCGGCGCCGGTGCCGGTGTGGGCGTTCCCGCGCGAGAAGCTGGAGAAAGACTTCACGTACACGATTCCGACCGCCAAGATTCCCGTCGCGGTCACTTTCGACGAGTCGCTGCTGGCCAAGGGCGATGCGGAGAAGGGACGTCAGCTCTACAACAAGTCGAGCTGCATCGGCTGCCACGCGATCGTGGGCACGCCGTTCAACATGGCGAACGTGGGCCCGAATCTGACGCACGTGGGCACGCGCTACACCATCGCTGGTGGTCTCTATCCGAACGACGCGAAGCATCTCGCCTATTGGATCAAGAACGCGCCCGCGCTCAAGCCGGGCAGCCTGATGCCCACGCTGGGCAAGGGGCTTACCGATCCGGTGCGCAAGAACGTCGTCACGATGGGCGGTCTGACCGACGCCGACATCGCGGACATCGTGGCGTACCTGCAGGCGCTCAAGTAAGGCGCCGTTACCGACTCACGCTTCCCTGACTCTCGACACGATGGCAACCATCGCTGCCGCGCCCCCATACACGCCGGCCAAGGCCGCACCCGTCGATACCGGGCTGTGGTCGTGGCTCACGACGGTGGATCACAAGCGCATCGGGGCGCTCTATCTCATCTCGGGCTTGTTCTTCTTCGTTGTCGGTGGCCTCGAGGCCGCCGTCATCCGTGCTCAGCTGGCGGTACCCAACGGGACGCTCGTCTCGGCGGAGATGTACAACCAGCTGTTCACGATGCACGGCACGACGATGATCTTCCTCGCGGTCATGCCGCTGTCGGCGGCGTTCTTCAACTTTCTCATTCCGCTGCAGGTCGGCGCGCGCGACGTCGCCTTTCCGCGACTCAACGCGTTCTCGTACTGGATTTACCTGCTCGGCGGCATCTTCATCACGGTGCCGATTTTCTTCTCGATGGCACCGGACGGCGGTTGGTTCGGTTATGCGCCGCTGAGCACGAAGGCGTACTCGCCGCAGATCAACATGGATTTCTGGGTCATTGGCCTGCAGATCCTGGGTATTTCGTCGCTGGCCGCCGGCTTCAACTTCATCACGACGATCATCAACATGCGGGCACCCGGCATGACGCTCATGCGCATGCCGATCTTCACGTGGATGTCGTTCGTGGTGCAGTTCCTCGTGGTGCTGGCCTTCCCGGTCATCACCGTCGCGCTCGTGTTCCTGCAGTTCGACCGCTTCTTCGGGACGAACTTCTACACGATCGCCAAGGGCGCCGACCCGCTGCTCTGGCAGCACCTGTTCTGGGTGTTCGGCCACCCCGAAGTGTACATCCTCATTCTGCCCGCCTTCGGCCTCGTGTCCGAAGTGCTGCCCACGTTCTCCCGTAAGCCGCTCTTCGGGTACCCGGTCATGGTGTACTCGGGCATCCTCATCGGCTTCCTGGGCTTCGGCGTGTGGGCCCACCACATGTTCTCGGTGGGCATGGGTCCGATTGCCGACTCGGTCTTCTCGCTCGCGACGATGCTCATCGCGATCCCGACCGGCGTGAAGATCTTCAACTGGATGGCTACCATGTGGGGCGGTCAGATCCGCTTCACGGTCGCCATGAAGTTCGCCGTCGCGCTCGTTGCGCTGTTCACGGTGGGTGGGATCTCGGGCGTGATGCACTCCTCGCCCCCGGCCGACCTGCAGCAGACTGACACCTACTTCGTCGTCGCGCACTTCCACTACGTGCTCTACGGCGGCTCGGTGTTCGGCATCTTCGCCGGCACGTACTACTACTTCCCGAAGATCACGGGCCGCTTCCTCTCGGAGAAGCTTGGCAACTGGCACTTCTGGATCTCGCTCGTCGGCATGAACCTCACGTTCTTCCCGATGCACTTCAGCGGGCTCCTGGGCATGCCGCGCCGGTATTATCAGTACGACGCCGGACAGGGCTTCGAGATCTTCAACCTGATGTCGACGGTGGGCACGCTGATCCTCATGATCGGGACGCTCTTCGGCCTCATCAACATCTGGAAGAGCTGGAAGGGTGGTGCGATGGCGTCGAGCAACCCGTGGGGGGCTGCCACCATCGAGTGGGCGATTCCGTCGCCGCCCCCCGACTACAACTTCGCCGAACTGCCCCAGATCAAGTCGCGCTATCCGATGTGGAACATGAAGGAAGGTGCGGAACTGGTGCACGAGACCACGTACGACGAGGAAAAGGGGCGTCGTATCCCCACCTCGCAGGAGTTGGGCATCACGATGCCGAACCCGTCGATTTGGCCCCTGATCACTGCCGGCGGCATCATGGTGATGTTCTGCGGTCTTCTCTTCCTGGAAAAGAGCACCGCTACCGGTATCGCCATCATGCTTGGCGGTACGGTCTGGTGGGTCGGCTCCCTGTACAAGTGGCTGCTGACGCCGCTCGAGGATCATCACTGAGATGAGTGCCACTACTGCTCCTGCAGCCCACGGGGATGGCCACGCGCATGCGGGTGGCCACCACACCTCGCTGGGTCTCGACAACCGCAAGATCGCCATCTGGGCCTTCATTGGCTCGGAGTGCATGCTCTTCGCCTCGCTGATTTCGACGTACCTCATTTACAAGGGACGCAGCCTTCAAGGACCACTCCCTCATGAGCCGTGGACGAACCCGTCCACCGGCGAAGTCATGAAGCCCATTCTCGACATCCCGGTCACGTCGGCCTCGACGTTCGTGCTGCTCATGTCGTCGGTGGCGATGGTGATGGCGCTCAACGCCGTGCAAACGAAGCACCAGCCCAAGGTCACCGCCTGGGACAAGATCAAGGGTTCGTCCAAGCTGTGGCTCTGGATGACGGCCGCCCTCGGCACCGTCTTCCTTGGCTTCCAGGCGTACGAGTTCACGTCGTTCATCAACGAAGGACTCACGATCCGCACGAACCTGTTCGGCTCGAGTTTCTTCACACTGACTGGCTTCCACGGCGCGCACGTGACCGTAGGTGTGCTCTGGCTCTTCACGCTGCTCGCCATCGACTACAAGCGTGGCCTGCAACCCAAGGACGAACTGCTCGTCGACATTGCCGCGCTCTACTGGCACTTCGTCGACGTGGTGTGGATCGTCATCTTCCCGCTCATCTATCTGATCAAGTGAGGCGCTGATGTCCGGTCACTCCGAAGCACACGCGCACCCCTCGGTCGGCACGTACGGCAAGATCGCGCTCGCCCTCACGATCATCACGATCTTCGAGGTCTCGGCGTATTACATCCCCGCGTGGGAAACGAGTGCGATCTACGTGCCGAGCATGCTCAGCATGTCGGCGGTCAAGTTCTTCCTGGTCGTCGCGTACTACATGCACCTCAAGTACGATCACAAGCTGTTCCGGGCGCTGTTCACGGGGCCGTTCCTGGTGGCCTCGCTGACGCTGATCGGCTTGTTGTTCCTGTTCAGCAAACTGGTGATTCGACTGGGGCTGCTGAACTAGGTTCGAAGCACACGCGACTCGAAACCCGAACGCAGCGCCCGCAACTGATCAGTTCCGGGTGCTGTGTTCGGGTTTCGAGTTTTCGGTTTGCGTTGATCCCATAGCGCTCCATTAGCTTTTACGCCATGTACCTGCTGCATCCTGTCGCCCGTCTTTCGTTGTCGGAGTTCTCGGTCCATCCGAGCACGACCATCGGCATTGCGCTGTTCGCCGCCGCTTACATCTGGCGCGCGCGCCAGGGTCCGCCGGCCGCAGACCGTATGCCGGCCGGTGTCACCGCCGAGTCGGCAACAGCCGATCAGCTCGATGCCGCCGCGGCATTGGCAGGACCGAGTCGAGGGCAGACGCTGGCGTACTTCTCGTCGCTGGTGCTGCTGTTCTTCACGCTCAACGGGCCGCTGCATGACGTGAGCGATTTTTATCTGTTCAGCGGCCACATGGTGCAGCACCTCATCCTCACGTTGGTCGTACCGCCGCTCATGATTGCGGGGACGCCGGGATGGATGTTGCGGCCGTTGCTCCGTCGGCCCACGCTCGGGAGCCTGGCGCGCCGTCTCACGACGACGGCCGCGTGTTTCGTGATTTTCAATGTCGTGTTGTCGCTGTGGCATTTGCCGCCCTTGTACAACCTGGCGCTGGCGCATCACAGCGTGCACATCGCGCAGCACCTCATGTTCATCGCCGCGTCGGTGCTCATGTGGTGGCCGCTGCTGTCGCCCCTGCCGGAGCTCCCGCGTGCGGCGTACCCGGCACAGATGCTGTACTGTTTCCTCATGGTCATTCCCATGTCGATCATTTCGATCTACATCGCAATGGCGGACTCGCTGTTGTATCCGGCGTATGCCGTGGCCCCACGCATCATGGGGATCACGCCCCTGCAGGATCAGCAGTATGGCGGGCTCATCATGTGGATTCCGGGCGGCGTGTTCTTCTATGCCGTCATGACGGTGGTGTTCTTCAAGTGGTCGGCCCACGGTGAAGACAGCGAAGCGAGTGCGCAGGTGGGCTGGGTGCCTCGGGCGCAGTCGTGAAGCGACCGGGCAAAGCCGGGACGGGGCGCACGACGCAGGAGGCCGCCATGCCGGCGCCCTCGGTCGTGCCGCTGCCGGCCCCCACGCCGACTGCACCGCCCGCACGGACGACGGCACGGACGACGGCACCCAAGTCTTCGGCCAAGCCAGTCGCGAAGCTCACCCGGAAGTTTGCGGGACATCCGTCAGGCAAGCCTGCCAAGCCCTCCACGCCGCGCCCGCGTGCGGAGCCCATCGCGCCACCGCTGCCGGACGCGCCGGCGAGCGGTTCGATCGTACGGCTGTCGCGCGTGCTCAACGTGCCGGCGAGCGCGATCTTTCGTGCCGTCAATGACCCCGAACGACGCGGGTGGGCCCCCGAGTCGCTCTTTCGCATCATGACGGTCCTCGCGCCCCGCTTCATCCGTCTCGCGTTCCCAGATGGCACGAACGTTGCCATTTCCGTCGCGCGCCAAGGCAACGCGCGCGCGCTCGTCGCGCTGGAGATCACCAAGCTGCCCGCCGGCGCCGACGAGCGCGACGTCAAGCAGCGCTGGAACCACGCGCTCTCGGCGCTCCAAGAGCAGCTCGACACGAGCTGGGACTGACGGACCCCTGGGTTCCGAACGCGCCGCGCCCGGAACCCAGGATGTCCTGCGCCGTCACTCGGGTGAGCCCGCCAGCGCCAGCTCCACGCGCTCAGCCAACCCAGGGTGCTGGCGAAACAGTGAGTACCCCATCACGCCGGCGGCGATCAGGTTGGCCAGAAACACCTGCAACCATGAGAGTTCGCCATAGCTCCCTTCGGCGAGGACGGCGGTCCACCCCAGCCAGCCGATCTCGAACACGATGAACAAGCCCGCGAACCCGATGAACGCGGAGGGGATGCGCTCGGAGGCGTTCACTACCCACGAGAAGAGCAGCCCGACGCCGACGAACGCGGTCACGTGAAAGACGGTGTACAGCAGAAACGCCCCCGCACGACTGGGGGCGTCGCCCGGTTGGAGGAACAGCGAAATGAGGGTACTGCCGAGCATGGCCGGCGTGCCGAGGATGTCTCCCCGGATGACGTCGAGGATCATGAACCAGAGCGCGATAGTGAGTGCGCCAATCAGTCCGGCGGTCACGCCTTCACGGAACACCTGTGGTTTCATCCGAGCCTCCTTGCAAAGCCGTCGACGGGGACGGCGCCCGTTCGGCCCCTCGACAAAAACCGTCGATGTGGCCACACTCAGAGATGACGCCTACTCGACCGATTCTCGCTGCGTCGCCGACGCTGACGATCCCACTCGCGTTGTTGTTCGCTGCCTGCGGCGACGCCACGCCGAAGAACGCTTCTGCCAGTGCCGACCACGAGGCCGCGCCCGGCTCGGCCTGCGTGTCACTCGACACCACGCCGGTCGGGCTCGCGGTGCTGGACTACATTACCACCGCCGATCCGCATCCGCAGCGGTTTCTCAGCGCCGTCGGTACCGACTCGGCGCTTCCCGACGACGGCTTCAAGACGCTGCAGGACAAGGGGCCGACGTACTTCTACACCAGCGACCCCAAGGGGCAGGCGCAGGTGAAGGCCAAGCTCGAGTCGGCGGGGCCGTACGCCTCCATGCTCGTGGTGTACAAGGGCAAAACCGAGACCGAGAACGGGAACGCGGTCACTGTCACGCTCGGTGGGCACTACGTGGGCGGCGAGCACGAAGGGAAAGTGGCGCCCGTGCGTCAGATTACGGTGCGGTGCGACTCCACCGGATGGCGCCTGCCCACGCCGCCTGCCACGCCGGCCGCGCCCAAGCCGGCCGCGCCCACGACGGCGGACAGCGCAGGCAAGCGGTGACGACCCTCCCGAAGACGGAGCGCTTGCTGTCGCTCGACGTCTTCCGCGGGATGACCGTCGCCGGCATGCTGCTGGTGAACAATCCGGGAACCTGGTCGGCGATCTATCCGCCTCTCGAGCATGCGCGGTGGCACGGGTGGACGCCAACCGATCTCATCTTCCCGTTCTTCCTCTTCATTGTGGGGATCACCACCGAGCTGTCACTGCGTGTGCGGCGCGCGCGCGGCGACGATGAGGGCGCCATTCTGCGGCAGCTCGTGCGTCGCGGCGCACTGATTTTCCTCTTCGGCTTCCTGCTCTCCGGCTTCCCGTTCTTCACGTGGCCGCCGGCGCTCGACGGCGCCACGTTTGTCGAGCGGGTGGTGCATCGCATCGAGCACTGGCGCGTGATGGGCGTGTTGCAGCGCATCGGCGTCGCGTATCTGCTCGCCGGGCTCCTCACCTGGCGCACCTCCGTCAAACAACAGCTGGGCATTCTGGCGACGTTGTTGCTCGGCTATTGGGCGCTCATGACGCTCGTGCCCGTTCCCGATACGGGCGTGCCCGGCCGCTTCGTGCTCGACCAGCCCGATCAGCTCCTCAGCGCATGGTTCGATCGTCTCGTCTTGGGGACCGACCACTTGTGGGTCGGCGGCAAGACGTGGGATCCCGAAGGCGTGTTGAGCACGCTCCCCGCGGTCGGCACCGTGATCTGCGGCACTTTTGCCGGCACGTGGATTGGGCAGTCGCAGCGCGCGCTCACAGACCGCCTGGCGGGGTTGTTTGCGGTGGGTGCCCTCGCGATGATGGTGGGATCGATGTGGCACTGGGTCTTTCCCATCAACAAGAACCTCTGGACGAGTTCGTACGTGCTGTTCACCGCCGGGATCGGTGCGGTGTCGCTTGCGACCTGCATGTGGATCATCGATGTGCAGCAGCTCCGTCGCTGGACTTGGCCGTTCGTGATTTACGGCACCAACCCCATGCTCGCGTTCCTCGGCTCGGGGTTGATGGCGCGCGGCATCTCGTCCCTCTGGACATGGGATGTCGGCAACGGAACGCGGACCTCGGCGCAGGGGTTTGTATTCCAATCGCTTTATGCGGCATGGCTTCCGCCGCGGGAAGCGTCGTTCGCCTACGCCGTCAGCTTCGTGGCCCTCTGGTTCCTGATTCTCTGGGCGGCCTGGAAGCGCGGATTCGTCCTCAAGGTCTGACGTCATGATCCGATGCATTCGCTGGTTCGCACGATCGCGTATCGTGACCACGTGTGGACTCGCGTTGGCCGCCCTGGTGGCGATCCCCGCCGCTCCGGGCGTCGCGCACGCGGCGATCGGCACCGTGGCCATGCAGCCGCCGCGCAAGCGCGCGCCGACGCGCGCGTCGAGCAAGAGCAAGACGAAGGCCAAGCGGAGTACGCGGGCAACCAAGGCGCGCGTCCGTACACCGATCGTCCCCGCGTTGCGCTACACCGCGCCGCGCGGAGCCGACGCGCTCGCATCTGATTTGGGGACGCTGCTGAGCAGCCGCACCACGACCGGCGATTGGGGCGCCATGGTGGTCAGCCTGACCCGTGGCGACACCCTGTTTGCGCAGGGGGCGGGCGCGAAGCTGGTGCCCGCGAGCACGATGAAGCTGTTCACGGCCGCGATTGCGCTCGAGACGCTGGGTCCGGAGCACACCTTCAGCACCGATGTGCTTCGCGAGGGGAGCGTTGGCCCCGACGGGACGCTCACGGGCCATTTGGTTTTGCGTGGCGATGGTGATCCGTCGCTGTCGCCACGATTCGTGCGCGGCGGCCCCGGGGCGTCCATGGCGCTGCTGGCCCAGTTCGTCGCCGGCGCCGGCATTACGCGCGTCACGGGCGATATTGTGGCTGATGCGAGCGGCATGGAGAGCCGTCGCATTCCCGAGGGGTGGCTCACACGCTACGCCGGTGCCGGTTACGCGGCGCCATTCTCGGCCCTCACGCTCAACGAAAACATCGTCATCGTGGGGATTACGCCCGGGGGGATCGGTGGGGCCGCCACGGTGTTTCTGGAGCCCGCCACCGCCGGGCTCACGATTGTCAACACCGTGCGCACCGTTGCTGGCGGCGGCACGCGCATCAATGCGCGGCGCATCGGTGATGATCACGTCGTCGTGTCGGGCACCATTGGCGCGCGTGCTGGTACGGCCCGCCATCAGCTCGTGGTGGGGGATCCGGTCACCTTCACCGCTGGCGCCTTCAAGTCGGCGCTCGAGGCGCAGGGGATTCCCGTTGCCGGCGAAGTCCGCGTGGGGCGTGCACCGGACGGTGCCCCGTTGGTCACGAGCCTCCCGTCACCGCCACTCGCGCGACTTGTCAGCGTGATGAATCGCGAAAGCATCAATATTTTTGCCGAGCTGCTCTTTCGAAATGCGGCGCGCGGACGCAATCACCAGACGGTCGGTTCGGCGGAGACCGCCGCGAAAACGTTGCAGCAGTTTCTCACCGCCGAGGTCGGCGCGTCGTCCGATGCCGTGAGCGCCACCGATGGCAGTGGCCTCTCGGTGCTCGATCGCGTCACGCCGCGCGCGCTGGTGCAGTTGCTGGGACACGCGCACCGCGCCCCGTGGGGGAGCGCGTTTCATGCGTCCTTGCCGGTGGCTGGCGAATCGGAGCTGCTTCGCAACCGCATGCGCGCCACGCCGGCGCAGGGTAACCTGCACGCGAAGACCGGCACGACGAGCGAGGTCATTGGCCTGTCGGGTTACGTGACCGCCGAGAACGGCGAGATCCTGGCCTTTGCGTTCTTGTACAACGGTCGCGACCGGTGGCATGCCCGCGAGACGATCGACGCCATGGGGCCAACGCTCGCGGCATTCTCGCGGGACTGACGCGCCGGGACGGCGGACGGCAGGAGCCCAGACCGCAGAAGTGGGGGAGTTAATGGCTGTGGTCGTGCGTACGGTCCGCCCCCGGCTCGACCGCCGCTCCCGGTGCCGTGCTCTCCGGGGTGTCGGAGAGGTGCTCCTGCACGATGCGCCACTGCCCGCCCTGCCGGCGCCAGAGCATCGTCCACGCCCCGCTGACGACGTGGGGGGTGTTGCGGGGGGTGAGGTGGGGTATGCTGTAGGTGAGAGTGACCACGGCGGCGTCGCGGGTGATCAGGTCGACGTACGTGGAGCCCAGCACGAACTTGGGGTCCCGCATGTTCTGTCCCACGCGTTGCCAGAAGCCGCGGATTTCGCCGGCGAGGGTGTCGCGCGTGGTGGTCACACGGCCTGCCACCGCCGAAATGACTCGGCCGGACTCGGGGTAGAGGGCCAGCAACCGGTCGGGCGCGCCGGGCTGCGAAAAGTCGTAAGCCTGTACGACCAGTGCGCTCAGCGAATCGGCAAGTGCCCGTCGTTCCTCGGGGGCCATCTGTTCGGGATTCCGGCAGGCGGACCCTAGGCCAACGGTGCCCACGATGGCCAGAGCGAGCACCGTGTGTCGGAAAGTGGGGGGCAGGGGGCGCGTCATGCAGAGTGGTGAAAGGTCGGGGGGGTCTCACAGGGCGGACACTTCCTGAGCGAACCTGTCCCCGAAAAGAGACGCGCGCGAGACAGCAGGTGCTCGCGATCACTCGGAACGGTCTACCACGACGATATGGCCCAGCAATTGCTTTGCCCAGCCGTATCGGTGGCACGCCGGCGGGGGTCGGATGCGCACGCCGCGGTGATTGGAGGGGCTGTGCGACAGAGGAACATACGTGGACGGCGGGCAAGAGTGGCCGCCGGGATGGTGGTCGCCGTCGGGATGCTCGCTTGTGGTGGCGATCGGGAGCAGGGGGGCATGACGGCCGATCTGGAGCGTGATCTCCAGCTGGCCGCGAACGCGCGCGCCCCCCAGACGGCGGTCGTCTCCGCCATCGAGGGCGGCCCGCGGAATGCGCCAAGCGGTACGGAACGGGGGAAGCGTGACGCGGTGAACACGCCGCGTCGTACGCCGCGCCCCCGTCCTGAGGCGGAGGTGCAGGAGGTCGCCGTCGTCGAGCTCCCCGAGGAGGCGCCGGCGCCGGCGGTGGCGGTGACCGAGACGGTCGAGCCCACGCCGGCGCCAACGCCACAACCCGGCATTCACTATCCTGAGCCAGAACCCGTGGTGGGCACGGCAACGTCTCGCGGCCCCTCAGCGGGTAGCGGCGACGCCGAAGGCCACGGCGAGATGGGGACCGGCACCGGCCGTCGTGGCGGCTGGGGCGGCATCATTGGCGTGATTATTCGTGGTGGGGCCGCCGGCATCGACAACTGCGAAGAACACGACCGTCGGCGTGCAGGGCGAAACGGCCGCGGCGGCGGCGGGATCATCCTCGCTGGCGGAGGGATGGGCCCCATGGGGGGGATCATTGCCAACGGTGGCGGCATCGTTCGCCCCACGTTCCCGCGCTGAGCGCTGGCCGGCACGCCGTCTAGCACGAGATCGAGCGTCGTCAGCGCGCCTTGTCGAATGACAGGGCGCGCTGACGGCGTATGGCCCTCGCGTCATCGAATTTCGCCGCCCACCTCGGCGAAGCTGCTTGCTCCCCCCTCCGGTGCTGCGCTAGGCTTCCGCGAGTGAACACGCACTTCGAACAGCTTGGCGGTGAACCCGGCATCCGGACGCTGGTAGACCGCTTCTACGACCTCATGGACACGGCGCCAGAGGCCGCCCAGATTCGCGCGTTGCACGCCGCCAATCTCAAGGTGTCGCGGGAGAAGCTGTTCCTCTTCATGTGCGGCTGGACCGGTGGCCCGCCGCACTACACCGAGAAGTACGGCCATCCGCGTCTGCGCATGCGACACTTCCCGTTTGCCATCGGGGCGCGGGAGCGCGACGAGTGGCTGTGGTGCATGGACCACGCCCTCGCCGAGCACGAGGCGCCGGACGAGCTCAAGACTTTACTTCGCCTGCGGCTGCAGCAGCTGGCGGACCATATGCGCAACCAGCCGGAGTAATCGGTGCGAATCGTCGGTGGGAAGTTCGGTGGCCGCAGTCTGACGTCACCCAAGGATTTTCGCGTACGTCCCACGGCGGAAGCGGTGCGCGTGCAGATCATGACGCTGCTTGCGGGAGATCTCGCGGGCGCCCGCGTGGCCGATCTCTTTGCCGGAACGGGAGCGTTGGGACTCGAAGCGTTGTCGCGCGGTGCCAAGTATGTCGACTTCGTCGAGTTCCGTCCGTCGAGTCTGCACGCGCTGAAGGCGAACATTGCCGCGCTCCGCGTGTCGACCAAGTGCCGCGTGTACAAGAAGGACGCGCTGCCCTTTGCCGATGCCTTGGTGCCCGACAAGTACGACATCGCGTTCGTCGATCCGCCGTACGAGTCGCGCATGCTCGACCGCCTCATCGAGCGATGGCAGCGTGCGCCGTGGTCGCGCGTGCTCGTGGCGGAACATCTCAAGACCCATATACTCCCCAAGGGCGCCAGGATTCACGTCCTCGAAGACACGTCGATTTCGGTGTATCGCGCGCCGATTATCGTCCCCGAGGTCGCGCCCGTGTCCGATACGGTTGTTTCGCCGATTCTCCCGCCGACCGACTTACCCACCGAGCCATGACCCTCCGGCTTCGCGCTGTTGCCGCTGCGACTGTTCTGCTGGCGAGCACCGTTCTCCATGCCCAGCCGGCCAAGTGGGCCGAACAGGCCAAGCGTGTGACGATCATACGCGACCAGTGGGGCGTTGCCCACGTGTACGGAAAGTCCGATGCCGATGCGGTGTTCGGCATGATCTACGCGCAGGCGGAAGACGACTTCAATCGCGTGGAGACGAACTACATCAACGCGCTGGGTCGACTGGCCGAAGTGGAAGGGGAGCGCGAGGTGTGGCGCGACTTGCGCATGAAACTGTTCATCGACACGCTCGAACTGAAGCAGTTGTACGTGCGCAGCCCGGCCTGGCTGCAGGCGTTGATGGTGGGGTGGTCCGATGGACTCAACTACTATCTCGACACGCATCCGCAGGTGAAGCCGCGCTTGCTCACGACGTTCGCACCGTGGATGGCGCTCGCGTTCAGCGAAGGCTCCATCGGTGGTGACATCGAGAGCGTGAACTTGCGTGGTCTCGAACAGTTCTATGGCCCGCGCAGTGCGACGCCGGCGCCTTCGCGCAACGACGACGCGACGCCGGCGCCGTTCGGCGACGAGCCCGGCGGGTCCAACGGCTTTGCCGTCGCGCCGCAGAACACCGTGAACGGCCGTGCGCTGCTCATGATCAATCCGCACACGTCCTTCTACTTCCGCCCCGAGATCCACATGGTGAGCGAAGAAGGACTCAATGCCTACGGCGCGGTGACGTGGGGGCAGTTTTTCATCTATCAAGGCTTCAACAGCCGGTTGGGGTGGATGCACACCTCGGGTGGCGGAGATGTGATCGATGAGTATCTCGAGACCGTCGCGCCGAAGGGGAAGCAGTGGACGTACAAGTACGGCACCGGCACGCGTCCCGTGACGTCGAAGGTCATTCGTCTGCCGTACAAGACGGCCACCGGCATGGCGGAGAAGGTGATCACGGCGTACTTCACGCACCACGGCCCCGTCATTCGCATGGACGGGGCGCAGTGGGTGGCGGTGAAGATGATGAACAATCCGCTCGACGCCATTCAGCAGAGCTACGGCCGCACCAAGGCCACGAACTACGAAACGTTCAAGCAGGTGATGGCGCTGCGCACCAATTCGTCGAACAACACGGTGTATGCCGACGCCGATGGCGTGATTGCGTACTTCCACGGCAACTTCATTCCCAAGCGCAACGCCGGCATCGATTTCACCAAGCCGGTGGACGGCAGCGACCCGCGCACGGAGTGGCAGGGGCTGCACGCGCTCGACGAGATGATCACGCTCAAGAACCCGGCGACCGGGTGGCTCGTGAACACGAACAACTGGCCGTTCACCGCGTCGGGCGCGAGCAGCCCCAAGGCGAGTGACTGGCCGGTGTACATGTCGGCGCAGCGCGAAGACAACGCGCGCGGCGTGCACGCGGTGCGTGTGCTGCAGCACCGCAAGGATTTCACGGTCGAAGGGCTCATTGGGGCGGCGTACGACAGCTACTTGCCGGCCATGGAACAGCTCATTCCGCCGGTGCTGGCCGCCTACGATGCGCTGCCGGCTGGCGACCCGCTGCGCGCGATGCTCGCCGTCCAGGTGCGAACGCTGCGTGCGTGGGATTACCGGTTCGGCGTGGCGAGTGTCGCCATGACCTTGGCCAACGCCTACGGCGAGCAGGTCACCATGTCGTCGGCGTCGGCGGCGCGTCAGGCGGGTGTCCCGGTGCTCGACTACATCGCCACCAAGGCGCAGCCGGCCGCTGTGCTCACCGCGCTCGCGGCCGCGTCGGATCGCCTCGACCGTGACTTCGGCTCATGGCAAATGCCGTGGGGTGACGTGAACCGGTTTCAGCGTCTCAACGGCGACATCAACGGCACCTTCGACGACAGCAAGCCCAGCTTGCCGGTGCCCTTTGCGTCGGCCAACTGGGGCTCGCTTGCTGCCTACGGACAAACGGGCCAGCGCACCACCAAGAAGTCCTACGGAAACCGCGGCAACAGCTTCGTGGCGGCGGTGGAGTTCGGCCCGCGCATTCGTGCCAAGAGCGTGCTGGCGGGCGGCGTGAACGCTGATCCCAACTCGCCGTACTTCTTCAATCAGGGTGAGCGCTACGCGACGGGGCAGTTCAAGGACGTGCATTTCTACCGCGAGGATGTCGAGAAGCACGCGGTGCGCACGTACCAGCCGGGGCACTAGACATGGCCGCGTCCTTGCCGGCCGCGGCGATCGACTTCGGCGCGAGCAACACGGATGTCGTGATTCACGACGGCGTCACATCGCGGCACTGGCGTCTGCCCAGCGAAGGGCAGCCCAGCGACGCGCGTGTGCGCTTCGCCTTGGCGCGGGGGCAGTTGACGCCCGCCGATGTGTGTTGGATGGCGGTCACCGGTGGCAACCGGACGGAGCTGTCGGCGATGCTCGACGGGCATGCCATTCATCATGTGCCGGAAGTGCAGGCGATCGGCCGTGGTGGTCTTGCGCTCACAGGGCTTGAACGCGCGGTGGTGGCGAGTGCGGGGTCGGGCACGGCGGTCGTCGCGGCCGGCCCGGGCCTCGCGAAGCACGTGAGTGGCACCGGCGTGGGCGGCGGTACGCTCGTGGGGCTCGCGCGCCTGCTGCTCGGTACGGTCGACCCGCGTGAGATCGACGCGCTGGCGCTCCACGGCAAAGACACGACGCTCAACCTTACCATCGGCGAAATTCTCGGCCAGGCCATTGGTTCACTGCCGCCGGAAACGACGGCGGTGAACTTCGGCCGAGTGGCCCGTCATGCCGTTGAGGCGTCGCGTGAAGACACGGCGGCCGCGCTGGTGAACATGGTGGGGCAAGTCATCGCGGTCATCGCCATCAACGCGGCCCGTGCCCAGCAGATGGACGACACGGTCATCGTGGGGCACCTCACCGACCTGCCGTGCGTGCGCCGGACCTTTGAGGTGGTGGGGCAATACTACCACGCCAGCATCAAGATTCCACCCGACGGCGGATCGGCAACGGCGTTGGGGGCGCTGCTGGTCGTCCGCGATCAGCTGCGCGCATAGCCTGCAGATGCCCATGGACGCATGAACGTGGCAACGCTCGATGCGTTCATGAACGCCATGCGCGCCACCGGTACGCCCTGACGTTTACTTCAAGGGACAGAGCTGTTTGAGGGCCAGTGCTGGTACGGAGCCCGGCACCGGCGCCGCGTATCCAGGGATTTTCACGATACGCTCGTTGGCGATCTTCGTGAACTTCTCGTCGCCGTAGTAACGATTTTCGAGCACGGCCACCGTCCCCTCGACACAGCGCACCGCGACTTTGGTGCGCGACCCGTACCAGGCGCCGCCCGGCGCTTTAGCCGGCTCAAGAAAGGTGGTGCGCAGGGTCGCCGTGACTTCGTTGGTCGTGCGCTTGACCGTTCGCGTCTCGAGCGCGACGGCGTTACCGCCGGAGATCGTCCCCACCGCCTGCAGCGACTGCGCCGCGGCGGCCACTGGCGAGATCCCCAGCAGCGTGAGCGCGGACACCCCCACGCAAAAGCGCGCGGCGGAGTGTGCCGTGAGCGGCATGATGAGTGGCATGAACGGTCGCATCCAGCGAAACTACCTCTCGGCGCGTTCGTACACCATCCGGAGCATCAGGCGCCCGCTCGACGTGATGTCGGGCGTCGGCGTGTTTCCCTTACCGGGGCCGTTATGCGATTTTCAGCTTCAACTCGTGCCCGCCTTGCGGCCGTCGGCATGGCCGTGGTCTGCGCCGTGCCGGTGCTATCGGCACGCCTGGCGGCGCAGTCTCCGAAGGCCGCCGCGGCCAACGCCGACACGGCGGCGGTCATGACGGTCGTCCGCACCCTTTTCGACGGCATGCGCAAGGGCGACTCGGCCATGGTCCGCAGCGTCTTCGACCCACGCGTCCGCATGATCACCGTCTCGATGCGCAACGGCGCCCCCCGTATCACGGTGGAGCAGGGCGTCGATGCGTTCGCCAAAGCCGTGGGCACGCCGCACCCTGATGTGTGGGATGAACGTATCCGGAACGAACGCGTGTCCATTGACGGCGATCTCGCCTCCGTGTGGGTGGACTACGCCTTCTTTGCCGGCCCGACGTTTTCCCACTGCGGCATCGATCATTTCCTGCTGGTGCGCCAGGACGGCGGCGCGTGGAAGGTGCTGGAGTTGGCGGATACGCGGCGCACGAGCGGGTGTGAACAGTGGACCAAGTGACCGCGACGGGGTGAGCCACGCGGTGCGCGGGAGGCTCATGTCCCGGGCCGCGACGCGGTCGGCGCGTCGATCATTTCGCGTACTTTTCGCAGCAGACTGTCTTTGGTAAACGGCTTCCCCAGAAAACCCGCGTGCATTGTGGCAATCTCGTACGGCAAGAGATCATCATCGGGATAGCCGCTGATGAACAACACGCGCATGGGGCCGTGAAGACGGGACGCTTCCTGCACCAGCTGCGGGCCGGTGAGGCCGGGCATGACGACATCGGAGATGATGAGATCGAACGACGACTGCGCGAGCCGTTGCAAGGCCTGCGCCGAGTCGGGGGATGTCTCCACCTGATAACCCCCGCGCCGCAGCAGACGTTCGGCGACCAGCGACACGCCCGGGTCATCGTCGACGAGGAGAATGCGTTCGGCCCGGCCCTGCGGCGGCGCAGATCCGTTGGTGGGCGCCGGTGCCGCGATGACGGGTCCTTCGGGGAACGATATCGTAAAGCGTGCACCCTCGGCATACTGCTCGTCGACCATGATGGTGCCACCGGCCGAAACCACGATACCGTGCACGATCGACAGGCCGAGTCCGGTGCCGTGCGCGCGTTCCTTGGTGGTAAAGAACGGTTCGAAAATGCGGGCGCGTATCTCCTGGGGGACGCCCTCCCCGGAATCGTTGATCTCGATGTGTACGAAGTGGCTGCCGTCGACCGTGCATCGAGACGTGCGCAGGCCAAACCGCCCGCCCTGTGGCATCGCGTCACGCGCGTTGGCCGCGAGGTTGACGATGATCTGCTCGAACTGTCCCTGATCGATGTACACGCTGCCAAGGTCGGGGGCAAGTTCCGTACGGAGCACGATATTCTCGCCCAGCAGTCGCACCAGTAATCGCTGCATGGAGCGCAACGTCGCATTGACGTCGATGTTCGTTGGTGTGACGACCTGCCGGCGGCTGAACACGAGAATCTGCTTGGTCAGGTCGGCCGCGCGATGTGCGGACGTCAGCATGCTGGCGAGCTCGAGTCGAGCGCTCGAGTCGGCGTCGAGCTCCTCCATGGCCAGATCGGCGTGCCCGATAATCGACGATAGATAGTTGTTGAAGTCGTGTGCAATGCCGCCGGCAAAGGTGCCGAGGGCTTCGAGCTTCTGGACCTGACGCAGTTGCTCCTGCGAGCTCGCGAGTTCGCGGTTACGATCGACGATGTTATCCGCCATCTGATTGAACGCGCGCGCCAACGTGCCCACCTCGTCGTCGCGGTTCAATGCTGAGCGGCGGGTCATGTCACCGGCGGAAATGGCGCGCGCGTCGAGGGTCAGCGATTCGATGGGCTCGACGAACCGTTGTGTGAGCCAGTACCCGATGAGCACGATGCAGGCCGACAGGCCCAGCCCCAGCAACATGTCCTGCACGAACTGCCGTTGCGACGGGCCCCAGGCCTCGGCGATGGGAATACCGACGTACACGCGCCAGCGCCCCTGACGCGCGAAATCGGTGCCGAAGAGACGATCAACGCGATCGATTTCACTGGGCACTACCGAATCTTTCCCGAGCGGCGGCAGAACGACGGTGCGCTTCGGATACTTGGGATACATCTTGCCGATCCAGTTGTCCGCGTCGAGCGTGCGGATGATCACGATGCCCGACGAGTCAAGCACCGTAAGGACCGACAACGGCGGCAGCCGTCTGACGATGCGTACGGCATCGAGTGAGTCCACCCGCATGGAGGCGCCCGCCAGCGCCACGACGCGGCCGCTGGTGGAGTCGACCATGGGGAGGATGAATGGCAACACCCACGGCGAGCCGGCAACGGTTTGCGACGTCACCGGTATCCCCACGGTGAACTGCTTGCTGAGCAACGCTTCTTGAAAGTACTGACGCTTCCACAGGTTGATGGTCGTGCGCCCACCGGTGGGGACGACGCCGGCGCCAATGACGCGCCCAAGGGTATCCGCGAGGTACAAGTTGGCGAAGGTACCTGCGGGCGTCCTCGCAAACAGCGACTGCAGCACGGCATCGTTCTGCTCCGGCGGCGCCGACGGATTCACCACGGAGGTGACCGACTGCAGCAGAATCTGCGCTTGCAGTATGACCGCATCGAGGGACCGCCTGACCGTGGCGGCATCGCCCATGGCTTGTTCGCTGAGCCGGCTCCGTTCGGCGAGTTGGCGCTCCCGCGCGCGGAAGAACGCCACGGCAAAAAACACGAGGGCCACGAACACGGCCATTCGGCGAAGCCGGTTGCCGATACCGTTTGGGGACTGCTGGACCTGCTGGGGAGTAGCCATCGTCACCTTGCGAACATAATACCCCCCCGCCTCTGCTTCGCGACAGGAAGCGGGGGGGCGCCATACCTGGAGCACGCCGCTCGGTCTAGCGGTTACAGGTGGGCATGGTGGGGTCTGGGCCGGCAATCGCGGGCTTGTCGGGCCGGTTGGCGACGGCCGTCATCACCTGGTGCACGAACCGTCCCAGGCGCGCCGAATGATCGTAGTCGATGTACTGCGGTTCGTCGGTCTGCTGGTGGTAGTCGATGGCGTACCCCAGCGACAGATACACTACCGGGATGTCCTTGCGCACGTAGTTCACCTGATCGCTGCGGCAGAAGCGATTGAGCGGGTTGGCCGGCACGTCCCAGCTCTTGTCGATCGCCATGGGCTCGGCGACGTTCGCATTCACCGAGTCGATGATGTCGCCGAACTCACGCGACAGGCGACGCGCGCCGAGCATCTGCACGGAGTTGGGGCCACCGTACTTCACCTGCCAGTCGCGTCCCTTGCCCACCATGTCCATGTTGTGCGCCGCGACGATCTGCGTGAGCGGAATGGTGGGATGGTCGGTGAACCAGCGCGAGCCCAGGAGGCCGCCTTCTTCTCCCTGATGCGAGATGAACACGATGGAGCGGGCGGGCTTTTCCTTCGCGAACTTCTCGGCGATTTCGAGCATCACCACCGTGCCGGAGCCGTCGTCGTCGGCGCCGTTCATGATGCTGTCACGACGCGGCGCGCGCACGGCACGCGCCACCGAGATGAGGGAATCGATCGTGCGCTGCTGCTCGACGGTGGGGGTGCACACCGGGTCGTTGGAGCCCTGCCGGCGCACGACCGTGTTGTACGCGCGCACCGAGTCGTGATCGACGACGACGGTGTTGACGCCCACGTGATCGTTGTGTGCGCCCACGAGCACGTACTCGCTGGCGCGCGTGGGGTCGCTGCCGGGAAGCACGGCGATCACGTTGCGCGCCGGCGTGGCGGACATGCGCCACTGGTGACGGAAGTTCGCCGTGACCGGGGCGCCCGTGTCGCCCACGCGCAGGGCGGTCGCCGGCTTGCCGAAAATCTGTTCGGCGGCGGCGCGTGAAATGGTGGCGGACGCGGGGGCGTTGGCGTTGAGCGGCTGCGTGGGACGCATGCCCATGGGCTGTGCAAAGGCGGCGGTCACCTGCTGTGCCGACATGTCGTCGAGTCCGATGACGAGCACGGCGGCGGCACCGACCGCGGCGGCGCGCGGATCGCGGACACCCGTCGGGACCGCCCGGCGTGCGGCGGGCGCGCTGGGGTTCGCCCGCTGACGGGCCTCTTCGGCAATGGAGGCGTTCGCGCCGAACTTGTCGGGCACGTCGGCGCAGCTCACGAAGCTCGCCGGGGCACCGCTGCTGGCCGCGACACGTCCGGCACTCGGCGCGGCACTGAACACCAGCACTTTGCCGCGATAAGCGGCGGCGTCGAGCATGACGGCCGAATCGCCCCACACACCGGCGTACACCGCCGGCACCCCGTTTACGGAGGCGGTGCCACCGAAGCCGTTGGCGGCTGTCGGCGTGGTGGGAATCCAATCCTTTCGTGCGTTCAGCGCGCGCCCGCCCACCGAGAGCGTGGCGCTGCTGCTGTCGAAGCCGATGGGCCCGAATGGGAGAGTTTGAAAGTAGGTGCCGCTGTCGCCCGCCGGCTTGAGCCCCAGCCGGTTGAACTCGCTGGCGATGTAGCTCGTGCCTTTGTAGTTGCCGGGCTCGCCAATGCGACGGCCCAGCATGGAGTCGTCGGCAAAGCCGTAGAGGCGGGTGCGCAGGTCGTTGGCGGTGATGGCGCCCTCGGTGGGGCGTGGTGCCCACTTGAGCGGCCCTTCGTCGGACCAGACGGGGCGCTGGGCCGTGCGCGGCGGGACCGACTTGGCACCGGCGGGACGGTTCTGGGCAGCGAGCGGGGCAGCAAGGCTCGCCAGCGCCAGAAACGGGGCGATCTGACGGCCAACACGGGGGAGGAAGGTCACGTCGGGTGGGAACGAGGTGGGGAACGACGAGCAGCCGTGAGCACTACGCAGCATATTCGCCTGATGCTGACTCGCCCCCCACTTCGCTCTGTTCTGGCCGCCCTCTTCTGGGCGTCTACCGCGGCGTCCGCTGCCCTCGCGCAGCCCGCCTTCCGCGCCGAGGACGTCAACGGCCTCCGCCTCCGCTCCATTGGCCCCGCCTCCATGAGCGGCCGTGTCGTCGACATGGATGTCGTGGAGTCGAACCCGTACACCATGTATGTCGCCGCCGCGACGGGTGGCCTGTGGCGCACCACCGACAACGGCGTGAACTGGACGTCGGTGTTCGATGCGCCGGTGCACTCCATTGGTGACGTGGCGGTCTTTCAGCCCAATCCGCAGATCGTGTGGGTGGGCACCGGTGAGCGCGCCAACCGGCAAAGTGTGGGATGGGGCGACGGCGTGTACAAGAGCACCGACGGCGGCAAGACGTGGGTGAACATGGGGCTGCGCACGAGCATGCATATCGGGCGCATTCAATTGCATCCCACCAATCCCGACATCGCGTGGGTCGCGGCGCAGGGGAGCGTGTGGGGTGCGGGCGGTGAGCGCGGGCTGTTCAAGACTGTCGACGGCGGACGGACGTGGACGCGCACGCTCTTCGTGGACGACGAAACGGGCGTCACCGATGTGGCGATCGACTGGAACGATCCGAATACGCTGTACGCGTCGAGCTATCAGCGTCGGCGTAGTGCGTACGGCTTCGATGGTGGTGGCCCGGGCAGCGCGCTGTACAAGAGCACCGACGGCGGCAACACGTGGGCGAGGATTGTTGGAGGTGGGCTGCCCGAGGGCGAATACGGCCGTATCGGCATTGCGGTCTATCGCAAGAACCCGCGCATCGTGGTCGTGAGCATCGAACAGGGGGCGCGCTACAACGCGAGCACGGCGTACATCCAGCGCAAAGCGGGCGTGTACCGCAGCGAAGACGCGGGCGCGACGTGGACGTTCATGAGCGACTGGAACCCGCGTCCCATGTATGCGAGCCAGCCCATCATCGATCCCAACGACGACAAGCGCATCTACATGCTGAACGCGTATTCGTTCAGCGACGACGGCGGCAAGACGTTCACGGCACCGCGCACCACCACGCACGGCGACGACCGCTTCGTGTGGGTAAACCCGAAAGACAACCGTCACGTCATCAAGCTCGATGACGGCGGCATTGGCATAAGCTACGATCGCGGCGTGACCTTCTTGTTCGTGAGCTCGTTGCCGCTATCGCAGTGGTATCGTGTGGCGCTTGACAATGCGGTGCCCTTCAACGTGTACGGCGGCTTGCAGGACAACGGCTGCTGGATGGGGCCGAGTGCGAGCTGGAGTACGAACGGCATTCTCAACGAGCATTGGTCGCGCCTATGCGGCGGCGACGGGTTCTTCGTCGTGCCCAACCCCAAGAACCCGCGCACGGTGTACTCGGCGTCGCAGTTCCTTGGCCTGCAGAAGAACGACACCAAAACATGGCAGGTGCAGGACCTGCGTCCGGGCGATTCAACGGGGCGCATTGGCGGCCGTCGCAACTGGGAAACGTGGGGCAAGCCCGGCGCCACGCAGGTGCTCGGCAACGCCATGCACCCGGCCAACTGGGATGCGCCCATCGTGCTCTCCCCGCACGATACGAACACGCTGTATGTAGGGATGCAGCATCTGTTCACGTCGCGCGACGGGGGACGCACGTGGAAGAGCCTGGGCGACATGACGACGGGCGTCGATCGCAGCACGCTGCCGCTCATGGGGCGCAAGCCGAGTGAGGCGACGTTGTCGCTCGACGACGGGGTGCCGTACTTCCCGGGGGTGACGGCGTTGGCGGAGTCGCCGCTGGTGAAGGGTGTGTTGTACTCGGGTACCGACGACGGGCGGTTCCGCGTGTCGCGCAACGGCGGGCTGTCGTGGACCGATGCGCAGACCAAGTTCCCCGGATTGCCCAAGGATTCGTGGTTTGCCGGCGTGGAAGCGTCGCGCCATGCGGCGGGCACGGTGTATGTGGTGGCCGATAATCATCGCAGCAACGACATGCGCAACTACGTGTACAAGAGCACAGACTTCGGGGCCACGTTCACGCGCATCGAGGGCGACCTGCCCCCCAACCGCGTCGCGCGTACGCTGCGTGAAGATCCGCGCAATCCGTCGCTGCTGTATCTGGCGACGGAGTTCGGTGTGTTCTATTCGCCGAACGGCGGTGCGAACTGGCTGTCGTTGCGCGCGAACATGCCGCTCATGCCGTTCAACGACATGGCCATTCATCCGCGCGACAACGCGCTGGTGCTGGCGTCGCACGCGCGCGGCGTGTGGGTGCTCGATCAGCTCAATGCGTTGCAGGAGCTCACCCCCGCGGTGGCGTCGAGTGCCTCGCACTTGTTCACGGTGCAGCCGGCGTATCAGATCCGCACGACCAATCTGCGGCCGCACACGGGCGACATGATTTTCCGTGGGGAGAACCCGGCCAATGGGGCGCTGGTGGATTACTGGGTGCGTGATGAGGGGGCTGCCGTGGCGCTCACGGTTCACGATGCCGCTGGTCGATTGGTGCAGACGCTCACGCCGAGCAAGCGCCGTGGCGTGAACCGCGTGGTGTGGAACCTGCGCGAGGCGGATCTGCCGGTGCGGAGCGGCGGCGGTGAAGACGACGACGAAGGGCCGCGCGCGACGACGCCGGGCCCGCTGGTGTTGCCGGGCACGTACACGGTGCGCTTGGTGCACGAAGGGCGCACGACGAACCGCACGGTGGTGGTGAAGGAAGATCCGCGCGTGACGGTGCCGGCGGCAGAGCGTGCGGCGTGGACGGCGTTTCACCGGGATGTGGCGGGCGTGGTGACGCGCTTTGCCGATGTGGCGGCGAGGGTGCGCGCGCTCACCGGGACCGATGCGGCAACGCGTGATGCGAAGCGCCAGGTGCAGGAGCTGTCGTCGCGGCTGTCGACGCTGTACTCGGCGGTGGGACGCTGGACGGGCGCGCCGACGGCGGACCAGCGGTCGCAGTTACGCTACTACACGCGGATGGCTGTCGAGCTCGACCGCGTGGGCAGGTAGGTACTGCGCGCCGGCGGTCTGTGGTTTTTGCGGTCTGCTGTCTCGGCGCGATCCAACCGCATCGCGCCGAGACGGGAGGCTTCAAGTCGAGGGAAGCGGAACCTCCCAATGCTTAAGGAAACGGCCTCCTGTACACGCATTGCGCCCCCTTGACGAGATAGCGTGGGGGGGGGGTACAATGAAATGCCGGGTGTGAGAATTCCCTAATCTTTACCGGAGCAAGCGAGATATGAAACGATTCTTCTTGATTATCGCGGTGCTATGCGGCATCACGATTCTGCACCCCTCCATCGGCTCGCTGATGGACAGCCAACAAAGCGTAGTGTTCGCCCAGGACATCGAAACCGGTGACTCTGATATGGGCGACTGTCAGCAGACCTGTGCGCCGATGCCGGCGAGCTGTAATGGTGGCCATGTCACATGCCAAGCGCTGACGGGGTGCACAGTCTGTGTGTGCATGCAGCGAAATGGTGCTGGACAGTGCACCCAGTGGCAATCTCAGATGAATTCGCCGCATCAAAGAAACTGAAGTGCGGCGACCGTAGGTCTACCCCTTCTCACACCCGGCCACGGTGCATTGGAGTTCAGAATGAGAAAGTACTTTTGGATGCTCTTCATAACGGTTGGATGTGACACCTCGACCGATGCGAACGTTCATGGTACTGCTGACCGAACGTTCCGAGCACGCGGCGAGCTGATCTGGACCGACTCTCTGCTGGGGGGGGACGTTCAAGATGCGTTGATCGTGGACTCAAACGTTGTTCTTCTTGACCAGGCCCAGGGGCAATTGCGTGCCTTGTCTCTTGTTGATGGCCGCAGAATGTGGATAGCGGGCCGAAAGGGAGCGGGGCCAGGCGAGTTCGCATCCCCGGTATCGCTCGTCTGGATTGCCGAGGGACGGTTCGTCGTAATCGACACCCGGCAGGGCAGAGCGAGTGTATTCTCGAGCAACGGTTTGCCGCTAGAACAGCTTGTGGGGTCCGCGACCGCGCTCGATCTGCATACAGGCTGTGCGACAGGTGACGGAATGTTCTTGAGTGTAAACATGTCCAGAAGTCAGATTGTACAGGTAGGCCGAACTGGTTCAATCGCGCGCGAGGACTCACTCGTTTGGCCCGAGGCGCCAATGAACGAGTATGCACTCTTTCGACAAGGGATGTTTGCGCGAGCGCGAGGCGGCCCCTGTGTATTGATTTCAACACGAGGAGGTTACTTCGCCGTCTTGGACTCGCTCCCGATCAGTCAGGCGACGTTTCGTCCCTATCTCTCGAAGTACGCGTACCCGCCGAAGATCGGTGAACGCAACGGACAGCCGGTCTTCGCGCCGGCAGGAACAGCTGCATATTGGGCCGTACGCGACGGAGGACTTCTGTATATCCTTGCGGATGGACCGGGCGATTCCAAGGCGCAGCTTCTGGACGTCTACGATGTTGCTCGGGGTTCGTACCTGTTTTCGATTAAGCTTGCTCATCCGGCGTTCATCTTCGACGTATCTGGAGATCGCTTGCTGGTGATTGACGACACAGAAGGTGGATCGCGAGCTTCGCTTTACCAGCTGTCGGCGCCCGGAAGAAAATGAGAGACCGCGTACCGATGTTTTGGCAGATCGTACTTGGAGTTTGTCTGGCCTTTTTGCTGTGGTTCGTGGGGAAGCCGAGGCGCCAAATCGCACCGAGAGCGATTGCCAAAGAGCAGGCGTTGAGACGGCTGCAGCTGCTAGCTACACCGTTAACGGAGAGCAATCGAGCGGAGTCGTCGGCTCCGCAGGTGCTTATTGTCGACGGAAGCTGTCCTGCTTCGTTGCAAGCTCTCTCGGCCGCACTGGGGAATCCCAAGTTTCGCAACAGTATCTCCGTGATATATCGGCCTCAGCCTGAACGCGATCATCTTGCCTTACATGAGACGGTAGCGCTGGAGTGCGCGAGGCTCCAAGGTGGTTTCGAGGCTTACGTTGCACATCGTGTGGGACGTTTGGGGCAGACGGCCCGGCCCATCTTGGTCTCGGCCGAGGAAGTCGGACTACGATCTGATGAGTTTCTTCGATGCGTGCGTTCAGACTCCGTCGTCGAGGACGTGACGAGACAGGCTGCGCTCGCCGATTCGGTGGGCGTTTACGACCTCCCAGTGCTCATTGGGCGAGATTCTGCTTGGAAGGGGGCACCGTTATTTGCGCGACTTTCCATCAAATAGGCGCTATCTCGCGCTTGCGTTGCTTGCGTTGGCGGGCTGCGCCAAAGATCAGCCTCACACGCTTCGCACGTTCCGAGACTTAGGAGCCGCGCTCTGGGCCGATTCGTCGGGCGCAGCAGTTGGTGATGGGGATGTCCTGGACGCGATGCTGCTGGATTCATTAGTCGTCATGCTATCGCCTGACTTGGGAAATGTCCGTGCAGTCTCGGCGAATTCAGGACAGCTGAAGTGGGTCGCGGGGCGAAAAGGTGCCGGCCCTGCCGAGTTTGCGTCTCCCACTACGCTCCTGTGGATGACGCCAGAACGTTTTGCTGTAATCGATCCTCGACAAGGTAGGGTCAGTATCCTCGCTTCAGATGGGCGCTTCCTCAGCTCCATAAGCGGCGACGCGACGTCCATTGACCTCCACAACACGTGCTATACGTCGACGGGACGCCTTCTCGGCGTTGATCTGGCGCGCAGTCGGGTCATCCAGTGGAGTATGGAAGGAAGCGTCGTGGCCAGCGATTCGATCGTTTGGCCGGACAAGGAAATGAACGAGGTGTTCACTTATCGACAGGGCTACTTCGCGAGGTCCCGAGGGTCATCCTGCGTGTTGATTTCGCTACGAGGGAACTACTTCCTGGCGCTGGATTCTGCCTCGTTTCGTGGCGCAAAGTACATGCCGTACGTCGAGCGTTATTCCTACGCGCCGGTCACCGGATATCGCAACGGCTACGCCATTGTAAATGACGCAGGAGCGTCGGCTGACGGTTCAGCGGTGGACGGGAAGCATCTGTTTGTGCTACATGTTGGAAGTGGATCACTGAAGTCGAGAGTCGTCGACGTATATGATGTCGCAACCGGTCAGTACGAATACTCGATAAAGCTGGAGCGGCCCGCCTTCTCGGTGGACGTCGCGGGCGGAAAGATGATGGTGCTGGAGCGCAGTGATCTTGGAATCCGCGTGTCGGTACATCCCCTCCCCGGCTCCGCGTCGACCACCCAATAAACGAATCCATCGCCGTTCGCGACTCCGCCGCGGCATCGCGCCGAGACGGCGGACGGCAGGGTTCTAGCAGGGTGATGAAAAAGTCGCCGCAAAAACCTGGCGTATGGCGCGCCGTGTTGTATACTGGGCGCGACTCTTTCTTGGGGCGTTCCGATGCGTGGTGCCGATCAGCCGCAGTCGACGATGTTCAGCTACGTGTCCATTGAGGACCGGATCCCGGCCGAGCA